>OLNH01000243.1_pt1 | contig 53637 bp, 52 predicted proteins | sample 1643101 | NCBI WGS metagenome assembly OLNH01 (sample SAMEA3136758, study PRJEB25190) | human gut metagenome | biome: human gut; feature: human-associated habitat; material: faeces | place: Austria | collected 2013 | reverse complement strand
CACGTATTCCTTCTTACAACCAATTATTCTCTGGTGACCCAGTATGGGCTACACTAGAAGTTGCAGGACTTGGAACTGACGGACGTTCTATGGTTACTAAAAATGATTTCCGTTTCTTACACACATTAGAAAACATGGGGCCTTCACCAGAACCAAACTTAACAGTATTATATACTGCTGCATTACCAGAAAATTTCAAAAAATATGCAGCTAAGATTTCAATTGATACTAGCTCAGTACAATATGAAAATGATGATGTAATGCGTCCTGTATGGGGTGATGATTATTCAATTTGCTGTTGTGTATCTGCAACTCAAACTGGTAAAGAAATGCAATTCTTTGGAGCTCGTGCTAACTTAGCTAAATGTTTATTATACGCTATCAATGGTGGTATCGATGAAAAAACTAAGACACAAGTTGCTCCAGAATATCGTCCAATCACTTCTGAATATTTAGATTATGATGAAGTAATGAGAGCTTATGATCAAATGATGGATTGGTTAGCTGATATTTATGTAAATACTCTTAACTTAATTCAATATATGCATGATAAATATTACTATGAAGCAGCTGAAATGGCATTAATTGATACTGATGTAAGACGTACATTTGCTACAGGTATCGCTGGATTCTCTCACGTTGTTGACTCATTAAGTGCAATTAAATATGCAAAAGTTAAAACAATTCGTGATGAAGATGGTGTTGTAGTTGATTATGAAACTGAAGGAGATTTCCCACGTTATGGTAATGATGATGATCGTGCTGATGATATTGCAGTATGGTTATTACAAACATTCTTAGAAAAAATCAAAAAACATCATACTTATCGTAATTCAGAACCAACTACATCTATCTTAACAATTACTTCTAACGTTGTTTATGGTAAAGCTACTGGTTCATTACCTGATGGACGTAAAGCTGGTGAACCATTATCACCAGGTGCTAACCCAGCTTATGGTGCTGAACAATCTGGTTTATTAGCTTCATTAAACTCTGTTGCTAAATTACCATATGAATGGGCATTAGATGGTATTTCAAATACACAAACAATTAGTCCTGATACTTTAGGTCATGATGATGAAGAACGTAAAAATACTTTAGCAAGAGTATTAGACGGATACTTTGATCAAGGTGCACATCACTTAAATGTTAACGTATTTGGAACTGAAAAATTAATTGATGCTATGGAACATCCAGAAAAAGAAGAATATGCAAACTTTACAATTCGTGTATCTGGATATGCTGTTAAATTTATCGATTTAACTCGTGAACAACAATTAGATGTTATTTCAAGAACTTGCCATAAATCAATGTAATAATTGCTTGAATTAATCAAACAGCCTCTTTAATCAAGAGGCTGTTTTAATGAAAATAAATATTTTATCAAATTATAAAAGGAGTGAAAAATATGGAAAATAAAGTTGTAGGTGCCATCCACTCAATTGAAAGTTTTGGATCGGTAGATGGACCTGGTGTTCGTTACATTTTATTTTTACATGGTTGTCCATTGCGTTGTAAATATTGCCATAATCCAGATACTTGGGCAAATAGTAAAGAAACGATGGAAATGACGCCACAAGAAGCATTAGAAAAAGCATTAAAGTATAAGACTTATTGGGGTAATGAAGGTGGAATTACAATTAGTGGCGGAGAACCATTATTACAAATTGATTTTCTAATTGAGTTATTTAAATTAGCTAAAAAAGAAGGTGTTAATACTTGTATTGATACTAGTGGTGCAAATTTTACTCGTGAAGAACCATTTTTCAGTAAATTTAATGAATTAATGAAATACACTGATTTGTTATTATTAGATATTAAACATATTGATAGTCAAAAACATAAAGAGTTAACAGGGAAACCAAATGATAATATCTTAGATATGGCAAAATATCTTTCAGACATAAATAAATCTGTATGGATTCGTCATGTACTTGTTCCAGGAATAAGTGATGTTGATGAGTATTTGATTGAACTTGACAAATTTATTAGTAGTTTAAACAATGTTAAAAAGGTTGAAGTTTTACCATATCATACTTTAGGTACATTTAAATGGGAAGAGTTAAATATTCCATATCAGTTAGAAGGTGTCAATCCACCTTCTCAAGAAAGAGTAGATAACGCAAATAAATTATTACATGTAGATAATTATAAATAATTTGAATAGTTCTTACTTTAATAAAAGTAGGAACTTTTTTATTTAAAAAACTATTGGTTATTGAAACCAATAGTCATTATAAGTATATTTAAAAACACGATAGAGAAATTTACCTCCAGTTGTTGTAAATTTTTTGATTAATGAACCAGATTTATCGTATTCAAACCATGTCATTGCCATACCACTATCAATAATAACATTATTATCTATTTCTTGAACGCTACTAACATATCCAGAATATTCAGCTGGAATATCAGCAATAAGCTCAACAGTTTTAGTATTTTCATCGACTAAATATTTATAGTAATGAGAAACACCATCTTTAGAATCATAAGATACATTTGTATAATTAGGATCTTTTTTCCAATTATAGTCGGGTCTTGTTGTACTAACAGCAATATTATTATTGTATAAGTATAAATAATATTGACCATCACTCAAAGAACTATCAGTTGCGTAAGTGACACAATGTTGACCTGCTTGGAGTGAAAAATCATTAGCCTTTGTTAATAAAAGGTTATCATACCCACTTTCTTGCCAAAAATTATCTGATCCAATCATATAATCAACAGATGGCTCATTATAAATATCATTAATTTTAATAATAGTAGATGTTTCTCTCGAACTAATAATTAAACTATCGCTATTGATTAATTCTAATGAATTAATATGCATCCAATCAAGATCATCAGCAGATTCAGGTTTTGATGTTAATTTATAATAATCTGGGAATAAATCAATTAAATCAATTAATTCAGATACTTCGCCACTATCATGATCAATCATGATAATTTTATCTTCACTTGTTTCGGCCTCTTTCTTTGAAGCCAATACAATTAAATTTTTATTGTCGTCAAAAATATAGTCATGATGCAATTTATAATCACCAGTATCATAAATAGTAGATACATAACCAGTTTGATCAATTCCAACAATCTTTGTACTCGAAACACTTATATACATCGTATTATCATCAAAAAGACAACGATGACTACGATATGAAATAATTGGAATTTCACTTCGAATAATTCCATAGTTATCATAAAGACGCATGTATGCAAGAGCATCACTATCTTCTGTTACATCATTACCTAATACTGTATATAGACCATTTGTAAGAGAAGCATTAGTATCATATGTTTCAGTTTCAACAGTTATATATTCATTACCTCCTAATAAATCAGGTGCTTGATACGACCAAGTTAATGTATCAACTTCATTGCCTTGGGTATCGTGTAATGTAACAGTAATTATGTTTTTTCACCAGGAATTGAACCAACTAATAGGTATTCATGTTCTTTAGTATATCCACTAGATGTATTGGTGTTTAAAGTTTGTGTAAAGTCTTCATAGCCATTACAACTAATTGTATAAGTTGCTTGATAATCTTCATCGGTTGTAAAGTACATATATACCCCTGTAGTATTTGTCCCATAAGGGTTTTCAATTAATAATGGTTCTTTGAATGTATAGTTATTCTTTTGTTTGGCTCTATCTATTTGTCGTTGGATTTTATTTTGATATTTTTCGCTATAGATTGTTTTTGGTTCGGTTGTTGTATCGTTCATTTCTAGATAAAGCATACTGTTTTCATCGTCACTAGAAGCTTTTGTAATCATTCTATTATTATTATAAAAATAAATAAGAATTAAACTGATTACTGATAATGTTATAATTAAGTATTTTATTTTTTTCATATTTTCCTCCATTTCTATCCGCCTTCGTCGGTTGGACACAAACATGCGATAAAAATTTTAATTTATCATTAATCTAAATAATTTTAGGATATTACTATTCAATTTGTTTTTTCATAAGCAATATCTATTATGTCTTTATTTTTTTCGATTAATAACAAATTTTATTTTCACACTTGCCCTCCTATGAATAAATTATTATATAAATTTATGTGAAAATTATTGAATAAATTACAATAATTAACAAATTCTTATAAAAATATTATTTTTTTCTAAAGAATTAATTTAATGTGGAAATTTTAGAGTAAAAAGAAGACGTATTTATTAAATAATTTTATTAATAAAAAAAGTAAAATAACTTATAAAAGCTATTTTACTTTAATTGATATTTTATGGAATTAAAATATTAATTGCTTTATGAATAACTTGAATAGTTACTGGCAATAATGAACCTTCTTCACCATCTATATCAATTATCACATCTTGTTTACTAGAAATTTCTATTTTTTTAGCCTGATAATATGAAATAAAAGGGCTGTTAGCATGTTTTTTTAAAATATAATCTTTAGAAAGTGCTACTAGATCAGTGAGGGAACATTTTTTTATAATAATTAAATCCAATAAACCATCTTGAATATCAGCTAAAGGAATGATATTTTCAAAACCACCTACACGATTAGTGTTTGTAATCATAAACATCTTAGCTTCCTCTTTGATTACATTTACATCATCAAGTACAATTTTAAGATTAATATTTGTATTTAATTGACTAGGCAAGTTTGCAAGTCCATTAAGATAATATGCTAAAGGACCTAATCTTTTCTTTTCGTTTTTACTAACAGTAAAAGAAATATCACTAAACATTCCTCCTGCAGCTACATTCATGAAATAATGATTATCAATTTTACCTACATCACAGCATATAGTATTAAAATTATTAATTAAATTACATATACCATCAATATTAGTAGGAAGGTTTAAATAATTTGCAAAATCATTAACAGTGCCAGCGGCTAAAATACAAAGTGGAATAGTTTTATTGCTTTCTACCATGCCACTTACAACTTCATTGATAGTTCCATCTCCACCTACTACAGTGATAAAATCATAATCTGTTTCTTTGCATTTTAAGGCTTTATAATAACCATCATCCTTTTTTGCAGTGAAAAAAACATCAATGTGATTAACTATTTTTTTTAAGATTAATTGACCAATTAATTTATCTAAATTATTTTGTATTGATCGTTGACCAGATGATGGATTAATAATAAATAGACAACGTTTCATATCTTTATTCTTTAACTAATTCTTTAATAATCTCTACTGCTTGTTTCATCATTGTAAGTGATACAAATTCAAAAGGACCATGATAATTTTCGCCACCTGTACCAATATTTGGACAAGGTAATCCCATAAATGTTAAACGTGCTCCATCGGTTCCGCCTCTAATTGGACTAGCATAGCCGTCTATTCCTACTTTTTTCATTGCTGTTTGTAGTTTTTCAATGATATAGTAATTTTCTTTGATTATTTCAGCCATATTTAAATATGATTCATTAATGGTTAATTTAATTGCTTCATAACCATATTTATCATTTAAATATGTTTTAATTCTTTCAAAATCTGCAATTTGCTTTTTAGCTAATTGTAAATCATGATTTCTAATAATATATTCTAATTTAGCTTTTTCGCAGTTACCTTCTAAATGATGTAAATGATTGAAACCATCATAACCATCAGTATAGTAAGGTTTTTTGTCTTCTGGTAACATATTTTCAAATTCGATTGCTAAATTGATTGCACTTACCATTTTATTTTTAGCATTACCAGGATGAATTGATTTACCAGTAATTTCAATCTCAGCACTATATGCATTAAAATTTTCATAATTATATTCAGCTATATCTCCACCATCTACAGTATAAGCGTATTTAGCATTGAATTTTTTTACATCAAAATTATCTGTTCCACGTCCAACTTCTTCATCAGGTGTAAAAGCGATTTTAATATCGTTATGCTTGATTTCAGGATGATGATATAAGTAATCAGCAAGATCCATAATTATTGCTACACCGGCCTTATCATCAGCACCTAATAATGTAGTACCATCAGTTGTTATTAGATCATGTCCAATCATTTTTTTTAAACTTGTAAATTCTTTAGGATTTAATGATAATCCTAATTCTTTATTTAATTCGATAATTGAACCATCATAGTTAGTTATTTTTTGTGGTTTGATATCTTTACCGCTAGCATCTGGTGATGTGTCCATATGGGCAATAAATCCGATGATATCACCTGTGCCTCCATTACCTTTAATAGTTCCATAAACAATACCATATTCATCTAAATGAGCATCATCAATTCCAATTTCTAACATTTCTTTGACTAGCTCTTTTCCTAATTCTAATTGTTTTAATGTTGATGGAGTAGTGCTTGAGTACTCATCAGATTGTGTGTCATAGCTGACATATTTTAAAAATCTTTCTTCAATATTCATATTTTTTCTCCTTTAACTCTAATACTTTAATTATACTCAATATTATTGATTAAACAACCTTGACTCTTTACTATTTAATTTTTCTAGTTTAAAATAATGTATATTTAAAAAAATACTAAATATTTTGATAGTGATATTATAATTATCCTAAAAATTAAGTTTTTTTAAATATTATTAAATAGTGAAATGGAGAATGTAATGGCAAAATTTTATGCGGTAAAAATAGGAAGAAAACCTGGAATTTACAATTCTTGGGATGAATGTAAAATGCAAGTTGATAAATTTAAAGGGGCTGTTTATAAATCATTTAGTAATAAAGAAGATGCTCTTATGTTTATTGAAGAAAAGAAAGTACATTTTAATAATGGACTGATTGCATATGTTGATGGTAGTTATAATGTTAAAACTAAAGAATATGGATTTGGTTGTGTGATTATTGAAGGGCAACAAGTTATAAAAGAAATGTATGGTAAAGGTAATGATGAAAATTACGTTTCTATGCGTAATGTGGCTGGAGAAATTTTAGGAAGCATCTGTGCTATGGAGTATGCTAATAGTAATGGATATAAACAAATTTGTATTTATTATGATTATGAAGGAATTGAAAAATGGGCTAATGCTACGTGGAAGGCTAATAAAAAAGGAACTCAAGAATATCAAAAAAAAGTTGCTGAATATCGTGAAAATTTAGAAATTATCTTTGTCAAAGTACTAGCTCATAGTGGAGATTTTTATAATGAAAAGGCAGATATGTTGGCTAAAAAGGCGGTAGGGATCAATGGTTAAAAAAATAAAAATGACAAAAGGACAATATCGTAAATTATCTAAATCATGGTTAGGAATAATTGTAATTTTAGGTATTTTAGGTTTTAATTTTTATCAGGAATATAAACCAGCATCAGGTTCAGAGCGCTTTGAAGTGACATTGGATCAATGTGTTGATGGAGATACGGCGTGGTTTGATATTGATGGGAAAAGAACTAAAGTAAGATTTTTATATATTGACACACCTGAATCAACGAATCAAATTGAACCATACGGAAAGGAAGCAAGTGATTATACAAAAGAACAATTATCTAACGCAAACACGATTGAATTAGAGTTAAATAATGATGGAGATAGTGAAGATAAATATGGAAGATTATTAGCTTGGGTATTTGTTGATGGCGAATTGTTACAGAAAAAATTGGCTCAAGAAGGCTTAGTTGAAAAGTTTTATGATTATGGCTACGATTATACTTATAGTGAGCTTATCATTAATGCAGATAAAGAAGCAAGGGTGGAGAATAGAGGAATTTATAGTCAAAATTAAGTTGCACTTTTTAGTTATAAATTTAGTATTTTTAAAAAATATTGGATAGTTATAAAGAAAAAAATAAAATTTTTAAAAAATTTTTTTACTAATAAAATTCTGTATAATCGTATACAATTAGCGGTTTTTTTGGAATTTTAATTGTTTAATCAGGAAGCTAAATGTAAAAAAATGTTTGAAATTTGGGCAATTTTAAGGTATTCTTTTAAATATATAGTAAAGGAATAGGTGATTAAATGTTAAGGTATGTTTTAAAAAGGGTGCTAATTGGAATTGTTACTCTGTTTTTACTTTCATCTGCAACATTTTTCTTGATGAAAGCAACACCAGGGTCGCCAATTAGTGGTGAAAAATTTAAAAACGCTGCACAGCGTGAATTGATGATGAAAAAGTATAATTTAGATAAGCCATTATTTGAACAGTATAAAATTTATATGACTGATTTAGTACATGGTGATTTGGGTGAAAGTATAGTACGTTCTGGACGTGAAGTATCAGATACAATCACACAAAGCTTTCCAGTTACTGCTAAATTAGGTTCTATTGCTTTTGCAACAGCAATAATTGTGGGAATTTCTTTAGGAACCGCTGCGGCACTGTCAAAGCAAAAATGGGTTAGTAATGTTTGTATGTTTATTGCAACAATTGGGGTATCTGTACCATCGTTTTTGATAGGAATTTTACTAATTATAATTTTGGGGGTCAATTTGAAAGTCCTGCCTTTTGTAGGATTAGATACACCAGCGAATTATGTATTGCCAGTAATGGCACTTGCTTTTTATCCAATTTCGATGATTTGTCGTTTAACTCGAAGCAGTATGCTTGAAGTTATGAAACAAGATTACATTATTTTAGCTCGTTCAAAAGGAACATCATATAAAAAGGTAATAATTAAACATGCGCTTAAAAATGCAATGATACCTGTTATTACTTATGCAGGTCCAGCATTTGCGTATATGCTTACAGGAAGTTTCGTAATTGAATCATTGTTTGCAATTCCAGGAATTGGACGTGAAATGGTTTCTAGTATTCAAACGCGTGATTATCCGATGATTATGGGACTTACTATTTTCTTAGGATTTTTAGTTATTACATTTAATATTATTACAGATGTGTTATCAGCAATAGTTGATCCACGTATTAAATTGAAATAAGGAGGGGCAAGATGGAAAAAAATAATGTTATGGACATCGAACTTACTCCTGAAATGTTTGAGAAGTTAGATGATTCAAAAAAGAATAGTGAAAAAATTTCATATGAGAGTAAAACATATTTAGCTGATGCTTGGAATCGTTTTAAATCAAATAAGTTAGCGTTAGTAGGTTTATGCTTTTTAGCGATTATGGCACTTGCATGTATTTTGATTCCAATGTTTTCTCAATATACTTATGATGGACAAGATATGGCAAATACATTTGCTAAACCATCTGCAGAACATTTTTTAGGGACAGATCGCTTTGGCCGTGATGTCTTAGTTAGAATTATGTACGGTGGTAGAATTTCATTAGCTGTAGGTTTTTCTGCTGCTAGTATTTCATTATTAGTTGGAGTCACTTATGGTGCTATTGCCGGATATTTTGGTGGTAAAATCGATATGGTAATGATGCGTATTGTTGACGCCTTATATTCAATTCCTGACATGTTGTATTTAATTATGATTACAGTAGTATTAGGTTCAAATTTCCAATCAATTATTATTGGAATCTGTATTTCTTCATGGATGGGAATGGCACGACAAGTACGTGCTCAAGTTATGACTTTAAAAGAACAAGAGTTTTCATTAGCGGCATTTGTTTTAGGTGCTAGTAAACCACGTATTTTATTAAAACACTTGATTATAAATAGTATGGGACCTATCATTGTATCATTTTCAATGTTAGTGCCTAGTTCAATTTTCTATGAAGCAACATTAGGTTTCTTGGGAATTGGTCTTTCTGCTCCACAGGCAAGTTGGGGTACGTTGGCTAACGATGCAAGAGCAATGATTAGCTCACAACCATTACAAGTTGTATGGCCAGTTCTTGCAATCTGTTTAACAATGTTAGCGTTGAATTTTATTGGTGATGGTTTAGGGGATGCCCTTGACCCTAAAAAGAAGTAGGAGGGTAGTTGTAAAATGAAGATGTTAGAAGTTAATAACCTTACTACTGAATTTAGTACAGAAAACGGAACAGTTAAAGCTGTTCGTGATGTGTCTTTTTATGTAGACAAAGGTGAAGTTTTAGGAATTGTTGGTGAATCTGGATCAGGTAAATCACAAACAATGTTTTCAGTCATGGGGTTACTTGCCGCTAATGGTAAAGTAACTAATGGTTCTATTAAAATTGATGGTAAAGAAATTTCGCCATTAAGCTTTGATTCGAATAAAAAATATGAAACTACAATGGATGATATTCGTGGAAATGATATGGCAATGATTTTTCAAGATCCAATGACTTTCTTAAATCCAACTCTTAAAATTGAAACTCAATTAATTGAACCAATTATTAATCATAATCCAGGAATTTCAAAAACAGATGCTCGTAATAAAGCAATTGATTTAATGAAAAAAGTAGGAATTCCTTCTCCAGAAAAACGTATTAGTCAGTATCCACATCAATTTTCTGGTGGGATGAGACAAAGAATTATTATCGCAATTGCACTTGCTTGTGATCCTAAAATTATTATTGCTGATGAACCTACGACAGCATTAGACGTAACTATTCAAGCACAAGTGTTAGAATTGATTAGTAGTTTAAAAGATGAAATTGATTCAGGAATTATTATGATTACTCACGACCTTGGTGTTGTTGCAAGCATTTGTGATCGAATTGCAATTATGTATGGTGGTAAGATCGTAGAAATGGGAACAACAGATGAAATTTTCTATAGTCCAAAGCATCCATATACAAAAGGTTTATTATCTTGTATTTCAAATCCTGAAGATACGGAAAGAAAAGAACTACATCCAATTCCAGGGTCACCACCAGATTTATTAAATATTTCTGATGGATGTCCATTTGTAGATCGTTGTGAAGATGCAATGAATATTTGTCCATTAAAAATGGATGAATATCGTGAATATTCAGCTACACATATTTGCTCATGTTGGTTAGGAAATCCAATGGCATTAAAGAAAGGGGAATAAAAGATGAGTGAACCAATTTTAAAAGTAAAGGGTCTTAAAGTACATTTCCCAGTTTCAGGAGGGTTTCTTGCTAAAAAACAAATTGTTAAAGCTGTAGATGGCGTTGATTTTGAAATTGCTGAAGGTGAAACATTTGGTTTAGTTGGTGAATCTGGATGTGGGAAAAGTACTACAGGAAGAGCTTTAGTTAAAATTTATGAGCCAACTGCTGGTAGTATAATCTTTGAAGGTGAAGATATTACTAAAATCAAAGGTGCAAAATTAAAGAAATTTAGACAAGATATGCAGATGATCTTTCAAGATCCATATGCAAGTTTAAATCCAAGAATGACTGTTGGTGAAATTATTCGTGAACCAATGGATATTCATGGTATTTTAAATACTAAAGAAGAACGTGAAGCAAGAGTTCGTGAATTATTAGAAATTGTAGGGTTAAAGCCAGACCATATTCGTCGTTATCCTCATGAGTTTTCTGGAGGACAAAGACAAAGAATTGGAATTGCAAGAACTCTTGCATTAAATCCTAAATTTATTGTTTGTGATGAACCGATTTCAGCTCTTGATGTTTCGATTCAAGCACAAGTTATTAATCTTCTTGAAAAAATCCAAGAAGAAATGGGAATTGCATATTTGTTCATTGCTCACGATTTAAGTATGGTTAAACATATTTCAGATCGTATTGGGGTAATGTATTTAGGAAATATTGTTGAAGTTGGGGAAGCTGATGATGTTTATCATGATCCGTTACACCCATATACACAAGCGTTGTTATCTTCGGTTCCAATTCCGGATCCTAAAACTGCTCGTGTTAAAGAACGTATCGTACTGGAAGGAGAGCTTCCTAGTCCGATAAATCCGCCTAGTGGCTGCGTATTCAGGACACGTTGTCCAAAGGCAACTGAGAGATGTGCGAAAGAAAAACCTACATTGAAAAATGTTGGAAATCGTCAAGTTGCATGTTTCTTATATGATAAATAATTGAAAGGGGAAAAAACATGAAAAAATTAATGGCTTATGGTCTTTCTTTCCTTATGGCATTAACTTGTTTAACAGGTTGTGGCGGGGGAGAACAGGCCGATTTAAGAGTTGCAGTTGGAAAAGACACAGAAAATCTAGATCCTGCTATTGTCGATGACTCTGTAACTGCAAATATTTTAGCACAAGTTTATGATGGATTATATAAACTTGATACTGATGGTAATGTTTTACCTAATATAGCTACTGATATGCCTGAAATCAGTGAAGATGGGTTAACTTACACAATTAAAATGCGTGGAGATACAAAATGGAGTGATGGTAAACCTGTAAAGGCTTCTGACTTTGTATACGCATGGAAACGTGCAGTAACTACTGGTGGTTATTATACTCAATTTATTTGGCAATATATCACTGGTACTTCTCACATGGTAAAAAATGAGAAAACAGGTGTAGAAGAAGATACACCATTTACTAAAATGAGTGAATTAAAAGACTTTGGAGCTGTAGCTTTAGATGATACTACTATTCAAATTACTTTAAAAGATAAATGCTCATATTTCACATCTTTATTAACTAACACAGTTTTCTATCCAATTAGAGAAGATTACTTAAAAGAAAATGCTAAAGATGGTGATATTACTGATTCTAACTGGGGAAATAATGATGATGTACCTTATAATGGTCCATTTAAAGTGACTTCTGTAAATACTAAAGATGAGGTATTTATGGTTAAAAATGAAGAATTCTATAATGCAAAAGAAGTGTCATTAAATTCTATTTCATTTAAAGTAATGGCTGATATGGATTCTCAAACTAGTGCTTTTGACAGTGGAGATATCGATTTTGCGACTTCATGTAATATTGATACAATTAATGCAAAAGATACTTTAAAGAAACAATCTTGGAAAATTGATCCATTTGTATGTAACTACTATATTTTAGTAAATGCTGGTGATGAAAATACAAATGAAGTATTAAAAGATCCTGATATTCGTAATGCAATTGGATTATCAATCAATCGTAAAGATGTTTTGGAAGTATTGAATTATGGAGATAATGCTTATGAATTAAGTGGATTAATTCCAAAAGGTATTCCAGGGGCAACTGGGGACTTCCGTGAAGAACAAGATGCAGTTAAAAAATTAGCTGAATATAATTTAGATGAAGCTAAAGCAATTATGGAATCTAAAGGTTATAGTAAAGATAATATGTTAAATTTAACATATAAATATAACGATAGTATAATGCATAAAAATGTAGCTCAATCTATTCAAGCTTCAATGAAAGAAGCATATATCAATCTTGAATTACAAGCTAATGAAGGTGAAGCTTTCTTTGCAGAACGTGATAAAGGTGATTTTGAATTATGCCGTCATGCAATGACTGCTGATTTTATTGATCCGATGGCTTATTTATCAATGTATATTGGTAAAACAACTTTAGGTAATACTGTTGATGATGCTAAATTTGAAGAAATGGTTGCAGCAGCTAATGCTATTGATGATAAAACTGCTCGTATGAATGCTTTACATGAAGCTGAAAATTATTTAGTAGGTGAACAACATTATATTATTCCATTATTTGGATATACTGAACCATATTTATTATCATCTAAAGTAAGTGGTGTTACTCATTCACCTGAAGGTCATTATCAATTGGCATATGCTAAAATTGAAAAATAAAATTTAATTAATAAGGTACACATCAGTGTACCTTATTTTGATAGGAGGTTAATATGAGTGATATTAAATCAATAAAAGAACAATATGAATTAAAAGATATTTGTTTAAAAGAACGATTAGAAATGATTTTACCTAGAGTTATGTTTGATAATAATGTTGATATGTGGATTTGTGCTTCTAAAGAGTATAATGAAGATCCTCTATTTCATGCAATCACACCTGCAAATTATCCTACTGCAAGAAGAATTTCAATTTTTGTATTTGTAAGAGAAAATGGTAATATTCATCGTTATTCATTATGTATGCCAAGTGAGGAACTTGATCCATATTATACTAGTTACTGGATTGATTTTAATCATGAAGATCAAATGGCATGTTTAAATCGTTTATGTTTTGAATATGACCCTAAAAATATTGCAATTAATGTTTCTGATAATTTTGCATTTAGTGATGGTTTAACTCAGGGGTTATATGAAATGATAACTAGTAAAATGGATCAAAGATATACTGATAGAATTATAAGAAATGATTTACTTGCAATTAAATTAATGGAGCTTAGAACACCAACTGAATTAAAATTACATCCTGAAGTTATGAAAGTTGCATTTTCTATTATTGAAGATGTTTTTAGTAAAAAGAATATTATACCTGGTAAAACAACTTGCGAGGATTTACAGTGGTTAATGATGCAAAAAGTAAAAGATTTAGGTTTGGATTATTGGTTTGAGCCAACGGTTGATTTACAACGACCAGGATTAAATAATCCACGATATTTTGGAGTTATTGAAAAAGGCGATTTGCTTCATTGTGATTTTGGAATTAGATATTTAAATATTTGCACTGATACACAAAGACTTGCGTATGTTGCAAAAGATGATGAAGACTGCTTGCCTGTTGATTTGGTTGAAGGAATGAAGATTAATAATCGTTTTCAAGATATAGTTGCTAGTTGTATGCAAGAAAATAAAAGCGGGAATGATGTTTTAAAGGATTCATTGAAAATAGCAAGGGATGAAGGGATTGAAGCAATGTTGTATTCACATCCATGCAATTTTTATGGACATGGTCCGGGACCAACAATAGGATTATGGAATAATCAGGATAAAGTTCTGATAAAAGGAGATGTTTTAATGTCATATGATACTACATATGCATTAGAATTAAATACCAAGGCAAAAGTGTTTGGGTATGATTATTATTTCTATACTGAAGAAACAGTTGCTTTTACTAAAGAAGGATTAAAATATTTATATCCTGGACGTGAGCATATATATTTTATTAAATAGGTGGATAAATATATGAAAAATAGAATGAAAAAAGAATTTGTTAATTTTGAAGGTGGCTTATTTAGTCAAGTTGAAAAAGCTGATGTAGGTGATAGCTATACTATGATGCAAGAATCAGGATTTTCTTTGATGGGCTGGGCTGATCCATTTATGCCTGATTTTTCGATTCCTAGCCATGTTTTAGAAAAGACGATAGAAACTATTAGTGCACCTATTTCAAGCCATTATACAGCACCTACAGGGAATATGGAGCTAAGAGAAATTATTTGTCGTCGTATTAATGATCGATATAAGATGAATTTAGATTTCCGTCGCAATATTATCATTACACCAGGGAGTGATAGTGCATTATTTTTTGCAATGTTTCCATTTCTAGAAAAAGATGACGAAGTAATCATACCATGTCCAAGTTATCCTAATAATATGCAGAATATTAAAATGATGCAAGCAACACCAATAATATTGCAATTAGATAGCAAAAAAAATTATCAGATAGATTTAAGTGATTTAGAAAATCTAATCACAGACAAAACTAAGATGATTATTTTAACGCATCCTAATAATCCAACAACTACAGTATTTAATCGTAAAAGTTTAGAAGCAATTAAAATGGTTGTTTTAAAATATAATTTAGTATTAGTTTGTGATCAAGCATTTGAAGATTTTACATATGAAAATGAATTTATTGCTCCTATGGCTATGGATGAAATGTTTGAACATACTATAACGGTTTGTTCAATATCCAAAGGAATGGGATTAAGTGGATATCGAGTTGGATATATTATTGCAGATGATAAGATTATGGATATATTATACGGATGTGCGGTAAGTGTGATAGGTGCAACTAATACAGTTAGTCAAATAGCAGCAATTGAAGCATTTAAACATCCAGAATTTATGAAAGAATTTGAAGAAGCATATGATTTTCGTCGTCATAAAGCATATGAAATAATTAATGCAGTACCTGGGGTTAAAATGAAATTACCAGAATCTGGTTTTTTAGGATGGATTGATGTCAGTAAGTTAGGCGATAGTTCATCGATATGTAAAAGATTAAAAGAGGATGCAAAGGTAGTAGTTAATGATGGAATTAATTATGGACCAGGCGGAGAAGGTCATTTAAGAATTGTTTTAGGAGTATATCGTGATAATCAGGTAGTAGTTGATGCTTTAAATAGAATTGCTAAAGTATTAAAACAAATTGGATTAGAAAAAGGAATAAAATAAAAACATGAATTATAAAATTCATGTTTTTATTTTGCTTTTTTAGATTTTCTGTTGCAGATGTATGCAATAGCAATTGTTATTATTGCAATAATTGGTAATGCACATAGAAAATATGTTCTAATTAAAGCAGGATCCCCTGACCAAATTGAAGTCCATTCACCAATTTTTTTGATTAAAATAGCAATTGCATATGAAGTAGTAATTATTTGAACTGCTCCAACTAACAATTTAATCCATTTAGGAAAAACTTCAGTAAATAGGATTAAAGAAGCTATACATACTGCACTAATAAAACAATTTATTACAAAATACATAGCCAATCTCCTTTTATGTTTACCATAATAAAATAACATAAATTTATGTTAATTGCAATATTATCTATATTTAGAAGCAAATAAATTATTTATAATTGTATACAAATAATATATATTTATTATAATATTTATGTTAATCCTAAATTATATATATAAAATTAGCTTATTTCAATATAAGTATTGACAATTTAATAAAATTAGATATAATTATGTCCATAAATCATTTTTATGATTTATAAGGGGAAGAGTGGTACACATTATATGTATCAATATATAATAAACAGAACTCAATGGGGAAGAGTTCTGTTTATTTTTATATCTAATTGACTGCTTTTGTAACAAAAAGGTGATTAAATCATAAAATATTAATATATTAGTTGCATTATTTTAAAATAATCGCTATATTTACTAGAAAGGATGGGGATAAGTATGAAAGAAAAAAGCTTAATCAAAAAAGTATTAGAAACAGACCCTGCTGCTAGATATGCTTTAAATGTTATTATTAATTATCCTGGTGTGCATGCAATGTTTTGTTATCGAATTAATAATTTTTTATGGAAAAAATTGCATTTAAAATTTTTAGCACGTTTATTAAGTCAAATTGCGAGATTTTTTACTGGTATTGAAATTCATCCTGGTGCAACGATTGGTAAAAGACTATTTATTGATCATGGTATGGGAGTTGTAATTGGTGAAACAACAATTATAGGTGACGATTGTGTATTGTATCAAGGAGTAACTTTAGGAGGAGTAGGAACAGGAGAACATAAAGTAAAACGCCATCCTACATTATTGAACAATGTAATGATTTCTGCAGGAGCAAAGGTTATTGGAGATGTAACGATTGGTAATAATAGTATTGTAGGGGCACAAACGGTTGTTTTAGCTAATGTTCCTGATAATTGTACTGTAGTTGGTGTACCGGCGTTTATTGTAAAAGAAAATGGTGTTAGAGTTAATAAAGAATTATAAGAAATGGTTATTTTTAATTCCTTTAGGTTTATTTATTCTTGATTATATATTGATTGAAACAGGGTTAATTGCAGTTATTGATTTATATGTATATCAATTTTTATATTATTTTGAATCTTCGTTTATGACAAATATGTTTACAATGATAACTCATTTAGGTAGTTTTATTGGAATTACGGCTGTTATTATATTAATTTTTCTGTTTAATCGTAGATTTGCTTTAAGTTGTTTATCTTTATCTGTATTACAACAAATATTAAATAACATATTGAAAATTATTTTTAAAAGGCCAAGACCCAGTGTAGAGCATTTAGTAAAAGTAAGTAATTATAGTTTTCCAAGTGGCCATGCAATGGCTATTACTTGTTTATATGCATTAATTATATGTTATATATATCGTAGTAAGCCTAGGTATCGAAATATTTTAATTATATTATGTGTTTTAGTAATTATTTTGGTTGATTTAAGTCGTGTTTATCTTGGAGTACATTATTTTAGTGATGTTTTTGCAGGAAGTATGTTGTCTCTTAGTTTAGTTTTATATGTTAGTAATAAAACTTTCTTTATTTGTTAAAATATTTAGGAATTATATTGTAAATAAGTGGAATATCACTAATAATTTTTATTATAAAAATAGATTTATGAAATAAACTTGATATTATAAAAAGCCCCTTTCTGCAGGGGCTATTATAATAAGATAAATTTATTTTGTGAATTTAAGTTAAATGGAGATAATATTAGATCAAAGAAACGAAGAATCATATTAACTATTAAAAAAGGTTTAATTACTCAAAATTAAGAAAATTAAACCTTATTTTAATAGTTAATTTTTATTTAATAAGCATTCAATAGCAGCTATTTGTACACAAACACATAATAATTTAGCTGCTTTAGATAATTCATCAATTGATGGATAGGATGGTGCAATTCTAATATTAGAATCTTGAGGATCTTTTCCATAAGGGAAAGTTGCTCCAATAGTTGTTAAAACAACTCCAGCTTCTTTACATAGCGTACCAACTCTTTTAGCACATCCTGGCATCACATCTAAACTAATAAAATATCCACCTTTAGGATTATGCCATGAGGCAATATCTTTGCCTTTTAATTCATTATTCAAAATATCAATTACACAATCAAATTTTGGCTTTAATATTGTAGCATGTTTTTTCATATGTTGCTTAATACCATTTACATCATTAAAAAATTTAAAATGACGTAACTGATTCATTTTATCTTGTGAGATAGATTGAACTGATAAACGTTTTTTAATATCGTTAATATTATTATCACTAGCAACGATACAAGAAACACCACCACCAGCAAAAGTAATTTTTGAAGTTGAAGCGACCATAATAATTAAATCTTCATTATTATATTTTGGTAACTCATCAAAAATATTTAAAAGTATATCTCCATTATCGTACAAGTCATGAACACAATATGCATTATCGTAAATAATTCTAAAATCACTAGCAGCTGGCTTTAATGCAGCCAATGCCTTAACAGTATTGCCACTATATGTTATTCCTTGAGGATTAGAATATTTAGGAACACAGAACATTCCTTTTACACTATCATCTTGAATTAGTTCATTTATTAAGTCAAGATCAGGTCCTTCATCATTCATTGGAATATTAATCATTTCAATACCAAAATGTTCACAAATGGTAAAATGACGATCATAACCAGGTACTGGACATAAAAATTTAACTTTATCTAATTTAGACCATGGCTTACTTCCACAAACACCAAATAACATTGCTTGGGCAAGATAGTCATACATTAATGTAAGACTAGATGTTCCACCAATAATAACATTCTTTTCATTGACTTCTAATAACTGGGCAAATAGTTTACGAATTGATGGTAAACCTTCTAAAATACCATAATTACGACAGTCAATATTATCAATTGAGTGTTGTTTTACATCTAAAATAGGCATTGATAAATCTAATTGTTCACTACATGGTTTACCTCGAGACATGTCAAGTTTTAAGTCTTGTTTTTTAAATTCTTGATATTGCAAATCTAATGTATTTTTTATTTCTAACAATTCTTTTTTGTTTAATTTAGTGAATGGTTTCATTGCTTTTCCCCCTATGGTTATTTTGACGAATGTATTTTACCACTATATATTATTTTTTCAAGTTAATTTCGATAAATTTGTCAAGATATGTAAGGTTTAGTTTAAATAATGAAGCTTTAAACAAATTATCAATAAGTTTGATTAAAAGATAATAAAATTGATGTTTAAAATTACTTATAATCCCGTCTTTGACAGTTGTAAATATAAAAAAATCCATAAAGTATTGAATATATCAGCGCTTTTTGGATTTTTTCTTTTGTATTGAATATGCGTAAATTATCTGATTTTCGTATTTTTTATTATATTTCTCATTTTTTTCTTTCCAATTATCTCATAATCCGTTCTAAAACCGAACAGCTGATGAAGTTCATCCGTTATCTGAGTTCTTTTATATGCTGGTATATAACCGTTATACTGGGTATCTATCACTTCCATTTCTCTTAGTGTTTTCAATATTTCATTTACTGTGTATTTATTTTCCAGTTTATCTGCCAATAGCCTATAAATGATCAATGAAATAAAACATGTGAGAAAATGCGCCTTGATTCTTTCTTTGTTCTGTAAATATACCGGTCTTGCTTTGAAATCTGTTTTCATGATTCTGAAGCATTCCTCTATCTGCCATCTTCTTTCTGAAACCTTGATGATCTCATTTACATTGTCATCTTCAAGATTTGTAGTAATGGCATAAAATCCATCATACATCTCTTCTTCATGAATTTTTTCGTGATTTAATGCAAAATATTCTTCTATGATTTCACCGTTTTTGTCAGTTGTATGTTTTTCAATAAATCTTGCAGGATCATTTGGATTCTTTCTGTTCTTTTTCAATTTTCCTTTTTTATTTATCATCCTGCTTGCGCGTTCGATCTGCCTGTTTCTTATTTTCTTTTGATAGCTTGCATATTTAGGTGAATATGTAATGATAAGTCTTTCCTCTAAAGGACTTTCCAAGGGCATTTCCTTATAGAATATCCTGTTTTGGTTTTTCTCGTCGCTGAAATCGATCTCATCAATATTGATCCTATGACTGTTTTCAACACCGATTTCATAGAAACCACTATGTTTTAATGCAACTTCCCTGTCATCCTTTTTGAGTTTCTTCAGTGACTGAGTGATGATATATGCTCTATCCTGTATGCTGTTGAATTTCTTGTTGGTTTTAGAGGCAAGACCGGCATCACTGCAGTAAATGAATTTTGAAAGTTCAAAATCCTTGATAATTCTTTCTTCAAGAGGCTTCAAGGTTGTCTGTTCGTTCCTGTTTCCTTCATATAGATCAAAAGCCAATGGAATACCATCACCATCCATCATAAGTCCCATACCTACAACTGGATTAGGTCTATTTTCTTTGCTTTTACCATATTTTCTGAAATCATCATCATCTTCAATTTCAAAATAGTAATTAGTGCAGTCATAATATAATGCACCGGTATTTCTTGTTTTTATAAAATGGCTGTTTTTATAGAGTTCAGACTGAATATAGTCAGATTCTTCTGCCAGTACAGACAGAGCCCGATAAACATCGTGAAGCTCATATTTAGTTTTTTCTAACAGAGTCGAAGAAAACTCATAAGAAGAACGCTTGCTTGAAGGATATAGAATCCTTGAATAAATCAGATCAGAAAGAACAGCATTGATATCATAGCTGAACTGGTGCCGGTTTTTTATATTCCTGCAGATATTATCGAGGCGGAGCTGATAATAAATATACTGAAGAAAAAGGTAGCCGCAGTTAAATTTTCTTTGAACGTCCTTATCGATGATTCTGGTAGGGACAAAGGGGATGATAGTATCCTGATTGATGTCATTGTCTTTGACAGTCAGTTCCTTAGCATAATTCTTTGCCCAGGTAATGACTTCATCTCTGGACATGTTTTTTTCAGAACAGAGATCTTCGATCTTACCAAGCTTTTGATAAATTTTAGTAGTACGGGAACCGTTATTATAAATGTCCCTGATAATATAGATGAATTCATGATTTTTAGATTTAGAAATATTGATACGCATAAAAGACCTCCAAAATATATAAATATTATAACACAAGATACGAAAAAATACGATATAAAATAACAAAAAAGTTGACAAAAAAATAAAGCATCTATCAATGCTTTTTGAATTTTTTTCAATTATGACTGTCAAACTCCCGTTTGATTAAAAGATAATAAAATTGATGTTTAAAATTACTTATAATATAATTATTATAACAAGGAGTGATATTATAATGATTAGAAGACATTATTTGTTTTATGGTCGAGTACAAGGAGTTGGTTTTCGCTTTACAACATATCATCTTGCTAAAAAGTTAGGTTTAACAGGGTGGGTTTGTAATTTATCAAATGGTGCAGTTGAAGCTTGTTTTCAAGGAGAAGAGCAAGTAATTGCTTATTTAATTAATGAGTTAAAGCATACCCAATTTATTAAGATTAATAAAATTGAATGTGAAGATTTAAAAGTTTTAAAACATGAAAATAATTTTGGAATAAAATATTAGCTAAAGAAGACAAGATTTCTGTTTTGTCTTCTTTATTATAAATGAAATAAATTGAATGCTAGATAAAATAAAAATATTGTGGTATGATTATAAATTGAATATTGATATTTAAAGGTACAAAAAATTATTGTAATCAAAGGGGGGATGTCAATGAGAAGATTAAGAGCTTCAAAAGAGGCAATAAAAAAAGAAATTAGAGAACATAGATCTTCATTTTTCGTATACATATTTTTAAGAACATTAGTATTGATTACTATGGTTTTACAAATTTTTAATCAAAATTATGAAAATGCATTCTTATGTATACTTACATTATTTTTAATGATAATACCAAGTTTTATTCAAGTGGAATTTAATATAGAATTACCTTCAACATTAGAAATAATCATTTTGCTATTTATTTTTAGTGCGGAAATTCTTGGTGAAATTCAGTCTTTTTATATTAGAGTTCCAGTGTGGGATACAATTTTGCATACTTTAAATGGTTTTTTGGCTGCAGCTATTGGCTTTTCACTTGTTGATTTAATGAATAAAGATACGAGAATTAAATTTCAATTATCACCATTATTTATGGCTATTGTAGCTTTTTGTTTTTCAATGACTATTGGGGTGATTTGGGAATTTTTTGAATTTGGAATGGATACTTTTGCGGGATTAGATATGCAAAAAGATACAATCATTAACCATATTACATCAGTGACACTTGATCCAACTAAAACAAATATACCAATAACTATTGATGGAATTAAAGAAGTTATTATTAACGGAAAAGCATTAGGGGTTGGGGGATACATAGATATAGGTTTAATTGACACAATGTATGATTTGTTTGTTAATTTTATTGGAGCAATAGTATTTTCTTTTTTTGGTTATTTTTATGTAGTGAATCGTGGAAAAGGAAATTTTGTAAATAGATTTATACCAAGATTAAAAGATAGAGATCATCATTAAGAACTGAATAAATTACTTTTTATAGGTAATTTGTTCAGTTTTTATATATGTTATTAATTATTAATTAAATACATATAATCATGATAAATTTAAAAATTATTAGAAAATTGAATCAAAAGAATGGTTTTTTCATATATTAAAGTAGTTGCATTTTTATTTTTATTTGTATATAATGACAACAAGTTATTATGGAGATTGATTTATAAAATAGCGCCAGGACTAATTTATTAGTTGACGAGGACTAGGCTTTTCGAAATATTCGGCGGGTGGTCTAGAGGTATGATACTACCTAAACGATGAACAAAAATAATGAGTGATCATTAAACAAATTCATTTGGTATCCTCCATTAATAACATAATAGAAAATTGAATATATTATGGAGGAATTTTTATGTGCGGAATTACTGCGTTTTCTGGTAAAGAAGAAGCTTTACCATTTTTACTTCAAGGACTTTCTAGGCTTGAATATCGAGGATATGATTCAGCAGGAGTTACACTTGTAGATAAAGATAAACTTTTTACTGTTAAAACGAAAGGAAGACTGCAAAATCTAATTGAGCGTCTTGATCAGGCTAAACCAAGGGGATGTGTTGGAATCGGGCATACTCGTTGGGCAACTCATGGAATCCCATCCAATCTTAATTCACATCCTCATACGAATAATGATAATACAATTTCTTTGGTTCATAATGGAATTATTGAAAATTATCGTGATTTAAAAAAGGAATTAATTGATAATGGTTATTTTTTTCATAGTGAAACTGATAGTGAAGTTGTAGTGCATTTACTTGATTTTTATTATGATGGTAATATGATTGAGGCTTTAAAAAAAGTAATTAAACGAATTCAAGGAAGTTATGCATTATGCATTGTTTCGACTTTAGAGCCTGATTGTATTTATGTTACTAAAAAAGATAGTCCACTTGTTTTAGGAAAAAATAATCATGCTAGTTTTGGAGCTAGTGATATTCCTGCTTTGCTTGATTATACTAAAGATGTTTATTTTATTGAAGATTATGAAATAGTTAAATTGTGCAAGAATAATCTTACTTTTTATAATCAGGATGGAATAGAAATTAGTAAAAAACCTACTCATATTCCTTATGATAATGAGGCTGCTAAAAAAGGTGGTTATGATACTTTTATGTTAAAAGAAATTCATGAACAGCCTTATGCAATTAGTGAAACATTACGCGGACGAATAAAAGCTAACGATCTTATTGTTTTACCTGAACTAGATCAATTAAAAGATAAATTTAAAACGTTTAATAAAGTGTATTTTGTTGCTTGTGGTACAGCGTATCATGCATGTTTATCAGGTGCAAATGTTATGGAAAGATTAACAAAGCTTCCAACATTTATTCAAGTAGCATCTGAATTTAGGTATAGTAATCCAATTATTGATGATAAAACTTTATGTATTTTTGTTTCTCAATCAGGGGAAACTGCTGATACTTTAGCTGCATTACGTTTAGCAAAAGTTAAAGGGTGTACAACAATAGCAATTGCAAATGTTTTAGGATCAACTATTTCTCGTGAAGCAGCAGCTACAATTTATACGTGTGCAGGACCTGAAATTGCTGTTGCTAGTACCAAAGCTTATACAACACAAATCATTGTTCTTTTGTTATTGGCAATGTATATAGCACAATCTTTGGGTAAAGAAGATGAAGATTATCGTGAACTTATTGCAGGAATTAGTGATTTGCCAAAGCAAATTGAAATGATTTTAAAAGATGAAAAATTGTTTGAAAAATATGCTAAATATTTACAAAATCAACATGATGCATATTTTATTGGACGTAATTTAGATTATGCAATTGTTTTAGAGGGAGCATTAAAACTAAAAGAAGTTTCATATATCCACGGGGATGCCTATATTGCCGGTGAATTAAAACATGGGCCAATTGCATTGATTGAAGAAGGCAGTGTTGTTATTGCAGTAGCTACTCAACCCGATATTGCTTGTAAAACGATTAGTAATATTCAAGAGACGATTGCAAGAGGAGCTAAAGTAATTTTATTTACTTTACATGGTCAAAAAGTAAATAATGTCGATGAAATATATTATATGCCTGATGTAAATCCAATTTTGCAAGCAATCCTTGTTGCTATTCCTTTGCAATTAATTAGCTATTATGCTGCTAAAATTAAAGGTTGTGACGTTGATAAACCACGTAATTTAGCTAAATCAGTAACAGTAGAATAAAATTAAATAGTATTTAATATAAAAATATCCGTAGTATTAGTCTACGGATATTCTAGTTTGTTGATAAATAGGTAATTTTCTCTTTTAAATAAAAGAGGAGTTACTTTTTTTATTAGAAATTAACTTTAAACAAGAGGAGCTATAATATATATAGATATGATTAAAGTAATTAAAATTTGTAAAAAAATTTTTATAATATTAATTGATTTTATAGAAAGAAAAGATTTTTTTAATTGTTTTGTAAAAGGAATATCATAATTAAAAGTGAGTAACAAATTAAGAATAACTCCAAAAAATAAAATATAAACAAGAAATATTTTATTACCATAAGAAAAATCACCAAATAAACCACTATGAATTATGACATTAGAATCAATTTCATGCCATCTTATTATTAATAAGAAACCTAATATTAAGATAATAAACCAAGATAAAACATCGACTATTTTTTTAATCTTAATCATAAAATTTTCTCCTTATACATATTAAATCATTTTTTTGATTTAAGAAGTTTATTAATTTTATTTACACCGGTAATGATCCAAAATATTGATAATATGATCCACAGGCATTTTAACCAAATTTCAACATCTGCAAAAATATAAAATATTCCAATAAATGCCCATAGTAAAATAAGAATTCCTTGAAAAATAATGTCCATTTTAATATTTTTATCCATAAAATTTTTCCTTTGATAATTTTATTTATTGAATAAATTCATCTTTCAATCGTTCAAGTGCATCTATTAAAGTTTTTGTAGGACAAGCAATATTTATTCTTTCAAATCCTTTTCCATCATCACCAAAAATATATCCTTCATCAAAATACAAATTAGCATTATGCATTTTTGCTTCTAATTCTTTATAATTATAATCATAGGCTCTAAAATCAAGCCATGCTAAATAAGTACCTTGTAGTGGTGAAATTTTAACTAATGGTAAATTTTTAGCTAAATAATCTTTTAATAAGTTATAGTTTTTATAAATTAATTTAATAAATTCTAATAACCATTCTTCAGCTTCATTATATGCTAAAATAGTTGCTTTATATGCAATAGTATTTAAACTATGAAAACATCTTTTTTCTTGTTGTAAAATAAACTTTTTTCTTAAATCAGGATTTTTAATGAAAATATTAGATCCTTGTAATCCTGCTAAATTAAAACTTTTACTAGGAGCGCTACAAGTAATAGTAATATTTTCAATTTCTTTACTAATAGTAGCAATAGGATAGTGTTTAAAACCTGGCATAATTAAATCACCATGTATTTCATCACTTACAATGATTATATTATTGTCTAAACAAATTTGTGCAATTTTTTCTAATTCTTGTTTACTCCAAACTCTTGAAATTGGGTTATGTGGGTTACATAGTAATAGTAATTTATTTTTAGAATCTTTTGCAAGTTGTTCGAATTTATCGAAGTCAATAGTATAATTTGTATCCGTATTTATTAATGGACATTTTACAACTTTACGATCATTTATTTCAATAGCTTGATAAAATGGATAATATATCGGTGTAAAAGTTATAACACCATCATTTTTATTTGTATATGCTAATATGGCATCGTATAAAGCAGGCACTATGCCATTAGACAAGACAACCATTTCTTTATCTATTTTATAGTTATGACGACGTGCCATCCAATTTATAACCGCTTGATAATATTCATCATTAGGATTAGTATATCCTAATACAGCATCATTTTCTAAAAATTTAATTAAGCCATTTTTTATTTCTGGTGCTAATGGCATATCGACATCAGCTACTGAAAATGGAGCTATATTTTCTGGTGTTCCAGGTTTCATTAAATTCCATTTACTTGAACCTTGTTTACTACGATTAATTAATGTTTCAAAATTATATTTCATATCTTCCCTCACAAAAAATTTATTTATTACGTTTTTTTTCTTTAATAACAGTAAAAAGCAACCATATTCCTAAACCTACTGCTGTAATATAACCAATAAAACCTAACGCTGGTATTCCAAATACCTTTGGTGTCATATCAGTAGTACAAAGTAAGCTACTTGCCATTAATAAACCAGCACTTACAATTCCTACAGTTAACTTGTTAACCATATGATTAATCGATTTTAATGGAACACTTGATTCCATAATATCTAAATTAACTTTTAAACGACCTTTCATTACCGTTTTAATCATTTCTGATAATTGTACAGGAAGTTCAATGCCATTTTTAAAAGCCTCATATGTTTTTTTACCGGTTGTTGATAATTCTTTTTTCAAATCAAAATGAGTAAATAATTGCTTTGTTACATGATTAGCAGCGATTTCGATGATACTTATATTTGGATCAACTAACATTACAGTACTTTCAATTGTCACCAATCCTCTAGCTAGCATACTTACACCTTTAGGCATTGAAATACGATGGCGATGTGCAATTGAAAATATTTCTTGAATAACATCACTTAAATTAATATCTTTTAAATTAGCACTGACGTAATGATGCATAAAAGTTTCAATATCATTATAAAACAAAGTATAGTCAATACGATTATCATGGTTTCCTAGAGTCAAAATAACATCAACAAGTTTTTGAGTATCATTATTACCAATTGCAATAACAGCATTTTTCATCAATGATTTATCTTCCTTGTTTAAAATACCCATCATTCCAAAATCAATCCAAATAATTTTCCCATCTTTTATTCTAAGATTACCAGGATGGGGATCAGCATGAAAGAAACCATCATCTACTATTTGTTTTATATAATTTTCTGCAAGTTTAGCAGCTATTTCTTTACAGTCGTAACCATTTTTTATAAGTAAGTCAGTCTGATCGATTTGTAGACCATCGATATACTCCATTACTAAGATTTTACTTGTTGTAAAGTCAGTTTCAATAAATGGTGTAGCAATACAATTTATATCACTATTTAAATGAGCAAAATCTCTTGCATATTTTGCTTCATTTAAAAAATCCATTTCTTCTTTAGCAGTATGCCAAAATTCATCTAAAACAATATTTAAATCAACAACACTACCTAATGCTTCATTAATTTTAAGTAATTTTACAGCTCTTCTAATTAATGAAATATCTTGTTCCATAGTCTCATATATATTAGGCCTTTGTACTTTTACAACAATATCTTTACCATTTTTTAAAGTAGCTCGGTGTACTTGAGCAATTGAAGCACTTCCTAAAGGAACAGGATCAAAATAAGAAAAAATCTCATTTAAATTACAACCATATTCATTTTCGATTACATTATAAACTGTTTCAATGTCAAGCGGAGCAACATTATCACGAAGTTTTATTAATTCTTTGCAGTAACGTTGTGAAAACATATCTTGACGTGAGGACATAATTTGTCCAATTTTAACGAAAGTAGGTCCTAAATCTTCTAAGATCACTCTAAATTTTACAGGATCGATTCCTTTAGTTAAGTGGTGTTTTTTTAAGATACTGATGATTTGTAGAAGTCGCTTTTTACTGCTTAGTGTATTTTTGTTATTCTGTTTCATGTTTATTGTTTTGTAATTCTGTAATTTTTTGTTTTAAAATTTCTAAATCTTCAGGATTTATATTTTCTAAGTCTTTTGAAATTTGATCTACTGATTTTTCTGCTTTTTTAGCAAAATTATGTTTTAACTCTTCATTTAAAGCTTTACCTTGTTCAACTGTTAATTCACCTTTTTTTACTAATTCGTCAACGACATCTTTAGATTTTTCTATTGTAGTAGCTACAGCTCCGATTCCAGCTAATAATACTTTTTTTAAATCTTCACTAAAATTATTCATAATAATTCTCCTTTCTTGATTATCTAACTTTATTTTATCACTTTTTAGATTAATTCTTAATTAATTTTTATTAAAAATAATGTTTTTACAAGATAAAATTATCTTGTTATAATATATTTAAATTAAAATTATATAGGGTATATTTAGTATAGGTGGTTAATATGAAAAAAATTTTATTGAAAGCATGTATATTTATATATATTGCAACATTGATTATTGGATTATATGTTAATTATGTAAATGGTAATATCAATGATTTTTTTATGACATTAGTAGCAGTGTTTACACCATTGATTATTCCTGCTTTATTTTATTTATTAAAGTTGAAGATAACTGAAGAGATAATGATCATTAATTTAGTTTTTGTATATTTTGCTTCATTAATTGGTAGTGGCTTTAATGGTTATCAAATTCCTTTTTTTGATAAAGTGTTACATTTTACAAGTGGGATATTTATTTCCATGTTAGCAATTATTATTTATTGGATTATAAAAAAAGATAGAAGAATAAGTGATGAAAAAGAGCATAGAATTTTTATGTTATTTGTTTTAAATACTAATCTTGCAATTGCAATGTTATGGGAATTATATGAATATATGATGTTAGTGTTATTTAATAATGATTGTATAAATCATTATACAACAGGTGTACATGATTCCATGACAGATATGATTTGTGCATTAATAGCAGGACTGATTGTTCTTTATGCAGTAAATAGATATTATAAACACAAAAAAAATAATTGTTTAGTTAATGTTTGTATAAATTTTTATGATAAAAATTTTAGTGAATAAAAAGATTAGGGTAAAAGTTGTTAAGTAAATAATTGTATTTTTACTTAAAACTATGCCTAATCTTTTTTTATTGGATTTTATATGTTTTTTACATTTAGAGCTCTAATTGCATTTAAAACAGCTATAACCATAACACCAACATCAGCAAAAATTGCTAGCCACATATTGGCAATACCGATTGCACCTAATATTAAACAAATTACCTTAATACCAATTGCAAAATAAATATTTTCATAAACAATTTTCAAACATTTTTTAGAAATTTTAATTGCTTTAGCAATTTTTAATGGATCATCATCCATTAAAACAATGTCTGCAGCTTCAATAGCAGCATCGCTTCCTAATGCTCCCATAGCAATACCAATATCAGCTCTTGAAAGAACAGGGGCATCATTAATACCATCACCGACAAAGGCTAATTTTTCTTTATTGCTTTTTTGATTTAATAATTCTTCAACTTTAGTAACTTTATCTTCAGGCAATAATTCACTATATACTTGATCAATATTTAAATCAGTAGCTACTTTATTAGCAACTTTACTTATATCACCTGTTAACATAATAGTTTTTTTAATACCAATATTTTTTAATTCTTGAATTGCTTGTTTAGCAGTAGGTTTGATTAAATCTGAAATTAATATATGTCCAGCATATTTATTATCAATTGCAATATGAACAATTGTACCAATACTATGACAATCAACATAAGATATATTGAATTTTTTCATTAATTTATCATTTCCTGCCATAACTGTAATATTATCGATTTTTGCAATTACACCATGACCACTGATTTCTTTAACATCTTTAATTCGTGTTTTATCGACTGGTTTACCATATGCTTTTTGTAAACTTTTAGAAATTGGATGAGTAGAATAACTTTCAGCAAGTGTTGCATATTCTAATAATTGATCATTTTCAATTGTTGAATGATGAATACCACTAACTTCAAAGACTCCTTGAGTCATTGTTCCTGTTTTATCAAAAACAACATATTTAGTTGTAGCTAAAGCTTCAAGATAATTTGATCCTTTTACTAAAACGCCACTGTTACTAGCACCACCGATTCCTGCAAAAAAACTAAGCGGGATACTAATAACTAAAGCACAAGGACAACTAATAACAAGGAAAGTTAAAGCACGATAAACCCAAACTGACCATGAAGCTTCATTACCCATTAATAAATTAATGATTGGTGGTACTAAAGCTAATGCTAGGGCACTATAACATACAGCCGGAGTATAATAACGGGCGAACTTTGAAATGAAGTTTTCAGATTTTGATTTTTTAGAGCTTGCATTTTCTACCATATCTAATATTTTTGATACTGTTGATTCACCGAATTCTTTAGTAGTTTTAATTTTTAATAAACCTGTTATATTAATACAACCACTAATAACTTCATCGTTTGTAGTTACTTCTTGTGGTAAACTTTCTCCAGTTAATGCACTTGTATTTAATGATGATGTTCCTTCGATGATTTTTCCATCAATAGGAATTTTTTCACCAGGTTTTACAATAATAATAGAACCAATTTCTACTTCATCAGGATCAACTTGAACTATGTTACCAGAATCATCTTCGATATTAGCATAATCAGGACGAATATCCATTAATTCACTAATATTTCTTCGGCTTTTTCCAACAGCATAGCTTTGAAACCATTCACCAATTTGATAAAAAAGCATTACAGCTGTTCCTTCGCTATATTCTCCTAAAGCAATTGCTCCAACTGTAGCTATTGCCATTAAGAAATTTTCATCAAAAACTTGACGATTTAAGATGCCTTTAATAGCTTTTTTTAAAATATCATAACCTATAATAAAATAAGTTATTAAAAATAAAATAGTTTCATAAAAATTATTTAAAGATAAAATTCTTAAAGCAATAAATAAAATAAAGGAAATTATAATACGTATTAGCATCTTTTTTTGTTTTTTATTCATTTTTTATTCCACCCTTAAAGAAAAATTTCACAATCATCTTCAACTTTTTTACAATTTTTTAGGACTTCTTGCATAATTTCTTTTGGATTAACTCCTTCTTCAAATTCTACTGTCATTTTTAATGTCATGAAATTAACGACTGCATTTTTAACTCCTTCAGTAGCTTTTGTAGCATATTCCATTTTATTTGCGCAATTTGCACAATCTACATCAATTTTATAAGTTTTTTTCATTTTTTTAACCTCCATAATAATTTGAATAATTGAATATATGTTCAACTTACAATTTAATTATAGTTTATTAGTTGTTCAACTGTCAAGTTATTTTTAGATATTATGTATATTTGACAATAGTTTGATTTTTCAATTATAATATAAGCATTATAATACATTTGAAAGGAGAGTCTATGTTAGAAAATCATTGTGATTGTAAACCTAAAAATATTGAACTTGTTCAACAAGTTAAAGATAATATGCCAGCATTTGATGACATTATGGATTTATCCGACTTTTTTAAAATAATGGGGGATAGTACTAGATTACAGCTATTAATGTCATTGCAACAAAGTGAGATGTGTGTTTCTGATTTAGCAAATGTATTAAATATGACTAAATCAGCTGTTTCGCATCAATTAAAAACACTTAGAGTATCTAAATTAATAAAATCAAGAAAAGAAGGAAAAACGGTTATTTATTCATTAGATGATGCACACGTTCATGAAGTACTCGCTAAATCAATTGAACATATTAAAGAAAAGTAACAATAAAAAGAGTTATTAATATATGATATATTGATATTGTCATTTTATGCATGACTCTTTTTTATACTTTGGTTAAACTATATAAGAGAAGATATTAAAAATATGCAATATTATGAATATTACTTGTTAAATTAATTTAAATCAGATTTTTGTTTAATGATGAAAATAAAGATGCTAATGGAGAAAGTTATGAATAATAAGATATATGAATTTAATGCTATAATTGAAGCAGTGCCTGATGTAAATGGAGCTTATGTGCGTTTTCCTTATGATATAAAAAAAGAATTTGGTAAAGGACGAGTAAAAGTACATGCAACGTTTGATGGCATAGCTTATGATGGTAGTATTGTAAATATGGGAATTAAAAATGATGATGGTTCAGTTTGTTATATTATTGGTGTGCGTAAAGATATACGTAAAAAATTGAATAAGGAATGTGGAGATTCAATATTTGTAACAATTCAAGAACGTTGTTAAAATGTATTATGTTTAAGATAATAGTTTAGAAATATTTAAGAATATATTATAGAATTTTCTAGATTTTATTTTTTATAATGATAATAGAAAAATCACAAAATAAACTTATTTTGTTGAAAGGGAATATAACGTTACTAATATTAATGAGGTGTGAGATTATGAAAGGATTGACAAATCAGGAAGTTCTAAAACGAATTCAAGAAGGACAAGTTAATACATTACCCAAACCTTTGGTTAAAAGTTATAAACAGATAATTTGTGAACATGTTTTTAATTTATTCAATATTTATAATTTTATTATTGCTTGTACATTAGCATTAGTAAAAGCGTGGACAAGTATGTTTTTTATTGTTTTGGTAACTTCTAATGTTGTTATTAGAATATCTCAAGAGATTAAATCTAGAAATATGGTTGCAAAACTAAATTTAATTATTTCTCCTAAAACAAAAGTATTACGAGATGGCGTTGTTTTATCGATTGATAATGAAGAGATTGTTTTAGGGGATTATATTTATTTAGAAACTGGGAATCAAATACCGGCAGATTGTGTTATTTTAGATAATGATGTAGAAGTAGATGAATCGCTTTTAACCGGTGAGGCTGATCCTGTATTAAAAAAAGCAGGTGATCATTTGTTATCAGGAAGTTTTATTATCTCTGGCGCATGTTATGGTGAAGTTGAGCATATTGGAGTTGATAATTATGCAGCTAAAATTGCTAATGAAGCAAGAAAACGTGAACCAGTGCAATCGGATTTGATTAAATTTTTTACGAAAGTAACAAAAATGACTAGCTTTTTGGTTGTGCCTCTAAGTATTATTTTACTTTTTCAATCATATGTTATTCGTCAAGAAGATTTATATACAGTAATAGTAAATAATTCAACTGCTTTACTTGGGATGTTACCAGTAGGTTTAGTTTTACTTACAAGTATAGCATTGATGGCTAGTGTTGTAAGATTAGGACAACAAAAAGTGCTTGTACAAGAAATGTTTAGTATTGAAACATTATCACATGTTGATGTTCTTTGTTTGGATAAAACAGGAACATTGACACAAGGGAAAATGAAGGTAAAAGATGTTTATTCTTTTGATTATGATTTACCTTATCAAATAGATGAAATTATGGCTTCTTTTGTAGAAGGTAGTTTAGATAATAATGCTACATCACAAACATTATCTCAATATTTTAAAAGTAAGAGTAAATATAAAACATTGAGAAGAGTTTCATTTTCTTCAGCAAGAAAATGGAGTGCATTAGAATTAGAAAATATCGGAACAATCATTGTTGGAGCTGGTGAATTTATTATTCCAGAACTTAAATTGCCACCTCAAGCAGAATTAGCTAAAAAGAGTGGAGCAAGAGTATTATTAGTTGCTCATTATCATGATTTTGATACATTTCAAGATAATTTAAAATTAGCTACTCCTCTTGGATGTATTGTTATAGAAGACCCTTTAAGAGATGATGCTTATGAAACAATTCAATTTTTCAAAAATAATGATGTAGAAGTAAAAGTCATTTCTGGAGATAATCCAGTAACAGTTAGTGCTCTTTCTAAACAGGCCGGAATTGAAGCAAGTGATTGTTATATAGATGCAACTAAATTAGAAACCGATAAACAATTAGAAGAGGCAATATTAAATTATAACGTAATTGGAAGGGCAACACCTTATCAAAAACATAAGATGATCAAGATTTTAAAGCAACATGGTCAAAAAGTAGCAATGACTGGTGATGGTGTAAATGATGTATTAGCATTAAAAGATGCTGATGTATCGATTGCTATGGGATCAGGATCTGATGCCGCAAAACAAATTGCTCAATTTGTAATGATTGATGGAAGGTTAAAAACATTAATTGATGTTGTAAGAGAAGGAAGATTAGATATAAATAATGTCACTAGATCAGCTTCTATGTATTATTTAAAAACGATTTATACTATTTTGATTTCTATTTCGATTATTATTCTAAATATCCCATATCCTTTTATTCCTTTTCAAATGACTTTGATGGATAATTTTGTATCTGGTTTTCCATCTTTTATGATTTTATTTGAAAAGAATATTGATAAACAAAAAGAATCAATTGGCAGATATGTTTTAAGGTATTCTTTGCCTAATGCATTAGCAATTGTTTTAAGTGTCATTGGATTGAAGTTATTAGCGGATCAATTGTCATTAAATTTATCTGAGGTATTTACTGTTTTATATTTTTCAGCATCATTTTTATCTATTCATATGATTTATCGTATTTATTCACCATTGAATTTATATCGAGCTATTGTTTTGGTTTTAGATGTGATTGGTTTTATTATTGCAACTATGATATTCTGGAATTGGTTAGAATTGGCACCATTAACTTTAAAGTTGTTTAAATATGTGTGCATAAATGTGGTTATTGGTATTGTTGTTGTAATGATAATTTCTAAAATTGTAAATTATTATTTAAATAAAAAAAATAATTATTGTATTAATGATGTTAAGTATAGTGAAATAGATTAAATATGAATTATTGAAAAGGCAATGAACTCATTGTCTTTTTATTTTTTAAATATTATCTGTGTTAAAGATTCTTGAGATTTTTTTTATTTTAGCTTATGATAAATGTATGAAAATTATATTCATGAAATAAGAATTTATAAAATTATGATTTATAGGAGTGTATGTGTATGAAAAAAACAGTTATGGATACGATTTGTTCATCTTTTGATAGTTTTTTTGATTCAGAAAAAAAGATAGCGAAATATATTATTAATAATTATGACAAAGTTGTAGAAATGACAGTAGGGCAGTTAGCAAGTGCAAGTGGTTCAAGTGAAGCTTCAGTTTCACGTTTTTGTAAAAAGATTGGGGTTAAAGGATTTCATCATTTAAAAATTTCTCTTGCTAAAGAGATGGTTGAATCGAATTTAAGTAATGATGAGGTTTCTAATCGTATATCAATTGATGATATTGAACAATCTCTACAAAATATTTTAGCAAATAAAGTTGAAGAGTTAAAACAGACGATTTCAATGCTTAATATTGAAAATTTTAAAAATATCTTAGAAATTATTGCCAAAGCAAGAAGTGTTGTTTTTGTTGCTGTGGGTAATACAATACCAGTAGCTATTGATGGAGCATTTAAATTTAATCAGATTGGAAAATTAGCATTATCATCAACAATTTGGGAAACACAGATTGGATATGTTTGTAATTTAACTAAAGATGATGTAGTTATTGCAATCTCTAATTCTGGAGAATCATCTAGTGTTGTAATATCTTTAGAAACTGCTAAAGAACAAGGGGCGACGACGATTTCAATTACTAATAATGAAGAATCGACAGTTGCTAGTGTTAGTGATTATCATATTACTACCGCAACTCGTGAAAAATTATTTCTTGATGGATATTGTTTTTCTAGAGTTACAGCAACTGCTGTGATTGAAATTCTTTATTTATTTTTAACTTCAATGAATGAACAGGCATATGTTAATATTGCAAAACATGAAAATAAGATAGCAGGCGATAAACTTTAATTTTTAAAGTTTATTTTTTTAAATCTAATGAAATAAAATTTCATATAAATATATTGACGAAAATAATATATCATGATATATTATTCTTATGAAAATAAATTTCATAGAAAAGGAGAGTATGAAGATGATATACACAATGACAATGAATCCAGCATTAGATTATGTTGTTGATTTACCATCATTTAAATTAGGGCAAGTTAATCGAACTGAAGATGAACATATTTTTTATGGTGGTAAGGGAATCAATGTTTCAGTAGTTTTAAAGGAATTAGGTTTTGAAAGCACATGCTTAGGTTTTATAGCAGGCTTTACAGGTGATGAATTGCAGCGGGGAGTAAAAGAAGATTTAAAATTGAATACAAATTTTATTTGTGTTGAAAAAGGGATGACAAGAATTAATGTAAAGATACATAGTGATCAAGAAACTGAATTGAATGGAATGGGACCAGTAATTGAACAAAATGATATTGCAAGATTATTTGAAAGTTTAAATCAATTACAATCAGGAGATATTTTAATATTATCAGGTAGTGTTCCATCAACAGTATCTAAGACAATATATTGTGATATTTTAGAAAAATTAAAGGATAAACAAGTAAAAACGGTTGTTGATGCAACTGGTGAATTATTAATTAAGACTTTAAAATATCAGCCATTTTTAATTAAACCTAATAATCATGAATTAGCAGAAATTTTTAATGTTGAACTTAAATCAATTGAAGATATTGAATATTATGCTAAAAAACTTCAAAGTATGGGAGCAAAAAATGTATTGATTTCAATGGCAAAAGATGGCTCATTGTTAATTGACGAAACAGGTAAAAAACATCGTTTAGGTGTATGTCAGGGAATAGTTAAAAATTCAGTAGGAGCTGGAGATTCAATGGTTGCTGGATTTGTTGCTGGATGTCTTTTAGATATGGATTACTCTCAAATTTTAAAATTAGCAACTGCTTCAGGGGGAGCAACTGCATTTAGTCATGGTTTAGCAACTAAAGAAAAAATAGATGAATTAATTAAACAATTATAAGGAGAAAAATGAAGATTACAGAGTTGTTAGATGTAAAAAGTATTGCTTTAAATGTCAATGTTTCTTCTAAGGATGAAACTATTGATAAGTTAATTGATCTAATGTATGAATCCGGAAAAATTAGTGATAAATCTGAATATAAAAAAGGAATTTTAGCACGTGAAGCTTTAAGTACAACTGGAATTGGTGATGGAATTGCAATTCCTCATGCCCAAGTTGCTACTGTAAAAAAAGCAGGTTTAGCGGCAATGACTATTCAAAATGGTGTTGATTATGATTCACTTGATGGAAAGCCAGTATATTTATGTTTTATGATTGCTGCTCCACAAGACGGTGGAAGTATTCATTTACAAGCTTTAGCTAAATTATCTACATTACTTATGAATGAAGAATTTAGAAATGAATTGATGAATGCTAAAAGTGCTGAGCAATTTATTGAAATAATTAATCAAGAAGAAGCAAAAAAAGATGCTCAAGAAAAAAATGTATCTAAAAAAGAAGAATATTGTGTTTTAGCAGTTACAGCTTGTCCTACAGGGATTGCCCATACATTTATGGCAGCAGAAAATCTTACTAAAGCAGGTAAGGAAATGGGTTATCCATTAAAGGCAGAAACTAATGGTGCTGATGGTGCAAAAAATGTATTAACAGCTAAAGAAATTGAAGATTGTGAGGGAATTATTATTGCAGCTGATAAAAATGTAGAAATGGCTCGTTTTGATGGTAAACCAGTTTTATCAGTTAGTGTTACTCAAGGAATTCAAAAACCTGAGGAATTGATTCAAAAAGTTATCGATCATCAAGTACCAATATATCATCATGATGGTTCAACTGTAGAAACAGTGGAAAATAGTGAAGGTGTAGGACGTTCTATTTATAAACATTTAATGAATGGTGTTAGTCATATGTTGCCATTTGTTATTGGTGGTGGGATTTTAATTGCACTTGCTTTCTTATTTGATGATTATTCTATTGATCCTGCTAATTTTGGAAAAAATACACCACTTGCAGCCTATTTAAAAACAATTGGTGAACAAGCATTTGGTTTAATGTTACCAGTTTTAGCCGGTTATATTTCTTATAGTATTGCTGATCGTCCAGGTCTTGCTGTAGGATTTATCGGAGGAATGGTTGCCAAGATGGGATGTACATTTACTAATCCTGCTGGAGGCGATGTTAATGCTGGATTTTTAGGAGCGTTACTTGCAGGTTTTGTAGGTGGTTATTTGGTTATTGGCTTAAAGAAAGTGTTTTCTAAATTGCCTCAGGCTTTAGAAGGGATTAAACCGATTTTGTTGTATCCGGTTATTGGAATTTTATTAGTTTCAGTTATAACAACATTTATTAATCCGTTTGTTGGAGCGATTAATGATGCATTAAATGGATTTTTAAATGGAATGGGTGGTACAAGTAAGGTATTATTAGGAATGATTGTTGCTGGAATGCAATCAACAGATATGGGTGGACCTATTAATAAAGCATCTTATGTGTTTGCAACATCACAGCTTGCAGAAGGAAACTTTGAAATAGTGGCAGCTGTTATGGCTGGTGGAATGATTCCTCCTCTAGCAATTGCTTTAAGTACAACATTCTTTAAAAATAGATGGACAAAAGATGAACGTAATTCAGGATTAGTTAATTATGTAATGGGATTAGCATTTATTTCTGAAGGCGCAATTCCTTTTGCTGCTAAAGATCCTTTAAGAGTTATTCCTTCATGTATTGTAGGAAGTGCAGTAGCAGGCGCTTTATCAATGTTTTTTGGATGTACATTAAGAGCACCTCATGGTGGTATCTTTGTTTTACCTACAATCGGTAATCCATTAATGTATGCTCTTGCTATTTTAATTGGAGCTATCGCTGGATGTTTAGTTCTTTCTATTTTAAAAAAACCATTGAAAGGAAATTAAAAAAATAATGAATAATTTAAAAGAAAAATGTGCTTTAGAAGCATTGAAATATATTAAAGATCATAGTATTGTTGGTTTAGGTGGTGGTAGTACAATTGCTTATTTAGTAGAATTTTTAGCTAAAAAAAATTTAGATATAAAAATTGTAACACCATCTTATCAAACAGCAATGTTATGTTTAAAACATCAACTTTGTGTAGTACCTACATGGTCAGTTGACCATGTAGATATTGCCTTTGATGGTTGTGATGAAGTTGATTTAAGATTAAATGCATTGAAATCAGGTGGAGCAATTCATACAAAAGAAAAAATTATTGCTTCAATGGCTAATGATTATGTATTATTAGTAGATGAATCAAAAGTATTTGAAAAATTACCTTTTGATCATGCTATAACAATTGAAATAATTCCTGAAAGTATAAAATATGTACAAAAAGAATTAGAAAAATTAGGTGCTAATGTTTCAATGCGTCAAAGTAAAGCTAAAGATGGTTATACTATAAGTGACCATGGAATGTTTATTATGGAAGCTAAATTTGAAAATGTTGAAGATATTCAAGAATTAGATAATAGTTTAAAAAAGATTACTGGAATTGTTGATACATCATTATTTGTAGGTAAAGTGAATTTTGTTTTGTCAATTGATGATGATGGATATATTCGTAAGTTTTAAAAGGAGACAATATGATGAAAAAATTAAATTGGGGTATTTTAGGAACTGGTTGGATTGCAACAGAAATGGCAGAAGCTTTAAATCGTGTTAATGGTGAAATATATGCTGTATGTGATACGACTTTAGAAGCAGCTAAAAAATATGCAAAACGTTTTGGAGTAGAAAAAGCTTATGGTAGTGCAGATGAAATGATTGCTGATGAAAATGTGGATATTGTTTATATTGCTACACCACATAATTTACATTATCGTTTCTTGGTACAGTCATTAAAGGCAGGAAAACATGTTTTTTGTGAAAAAGCTATTACTGTAAATGATTCGCAGTTAGAAGAAGCGGTTGCTATTGCAAAAGAAAAGAATTTAGTGATTTGTGATGGGGTTACTTTATTCCATATGCCATTATTTAAAAAATTGAAAGAGATTGTTGATAGTGGTGTAATTGGTGAAGTAAAAATGGTTCAAGTTAATTTTGGAAGTTGTAAGGAATATGATGTTACAAATCGTTTCTTTTCTAAAGAATTAGCAGGAGGAGCATTGTTAGATATTGGAGTTTATGCAACAAGTTTTGCTAGATATTTTATGAAAAGTAAACCTAATACAGTTTTAACAACAGCCAATTATTTTGAAACAGGTGTTGATGAAACATCAGGAATCATTTTACGAAATCCAGAAGGACAAATGGCAGTTATGGCATTAACAATGAGAGCAAAACAACCAAAACGTGGAGTTGTAGCTGGTGAATTAGGGTATATTGAGGTAAATAATTATCCTCGTGGTGATGTAGCTACAATTACGTATACAAGTGATGGACATGTAGAAACAATTGAACTTGGAGAAACTGCAAAAGCATTAGATTATGAAGTTTTAGATATGCAAGATTATATTTTAAATAATGGTGGACAAGAAAATCTTCAATATATCCGTGATGTTATGGCAACATTAACTGAAATTAGAAAACAATGGGGTATGATTTACCCATTTGAATAATATGAATAAAAAATATTTCTTTTTTGATATTGATGGAACATTGACAGATAAAAAAACAAACAAAGTTGTTCCATCGGCTTTAAAAGCATTAAAAAAAACTTCAAGATAATGGACATTTTGTGGCAATTGCCACTGGCAGAGCTCATTATAAAGCTATTAATTTTATGCGTGAAATTGGTTTAAAAAATATGGTATGCAATGGTGGACATGGCCTTGTTGTTAATGAACAGCTTGTTAAAAATGCGCCATTGGATTTTCAAAAATGTTTAGCTGTGATTGAACAAGCAAATCAACTTGGCTATGGAGTACTTGTTGCACCATATGATAATAATGAAGTGTATGGAAAAGATTTTCTTTTTTTGAAGCAGGCTGGTTTTAGAAAAGAACCATCAACGTATTATTTTGATTCTAATTATGATTTTTCTAAGTTTAATGATATTTATAAAATGTATATTTCTATTCCTCAAGATCTAGAATATCTTTTAACTTTAAAAGATACAGTAGGTCATTTAAGATTTGAAAAAGAATATTTAATGTTTCAACCTGATGAAAAAAGAAAAGGAATTGAAGGTATGATTGATTATCTTCAAGGTGAAATTAAAGATGTAGTTGTTTTTGGTGATGATTACAATGATATTGATATGTTTCAAGGAGATTGGTATTCTATTGCAATGGGTAATGCTTGTGATGAATTGAAAAAGATTGCCAGCGAAGTTACTGATAGTAATGTTAATGATGGAATATATAATGTTTGTATGAAACATAATTGGATATAAAGAAAAGTAATGGTTATAAAGTAAAGAAGAATTAAAATTATTGAATTTATCAATAAAATTAATTCTTCTTTTTTATTAGTATTAGTGTTTGATTAGTTAATATGTTATAATTATCTAACTAAGGAGCTGATGAAATGGATTTATATTTGGTATTGATTGGATGTGTTATTCTTATATGTATTTTACTTAATCGTTTTTTAGATAAAGTAGCGATTCCTTCTCTTTTGTTTTTTATTCTTTTAGGAATGTTGTTAGGTGAAAATGGAATTTTGGGAGTAGTTTTTAATGATTATCAAATTGCAGAAATAATATGTTCAACAAGTTTGATTTTTATTATGTTTTTTGGCGGATTTGGCACTAATTTAAGTGTTGCTAAACCGGTAATTGTAAAATCGATTATATTATCGAGTTTTGGGGTTTTGTTAACGGCTTTAATTGTTGCGGGATTTGTTTATTATGTTTTGGATTTAACTTGGTTACAAAGTTTATTAATTGGTTCAGTGATTTCATCAACTGATGCTACTTCAGTATTTAATATTTTACGTTCTCGCCATTTGTCTTTGAAATATGGAACTGATTCATTGTTAGAAATAGAGTCGGGTTCTAATGATCCTGTTTCTTATATGTTAACAATTTCTGTTATCATGTTGATGACAGGAAAAAGTGTCTCTTTACCAGTTATGATTTTTCAACAAATTGTTTTTGGGATTTTATGTGGTTTTTGTCTTGGAAAAATCACTATTACTATTTTGAATCGGATTAAAGTTAATGAAAGTTATGAACATACAGTAATTATTTTTGCAAGTAGTATTATTTCATATGCTTTAGCTAATATGATTGGTGGAAATGGGTATTTGAGTGTTTATATTTGTGGGATTATTTTGGGTAATAGCTATATTCCTCATAAAAAAGATATGGTTCATTTTTATGAAACATTGACTAAAATGGCACAAGTTTTAATCTTCTTTTTATTGGGATTGCTAGTGACTCCTTTAGAACTTCCAGAAGTTATTGTTCCTGCTGTATTGATTATGTTATTTTTAACTTTTGTTGCTCGTCCTTTATCGATTGCTTTTTTACTTGGGATATTTCGTTCACCGTTAAAACAGATTTTTGTTGTATCGTGGGCAGGGTTAAGAGGTGTTGCATCGATTGTTTTTGCTATATATGCTGTTCTTTATCAAGTTGATTTACCTTTTGATCTTTTTAATCTTGTGTTTTGTATTGTTCTTTTTTCTCTTTCTATTCAAGGGTCATTACTGCCATGGATATCTAAAAAATGTCATATGATTAATCATCAGGTTGATATTTTACGTACTTTTAATGATTATCAAGAAAATAATGATATTAGTTTTGTAAAAATGAAGATTGATAAAAATCATCAGTTTAGAAATAAAAAGTTAAAAGATATTAATTATGCTCATGATTTATTAGTAATTCTTATTGCAAGGAATCGTCAAACTATTATTCCTAATGGAGATACGGAAATATTGGAAGGCGATTTACTTGTTCTTGCAGCAAAGACATTTGAAAATAGAGAAAATATTCGTTTAGATGAAACGCATATTCATTCATCTCATAGATGGAAAAACAAGCTTATTAAAGATATTTCTTTACCATCAGATCAGTTAATTATTATGATTCAAAGAGAAGAACAATCGATTGTTCCTAATGGAACAACATCTATTTTAGAAAATGATATACTTGTAACAATTCAAACAGATAATGAAAGTTTTGAATTATAAAAAACATAATTAAAATAAATATATTGATTATGTATTTTTAAAATAATATACTATATTACATAGGTATATAGTTAATATATGAATATTTAGATAACATTAAAATTATAAAATAATTAAAATGTTGTCGATGTTATACAAAAATATACTTTTTAAATAATATAGGAATATAATATTATATTTTTTAAATATGGGAGATTGAGAAATGAAAAAAAAGATAATTATTACTTTAGCTATATTTTTTGGAATTGCAATATTAGTAGTTTTTTGTTTGTTTCAATATTTGAATAAAAATCAATTGCTAGAAAATACAACATATACGCCTCAAGATAGAGTTAATCATAATTTTGATTTAAATCTTGATTCAAATATACCAACCACTGTTATTTTTGATACAACTAATAATTTTCGTACAGATGGTGAATTATATTTTATTGTTGACTATAGTACATATAGTGATGATAAAATTGAACAGGAATTAGCATTAACTACGTTTTCTAAGAAAACAGATAGTTCTATAGAAAATCAAATAAATGAATTAATTTCTTTACAGGATATTAGTGATGATAAACTTCCTCCATTTGAAAAAGATTATATTTGGAAAGAAATACAAGATAAAGATCAAATGAATACGTTATATTACATTTTCTTTCCTGATCAAAAAGAATTGTATGTATATGCAGATATCGTATAGAATTAAATTGAATATAAAAAATAATAAAACCATGTTTAGGCATGGTTTTTGTATATTTTTTATTACATATAAATTATGTTTTTATAGAAAGTTTTGATTATAACATCTACTTATTTGATGAAGTACAAAATGTTCTTTTTTAAAAGTAGGAGATAGTCTACATGTGAAAGAAAACATTGGTATTTATATTATTGAATCTAATTCTTATATTTTTTCAAGATAGTTAGCTAATTATTTAAGTGGAAGATACGTTGAAATATCTGTCTTACCTTTATCTTTTAAAGAATACTATCTAACAACAAATATAGATAAAGAAGTAGTTTTTCAAAACTATATGAAAATAGGTGGTTTTCCATATATAAAAGTATTGGAATACGCATGTTATATGTAGGAACAAATAGCTCTATAAAAAATCTGGGAATTATCGTCTTTTAAATTAGTATGATTTTTAGTAGTATTTTTGTGAAATTAGCAAGAAAGGTATTTTGATTAGTAAATTTGGTAAAAATATTGTTAATAATTGATGAATAAAAATATAGTTTAACTTTTTGATGGATTGGCTTTTGTTAATTGTAATTTGCTAGTTGTTCGTTTTCTTTTGAAAAATAAGAAACGCCGAAAATCAATGCTTTCGACGGAATTTTTGGCGTCCCCGAATGGACTCGAACCATCACTCTGTCGCTTAGGAGGCGACTGCATTCTCCAATTATGCTACGAGGACATATTTAATTTTAAGACATTTATCTATAGAATATTCTTAATTTAAAAGAAGTTTAAGCTCCATAATAAATAGATATTTACATATTCTAATTATTAAGCTAGAATAATGCTTTAAAGTGTAAATAAATTTTAACATTTGTATAGATAAAAAGCAATTTAAAAGTGCTATAATAAAAACAAGGAGTTGATATTATGAAAAAAGTTGTAGAAGTGTGCTGTGGAAGTTATTATGATGCTTTACAAGCTAGTTATGGAGGAGCATCACGAATTGAATTAAATAGTGCTTTACATATGGGTGGACTTACACCATCATTGGCTACTTTATTAAAAGTTAAAGAAGAAACAGATTTAGAAGTTATTTGTATGGTTAGACCTCGTGGTGCAGGTTTTTGTTATAGCGACGAAGATTTTGAGGTTATGAAGTTAGATGCTGAAATATTGTTAGATAATGGTGCTGATGGTATTGCTTTTGGATGTTTGGATGAAGAAGGAGATATTAATATTATTCAAACTAGAGAAATGGTTAATATTATTAAATCATATCATAAAACAGCTGTTTTTCATCGAGCTATAGATTGTGTTAATGATATTGATGAATCAATGAATATTTTAATTACTATTGGAGTTGATCGTATTTTAACTAGTGGTTTGCAAGCTAAAGCAACACATGGAAAAGAGATGATCAAATATTTACAAGAAGCTTATGGTAATAGTATTGAAATATTAGCAGGTAGTGGAATTAATGCTTTAAATGCTAAAAAATTAATGGACTATACAGGTATTAGTCAAGTTCATAGTTCTTGTAAAGATTGGTTACTAGATAGTACTACTAGTAGAGATGAAGTTGATTTTAGTTATCATGGTGATGAGTATGATGTTGTTAGCTATGAACTTGTAGAAAATCTAGTTGATATAGTTGAAGATGAATAATTTCAGGAGAGATATGATGTTTAATTTTATTGATAGTGATTTAAAAAAACGAATAAAACCTGGGATAATTATTGCATCTTTTACAGTATTGTTGATTTATTTTTTAATTAATTTAAATAATATATTTAATTTTGTTTCGATAGTTTTAGGAGCTTTGAAATATTTATTTTATGGTATTGCAATTGCTTATGTGTTAAATCATCCAATGAAATTTATTGAAAAACTAATTATTAAAAAATGTAAAAAAGATAGTTTTTTATATAAAAAGAAACGAGGAATATCAATTATTTTAACTGTAATTTTAATGATATTATTATTGATTTTAATTGCAAGTATTGTTATTCCAAATTTAATTGAAAGTTTAATTTCATTGATTGGTAATATTTCATCAATTTTAGTTGATGTATTTAAAAATATTGATAAGATTTTTAAATATCTAAATATTGATTTTAGAATGGAAGATATTAGCAGTGTAAAAGATTTAATTAACATGCCTTGGCAAGAAACTTTTTCACATATCCTTAATATACTAACAAAAAGTGCTGGCGGGATAATGGCAAATGCAACAAACTTTTTATCAAAATTTGGAGCTATTTTTACTGGTTTTGTCTTTTCGTTATATTTACTTGGAAACAAAGAAAGATTTTTATTACAGTTACGTAAAATAATTGGAGCAATTTTTGGATATCGAATAACAAAAGTAATCTTTAATTATGCTCACCGTACTAATCAAATTTTTTCAGATTTCATTGGTGGTCAACTTACTGAAGCGTGTATTTTATGGGTTTTATATTATACTACAATGCGTTTATTTGGATTTCCTTATCCAGAATTAATTGCAACAATTATATCAATATTTTGCTTTGTACCTTTTTTTGGACCAATTGCTTCAATGTTTGTAGGAGCATTTTTGATTTTATCAAAAGATGCATTAATGGCAATTTGGTTTGTTGTTTATTTTCAAATTTTATCACAGATAGAAGACAATTTTATCTATCCTAAAGTAGTTGGGAATTCAGTCGGTTTACCAGGTATTTGGGTATTGCTTTCAATTTTTGTTTTTGGTGATCTATTAGGAATTTTTGGAATGGTAATTGCAGTACCAAGTGCGGCTTGTTTATATTCACTAGTTAGAGGATTAGTAAATAAGGCATTAAAAAAACGTAAATTAAAAATCACAGAGACAGAAATTGAGCAGATAAAATGATAGAAAAGTTAAAAATTAATTCAATTCATGATGGATTACCATTAGATATTCTTATTGCTACTTGTAATAATCCTAAAGCAATTGTACAAATTGTTCATGGTATGTGTGAATATAAGGAACGATATTTAGATTTTATTAATTTTTTAAATAAGAATGGATATATAGTTATTATTCATGATTTACGTGGTCATGGAAAAAGTATTTTAACTAAAGATGATTTAGGATATTTTTATCAAGATGGTGCTAGAGCCATGGTTGAAGATGTTTATATGTTAAGTAAGTATATTAAAAATAAATATCCTAATTTATCTTTATATTTATTTGGACATTCAATGGGTTCTTTGATAGTTAGAAATTATATTATTAAATATGATAGTTATCTTGATGGTCAAATAGTTTGTGGTAGTCCTAGTTATAATCGTTTAGTAGGGGTAGGGAAATTAGTTTGTAAGTTTTTAATTTTAATTAAAGGTCAAAGATATCGTAGTAAGTTAATGAATAAATTAATGTTTGGACACTTTAATAAAGGATTTATTAAAAAGAATGCTTGGATATGCAGTGATGAATATGTCGTTGATAAATATAATCAAGATAGTTTATGTTCATTTATTTTTACATTAAATGGTTTTTATCATTTATGTACATTAATGCAACGAACATATAAAAAAGGTATTTATGCTTGTAATCATAATTTACCGATTTTATTTATATCTGGAAAAAAAGATCGTTGTATGATTAATCAAAAAGCATTTGATGATAGTATCAAAAGACTTAAGGATAGAGGCTATCGTAATATTGAAAGCAAGTTATTTAATAATATGTTTCATGAGATATTAAATGAAAAGAATAATCAAATTGTATATAATACAATTATTAATTTTTTAAAAGGAGATAAATATGGGCGATAAATTAGAATATCGATTTAATTATGGTAAGACAGATTTTAGAGATGCTAAAAAATTGCGACAACTAATTTTTGTAGAAGAGCAGGGGTTTGAAAATGAATTTGATGAAATCGATGAGTGTGCATATCATGTAGTTGTTTATCAAGATAATTGTGCAATTGCAACTGGTAGAATGTATTTTGAAGATGGAAAAACAATGATTTTAGGAAGAATTGCGGTAATAAAAGAATATCGTGGAACAGGGCTTGGAAGTAAAGTAGTTAAAAGCCTAGAAAATAAAGCAAAGGAATTAAATTGTACGACGGTAAAATTATCTGCTCAACAAAGAGCACAAATGTTTTATGAAAAATTAGGCTATCAGCCTATAGGTGAAGTTTATTATGATGAGTGGTGTCCACATATTACAATGTCAAAAAATATTTGATTGAAATTAAATAAGGGAGACATTGAATATTATGAAAAATAAAAAAGTTTTGTTTAATATACCTAATTGTTTATGTTTTTTTAGAATTTTATTAATTCCTTTATTTTTATACGTATACTTTGTGGCTGATTTTAAAAATCGATATCTAGTTGCAGCTTTTGTATTAGTAATATCAGGTATTAGTGATTTTTTAGATGGTTTTATTGCTCGTAAATTTAATATGGTCACTGATTTTGGGAAATTTATTGATCCAGTTGCTGATAAGTTGACGCAATTTGTGGTGGCAATAACATTATTGTTTAGTTATCCTCTAGCATGGGTTTTATTGATCATTATTATTTTAAAAGACTTAATGTTAGCGATTGTGGGTCTTTATTTATATGATTATGGTTTAAAAATTACCGGTGCATCTTGGTGGGGGAAAATAGCTACTGCATACTTTTATGTAATTGTAATTGTTTTAATCGGTTTGCATATTCCAAATACTGTTATTAGTTTTGTGCTGATTATAACAGGAAGTGTTTTGATGTTGTTATCATTTATATTATATGCTAAAGAACTACGATATATGGTTAAGGAAAAGGATAAGTTGTTGAATGAACAGAAGAATGGTTAAGCAGGAATGTTATTTAGATATGCTTGAAGAAGCGATAAATAGTGTAGAATCGGTATTGAATTATATTGATAGAATTAAGGATAAAGTTGGTGTTTTTAATGATGATATTCTTCAAAAGGATGCTATTAGGGCACAGTTTGATTTGGAATTAGCTTTGGCTAGTCTTAGTATTTTGCTTAGAAAGATGGCTGAAAATAATTTTATTGAAATTGATAGTGAAACAAGAAGGGATATTAATAGTATTATTCACTCTAATAAATTTGAAGTTGAAGATGGTAAAGTAATTGTTTATTCTCAAAAAGGTGAAGAGTTAGTTAATATTGATAATTTATTATCCTTTGCTCGTTCAATTCTTTAATCGACAAATATGTTTTATCATTCTTGTTATGATAATAAGGGTGATGAAAATGGATTTTAGAAAAAATGCGGGAATTGTTTTAGTTTTTTTAGGAATGATTTTAACAATGGATCGTACTAAAGATTTTGAGGGAATTGTTGCAACAATAGCATATTATATTAAAGGATATTGGCCACTGATTTTATGTTTTATTGGAATGTATATAATTACGACTCCCAAAAAGAAGAAAAAATAGAGATTAGTATTGAAAAGTACTAATTTTTTTATTGTTCTTGTTTGATTATTGTATCTAAACAAGTTATAATGGTTCATGAAAATGGAGGATTAAAACAATGAAAAAAAGACCAATTGTATTATGTATCTTAGATGGATATGGATTAAGTGAACGAGTTGATGGTAATGCAGTTAAACTTGCAAATACACCAAATATAGATGATTTAATGATGATTTATCCAACAACTAGAATTAAAGCTTCAGGTATGCCTGTAGGATTACCTGATGGACAAATGGGTAATAGTGAGGTTGGACATTTAAATATTGGAGCTGGTAGAACAGTTTATCAATCTTTAACTTTAATTAATAAAGCAGTTGAAGATGGAAGTTTTTATAAAAATGAAGAATTTTTAAAAGCAATTAATAATGTAAAAGAAAATAACTCTAAATTACATATTTGGGGATTATTATCAAATGGTGGAGTACATTCATCAAATGAACATATTTATGCTTTATTGAAATTAGCAAAACAAGAAGGATTAGAAAAAGTATATGTACACGCATTTTTAGATGGTCGTGATGTTGCTCCTGATAGTGGTGTTGATTTTGTAAAAGAATTAGCCGATAAAATTGAAGAAATTGGTGTAGGTGAAATTGCTACTATTTCAGGTAGATATTATGCAATGGATCGTGATAAGAGATTTGATCGTATTGAATTAGCTTTTGATGCAATCGTAAATCATAAAGGTGAAAGCTTTGAATGTCCTGTTCAATATGTAAAAGATTCTTATGCTAAAGAAACATATGATGAATTTGTAATTCCTGGATATAATAAAAATGTAGATGGTCAAGTATGTGATAATGATTCAATTATTTTTGCAAACTTTAGACCAGATAGAGCTATCCAATTATCAACTGTAATTACTAATGATGGATTCTATGATCATACATTTAATAATGTACCAAGTAATTTAACATTTGTATGTATGATGAAATATGCTGATAGTGTTAATGGTTCAATTGCTTTTGCTTTACCTGAATTAACAAATACTTTAGGAGATTATTTATCAGCTAAAGGATTAAAACAATTAAGAATTGCAGAAACTGAAAAATATGCACACGTTACTTTCTTCTTTGATGGTGGAATTGATAAAGAAATCGAAGGAGCAACACGTGTATTAGTAAATTCACCAAAAGTAGCTACATATGATTTACAACCAGAAATGTCTGCTTATGAAGTAAAAGATAAATTAATTGAAGAATTAGATAAAGATATTCATGATGTAGTAATTGTTAACTTTGCAAACTGTGATATGGTTGGACATACAGGAGTTATTCCAGCAGCAATTAAAGCAGTAAGCGTTGTTGATGAATGTGTTGGTGCTGTATATGATAAAGTTCTTGAATTAGGAGGAACAATGTTAATTACAGCTGATCATGGTAATAGTGAAATGTTATTAGATGAAGATAATAATCCATTTACTGCTCATACAACTAATGAAGTACCTTTAATTTTAACAAATTCTCATTTAGAATTAAGAGAAGGTGGTAAGTTAGGTGATTTAGCTCCTACTATTCTACAATTATTAGGATTAGAAATTCCTGCAGAAATGGATGGTCAATCATTAATTAAATAATGAAAAAAATATTAAGTTTAATTTTATGTGTATTTTTAATTAGTGGGTGCTCTAAAGCATCCACTAATCATATAAAGAAAGATTCGTCACTTTCAGGAATTAATGAAATAACATATGAACAATTGCAAGATAAATTAGATAGTGACGAATTATTTGTTTTATATATTGGAAGACCTGACTGTGGGGATTGTAGAGAATTTGAACCAATTTTAAATTCATATTTAGAAGAAAATGAGGGTACATATCTTTATTATTTTAATATTAAAGAAATTCGAGATGCATCTAGAAAAGAAGATGCAACTAAAGAAGAAAAAGAGTTATATGAAAATATTAGTAAAGAATTAGGTATTAAATGGACACCGGTTTTAAAACTAGTTAATAAAGGTGAAACAATTAGTGAGTATACTTATTTAAGTGAAGAATATTATGAAATTAAAGGTAGTAAGAAAAAAGAACAGGCAAAAGAAAAATATATCGATGATTTTAAGGATTGGATGTCAAATATTTATGAGTAGGTGATTAAATGAAACAATGTCCTTATTGTAAAAAGAATATTCCTGATAGTGCTAAAGTATGCCCGCATTGTGGTAAGCCTTTAGAAAAAGGTTATAAACCAATGAAAAGAACAAATTATTATTCTAATACAATGTATATTATTTTAGCTTTATTTTTAATTTTCTCACCAATGTTATCAACATTTTTATTTGGAAGTTTATTAAATGAACAAGTAAGTGAAACAGTTATTACTTCACCTAAAGAAGCAATTACGCTTGGAACTTTAAATAAGGCAAACATTAGTCAAGAAAAAATAGAATATTATTTTGGTTCGTTGAGTGATTTTGATAAATTGATTACTAATAGTGATAAGTATGTAGAAAAAATTAATAATTTTGAAAAAGATTTAGAAGCTATTGTTAATAAATATAGTGATGTTAAATTAAAAAAAGATTATAATTTTTATGTTACTGATCATAATAATATTTATAATGAATTGATTTATACATTAAAATCAGATAATAATGAAATAATACTAGAACTTAATTACGATTTATCTGGTAAATCAAATAACGTTACTGTTGATCAAAATACTAATGGTTTAGCAGATTTTGAAGCGATGAAGATTAAAGAGGATAGTTATCCATTATTTAAAGAACTTGTTTTATTAGTTAGCGATAGTCAAGAGTATAAAAGTTTTGATGAAGCTAGTAAAAAATTTAATAATCTTGAAAAAAGTTTTAATGAACGTAGTGATAGTTTAGGGAATTATGGCTTAGGTGTTAGTGATAGTGATGATAATTCTAAAACATCAATGCGAATATTAGCAGGTAATGAAGGTTATCGCTTTAGACTTACTTGTAAAACAGAATTAGATTTAGATAAATTTGTTTAATTATTAGAGATAGGATTTAATGATAAATTCTATCTTTTTTTGTGGTAATTATTAGGGGGTAAAAATTTTGGAAAATTTTTTTCCTCTTTTTTTATCTATTAAATAAATTAGAGTACTGATAAAATATAGAATGTAATATTTTTGTTGAAAAGCTATAGTTTAAAGGTAAGCGTAAAATGAAAAAGCCCTATTATCAATCAACGACATTGATTATAATTAGAGCTGTAATAAATTGACAATTTATATATGTATGATTTACAGGACACGACTAAAAGATCGTATCTCTACGATTTTTTAGTCAGATATGTATTATCAGGCAATTCTTTTGACCATGGCATATAATTATCAAGGGCTTCTTCATCATTGATATCTATTTCTGTCAATGATGACAAAAGATAGTTAAAATATTCATAGGGATTGAGATTGTTTAGCTTTGCAGTTTCTATAAGTGAATATAAGGCAGCGCTTGTCTGTGCTCCCTGAACCGTATTGGTAAACAGCCAGTTGCGTCTGCCTACACAGAATGGGCGTATCGCATTTTCTGCTCGGTTGTTTGATATCTCTATTCTCCCATCTTCAAGGTAGACTCTTAGTTTTTCTTCCTGGTTGATGCTGTATTTGAGTGCTTCACTTAACTTTGTTTTATCCACTGCAACTTTTGCACATTCCCTGACATCTTCAAAGAAATCATCAACCAGTGGTTTTGACTGAACCTGTCGAATTTGCCTGATTTCTTCATAGCTTCTGTCCGCGTTTTCCTTTTCAATTTGAAAAAGCTTGTTGATCTTATGAAAAAGCCTATAGCTGGCAGTTTGTTTGAGATCTACCCCAGCAGGCGCACTGTCTAGTGCTTCCTTATATTTTCTACGACAATGAGCCCAGCATCCCATGTGTGTAATGCCTTCAAGTTTCTCATAGGCCTGATAGCCATCCGTCTGAAGTATATGATGATAGCCCTCCAGATGCTTCTGGGCATGCTCGTGTCCTCTTGTATTTTCGTATATGAAAACAACTATCTGCTTCTCCTCGCTGCCTCCTGTCTTGTATACCCACATATAGGATTTTGTGGTTGCCTTTTGATGCGGTGCCTTTAAAACCTGAACAGACGTTTCATCTTATGTAAACAATTATATTATGTAAAGATAAGTCAAATTATATTGAATT
>OLNH01000242.1_pt1 | contig 53679 bp, 51 predicted proteins | sample 1643101 | NCBI WGS metagenome assembly OLNH01 (sample SAMEA3136758, study PRJEB25190) | human gut metagenome | biome: human gut; feature: human-associated habitat; material: faeces | place: Austria | collected 2013 | reverse complement strand
TTTAAGACCCGCGTGACATTTAACCCTTTACCACCAGCAGTTTTTTTTACATCAATTACACGATTGACTGTATCAAGCCTAAACGTTTCAAGGGGATAAGAAATATCAATCGAAGGATTCATCGTAATGGTTACAATCATAATCATGCCTCCATTTAATCAATTATTTTTATAATTTTATTAATCGTGGTATTCGCCCCGATCCCATTTTTCTAAGAATTCATCAAAATAATGAGGATCTGTTTGGGCTGGTTTAGCACCTTCCACTCCATTAATTTTTTTTATTAATGCTTCATTTTCCGGTGTTTTTTTATACTCAGCTTTAATGAAAGCTTCAATAATATCATTAATCAAAAATTCACCTGTAATTTTTCCACCAAAACCAATCACGTTGGCATTTAGCTGTTCTTTGGCATAAATAGCCGTTGTCATATCTCGTACCAAAGCTGCTCGCACTCCTGGAACTTTATTAACCGCATTTGTAATCCCAACACCAGTACCACAAATCGTCACACCGAGATCAGCAGCACCACTAGTCACAGCTTCTCCAACACGTTTTCCATATATTGGATAATGCGTGCGAGTAAAATCGTAAGTTCCACAATCGATTACTTCATACCCTTTACTTTTCAAAAAATCCGCAACAGCAATTTTTGTGTCTGTAACAATGTGGTCACAACCAATAGCAATTTTCATGAGTATTCCTCCATTTTATTACGCCATTTTATTTAACATATCTACACGAATCTGATGACGTCCACCATCATAATGGGCAGCTAAGAATTCTTTGACAATATTTTTAGCCAATTCTTCTCCCACAATTTCAGCACCAATGGTAATCATCCGCGCATTATTGTGTTCTCTTGTCATATAAGCAGAACGTTCATCTGAAACCTCGGCGGCTACCATTCCTTTTACCTTTGTCGCCACCATAAAACTCCCTGCTCCATAACCGTCAAAAGCAATTCCCATTGATCCTTCATTTTCTTTCACATCATTGGCGATGGCTAAAGTTGAATCAACAAAATCTGATCCGTCAATGGATTTATCAATAACTTCATAACCCTCGCTAGTTAAGTAGTCTTTGACAACATCTTTCAATTTTTTACCTTGTTCATCTGAACCAATTACAACCCGCATCACAGTTCCTCCTATTGCATGATATTTGTATATTGTTTATAGTAATTTTTTACCGCTTCATTGATGGTATCATCAGTGTACAGTCCATCAATTTTATTTAAGTTATAAAAATTATAAAAAGCATTCTGATTAAACTTATTTGCATCTGCTACCAAAAACTTTTGTTGCGCTTTATCTAATACTAGCTGTTGAAACTTTCCTTCTTCAATACTAAAAGTGGAAACAAATTCTTCCATAATACCGTTTACACCGACAAAAGCTTTTTGAATACTTAATTTTTGAATTGTTTCAATGGCAATTGACCCCACAAAAGCACCAGTAATTTTTCGATATGCACCACCAATAAGATATAAATCGTGTTGCTCGTTGGTCGTAAGTAAATTGAAAACAGGTAAGCTATTGGTAATAATTCGTAACCTTTTTTGGGGTAAATATTTTGTCATCAATTCAATTGTTGTCCCTGTACCAAGAAAAATGGTATCCCCTTCTTGGATGGCCGCGGCGGCATTTTTAGCAATAAGTTCTTTTTCACGACTATGCAATTGTTTTTTTTCACCATGAGATAATTCAATCGGTTTTTCACTTTCAAAGCTTAGACTTTTAGCTCCACCATGTACACGAATCAAGCGATTTTGAGAAGCCAATTCGTCGAGGTCACGTCGAATTGTCATGTCCGAAACATGGAGCTGTTCTTGAATAAATTTTACCGTAACCACTCCATGCAATTCACATAAAGTCATAATGGCCTGTTGACGTTTTGTTTTCAGCATCTCATCACCTTCCTTTGTTATAATAAAACACTTATAAACAAAATTCAACATTTTTCTACGATATATGTTTATTTTTTTGCGTTTTTTTGTTTTAAAAGTAATTAACAGAATAATAAAACAAAAAAACAAACACTTTCATGAACAAAAGTGTTTGCTTTCCTTGCGCAATATTTCATTTAATAATTTCAACTTTATCTTCAAAGATCTGAGAACTATTATATTCATCTGGATTGGTCACAACAGCAGTCACATCTTTTAAGTGATAAAAAGTATAGAAATCTTCTTTATCAATTTTTGAAGTATCCATGAGTAAATAGCGCGCAACAGAATTTTGTAAAGCAATGGACTGCGTTTGCCCTTCTTCAATCGTCGCGGTCATAATTTTATCTTCTTTCAATGCATTGCAACTAAAAAAACTTTTATGAAAATGCATATTGGTTAATGACATATTAGCGATATCACCAAAAAAAGAACGCGTTCGCATACGCATTTCCCCGCCAATTAGATACACTTTCAAATTTCCTCGTTTATGACTTAATATTTCAAAAACTGGTAAACAATTTGTAACAACACGCAATGAATCGTGTTGTATTAGTTGCGCTAAAACTTCAATTGTCGTTCCCGGTCCTAAAAAAATTGTTTCTTCTTCATTAATAAGTTCCAAAGCTTTTTGTGCGATAAATCGCTTTTCTGGCATATTCATAATTTGTTTATCCGAATGAGATAATTCTTCTTGTCGATAAGTATGGATCGTTTGGGCACCGCCATGTACACGCTTTAAGCGGCCTTGATCTTCTAATTCAGTCAAATCACGCCGCACTGTCATATCAGAAACATTCAAGCGTTCCACAATATCTGCGACACGAATCGTTCCCTTTTCATCCACCAAAGAGACAATTGCGTTAAAACGCTCCTCTTTTAACATTCAAAATCCTCCTTGCAGTATATATTTTTAACTATTACGCTATTTAAAATAGTAGCGTTTTACTTTTACTATTCAAAAGGAGCCATACACGTGTATGACTCCTTTTTTCTAATCAAACATAGAATCAAATAAAGATAGTTGATTTTCATCTGGTAAATCTTTTAAGACACCATTTTCTGACATATATTCAATCAATGTTTTCGAAACTTTCCCACGATTAGCCAAGTCTTCTTTTGAAAGAAACGGCCCGTCTTTTCTAGCTTCAACGATTTGTTTCGCAACGTTTATACCCAAACTTGGAACCGCACGAAATGGTGCAATTAGTTTATTGTCTTCAATTACAAAATTCACCGCATCTGATTTATACAAATCAATCATGCCAAATTCCATTCCACGTTCTAACATTTCATTGGTTAACTCTAAAACAGTTAACAGATTCTTTTCTTTGGTGGAAGCTTCCATCCCTTTGTCCGTGATTTCTTTCATCCGATCTTTGACCGCATCTTTTCCTCTTGTCATAGAAACTAAATCAAAGTCATCCGCACGAACTGAAAAATAAGCACAATAATATAAAATTGGATAATAAACTTTAAAATAAGCCACCCGTAACGCCATTAAGACATAGGCGGCCGCATGGGCCTTAGGAAACATATACTTAATCTTTGAACAAGAGTCAATGTACCAATCCGGCACATCATTTTCCCGCATCGCAGCTAAATAGGTTTCTCTTAACTCATCTGGAATTTTATTCCATTGTCCTTTCCGAACGGTTTCCATAATTTTAAAAGCCATACCACTTTCCAGACCTGCGTGCATTAGATATACCATGATATCATCACGACAACCAATTACTTCTGCCAAGGTTGCTTTTCCTTGCCGAATTAATTCTTCTGCATTACCTAACCAAACGTCGGTTCCATGAGAAAGACCAGAAATTTGTAATAATTCTGCAAAAGTCGCAGGATGCGTTTCTTCTAACATGCCGCGTACAAATCGTGTTCCAAATTCGGGAATACCTAATGTACCGGTACGTGAATAAATTTGATCTTCTGTTACATCTAAAACTTCTGGGCCATCAAATATTCGCATGACGTTAGGATCATCTGTCGGAATTGTTTTTGGATCAATGCCCGATAAGTCTTGTAACATCCGAATTACAGTGGGATCATCATGACCTAAGATATCCAGTTTTAAAATATTATCGTGAATAGAATGAAAGTCAAAGTGTGTGGTTTTCCATTCTGCACTTAAATCATCAGCTGGATATTGAATTGGGGTAAAGTCATAAACATCCATATAATCTGGAATAACAATAATTCCCCCCGGGTGCTGACCTGTCGTTCGTTTTACCCCGGTAGCCCCTTGTGCCAACCGATCGATTTCCGCTGCACGTAATTGCATATTATGATCTCTTTCATAGCCTTTCACAAAACCATAAGCGGTTTTATCGGCAACTGTACCAATTGTTCCAGCACGATAAACATAATCTTCTCCAAACAATACTTTGGTATAGTTGTGAGCTTCGGGTTGATATTCTCCCGAGAAATTCAAATCAATATCGGGAACCTTATCGCCTTTAAAGCCTAAGAAAGTTTCAAAAGGAATATCGTGACCATCTTTATTCAGACGGGTACCACATTTCGGACAAGCTTTTTCCGGCATATCAAAACCTGAACCGTAAGAACCATCTTCATAAAATTCTGAGTACTGGCAATTTGGACAGTAATAATGGGGCGCTAAAGGATTTACCTCTGTAATCCCTGTCATTGTAGCCACAAAACTAGAGCCCACTGATCCTCTGGAACCAACTAAATAGCCATCTTCATTACTTTTATGCACTAATTTTTGAGAAATCAAATAAATAACGGAAAAGCCATTTCCTATAATTGATTTTAATTCTTTTTCCAATCGTTTTTCAACAATATCCGGCAGCGGATCGCCATATAACTCTTTGGCCCGGTTATAACTTAAATTGGTGATTTCTTCTTCTGAACCCGGAATTTTAGGTGTATATAATTTATCTTTAACCGGGATAACTTTTTCACAAGAATCTAAAAGTTTATTGGGATTTTCCACGACGATTTCTTTGGCCGTTTCTGCACCTAAAAATTGAAAGGCAGTTAACATTTCATCTGTGGTACGAAAATGAACAGCCGGTAAACTATGACGATTTAGTGGATTTGCGCCACCTTGTGAATTAATTAAAATTTTACGATAAATAGCATCTTCTTCATTTAAGTAATGCACGTTCCCAGTAGCCACTACAGGTTTATTAAGCTCATGTCCAATTTCTACCAAATTGCGGATAATATCCTCCAAATCAGCTTCATTTTTGACCAATTCTTGTTCAATCAATGGTGCATATACTGCTTTAGGCATGACTTCAATATAATCATAAAACTTTGCTCTTTCTTTAGCTTCGTCAACACCTTTTTGCATCATGGCAACAAAAACTTCACCCTTATCACAAGCTGTACCTAACAAAAGTCCATCTCTTAATTTTGAAATTTCTGAGCGGGGAATTCTGGGAACACCACCGTGAAAATATTTAACATTGCCCATTGAAATTAATTTAAATAAATTTTTTAGGCCAACCTGGGTCTGGGCTAAAATAGTAGCATGAAACGGTCTTGCCGCTTTAAAAGAGTTCTCTCCTCCGACATGTCGATTTAAATCTTCATGATAGTGCATATCGTGATTTTCTATTGCTTCTTTGACAAAAATCCAAGCTAGATGGCCGGTAGCTTCAGAGTCATAAATGGCCCGGTGGTGTTGTTCCAAACCAACACCAAATTTTTTCGTTAAAACACCCAGGCCGAAACGTTTAAATTCTGGATACAAATAGCGCGCCAATTCCAACGTATCGATTACAGGATTTTTGGCTTCCGGCATTTCCAAACGTTTATACGTAGTATTAATAAATCCCATATCAAAAGAAGCATTATGAGCAACTAATACGCTGTCTTTAGCAAATTCAGTGAATAACGCCATCACTTCTTTTTCTGGCTTTGAACCTCGAACCATTTCATCGGTAATCCCGGTCAAATCTACTGTCGTTTTTGATAAAGGATGACCTGGATCAATAAATTCATCAAATGTGGCAATAACATTTCCCTTATGCATTTTAACAGCTGCTAATTCAATAATCGTATCATAGACAGCAGACAAGCCTGTAGTTTCCACGTCAAAAACGACATAAGTTGCATCTGTTAACGATACATGTGCTGGATTATAAGCAACCGGAACACCATCATCAACAACGAAAGCTTCGACACCGTATAAAACTTTGACCCCAGCTTTTTCTCCAGCATGATAAGCATCAGGAAACCCTTGCGCGCCCCCGTGATCTGTGACCGCAATCCCACGATGCCCCCACTTTCCAGCCTGGGCAACTAGGTCTGAAATACTATTTGTTGCATCCATAGTACTCATGTTGGAATGCAGATGAAGTTCCACTCTTTTTTCATTTTCAGGTGCATAATCTTTGCGAGGCTCATGTTTTACCTCTGCAATATCTTGGGCAATCATGACTAAATCGCGTTGGAAAGTATCTTCTTGAATACTTCCGCGAATCTTCAACCATTTTCCCTTTGTTAAGGCATCAAAAATTTGTTCATCTTTTTCCCCATTGGAAAACTTTTTAACGATAAAAGATGAAGTATAGTCGGTTACTTTTAACGTCAATAATTTACGTTTAGTTCGAAGTTCTCGTACCTCAGCGTCAAAAACAAATCCTTCAAAAGTAACACGTCGTTCTTCTTCGACAATATTTACCATTGGCATAATTGGTTCATCACTAGGGATATTACGCCCTAAGACAAGCGGACCGAGCACTGGATTTTTTTCTTGTTTTTTCTTTTGTTCATGAAGCGCCATATTTTCTTGGGCCTGTTGCATTAATTGTGCGTGTTGTTCTTCTTGTCTTTGTGCCATTTCTTGCATGGCTTGGGCACCTTTTGCTTCGTCAAAACGGGGTTCAATCCGAAATTTGGTAAAACCAAAATCTTGATAGCTCATTTCCATCTTCGGTAAATACTCACTTGTTAAATACGAAATAACAGCTTCATTTACGACTGGAAGAATAATTTTATTATTTTCTTTAAATGGGACTTGTCCTTTTACAGCTTGCTCCACTGCTTTAGTACTACAATTCTGTTGCATTGCCAAAAACCAATAGTCTTGTAAAATTGCTTCGTCAAAATCAGCTTGAACTACATTTATGTGCAACTTCACATTGGCTATTTCGCTGAAAGCTAATTGTAGCTTTTGCCAAATTTTTTGATATAAAGCAGCAGGTAAAATTTCGGCTAAAGACAAGGTGAATTCCCAAACGCGCGATTTCCGATGGACAACTACCTCGGTAATTTCGCCGTCTTTTAACAAGGGATGCTGTCTTTCTTCTGGCGCCAAATCGATTTGCTCTAATAAAATCGCAAACCGTTCTTTTTCATTTGCCAAAAAATCTTCCCCTTTCTTATAAAACCACTATTACTTATTATTAAAACTATAATCTTTTGCAAATAAAATTAAGTCTCTTCATTTAAAAGGTACCTGAAATAGTATAAGCCATATTTGCAATTATTGCACTCATAAAAAAATGCCAAACATTGAAATTTGTTTGACATTTTTATTGTGAAATATTTTATCCATTTGTCTATTGTTCACGAAAATTCAAGTGTTTTTCTTTTCCGACAAGTTTTAAAAGAACCAACGTTGAATATCATTCCACGTTACTAAAACCATCAGTAGGAGTAAAAAGCCAAAGCCAATTAAAGTTAAAATTCCTTCTTTTTCCTGACTAAGGGGTTTGCCACGAACACCTTCGATGATATTGAGCACAATTTTCCCACCATCTAACGCTGGAATTGGCAATAAATTCATTACTCCTAAGTTCATGGAAATCACCGCCATTAATACCATTACCGTCAAAGGTCCTTGTTTAGCCGCTTCGGATGACATTTGAAACATCGCAACAGGGCCGCCTAATTTATTGATATCGGGTTTAGCAATTAGATTTCCTAGAGCTCGCAACAATTGTACTGAGCTATTTGCTGCTTGTTTAATTCCTCCAGTTAACTTCCCTATTACGCTAGTATCCATCGGGGCTTGAACACCAATCCGAACAACTTCTTGACCATCAATTTTTTCTTTTTTAGGAGTAACTTCTGCAGTAATTGTTTTATTATTTCTTTTAATGGTAAAATGTAAAACTTCATTTTTGCTGCTCGTAATCGCCGCTGTTAGATCCTCCCAAGAAGAAATCTTTTGTCCGTCAACACTTTCAATAGCATCGCCTGCTTTTAAGTTTGCTATTTGTGCTGGCGAATTGTCACTAATAGTACCGATTTTATTAGTATCGGTTATTGGCACACCACCTTGCAAGAAGGTAATAATGATAAACAAAACAATTGCTAATAAAAAATTATTCATGGGACCTGCAAAATTAGTCAACATTCGTTGCCATAGCTTGGCTGATTGAAATTGTACATCCCGTGGTGCAATTCGTACCTCAACGCCATCAGATTCAATAATCGTTGTATCATGTAAAACAGCATATGACACAAGCTGACTTTCATCGCCATTTTGATAACCAGAGACAAAGAGTTTATCTTCTAAATCAAATTCAGCCAATTCAAAAGGAAAGGCGGTTGCCAATTGAATTTTACTACTAGTATTAATCTGTTTTACTTTACCTTCATCATTTAAAACAAGGCCAATTGGCATCCCAGGGGTTAACTCTACTTCGTCTTCACCATTACCGGCCATTCGGACATAACCACCAATTGGTAGTGCGCGTAAAGTAAATGTGGTGCCATCTTTCCCTTGATGTCCCCAAATTTTTGGTCCCATTCCAATCGCAAATTCCCGTACTAAAATACCAGCTCTTTTGGCAAAAAAGTAGTGACCAAATTCGTGTATAATTACAATTACACTAAATACGAGAATAAATGTAATAAGTGTCTTCATATTTTGTCTTCCTTTCATTAATAGCTTTTGTCATACAAAAACTATTTTCCCCACACAAAAGCTGTGCTTTTACATTTTAGCATAGAAATAGCTTGGACAAAACTTTCCCATGTCTTTTTGTCATTTTATCCTTGCAGTTTTTTAGAATCAACCATTCATCCAAATTTTTTAACAAAAAAACAGCCTCCAAAAGTAAGACAAAGGTCAAACTTTTAAAGACTGCCTCTATTTGTTTAAAAAATTCCAAATAAATGCATAATAGGAAAAACAAACAGCATACTATCAAAACGATCCAAAATACCCCCGTGGCCTGGTAAAATATTTCCTGAATCTTTTACGTCAAAATGACGTTTAATCGCCGATTCCACCAAATCACCAAACTGGCCAACAATAGAAAAAATAATCGTGAAAACGAGAACGAGTGGTAATGAATGACCAAAATCTTGTTTACTTTGGAAAATTACAACATAAATCGCTGCGACAACTACAGCAGATATAATTCCTCCAAGTGCGCCTTCAACTGTTTTATTCGGTGAAATTTCAGGCCATAATTTATTTTTGCCATATTGACGACCAATCATATACGCCCCAATATCTGTAGCCCAAACAATTAGTAGACCAAAGAATAAAATGATTAAACTCTCGCTGCGAGCGCTGACGAATTCACGAAAACCCATCCCTACATATAAACTGACCAAAACCGGAAAACCGGCTTCATCGATGGTATACATATTTTTGGAAACAACGGCAGCACCTAATAATAACAATACCGTTAAATAGAATAACGAAAAATTATCGACATTGGCTGGTAAAAAGAAAAACCAGCGCTCTTTAGGCAATACAAGTAAAACAGCTCCGATTGCACTAATGATACCTTCAAAACTAATAATGTTTAGTTCTTTCATTCTAAATAATTCATAAACAGCCACTACAGCTAAAACCGCTGCAGTCACTTCAATTGCTACACCACCGACATAAATAATGGGAATAAATAATGCCAGTGCGACAACTGCTGTGATAACTCTTTGTCTCACAACTATTCCTCCTTTGTTTTACAATTTCAGCTATTTTTTTAAACCACCAAAACGACGATCACGATTTTGAAAAGTAGCAATTGCCATTTCCAATAATTCGCCGTTAAAATCTGGCCATAATGCGTCGGTAAAGAAAAATTCACTATAGGCAATTTGCCATAATAAAAAGTTACTGATTCGTTCTTCTCCACTAGTACGAATCAACAATTCAGGATTTTGTAATTCAGCTGGTAAAAAACCCGTCATTAAATGATTACTAATAACTTCTTCTGTAATATCTTCTTTACTTGCGTCATTTTCTTTGAATTCTGCATAAATATCTTTAAATGCTGTGACAATTTCTGCTCGACTGCCATAATTCAAAGCAAAATTCAAAACCATCCCCGTATTATCTTTTGTTTGCTCAATTGCTCGTTTTACAGCATCTTGGGTATGAGCAGGCAAAAATTCGGTATAGCCCATCACATGCACTTTGACATTTTCTTTGATTAATTCTGGAACAAATTTATCAAAAAAGTCCACTGGTAACTGCATCAAAAAACTCACTTCTTCTTCCGGCCGTTTCCAGTTTTCAGTTGAAAAAGCATATAAAGTTAAAACCTTTACCCCTAATCCCGAAGCGTGTTTGGTAATCGTTTTTACCGTTTCCATTCCCTCTTTGTGTCCAGCTACTCGTGGTAAACGACGGTTTTGAGCCCAACGCCCGTTACCATCCATAATAATCGCAATATGCTTAGGAACCGCTTTGTTACGATCGAAAGTAAACTCCGCCTCTTCTTGGACATATTTATTTTTCTGTGGAAAAAAACGCCACATAAAAAAGCCTCCTAACTTTTTTTACTTCACATAAATCATCTTACCTATTATAGCAATAATCAGAATGCTTGCCTATGAAAAGCAAGTAGGCTTTGCAAAATTATTAAAGGCTGTTATCCACATACTATGTCTTAAAAGCGCTTTTTTAGGAGAAGGAATGTTTCACAGAAATAATTTTTTTCCCCTTTATTGTCCTATTTTATAGTCACAAGGAGTTTTTGAAGCATAATTGTTCCACAAAAAAAGAGTTGCGCTTGAGTGCACAACTCTAAAAAATTTTTATTAGACTTCTAAAAGTTCTTTTTCTTTATCAGCCGCAATTTGATCCAATTGCTTAATGCTATCATCTGTTAATTGTTGCACATCTTTTTCTAAATTGCGCAAGTCATCTTCTGTGATATCACTATTTTTTTCTTGTTTTTTGTAGGCATCCATTGCGTCACGACGCACGTTGCGGACTGCAATTTTAGCATTTTCAGCTTCTTTTTTCACTTCTTTAGCTAATTCTTTTCGGCGTTCTTCGGTTAACTGTGGAAATACCAAACGAATTACTGTGCCATCGCTTTGTGGCGTAATGCCAATATCACTTGTTAGTAAAGCTTTTTCTACTTCTTTAATCATTGATTTATCAAAAGGTGTAATTAAAAGTACACGCGCTTCTGGTGTTTGAATAGAAGCCATTTGATTAAGTGGAGTAGGCACACCGTAATAAGGTACTAAAACCCGATCCAATAAGCCAGCGTTGGCACGCCCCGCCCGAATTTGTCCTAATGTGCGTTGTAAATTTTCAGCGACTTTTTGCATTTTTTCTTTTGCTTCTGTCATTGTTGCATCTGCCATTTTATTTCCCCCTCACTGTAGTTCCAATATGTTCGCCTAAAATGACACGACGAATATTTCCTGGTTCATTTAAATTGAAGACAACTAAAGGAATATCATTGTCCATACTTAGCGAGCTTGCAGTCGAATCCATTACTTGAAGACCTTTTGCAATAACGTCTAAATGAGTCAATTCTTCAAATTTCACGGCTGTATCATCTAATTTCGGATCAGCAGAGTAAACACCATCAACGTTGTTTTTTGCCATTAAAATGACATCAGCATTAACTTCTGCCGCACGTAATGCTGCAGTAGTATCTGTTGAAAAATATGGGTTCCCTGTACCGCCAGCAAAAATGACAATCCGACCTTTTTCTAAATGACGTTCTGCCCGACGACGAATATAAGGTTCTGCAATTTGACGCATTTCAATGGATGTTTGGACTCTTGTCGGTACGCCTTCATTTTCCAAGGTATCTTGCAATGCCAATGCGTTCATGACCGTTGCCAACATCCCCATGTAATCAGCTTGCGCACGTTCCATTCCCATTTGAGCCCCAATTTGACCACGCCAGATATTGCCACCACCGACAACAATTGCCATTTCAACGCCAAGTGCATGAACGTCTTTAATTTCTTTGACAATTTCTTTAATAGTAGGCGGTTTAATGCCGAAGCCCTCATCACCTGCTAATGCTTCCCCACTTAATTTTAGGACTACTCGTTGATATTTTGGTTTAACCATTTTGCTTCCTCCGTATCTTCTACTGACTATTGTAGCATAAATCACGAAAAGCTTTATGCCATTGTCAGTCATACCCGTTATTTTTTATAACTGGCTTTAAAAAAAGGGAGCGCATAAAATGCGTTCCCTACTATTCAATTGAATAGAATTATTTTTTAACTTGGCTCATAACTTCTTCAACAAAGTTATCTTCACGTTTTTCGATACCTTCGCCAACTTCAAAACGTACAAATGATTTCACTGTAGCGCCTTTTGAAGCAACGTATTGAGAAACAGTCATATCCGGGTCTTTAACAAATGGTTGGTCAACTAAAGAAATTTCAGCTTTGAACTTCTTCAAGCGGCCTTCTACCATTTTTTCAACGATATTAGCTGGTTTGCCTTCGTTTAAAGCTTGTTCGGTTAAAACAGTTTTTTCATGTTCTAATTCTTCAGCTGGAATTTGTGATTCGTCAACATAGCGTGGGTTGATAGCAGCTACGTGCATTGCAACGTCTTTTGCGACTGTTTCATCTGTTGTGCCATCTAAAACAGTTAATACTGCAATCCGTCCACCCATGTGTAAGTAGCCACCAAAAGCTGCATTGTCATCTTTTTCTACAACTTCAAAACGACGGAAACTAATTTTTTCACCGATAACTTGTGTTGCTTCAATTAATGCTGCTTCAACAGTACCTTTAGCAGTTTCTAATTTCATTGCAGCTTCCATATCAACTGGTTTGTTAGCAGCAACTAATTCAGCGATTTCTTTAACTAAATCTTGGAACATTTCATTTTTAGAAACAAAGTCAGTTTCTGAGTTAACTTCAACAACAGCTGCAACGTTACCATTTACTGCAACAGAAGCTAAACCTTCTGCGGCGATACGGTCATTTTTCTTAGCTGCTTTTGCCATACCTTTTTCTCTTAATAAGTCTACGGCTTTTTCAATATCGCCTTCAACTTCTACTAATGCTCGTTTTGCATCCATCATACCGACACCTGTCATGTCGCGTAATTCTTTAACCATTTTAGCTGTAACGTCTGCCATTTTTTGGTTCCTCCTCGAAGTTTGTTGCAGGTAAACTGCATTTCTTTAAAAAAAGCTGTTTCAAAGGAGAGTGAGGCTTGCCGCCTAGCCTTTGAAACAGCTCCGTGTCAAAAATTATTTAACTGAATTATTCAGCTTGGTTGTCGCCTTCAACAACGTCAACGATTTCTTCGATTGAAGTTGTGCCTTCAGCATCTTCTGATACGAAAGTTTCTTCAACAACTTGGTCTTCACCTTGGTTGCCTTCGATTAAAGCGTCAGCCATTTTAGCTGTGATTAGTTTAACGGCGCGAATCGCATCATCATTTGATGGGATTACAACATCGATTTCATCTGGATCACAGTTTGTATCAACCATCGCTACGATTGGGATATTCAATTTACGAGCTTCTTGAACAGCAATACGTTCTTTACGAGGGTCAACGATGTACATTACATCTGGAATACGAGGCATATCAGCGATACCACCTAAGAATTTTTCAAGACGTTCGCGTTCTTTGTTTAAGCCCACAACTTCTTTTTTAGGTAGTACTTCAAAAGTACCATCTTCTTCCATTTTGTTGATTTGTTTCAAACGAGCAACACGTTTTTGAATTGTTTCCCAGTTAGTCAAAGTACCACCTAACCAACGATGGTTAACGTAGAATTGACCAGCGCGAGTTGCTTCTTCTTTGATTGCTTCTTGTGCTTGTTTCTTAGTACCCACAAACAATGCAACGCCGCCTTCTTCTGCAACGTTTTTCATGTAGTCGTATGCTGCATCTACTAATTTAACTGTTTTTTGCAAGTCGATAATGTAGATACCATTACGTTCTGTGAAGATATATTTCTTCATTTTTGGGTTCCAGCGACGAGTTTGGTGACCAAAGTGTACGCCGGCTTCTAGCAATTGTTTCATTGAGATTACTGCCATGTTGTGTTTCCTCCAATTGGTTTTTGTATTTCCCTCTCAACTGTATCCTCTCTTAATAGAACTAAAAAATAATTTCAGCACCACTATTAAAATCACAGTCGATGTGGATTAGTTCAGTGTTGCTATAACTAGCTTTTAAGCACTCAACCTTTAGTATTATACAATAGGTAAATGTGGAATGCAACTTAAAATCACACACCAATATTAGCCCATCGAGAATTATACACTGTAGTGCTATAATTTTCAAGATTTTACAATATATTACTGCCATCTTTAACTTATGGCAGAAAATTCAATGAAACAGTAACTAGAAGCTGGTGTTTTAATTAAATAACACTATCCCACTAAAATATGTACTTTCTAAAAACAAAAAAACATACTGAGTGTCTCATATTTACGAGAACTGTATGTTCTTAGCTTATTTAATAATCATTGGTTAAAGAGAATATTTTCTTAACCCAAGAAGCAATAGTTTGTGCTCTACGTTTTTTTGTATCTAAAGAATAATTTGAAAGAAAATCGTTCTCTATTATCAAGTCATAAACCCTTAAACTATTAAATTCAGACATATTATGTAAATAATCTTTTAAAGCTAAATTAAAAGGTTTATGACTGGCAATAGTTCTAATCAAAGCTAGGTTCTTTTCACGAGTACTTTTTTCATTTATTGCAACACCCAATGCTGTCAAGGTTAAACCACCCTTTTTATTTCGTTTAATCAAATCCAAATAAATACCCGCTGTAGAATAATAGAAAGCTTGTCTATATACAAAATCCATTTGTAGCGTCAGATTTTCTACAGTAATTTCTCCGTCGGGAGATTCATAAATAGTCACAATCATTTCTAGTATTTTATCTAATGAATCAGCTTGTGGAAAAGGTATGTCTGGGTCTTCCTCAATACAATAAGTAGTCTTTAATATATTTACAATGTCATCAACATTAAGCTTATCGTCACCAATAATATAATTTTTTCTTTTAATAAGCGTTAAAGAATTGTAGTCTTTTGGATTTTGAAACTCATAAAGTGAAAAATTGAAGGTTCCATTCTTGTATTGTAAAAAAATCGGAAGTACAGGTTTGCTTATTTTTTGACTCCATAAACGATAAGGATAATATAACTGTCTTACTAAAAAGGAACTAGTGACATTATTTTTTGCTTCTATCAATGCCAAACTATTAGGTGTTTCATAGCCACCATCGATTTCCAATTGACTATTTGTCACATTGATTGGATAAAATTTACTGCTATCAACACTATTTTCTATAGAGAATTTAAACTTTTCAGATGACATACGCCCACTTACTGTCGATAATAATGTATCCTCTTCTAAAAAATTGGATAACATGCCACTAGCTAAACACGCATTAAGCATAGTTGCCTCAGAAGTTATTCTCGTGTAATCAATAGTATCTATCCATTCAGGAAAAGGAAGCTCTATCCTGTCTTCACTAAACGCTTTATTTGAAACATCTATAGATTCATAAGCTTTAAAGTGACCAATAATATACTGTCCCCTATTTGTAGGAAGTATTGATAGATTGTTTTCGAAAAAAATATCAGGCAGGCTGTTAATATAATCGAACTTAGTCATTAAGCGGGCTTCTTTATATTGATTAATAATTTTGGATGAAATTTCAAACACTCCGTTTGAATCTATCTTGTTTAGGATGTCATAATCTTGAAATATATTTACCCACTTTTTATCAATAATCCTTTTGCTATTTCTATCCTTTTTTTTAGGCATAAAAACTCCCTCACTTAATTATAATTTCGAATTAAGACTTCCTCTACGGAACCTCTTTTATCTGCATCTGAGTTAATAGAACGCTTTGCATCCACAACATTAATTTCATAATCTTTATATAACTCTGTAATCAAAGGTACATTAGAGTTAGACAATAAGAATTTAACACCCTTTTTATCAAGTTTATCACAAACTTTTTTTAATCTAATTTGTTCATCTTCATTAAATCCACCTAGTGTATAACCCGTAAAATTTGACGTTTGACTTACCGGTGCATAAGGTGGGTCAAAGTAAACAAACGAATTTTTCCGAATCCCTTTTAAAGATTTCTCGTAATCCCCTGATATAAACTTAATATCGTTTTTATTTAGGTAGTTACTCACATGCTTTAAAACAAATTCATTTACGATATTAGGATTTTTATATTTACCGAACGGAGAGTTAAAAAAACCTTGGCTGTTTACCCGATATAGACCGTTATAACATGTTTTATTCAGATAAATAAAACGCGAAGCTTTTCTTATATTGCTCCACTCTTTATAACTTTCTTTTCTATCTTGTTCTCTCATTTCATAAAAATAACCTTCGTTATTTTCGTGATTTTGTAAATCCAATATTAATTCATCAACATTATTTTTTATTGTTAAATATACATTAATTAACTCTTCATTAAAATCATTGACAGTTGCACGGTTTGGTTGAGTGTTAAAAAGAACAGCACCTCCACCTAAAAAGGGCTCATAGTATCTTGCATAACTTCCTTTTCTAGGAGCTAATTCATCAATTTTAGTTATTAATTGACGTTTCCCGCCAACCCATTTAACAAATGGTTGTATTAATTCATTTCCCATAGGGGGTAGTCTCCTTCCTACAGAACGTACGTTCTGTATTTAATACTTTACATAGTATAACATAACTTTACAGATAAATTAAGAAGAATTAACTTCCAATTTAACAGCTTTATTTTTCGATTTGTCTTTTAATTCTTTGCAAAGTACTCTGACTATACCCTGTTAGTTCTACGACCTGCCTATAACTTTTCCCTTCCATCAATAATTCATAAGCATGTTGTTTCTGAGGTGTTATAACAGCTCTAGGACGCCCCTCTTTATAATTAGGGTTATTTCTCTTAGCATATGCCTTCCCTTCCTGAGTGCGTTCTATAATCATATCTCGTTCCATTTCTGCAACAGACAATAGGGTTCTAAGTATCATTCTCCCCATCGGAGTATTCTCTATAGTACCTAAGTTTAAAACTCTGATATTGATATCCCTCTCTAAGAGTGGCTCTATAACTTCTAATGCTTCCCGTGTATTTCTAGCAAATCTGTCTAATTTAGTAACTATTATAGTATCCTTTTCTCTGACTGTTTCTAAAAGTTTTTTAAATTGAACTCTATCCGACGTAGTTCCTGTATATTTTTCTTTATATAAGTTTTTTGAACTAACTCCTTCATCTGATAATTGCTCTATTTGTTCTTTTAATGATTGAGAAGCAGTACTGACTCTCGCATATCCATATATCATAAAAAAACCTCAACTTTCTGAATAAAGTTTATGACCACTTTAAAAAGTTATTATATCAAGGTTTGAGCAAGTGGTCAACAACTGTTAAGTTAATGACCACTCCGTTATCAATCTGAACTTCTCACTATTTCCTCACTTAACAAAAATTGCTTACTACAAAAGTACTAAACTTCTTCACTTCCTAACTCCCCTTCCTTAGTACTCAACACGCTTGTTGTACATCTTCTTGTCTAATTCTCCTCATTATTTCTTTAACTTTTTTAGACAACCTCTCTTTTATCTTACGTGCATTCACCTCGTTGGTTCCCATTAACTCAGCTAACTCCACCCCATCTTTAGCTGTTTCAAAAGCTATCATACGTTCTTGTTCTTTTGGTGTTAAGTTAAACATAATATCTTTCATAAGTTCTAAATCCTCCAACCTATGTTTGTACACCTCATCCTCCACGTTAGCCATTATCGGGTCAGCACAGGCTATTGATTTCCTTACCCATCTACTGGCTCTTTTAGTTTTATTAGGTTCCTTAGCAAGATAACTAAACGTCGGCTCGTGAATAGTCACATACTCCTCTAACTCTTCATCATACCTACGAAGATAGATACCTTTCTCATTTAGTAACTGAGCATTGTAGTTACGATTCACGTTCATGCGCACCGTTGCCTGTTCTTTTGTATCTAGCAATTCTAGGTCTGCTCTTCTGTGTAAATCTAGAAACAAATGCGCCTCTAAATCCGCTAGTATATCCGATTTTTTCAACTGCGGAAATTTTTTTGTGTAAGATACTGCTAAATTGTTAAAAGCTTGGCTGTTTTTTATTAAGTTATAATTCTGTATTAATACTTCTTCCATTTCCATTATTGTCCTTGTATGTTATATTTAAGGTTTTTATCTTCCGATTTTTAGTCAGGAACCTTACACCCTTTTCGTTATTTTTAAAATCTTTTATTTTTCACTTAACTTCATATTGCTTAGTCTTTTTTAATTAGAGTTTCATGTTGAAAAAATAAATAAATTTGACTATCTAAATAAATAAACGTATAATATATGCCTTTAATCTCATTATACCATAAAGTAATCAAAACCGACTCCGACTCAACAATTTTAAACGCATACATTTACCTCTGATTTAAGCTAACATTTCGAATAAATCAATCAAGTAAAAACTCTACCTGTCAGCGTTTTCATTTTAAAACAAAATATCTTCAATTATTTTAGAAAAAAATTTTTAATATTGTGTCACAAACCCATAGCTCAGTACGCTATTAATATTGTAGGGCATACGGATGACTTAGGTCGTATGAGTGCACGGAACTTCCTAGTAGAACAAATAATCAAGTGAATAAAATTTTGAAGCTGTGTAATCATTGCTAACAATGAAGTTATAACTACTAAGAATTTTAGAAAACAAAAAGTTATTGGAAACGGACGAGCTTGCTCGTCAGCCGTGCGCTAGCACCGAGCTCAGCCCCGCAGGGGCGTTCTGAGCGAGTATCATTTGAACTTAATCTTTTGTCACGGGGAAGTATGTTCTCTACTCTGAATCGAGTTTTCAAGTTCAAAAGATATATGCCTCAGCTAAAGCTGAGACACTGCCTAGTCGGCAGGGACGACAAGCAAAAAACGCTTGTCAATGATTAAATATTTTAAAATTAAAATAAGTTTATCAGTATAAACACTCTACTCATGTCAGATATAAAATAAAAAAGGTATCCAACTTATTAATGGTTAGATACTATTCTTCAGTAAAAAACACATATCTTTAAACTTCCATCTGCGGTTCTTCGTTCATTTAACTAACTCTTATCTTCAACATCAAAATACCTTTAATGAAATGAGCATCACCAATAACCTTCTACACCTCTCTTAAAAACCTTTTTCTTGCGTTCTGAGAGCTCGTTTTTTTCTATGTGGGTGTTTAATATTAAAACGATGGTAAACTCTCTTAGGAAGAGTTTTAGGCGTGTTTAAGAGCATTGTAGTTCTATTTAACTGGATTAGTTTTTCTAATCACATCAGTTATTATTTTTATTTAATAATTTGTTGACACCATTATAAGGTTATATACGTTTATAATAAGTTTAATATTAGTATTTATAAAAGAGTAATAAGAGGCTCAAAAAAATAAATAGGACATTCAGTCAACAAAGTTTCTATCGTAAGTTTATATTAAGTATATATAAGTTTAATATTAGTTATATAAAAGAGTAATAAGGAGACCAAAAAAACTAAATAGGACATTCAGTCAACAGAATTTTTATTTAAGAGATGCTATACAAGTCAGCAATATCTTATTTCTAAGTTTGATAAAAATAATATAAACGCTATGAGCACTCTTCTTAATGTCAGTAATAAAAACAATGCTCTTAAACATCTTTTCCTTACGTTATGAGAGCTTATTTTTCTATGTGGATGTTTAATTAAAATGATAGCAAACTCTCTTAGAAAGAGCTTTAGGTACGTTTAAGAGCGTTGTGGTTCTATTTAACTGGATTAGTTTTTCTAATCACATCAGTATAATTAGAACTATAACGAACTTACTAGAATAGGATTGATACAAAAAATCCCACTACCTAGTATTATTTTATAGTACATCTGAAATATTTGCAGGTACCCTTTATACCTGAATCCCCTTACTACCTTGTGGGAATTTATCAAGATTTCAGCCCTGAAACTATATTTACTTATCCTTGCATATGAAACTTTGAAACAGCATCACATCAAGTGTAGCCATCATATTTCATCTATATTTCAGATATTAATTATTACTTATCCTTATGCAAATCGCAAAAAAGAGCACCTCCATGTGAGTTCTGACACTCATATAAAGGTACCCTCTTTAAGGTAAAAATTAATTATAGTGATTTGCTAATTATAAGAGATAAGTGTTGACTTTTAGAGTAACCCTAAAATATTTTCCTTAAAAACTTTAACCCCTAGGTCGCACTACACCTCATATATGAACACCCCTTCGGTAGGGTTATATTTAGACGGGGTGGGCTATCACATCATCTATGCTTCCCTTTTACTATAAACTGGATGTAATGACATTGTTCTGAACTGTTATAACAATGTCTCCGTCTTATCCACGACCCAAAACAATTACTGTAATAAAATTAATGTAATACCCTTGGCTCCTTACTCAGAGATAGATAATTACATATTTTCATATTTGGCATCAATAGAAATAAAAGATATTATTTTTTAATCACCAATCAAAGAATACTGTCAACTCTTCTTCAACTTCAGGATTCTCTAGTAAAAACCCATCATAAGCTCCCCTTGCCTCTTTGATGTCAATACCACCCTCTTCGGCTAATTCTATTTTATTAGTGGAATAACCCTTTCTAATTTTTGTTAATCCATCTAGATGTTTTTTATATCCTTTTTTTACTTCTTTAGGTAAATTTCTAGCTGGCTTCTTCTTTTTTAACTTGTCAATAGAATCATCTAAGAACTTAATAGTTTGTTTTCTTGCGTCATCTGCATAAACATCTTGATTTGCAATATAAAATACTACGTCGTTCTGTACTTCAATAGCATTATCAAAAAAAGCCACTTCTTGACTGATTTCCGTATTATTATCAATTGGTTTCTCTTTCACTCCCGAAAAAGCCACAATTAACACTGAAAGAATTATTAAGCCAATATAATAGTTCTTTAATTTACGCTTCACTGCTAGATTAGATTCTCTCTTACTCAAATAAATATAACCTATTGTTAGAATTATAATAGAAATAATTATCATATTGCATCTCTCAACTTTTAATAATAAGGTGTATAAGACATACCTAATAACATGCCTAACACTGCCCCTGCTACACCAGCAATCATTAATATTGTTCCATGTTTTTCATCATGACTACGATATAAGTATCCCATAATAACAGCAATAGCTCCAAACAACACTGGTATAAATAATAATGAGATAGCCATTGATATCCAACCAACTATTTTATATAGGTTACCTGATTGTTTACCTTTATCAAATTGAATCTTTGCTTCATCTACAATCTTATTAACACTTTCAGAAGTTTGTGATGCCTCTCTCACATCTTGATTATCTTGAGATGCTCCACAAGATGGGCAAAACTTTGCAGTTTCTTCCATTTTAGAACCACATTTACTACAATACATATTTTTTCCTCCTATTTTTTCATATTAAATATCTCATAAAACAACTCATCTATACTAACTTCTAGTATCTCTGATAGCTGTTTCATCTGATAAGGTTTAGGAATTGTTCTTCCAATCTCCCATGAACTAATCGACTGTTGAGTAACAGACAACCTATCAGCTATATCAATTTGTGAATAACCTTTTGCTTCCCTATACTGGCTAAGTCTTCTTTTTTCTTTCATGAGCTTCCTCCTTAATCTGATTATATACATCATATTGTAGTATTTCAACATAAAAAATATTGTAAAACGATTTTAACATGTTTGAATACAACAAATAGTTGTATCCTAGATATAAATGGAGGTAAAGTAATGAATCAGGAAACTAACAAAAGGCAATATGCAAGAGCTATCAAAGAAAATAGAAAAAAATTAGGATGGACTCAGAAACAGTTAGCTGAAAAGATACATACTTCTCAACAAGCTATTGCTAGATGGGAAAACGAAGTTACTGAGCCAAGAACTGATAACTTACAAGCATTGTCAGAGGCTCTAGGAGTCCCTTTAAGCCATTTCATAGATAGATACACTTCAGATATAGATAATGATTTCAACGCCTTGTACAGCTCTCTAACAGCCGATGACAAAGAGAAAACATTAGACTATATGAAACTTCTGAAGAGACAAGAAATTGAAAGAAACAATTTTTCTTAGTTCCTCACTAGATTTTAAAAAAATATTTTAATTTTTATTCTTAATATTTAAAAGTGGACTTGTAGTAATCGCACTTTGAATTATTGATTCATCTGCAAGTCCTCTTAAATAGCCCTGAGTAGTATTTATACTTTCATGCCCTAATAATTTAGACAACGTAAATATTGAAATACCATTGTTTAATTGCGATTGAGCAAACCAATGTCTAAAAGTATGTGGACTCACTCTTACAGAACCTCTAATATTACACTTTAAGCCTATTCTTTTAACTATCTTTTGAACTCCGTCATTCTTCATGCTCTCCCCTCTAAAATTACGGAAAAACATCTGATTCTTCGGAATGTGTTTAGCTCTAAAATATCCATCTCTTATTCTTCGATACTTTATTATCTGTTGAGCAACTGGTGCTGTAACATACAGCATTCTTTGTTTTCTTCCTTTTGCTTTATCAACAAATATTGATTCTGTTGTCACGTTCTTGTCCTTTAAATTAACTAACTCATTAACTCTTAAACCACAATCAGCCATAATCATAATCATTAATTTATCTCGCTCAGCGTGAAATTTATTTTTTTGATTACTAGCTTCCGTTATCATTTGTTGTACTTCACTATCATTGAATACAACTAAGAGTTTCTGCTCCTTAGGCATAAATTTAACTCTACGTGTCGGGTCTTGATATTCAGTTAAGTACTCTTCTTGAATCAAGAAATCATAATAAACTCTTATTTGGCTCAATCGACTATTGCAATACGAAGCATGATGCTTTTGTTTAAGCCCTGTTAAATAATGTCTTAAAAGAGCTCGACTCACTTTTGAAGGCTCTTTAATCCCTTCACTAATACAAAAACTGCTGAAATCATTAATACCTGTTTTGTAATTTTTTACAGTCTCCTTCTTGAATCCTTCAGATGTTTTTACTAATAACAATTCTTTAAGAGATGATTGCCAATTAATAACAACTTCTACATCTAATTCTTCGTCTGAACGCACAAAAAAACACCAACCTTTAACAAATTAGTGCTAAAAATTGATGTGGATATTACTGTCATTATAAAGTTTTTTCACATTTACTATTACAAATACTTATTATATTAACCTTTTTAGAGGGTTAACAACTTCTGGACTCATTGAGATTACTGCCATGATTTTGTTTCCTCCAATTTGGTTTTTCCCTTTCAAAAACGTCAAGCTCTTTGGCAGACTTTACTATTGTAAAGCACCCTGTCTCAGATCCGTTTTTGATGTGGATTTTTTTGTCTGTAGGTTTTCCCCACATCCTTTGCTATTATACCGATAATGAAGTTGAGTTTCAAGTCTGAAAGCATCTTTTTTTAAGATTTCTTTTTTTTATCAAAAAACGGCTTTTTCTACACTTAAAATAGGAGATTTTTCTCATTTTACTTGTTATTAATTAGACTAAATCTGCTGCCGAAAAAGACAGATAATTCAAACATTGTCGTAAAAAATGTGATAATACGCATAAATTTAAGCTGATAAATATTCTACTGTATAAAAAATCATTAATAGCACTATCTTAAAACGAAGTATTTTGTTATGATGAGATTGCAAATTTTTTTGATAAAGGAGCATACCGATGCGTAAAGCAGACCGTCATTTATTAATTAAACAAATTATCAGCAACCAAACTGTTCGAACCCAAGAGGAATTACTGAATATTTTGGAAAGTCATGGTGTTAGCGCCACTCAAGCAACAATTTCTCGTGATATTCGCGATTTAAAAATCATTAAAGTCCCTGACGAAAACGGCGTTGCCCGTTTTGAAATTTTTCAAGGTGATCGCTTTGATGGCGATGGACGTGAAGAAGAACGTCGTTTGATCCACATGATAGAAGACGTTGTAATCAAAGTGGAGCGTGTGCAGTTTTTAACCATTATCGTGACGATTCCAGATAACGCTCAAGTTTTATGTGCCTTAATTGATGACATTGAAGTGCCAGAAAAAGTGACCACAATTGCTGGCTTTGATACGGTTATTGTCATCTCTCGCACTGAAGAAGATGCAGTTAAAATTGAAGAATATTTCAATTCTCATATTATTGCTTAATACATTTCCTTTTAAAACACTTTAAACAGTTAACTGTTTAAAGTGTTTTTTCTTTTCTACATCATTTAGGAGACCCCAAAAGGAATTTTTCTTAATTCAATGCTACAATTAAGAAAAGATAAACAAGATATCAAAAAGGAGGAATTCTTTATGCATTGGGCTTTTGAAATTGCTGAGACACTAATCAAACAACAGACAGACCCGAAAAGTAAAATTACTTGTGCGTCTGGTGTAAGTCCATCGGGTTATATTCATGTGGGAAATTTTCGCGAAATTGCTACCACCTATTTTGTCACTAAGGCATTAACACTTTTAGGCGCTAATCCTCGTTATATTTTGTCGTGGGATGATTATGACCGCCTACGAAAAATCCCCCAAAATGTTACAGGTGTTTCAAAAGAAAATATTGGCATGCCCTACACAAAAGTAGCCCCTCCAACAAAAGACACTTCAGCAAGCTCTTATGGAAATTACTTTGAGCAACTCTTTATTAATGACTTAGAGAAAATGGCGGTTAAACCTGAATTTATCTATGAAACAAAAGCTTACGAAAATGGGAATTATGATCAAGAAATCGCCTTAGTTCTCACAAAGCGCCAAGAAATCTATGATATTTTAAGTCGTTTCCGCTCAGAAAAAGCAGATGAAGAGGAACGAGAAAATTATTATCCAATATCTTTATATTGTGATAACTGCTATCACGACACAACTACGATTACCTGCTATGACGAAACAACGCAAACTATTTTTTATACATGCCAGCATTGTCAGCACGTCGGCCAACAAACAATTGGACAAAAACAAAGAATCAAACTTCATTGGAAAATTGACTGGCCTATGCGTTGGCAGTATGAAAAAGTAGCTTTTGAGCCTGGGGGCAAAGATCACTCTTCGAAAAATGGCAGTTTTGATGTTGCTAAGACAATTGCAAAGGAAATTTTCAACTGGCATGCTCCAATGTATCAACCCTATGATTTTGTTAACATCAAAGGACAAACAAAAAAAATGTCCAGCTCGACTGGTAATATTTTGACTTTACCCGATTTATTATCTATTTACACGCCAGAATTAGTATTCTATTTATACGGTAAATATCAGCCAAAAGCTCAATTTGATTTGGGATTAGATGACGATGTTTTGCGCAACTACGCAGAATTCGAACGCTTAGTATCAAAAGCCAAAGCAGGAAATTTGGATGAAACCAATCTCCAATTACTGCAACTGAGCGGAGCGAATCTTACAGAAAAGTATCCTGAATTCGGTCATGTTGTAAGCATCTTAGCGCTTACTGCCAATAATATTACCTTGGCACAAGAGATTTTAGAAAAAGAAGCAAGTTATACGAAAGAAGCCATCGCTTATATTTTACCGCGAGCCCAATATTGGATTGAAAATGACGCAAAAAATCGACTCATCACAATTTGCGATACCAAAAACGTGCCATTCTATCAAACACTAAGCCCCAACCTAAAACAACAAATAAAAAAATTCCGCCAACTTTTACCAAATGCAGCGAAGTTAACCGACGAAGAATTCATGCAGCAAATTTATGATTTAAGTAGTACCACCGATAAAAAAGAAAAGCGCGAGGCACAAAAAGCACTTTTTGCAGCACTTTATCAACTGACTTTAAACCAAGATCATGGTCCCCGAATTCCACTTCTAATCAAAGCAATTGGGATAAATAAACTGGACCAATTACTGTCCTTTGAGGGATAATGATGGTTTATTCACTTTCGGGTCTCGATAACTGCACCGCTTTTTTATTTGTTGGTTTTTCATTTACTGCCTTCTTACTTTTTTTAGGATTTATATTAAAAATCACAAAAGGTTTACTTTGGGCACGCACTTTTAAACAGTTCAAAAAAGACCAATACAATTGGTCCTACCAAAAAGAAAGAGAAGTTGGTCTAAAAATAAGTCGATTCATTTTAATGACAGTTCCACCATTTTTTCTGGTTTTTTTACTACTAATTATTTGGTTTCATTTTAAATAATTAGTCTTCAACGGTGACGAGCCAAAAATGATTTAATTGTCCTCTATGATTAAACATTCAAGCATTAAATAAATTATTCTTTAAAAGACAGCTATTAAAATCTGTGGTCGTTAAAAGTTAAAATAAAAAGGTAGCCTCTGATAAAACAGAGACTACCTTTTTATTTACATTTTATCTGGCGCGTGTAATCCCAATAGACGTAAGTCTTCTTTTAGTAAAACTGTCAAAGCGTATACCAATGCAAGCCGTGCATCTTTTTGATTATCATCAGCCAAAATTTTCACATTCGCATAATACTTATTAAAAGCTTGTGCCAATTTGATTGCATGCTTCGCAATCACAGATGGTTCATAGTTACTTGCTGCTTTCAAGATTGTATCTGGGTATTGTTGAATTAATTTTACAACTTCCCAAGACGCTTCATCATTTAAGGTGTAGTCAGCCTTTTCATCTGGTGTAAAACCAGCTTTTTCTAAAATACTCATTGCCCGAGCATGCGTGTATTGTACGTAAGGACCAGTCTCGCCTTCAAAACGCACGACTTCTTCTAAAGTGAAGTCAAATGTATTTAGGCGATCGTTTTTAAGGTCGTGGAAAATAACAGCCCCCACACCCACTTGTTTGGCTACTTCATTTTTATTTTCCAAGTCAGGGTTCTTTTTAGAAATTTGTTCTTTAGCAGAATCAATTGCTTGATTTAATACTTCTTCAAGTAAGACGATTTTACCTTTACGCGTTGATAATTTTTTACCACCTTGCGTAATTAAGCCAAATGCAATGTGATGCATATCATCAGACCAGTCAAAGCCCATTTCTTTTAAGACTGCTTTTAATTGTTTAAAGTGATAACTTTGTTCGTTGCCCACCACATAAATTGATTGGGCAAAGTCATAGGTGCGTTTGCGATATAAAGCCGCCGCTAGGTCACGGGTGATATAAAGCGTAGCACCGTCAGACTTACGAATCAAAGCTGGATTTAAATCATAAGCAGATAAATCGACGATTTCTGCACCACGATCTTCTTTTAATAAATGTTTTTCTTCTAATAATTCAATAACTTCATCCATTTTATCGTTGTAGAAAGCTTCACCGTTTAATGAATCAAATTTCACTTCTAACATGTCATAAATCTTATTGAATTCCTTCATTGATTCATCACGGAACCATTGCCATAATGAAACAGCTTCTTTATCGCCGTCTTCTAATTTTTTGAACCAAGCACGTGCTTCATCATCTAGTTCAGGCTGCGTTTCAACTTCTTCATGGAATTGTACGTATAAACGTAATAATTCGTTGATTGGCTGTTCCTTAACAGCCTCTTCTGAACCCCATTTTTTATAGGCAACAATTAATTTACCAAACTGCGTACCCCAGTCACCCAAGTGGTTGATCCGAATCGGATTATAGCCAATCTTTTCCATGATAAAACCAATGGAATTACCGATAACAGTAGAACGCAAATGACCCATTGAAATAGGTTTGGCAATATTTGGAGAAGACAAGTCAATTGGTACATTACGATTTTCGCCGATATTAGCATCACCATAGTGTTCTTTTTCTTTTACAACAGTTGCTAAAACTTTTTCTGAGATCGCTCCTTTGTTCATAAAGAAGTTTAAGTATGGTCCTACTACTTCAATTTTTTCGAAATTGGCGCCATCGATTTTTTCCGCTAATTCTGGCGCGATTTGTTGGGGTGCTTTTTTGTATGCTTTAGCTAATGCAAAAGCTGGAAATGCTACGTCACCATGATCGGCCGCTTTAGGATTTTCCAATAGTTTTTCAATTTGTTCCATTGATAAATCATCTTTTAATACAGCATAAAGCGCTTTTGCTACGACATCTTTATTGTTCATCTGATATCCTCCTTAGATTAAAATGAGCGTAAAACTCATCAGTTACCATTATTTTACAGTTTAATTGCCACCAAAACCAGTTAGACCCTTTATCACAGTAGAATTTTGCCAATAAAAAAAGCCCCTAACGATAATCGTTAGAGACGAGACTTCCCGCGGTACCACTCTTGTTGTCTGAAGTTCAGACCAGCTTCTTCTATAACGGTAGATCGCCGTCTGCTTTTAATAAGCAAATTTTCCCAAGTGCGCTTCATATCTGTCTTTCCATTTGGCTTACACCGTCCCAAATTCGCTAAGCTTTCTAACAAATACTACTCTCTTGTTCACAAAATCAATTATTAAACTGACACTGATTATAACAAATACTTTTTTTTCTGGCTAGTCTTTTTGTCATTATTTTAAAACAACAAGTATTTTATTTGATTTTTTAACAAAAAGTGTACATTTATAACCGGTATTTCAAAAAATACCTCCACTGTACCCTAAAGGAGAAAAATGTACAGCAGAGATATTTTTTAACAAAATTATGGATTAATCAGCAACCACAATTGTACCAGCTTCATTAGCTAATAGATTTTCAATATTTTCCAATGAAGTAATGATTGCTTTGCCTTCAGGGCGAGCTTCAACAAATTCAATACATGCTTGCACTTTTGGTAGCATGCTGCCTGGTGCAAACTGATCTTCTTTAATATATTGTTTCATTTCAGAAACAGTTACTTGTTCTAATTTCTTTTGATCTGGTTTTTGATAATTTACATAAACATTATCTACGCCAGTCAAGACAATTAAAAGATCTGCGTTGATAATTTCAGCTAATTTTTCAGAAGCAAAATCTTTATCAATTACCGCTTCACGGCCTTCTAAACCTGTTTTAGTTTCAACAACAGGAATTCCGCCACCACCAACAGAGATAGTTACGACACCTTGTTCTACCAAACTTTCAATTACGCGTGCTTCTTTAATAGAAAGTGGTTTTGGTGAAGCAACAACTTTACGCCAGCCACGGCCTGCATCTTCTTTGAATGTAACGTTGCCAGCCGCCATTTGTTGGTTGGCTTCTTCTTCAGTAAAGAATGGACCCACGGGTTTACTTGGATTATTAAAAGATGGATCATCTTCTGCAACAATCACTTGTGTCACTAAAGAAACAACATCTTTATCAATGCCTTTTTCTTTTAAGATTGAACCCATTTCATTTTGTAACCAGTAGCCGATTGAACCTTCAGTCATTGCTACACAAGTGTCTAAAGGCATAGCTGGTGTTTTTTCAGAGTCAGCAGCTGCTTGTTGAATCAATAAGTTACCAACTTGCGGACCATTACCATGAGAGATGATTAATTCATCCCCTTGTTCAATAAATTGTACCAAATATTTTGCTGTTTCTTTTAATGCATGTTGTTGTGCTTGTGCGCTTGCATCGTCAGATAAGATTGCATTGCCGCCCAAAGCTACAACGACTTTCCGTTTTGCCATAATTATCGCTCCTCGTAAGAATTTTCGACAGTTTTTAGAAACACCAAAACAAGCCAGCTCTTTTGACAGGCAAAAGGCTCAAAGAACTGACTCGTCTTAGTTAAAGTAGGTTTTTAATTTAGTAGCGATTAAGCGCGTGGAATGAACAGATTACCTAATGTTGCAGCCATAATAGCTTTGATTGAATGCATACGGTTTTCTGCTTGATCAAATTGACGAGCATATTTAGAACGGAATACTTCATCAGTAACTTCCATTTCAGTGATGCCAAATCTTTCTTTCATTTGTTCGCCATAGACAGTGTTAGTGTCATGGAATGCTGGTAAGCAGTGCAAGAAGATTAAGCGATCTGTATTATGTGTTTTTTCAATCATTTCCATGTTGATTTGGTAAGGACGCAATAATTTGATACGTTCTTCAAATTTGTCTTCTTCACCCATTGATACCCAAACATCTGAGTACAATACATCAGCGCCATCAACGCCTTTATCAACATCGTCTGTAACCATTAATTTAGCACCAGATTTTTCAGCAAATTCTTGTGCCATTTTTTGAATTTCTTCTTCAGGTTGTAAATCTTTTGGTGCTACGATACGTACGTTTGTACCTAAAATTGCACCTGTTACCAATAATGAGTTTGCCATGTTGTTACGGCCATCACCACAGTAAGCTAATGTAATATCTTCAACAGTTCCGAAGTTTTCTTGAATTGTTAAGAAATCGGCAATCATTTGTGTTGGATGCCATTCATCTGTCAAACCATTCCATACTGGAACGCCTGAAAACTCAGCCAACTCTTCAACCATTTTTTGGCTGAATCCGCGGAATTCAATCCCGTCAAACATACGGCCCAATACTTTGGCAGTATCTTCAGTAGATTCTTTTTTACCTAATTGGATATCATTTGCTCCAAGATATTCAGGATGTGCACCTAAATCAATTGCAGCTGTAGTAAATGCAGCGCGGGTACGAGTAGAAGTTTTTTCAAATAATAGAGCAATATTTTTGCCTTCTAAATAGTGATGTGGAATACCGCGTTTTTTAAGATCTTTCAAATGTTCAGAAAAATCGATTAAATATTGAATTTCTTCTTTTGTAAAATCTTTTTCTGCTAATAAGCTTCTGCCTTGGAATACTGATTCTTTCATAAGTTGAGCTCTCCTTTAGTTAAATTTCACTTGGTCCGCTAAGGCAGCTTAAAGCTGCCCGCAGAACCAATTCATACCTTTATTTTTTTAAATCTTCACGTACTAATGGTTGACTCATGCAACGAGGACCACCACGACCGCGTGATAATTCTCCTGAATGGATTTCTAACACTTTGATACCATAGCTACGCAAAATTTCGTTTGATACATAGTTACGATTATACGTTACCACTACACCTGGTGCAATTGCTAAAGTATTTGAACCATCATTCCATTGTTCACGAGGTGCAACGATTGCATCGCCATCACCCGTTGGAATTAATACTAAATCATCTAAGTGTAATAAATCTTTTAATGTGCCGTGTAAGTCATTTGTTTGTGTGATTGTAATATCATCACCATTTGGTTCTAAGATAAAGCAATCGATTTTACCGTCAGCATCTTGAATAGCTGGATGAATAGTAAATTTGTCATAATCAACCATTGTAAATACAGTATCCAAGTGCATCATAGCGCGATTATTTGGAATTTTAATAGCTAGAACTTTTTCAAAGCCAGCGTTTTTAGCAAACATATTACGAGCCAATTTTTCCAAAGTTTTAGCACTTGTTCGTTGTGAAATACCAACAGCCAATACTTCATGACTAAGAACTAATTCGTCCCCGCCTTCGATATGTCCTTCAGCTTCGCGATCTAACCAAACATCAACTTTACCAGCAAAACGTGGATGATGTTTTAAGATATATTCTGTGAATAGTGATTCACGACGACGCGCTTCAAAAGTCATTTTGTTAACAGTCATCCCGTTACCAATTGAAGCAGAAGGGTCGCGTGTGAAGTATAAGTTAGGCATTGGATCCATATAAAATGGATATTCATCATCAGCAGATAAATCTAGTAATGAACGAGATTTAACGTCGATTTCTTTTGTGCGAACACCTGCCATGATTTTATCAACCATGTCTTGTGTATCCATGCTTAGTAAATATTCAAACAAGCCTTGACGTACTGTTGCAGAATCAATATGAGATTCATCTAAAATGCGATTTAAAAATTCTTCTTTCACATTCCCAGCATCAATTGCTTCTGTTGATAATTTTTCTAAATAAAGTGTTTCTGCCCCATTGTCTTGTAATACTTTGGCGAACTCGTCATGCTCAGCTTGGGCATTTGGCAAATATGGAATATCATCAAATAGTAAACGATCCATAATGTCTGGAGTTAAGTTTTCAACTTCTACGCCAGGTCTTTTCAATAGAACAGTGTTCAGTTTTCCAATTTCGGAAAACACGTGAATTGGTTTGTCCATTTTTTATTGCCTCCTTGTTATTGATTACATTAATAGATTAACCCTTAAAAGAAAGGGTTTTCAAATTTATTCGGCATTACAAACGAGAAATATTTCACATTATATTGGTTGTTATTTATATTTACCCGTATAACGGATAAAACAATCATAACAAGGACTATATTTATTCATTTTTAACAAAAAAAAAATATTTATTCATTTGTATTTTTTTTTTGCATATAAAATTATTTTCTTTATTATCAATGATTATTAAAGTTGAAAACGCATACTTTTTTATCGTTTTGTATATTTTCGATATACACCAAGACCTTTTATTCATTTTTATCAATTTCTTTCAATAAAAATTCGAATTAGAATTATTCATTATTTTTTTGTAGTCAAACCCCCTTTTACAACGAGTTCGCTCTTTACAAAGCCTTAGAAAAAGGCAACAATATAAAATAGAGAAAAAAAGAGCAAAAAGGAGTTAGTCAGTTATGTATGCGGATAAAGTAGATTACCAATTTTCTCGTCTAAGATACCAAGCAGATTTTGAACATCTCACTGAGGAAGAATTTCAACTTTTAAAAGCAAATGTATTATTGCGTTCTTATAAAAAGGGACAAGTTCTTTTTGATGAAGGAGATGCCAGAGATCGCCTTTATTATGTAATAGAAGGTCTAGTTAGAATTGAACGATATGATGAAAGTGCTACTTATTACTATTATGATTATGTTTCAAACAACAGCGTTTTTCCCTTAGGCGGCGTATTTGAAGCAGAAGTCTATACACACAGTGCACAAGCCATGACCGATATTGAAACTTTCTATTTTCCGACCCAAATCTATGAACAAATTTGTCAAAAAAATAATGAGCAATTACTTTATCTTATTAAAAAGCAAAATAAAATTATCGAAAGCCATCAATTAAGGCTACAAACCGGTCTAACTTCAAATGCCCATGACCGCGTGACGCAAAATCTCTACATATTAAAGCGAGAATTAGGACAACAAGAATCTAAAACAAAAGTCACGATTCCTTTTCCAATTACCTTAAAAGAGCTTGCCGTCAATAGTGGTACAACGCGCGAAACAGCCGGTCAAGTGATTAAAAAATTAAAAGAAAAAGGATTCATTGACTACGATAAAAAGATTTTTACTTTTTATGAAGATGCAATCAAGTAAATTTTAAACAAAAAAACGGACACCTAGCATGGGCTAAGTGTCCGTTTTTAAAGAAATAAAGTCAGAAAGAGTCATCTTACAATTATTTGATTTCATTTCCCCCAAAAATCCATCACCTTCAAGAAAATCACTCTTTCTTGACTACACTGGTATTGTATCTCTTTTTTCATTATTATTTTTTCAAAGTCAAGCACGCTTAAAAACATATTTTGAAAAAATATTAGGCTAATGCCAAACCAGGCTTAGCATTTAATCGATAATCACTAATATTTTGTTTTCTTAGCTCCACATGAGCCGCTGCTCCAATCATCGCTGCATTGTCCCCACATAAACGCAAAGGCGGTACAATCAGTTCGACCCCAGGAACTTTTTTTGGTAACTCTTCACTTAATCGTTCCCGCAAGCCTTGATTAGCCGCTACTCCACCAGCAACTACTAATTGTTTAACCGGCCAATTTTGGCATGCTTTAATAGTTTTTGTAGTCAAAACATCAATGACACTAGCTTGAAAACTAGCCGCTAAATCTTCTTTACTTAATTCAGTCCCTTTTTGATTGGCATTGTGAACTAAATTAATAAAGGAACTTTTTAAACCACTAAAACTAAAATCATAATTATCGTCATGAATCATCGCTCTAGGAAAATTAAATGTATCATTGCCCAGATGTGCAAGAGCATCGATTACTTTGCCACTGGGATAAGTTAAGCCCAATACGCGACCAACTTTATCATAAGCTTCTCCAGCTGCATCATCCCGTGTTTCTCCGATAATTTCATAAGTTCCATCATCTGCCATATAGACAAGCTCTGTATGCCCACCACTCACTAGTAAAGCCATCAAAGGAAATTGCAATGGTTTTACTAAACGAGCAGCATAAATATGTCCTGCCATATGATTCACTGGGATTAAGGGTAATTGATGTGCCCAAGCAAAAGCTTTAGCAGCTGCTATTCCAATTAGTAGTGAACCTACTAAACCCGGCCCATAAGTTACTGCAACTGCAGTTAAGTCTGCTGGTTTTACTTGGGCCTGTGCTAAAGCATCCTCTAGGCAAAGCGTAATTTGTTCCACATGATGACGGCTAGCAACTTCTGGCACCACACCGCCAAAACGTTGGTGACTTTTAATTTGAGAAGCGACAATATTACTTAATATTTCATGGCCATCTTTAATCACAGCCACACTTGTCTCATCACAGCTGCTTTCCACAGCCAAAATTAATTCAGCATTCATATTATTGCATTGGCCCCACTTTCTTTAACATAATCAAGGCATCTTCTACCGGATTTTGATAATAATCAGCCCGTCGACTAATAACTTCATAGCCATGAGCTAAATATAAATTTTTAGCAGAAAAGTTTCTAACCCGCACTTCCAAAAAAATCTGGTTAATCTTGGGAACTTTATCCACTAATTTCATTAAAATACCACCATATCCTTTATTTTGTGCTGTAGGATGGACTGCCAGGTTAGCAATTTCAATTTCATCAACAACTTTTTGATAAGCTAAAAAAGCGACAATCTTTTCCTTTTCTTCTATTACAAAGTAATGGGTCAAATCATTTTTTAAATCCGTTAAGTACTGCTCTTTTTTCCAAGGACTTCCCGTTTGATAGGCAGCCTCTGCCAAGTTATACAATGAATCGGCCAATTCCGTCAAGTTGTAGTCATTTTTTTCTTTAATCTTAAAATCACTCAATGTATTTCACCATATCTAAAGCATCTTCGTTTGTTTGATCGTAGTAAGCTGTCTTGATAGCCCGGGAAACATAACCTAATTTCCGATAAAGACGCTGAGCATCTCGATTGCTCAAACGCACTTCTAAAGACATCGTTACACATCCATGCTTATGGGCAAAGGATTCTAATTCTTGTAATAAAAAAGTGCCAATACCCACGCCTTGAAAATCTGGGTCAACAGCAATATTGGTGATATGCGCATCATTACCAATAATGCGACAGCCCCCAAAAGCAATTAAAGTTTCATTTTCCACACACAAATATAAATGAGGTAAAGGTGAAATTAACTCCGTCAAAAAAGCCGATTTAGTCCAAGGTAATTTTCCATGATAAACTTTTCTTTCCACAGCTAAAAGTGCTTTAATATCTTCATTTGTCACTTCGCGAACAAGCCACTCCGCATGGTCGGGATAAGACTGTGAGGAATAACCGGCTGATTTAAAAGGCGGTTTAGGAAAAAGTGCTTTAAATTTTTTCAACATAATTCTCGTCCCCAGTCCAATCTTGATGGGCTGCTATCCACTTTTCTTCTGCTTCTACACGTTTCAAATACAACGGCAAAAAAGCATGAATGTTGGCAACAGGTTCTTTTTTTGATCCCAATTCTGCTAATACAGCCCCGCTAGGAAGTTGCCAATGAGGAATATGATTTATCTTGGCTTGAGGTAACATTTTATTTATCTGATCCAAAAATTTTGCAGTATCTTCCCCCACAAATAAAATATCACTTTCATCAGCTAATTGTTGCACTAAATCAGTGAGAGCAATATGAGTGTCTGCTTTGATATTTTGTAGTTCATTTTTATGCCACTTATAAAGCCCAGTGTATACATTATTTCTTCTTGCATCAAACAAAGGAACAATAACGCCAGAATAGTTGCGGCAGTTTGCCGCTAATAAAGCAAGACTAGAAACACCAACTAACTCGCAATGTAGCGTGTCTGCCAATGTTTTTGCAGTAGTCACCCCGATACGCAGTCCGGTGTAGGAACCAGGTCCTTGGGCTACGACAATGCGATCAATGTCCTGTGGTGTTAATGCTACTTTTTCCATTAAGTCAGCAATCGCGGGCATTAAAGTTACGCTATGGTTTTTATTAACATTGGTCGTGATTTCTCCTAACAAATTATTTTTGTCCATCACGCTGACAGTTAATGTTTTATTTGATGTATCAAATGCCAATATTTTCACAGGGCTATCCTCTCCTTTAACTCTAATGTATTTTACCACAATTTTAAAAAAGTTAAACACAAGCTTATAAAAAGTAAGCAAAAAAATGTTAGCGTAGAAAATAAGATTCTGCGCTAACATTTTACTATTTTGATATTAATGTCGATTCTCTTAAAATCAATTTAGTCCCAATGGTAATTTTTCGCGGTACAGGAGCTTCATCTTTTTCAATTTGCGCCATTGTTTCTAAAGCCAATTCTCCCATCCATTCAGTTGGAACTTGAATAGTAGATAATGCTGGTGTGACATATTTTGCCACACTAACATCGTTAAAACCAATAACCGAAATATCTGCCGGTACAGTTAAACCCGCTTCATGAATTGCTTTTAAAGCGCCAACTGCCATTGCGTCACTTGCGGCAAACAAGGCACTGGGGCGTTCTTTTGTCGTTTGCAAGAACTCTTTTACTGCCTGATATCCCCCCTCAACGGTAAAATCACCAGTAATTTCAAATTGCGGCTTTAAAAGTCTTAATTGCTGTAATCGTTCCTTAAATAAGGCCAAGCGAGGATCTTTAATTTCATTATGAAAATCTTTTGTGAACTCGACGCCTGCTAAAATCGCAATTTTCTCATGTCCTTCTTTGATGAAGTGATCAATAACTAAATCTACGGCCTGGCGAAAATCAACGACTAAAGAATCAAAACCAGCACACATTGCATCATAATCGACAAATAAAAGCGGCTGTGCCATTTTCTTTAACATTTTAATGTGTTTTGCATCAAATTTACCTAATGCAATAATACCGTCTGTTTTTAAGGCTGAAAGTTCTGATAATGACTCTTTTACCAAGTGAATGTTTAATTCTTCTGCTTTTCTTTCAATCCCCAAACGAATGGCCAAATAATATAAATCTGCTAACTCTTCTTCATCGTTATACCATTGCACTAACCGGATAACTTGTTCTGCTTTTTTTTGTTTGTTTTTATATTTCGTATAGTTTAAGGCTTCAGCAGCTTCAAATATTTTTCGTTTGGTATCTTGTCCAACTGCTAGACCCGTATCATAATTTAAAACCCGAGAAACAGTGGCGGGAGAAACATTAGCTTTTTTTGCAATATCTTTAATTGTCGCCATTTTACACCTCCTTAGATTTTTCAAAGTGTTTCGTAAAATCAACTAAACCTGCTAAGCTTTCATCTTATTTATCTTTATCGGGAATATTCAAATATTGTCAATTTTTAAAGAGTAGCAGCAAAACGTAAAAAGGCATTTTGTCCAACAACATCCCGTTTAAAGACACCGGCGTCTTCTAAGACACGGGCAAAAATTTGACCTACTTCTTCACGAATGATTGCCATGGCATGTTCTTTTTTAAATTCGTGGCGCAACATCATTTCATCTGCCCATACTTTATGATATGCGGCTATTTCATTTGGCATATTTAATACATATTTTTCGACTTCTAACAACTCAGGTAATAAGCGGGGCGGTAATACTGCTAGCCCCATCACTTCAATCAGTCCAATATTTTCTTTTTTAATATGTTGCACATCCGGATGGGGATGAAAAATTCCGTCTGGAAATTCCGCTGAAACATTATTATCCCGTAAAACTAAATCCACTTCATACAATTCACCATTTTTTCTCGCAATCGGTGTAACTGTGTGATGAGCGGTTCCGTCTTCACTATATGCTTTTATCGACACACTTTCATCTGAATACTGCTTCCAAGCTTGCAAGATATACTCACAGGCATTAATCATTTCATTTTTATCCATTCCTTGCAGACGTATGACTGATAATGGCCATTTAACAATTCCCGCTTTAATATTTTTGAAAACACTCAAGCTAATTTCTTTTTCAATTGGAGCTTTGGCCATAGCAAAAGTATGCTTTCCACCTTGATAATGGTCATGGGATAAGATGGATCCGCCGACAATTGGCAAATCTGCATTGGAACCCACAAAATAATGTGGGAAAACCTCAATGATACTTAACAGGCGTTCAAAAGTTGCTCGACTAATTTTCATAGGACGATGCTCTTCTGACAAGATAATACAATGTTCATTATAGTAAGCATAAGGTGAATACTGAAATCCCCAACTCTCCCCGTTTAAATTCATTCGAATAATGCGATGATTGGTACGGGCTGGATAATCCACACGGCCTTTGTAGCCTTCATTTTCCATACACAGCATACATTTCGGATAGTTAACTGTTGCCACACTGCGCATAGCAGCAATTTCTTTGGGATCTTTTTCTGGTTTTGAAAGATTGATAGTAATTTCCAAATTACCATATTCTGTCTCTGCAGGGAAAACGACATTCTTAGCAATGGCTCGTGTTTTGATATAGTCATTTTCTTGACACAATTGAAAGAAATAATTGGTTGCATCTTCTGGCTGCTTCGCATAATGCTGGGCAAAAAAAGCATTGACTACCGATGGAGGTGGCGTTAAAAAGTCCATTAATTGCGCTTCTAATATTTCTTTTTGCGCTAGACTATCATCAATCACGCCATTTTCTTTTGCTTTAGCAATTAATTTATCTAATAATACCAGTGAACTTTCCGGCTGATTTTCAAAAACAACTTTATCCAGACTATCTTCACCAATTAATGCAATAATACGGTTTTGGAGATAGAGGCGATCTAATTCCATATAACCACCGGCTTGAATTGCTAAAGTTGTAAAATCCACCACTGCTTGGCTGATATCCATCATTTTACCCCCTAGTCTTCATAGCCATGAGGATGACTAACGTGCCAATCCCAAGCAGTTTTAATAATATCTTTAATATCTGTATAGGCGGGTTGCCATCCTAAAATTTCTTTTGCTTTATCACTAGAAGCTACCAACGTCGCCGGATCTCCCGCACGACGTGGCGCAACTTTAGCGGGGATTTCTTTTCCTGTTACAAGTCTTGCTGCTTCCAACATTTCCTTCACAGAGTAACCATTATTACTACCTAAGTTAAAGACATTACTATCGTTTCCTGCTTTTAAATATTCCAAAGCTAAAATATGAGCAGCAATTAAGTCTTCTACTTGAACATAATCACGAATACAGGTACCGTCTGGGGTTTTATAGTCATCACCAAAAATTTGCAGGGCTTCTCTTTGGCCTAAAGCAACTTGTAAAATAATCGGGACTAAATGTGTTTCTGGATTGTGATCTTCTCCAATAGAAGCATCTGATTTTGCTCCGGCAACATTGAAATAACGTAATGCCACATATTTCATACCATACGCGTTATCGCACCATTTCATCATTTTTTCCATCATTAATTTACTTTCACCGTAAGGATTTTTAGGAGCTGTTTCAGCAGTTTCTTTAATCGGCACAACTTTTGGTTCACCATATGTTGCTGCAGTAGACGAAAAGACAATATTATTTACATTATTTTCCTGCATCACTTCAAGTAAAATTTGCATGCCATAAACATTATTATTAAAGTATTTCAAAGGTTTTTCGACCGATTCACCGACTAAAGAACTAGCAGCAAAGTGAATGACCCCTTCAATTTCTTCTTTTTGAAAAACATTTTCTAAAAAAGACTTATCCCGCACGTCTCCTTCATAAAAACGAGCCGCTTGGTGAATTGCTTGTCTATGACCTGTTAATAAGTTGTCAACTACGACAACATCATATCCTTTTGTAATTAACTGGTCCACAGCGTGGGAACCAATGTAACCTGCTCCCCCTAATACTAAAATTGACATAATAAAACCTCCAGCTTTTTATTTTAATTTACGGGCACCGTCATCAATACTCGCTTTGTAAATATCCGTATCGTATCCAATCTTTGCTTTGTATGTTGTTTTTACATTTTCAGTAAAATTCGCAAATGCACTTGCTTTAACTAATGCAATCGCACAGCCACCAAAACCTGCTCCTGTCATCCGCGCGCCTAATACACCTGTTTGCGCTTGAGCGGCCGCAACCAAAGTATCCAATTCGCTGCCTGTTACTTCATAATCATACTGCAATGATTTGTGAGATGCATTCAATAATTTGCCAAATGTTGCTAAATCACCTTTGACTAAGGCAGCTTTTGCCTTTTTTGTCCGTTCATTTTCAGTTACCGCGTGTTTTGCTCGTTTAATTAAGGTTTCATCCCCAATTAGATTTGTATTATTCAAAAATTCTTCTTCTGATAATTCACCTAATGATTGGATCGGTAATTTAGTTTGCAAACGGCTTAAAGCTTCTTCACATTCACTACGTCGTTCGTTATATTTTGAGTCGGCTAGTTCACGGCGCTTATTGGTATTCATAATAGCGACCACATAATCTCCAAATTCTGCTGGCACCATTTCATATTCCAATGTATTGGTGTCCAATAAAATAGCATGATCTTTTTGTCCCATCCCTATTGCAAATTGATCCATAATCCCGGAATTCACACCAATAAATTTATTTTCTACGCGTTTACCCGTTTGAACCAATTCAATCATTTTAACATCAAGTTGGAATAAATCTTTCAAAATAACACCAGTTAGCAGTTCAATCGATGCCGAAGATGAAAGTCCCGCCCCATTTGGAATAGTACCATAAAAAAGAATTTCCATGCCACTTTCAATGGCAAAGCCATCACTTTTTAAAAAGCGCACCATCCCTTTTGGATAGTTAGTCCAGTCGTGTTCCTTTTTAAATTCTAAATCATCAATAGAAAATTCAATAATTCCTTTTTCAGAAAAATTTTCTGAATATAGCCGCACTTTTTTATCATCTCGTTTACGCGCTAAACCATATGTTCCAATTGTAATTGAAGCAGGGAAAACATAACCACCATTATAATCTGTATGTTCGCCAATTAGATTAATTCGCCCAGGAGCAAAGTACTCCCCACTTGCTTGTCCGCCAAATTTTTCATTAAAAATTGTTTGCAACTCTTTCTCCATCAAAAACACCTCGTCTATTTATTTAGTAAATTTATTATAATTTATTTACTAAACTTTTTCAAACTTTTTTATATAAAGTCAAGAGTAATACGTTGGAAAAAAAGAAGCAAAAAGGCTTATAACTTTTATTTTTAGATAACTTGTTACATAATATAATAAAAGCATGAACGGAGTGATTGAGATGAAAAAATTTGTATCTGGTGTTTTAGTGGGTACGTTAGCTACTGTTGCAGCTGCCGGTGCTTTTGTTACCGCGGTTAAAAAACAAGTTATCGATCCAATTGATGAAAAAGAAGCAATGATTGAAGAAAATCGAAAAAAAGCGATGCGTAAACGCGTTGCACGTTAAAAAAAGCACACCCAATGGGTGTGCTTTTTTTTAACAGGTAAAGGGACGATACAATTTTTAGCAAGGAATAATGCCGTTATACCACGGTTGTTGCGATTTAGCCTTACAAATTAGCTCTCTACGGCAATAAGTCGTCTAGATAAGATGCTAAAATGATTGCTTGATTATGGGATGGATCTTTTGCTCCATATAATAAAGTAACAGACTCTTTTTCTTCTATCAGATTTAATAGCTTCTTCACCACGTTTTTATTCGGCTCTGCTTGTAATTCCGCTAAATACCGCTTCTTAAATTCCTCAAATTTTAACGGCTCATGATGAAACCACTTTCTTAAATCGGTGCTAGGAGCAATCTCTTTTAACCAAAGGTCTATATGCGCATCAACTTTCTTTATTCCCCGCGGCCAAATGCGATCTACTAAAATTCGAAAACCATCACTTTTTTCATAATCGGCATAAATTCGTTTAACTTTAATCAACAGTTTCCCTTCTTTCTAATTCTCTACATGTGACACATATACTTATACTAATATTATACCCGTTTTCTTTTAATAAAAAATGTTCCCTGTCCTTTCCTTAACTGTAAAAGATGTGCTTTTTCTACATCAAATTAGACATTTTTTTAATTTTAACATCAATAAAAAAACTTCTTAGGAAAAGGAACGCTAAAAATAGCCAGTAGCTTTTTGCTACTGGCTATAATTAAGAGGAAGATTACGTAGCGCTGCTTATTTCACAGCCCCTTCTGCAACACCTTTGATGATTTGTTTTTGCATAATAAAGTAGAAAATTACAACTGGCAAGACTGCAATTACTAAGCCTGCCAATGCTAAATGCCATTGTTTTGTATATTGTCCGAAAAAGAAGAACATCTTCAATGGAATCGTTTGAGTTTCAGGCGAATTAATTACTAATGATGGTAATAGATAGTCATTCCAAATCCACATCGTATTCAATACAGCCACAGTCACCGTTGTCGGTTTTAGCATTGGGAAAATCACATGCCAAAACACTTGGAATCTTGAAGCGCCATCGATAATCGCTGCTTCATCCAATGCCTTAGGAATTGATTTTAAAGCACCATGATATAAGAAAATAGACATGCTACCACCAAATCCAAGATACATAAAGATAATTCCGACTTGATTTAACATTTGTGCTTTACCAAAAAGCGAGACTAATGGAATCATAACAGATTGAAATGGTACTAACATGGCTGCAACAAAAGCCATGAAGATAATTCCACTCAATTTACTTTTCGTCCGTTCTAGCGCATAGGCACACATTGCAGAAAAAATAATGATGACAATCACGCTGACAACCGTAATCAATAATGAATTAAATAGTGTTTTTAAAAAGTCTAATTGTTGAAACGCTTCCGGATAATTATCCCAAGTAAAGTTTTCTGGAATTTTTAAAGGATTCGTAAAAATTTCTTGTTTCGATTTGAAAGAGTTCGAAATCATTAGATAAAAAGGTACAAGCCAAACTAGTCCTAAAAGCAGTCCTAAAACGGCACGTAAAAGTTGACTTTTTGTCATATTTTTCATTATGCTTCGACCTCTTTTCTTTTTGTAACATAAACTTGTGTCAATGAAATAATGGCAACAAATAAGAAGAATACAACTGCTTTAGATTGCGCATACCCCATTTTATTTTCCACAAATGCAGTATTGTAGATATTCATAGCTACCATTTGAGTTGAATTGTAGGGCCCACCATTTGTTAAAGATAAGTTTTGGTCATACAATTTGAAACAGTTAGAAAGTGTCATAAATAAACTAACTGTGAAACCAGGCATAATTAAAGGAAAGCGTACATTCCAAAATTTTTGCCAAGGTGTGGCGCCATCCAAATCTGCTGCTTCTAACAACGATTCGTCTACCCCTTGTAAATAAGAGATGTAAATGACCATAATATAACCTGACATTTGCCAGCACATGACAATAACCATTGCCCAAAAACCAGTTTGAGTAGTTGACAGCCATGTCTTTAAGCCCGGATTACCAAAGAAGTCCCCCATGGCAGAAAATGCATTAATGAAAATAAATTGCCAAATAAAACCTAAAATCAAGCCACCAATCAAATTAGGCATAAAGAAAATTGTCCGTAATAGATTAGCGCCTTTAAATTTGCTTGTCACCAGTAGTGCTAAGCCTAACCCAATGATGTTAATTAACACAATCGAAACAACAGCAAATTTTACGGTAAACCAAATTGCATTGCGAAAACCTTCATCATGGATCAATTTTTGATAATTTTCAATGCCAACAAAATTTCCTCTGGCAACGGCATCCCAATCGGTAAATGAATAATAAATACCATATAAAAATGGTACCACGACAACTAAAATAAGTGCGATTACAACTGGTGCTGCAAATAAATAAAACCACATCTTCCTTTGATGTTTCATACGCTAACTCCCCCTTATAAGAGAAAACACGAGAGAGCTTCAGATTCTCCCGTGTTTTCAATGTAAGCTTAATTATTTCCGTTCGTCTGCCCATTTATCTTGCGCAGATTTAACAACTTCATCCCAAGATGCATCACCAGCAACATATTTTTGAATTTCGGCGCCTAAAGTTTGTTCGCCCCATCCAGCTGGATAGCCCATGAATACCCAACCAGTTGTGTTACCGTCTGTATAATAAGTATAAACATCTTTTGAAAGTGGATCAGAAATTTTATCAGTATCGTAGCCTTTATACGCAGGTACAAATTTGAAGTCTTCTAAAACAATCTTCTTACCTTCATCAGAAGTATATAGATAGTCTAAGAAATCTTTAGAAGCTTTGATTTCTTCATCACTTGCATTTGGATTAACACCCCAATACATTGGTACACCAACTGGAATTGTTCCTTCTGTTACACCATCAATTGGAATTGGTAATAAACCGATATTTTTATTCGCAAGATCTTTATTAATACCTTCAATTGTTGGATATACCCAGTTACCTTGTTGTGTCATTGCAACTTTTCCATTTGAGAATAATTGCTCAATTTGTTGTGAATAATCTAAACTGTTAGTAGGTTGAACAGAGTATTTATTGCTAATATCAAGATATTTTTTAAATTGATCACCATATTTAAATTCTACAGTTTTAGATTCATACGCTTTCATTACATCGTTATCAAACTCTGCATTTAAGAAAGCATTTGATCCATGTAAACCTGTAATCCATTGTTCTTTTGCAGCTAATGCAAATGGTGCATCAATCCCTAACTCACTTTTTTTGCTATCTAAAGTTTTAGCCGCAGTTTCTAAATCGTCTAATGATTTAATTGTTGACGCATCAATACCAGCTTTTTCAAAAATTTCTTTGTTGTAAAGGACACCATAACCTTCAATGTTGTATGGTAAACCTAGAACTTTTCCATCTTTTGTAGCACCTGTTAAAGTACCATCTAATGCTTGTTTAGCAGATTCTGTATCACTTAAATCAGTTAAGCTATCTACCCACATGTTCACATCTTCTGGTCCACCAATATTATAAATATTTGGTTCGTTACCAGATGAGAATTTTGATTTTAGGGCTGCGCCATAATCTGAACCGCCACCAACTGTTTCAACATTAATCTTAATGTCTGGATTTTTTTCTTCATACTCTTTGGCTAGCTTTTCAAACTGATCTTTGAATTCTACTTTAAACTGAAAAATATCGATTTCAGTTTGGTCTGATGAGCCACCACTGTTGCCACTTACACTGTCGCCTGAATTTCCACACGCAGCAATAGTTAATGCTACACCAGATAGTAACAATCCTGCGCCCACTTTTTTCCAAAATCCCTTCATTTCTGAATCCTCCTTCATATTGTCCCTTATTTCTTATTACATTTATATTATGCAATCGTTTTCTTTTTAAATCAATAGTTTATCTGTTTGTTACCGGTAACAAAATATAAATAACATTATTTGATTTTTTAAAATGCGATAAAAACAACGATATCAACAATGCAACCGATTGCTTTAAGTATGTATTTATTTGCGCTGTGTCCTAGTTTTTCCATTATTTTTCATCCACAATAAAAATCAGAATGCAACAACTAAATATTTAGGTTGAAGCTATAAATTTTCAAACATTCTTTTTGTACAGAAACCATCTTAATTGAACAAAAAGCAACCCCATGATTAGCTTTTTAACTAAGGAAGTGGAGTTGCTTTACTTAAACCTTTATTTTGACTTTTGATTTCAAAATTTTCTTAACGAGTAGACTCTCGAACAACTAATTCAGGTAAAAAACGACGATATCCTTGCGTTTGTCCATTTTCCTCAATTTTTTTAACAAGCATCTCACCACAAGCTTCCCCCATTTTTATAATGTCTTGTTTCATTGTCGTCAGTTTAGGGGAACTGACCTGATCAAGAAAGACACCGTCAAAGCCAATAATACCAAAATCTTCTGGCACTGCTCCTCCACAATTTATTAAAGCGCGCTCAATCCCGATTGCCAGACGATCAGAAGAACAAATGAAACAAGTATTTTCTTTAAAAGACCCCCAGTGTTCTTCGATAAAAATTTCACTTTGGGTGGAACGATTTTGCAGTCGAAAAATTTTGGGGGACAAATTATTTTCTGCCATAACATCTAAATAACCTTCTTCTCGCTCATGGGCAAAAGGTTCCGCAACATCAATACCTACAAAAATCAAATTTTCATAACCGGCTTTTAACGCATATTTCGTTGCCGTCGCCGTTCCGTAACGGTTATCACTATCAACAAAGTCAATATCTTGATTATTTTCTCCAAATAATATGACTGGTTTTGTTAAGGTATGGATCCAGTCAAAGTCTTGACTTCGTACACCAGTCAAAATATAACCATCACAAGAGCCATGATCGATACCGTTACTAGTAACTAATTGTAAAGAATAATGTGCTTTGCCCACAGCACGGGCAATTCCCATCAACAAATTCATATAATAAGGTTCTGTTGTATCTAGTTCTTCTAAAATATATAATTTTATAATTTGAGAGCGATTTGAGACTAACGCTTTTGCAGCAATATTAGGATGATAGTTCAACTCTCCCATTGCCTGATAAACTAATTTTTTAAGCTCATTTGTTACTTGCTCGGGATGATTTATTACGCGAGAAACAGTCATTTTCGATACATTTGCAAGTTTTGCAACATCAGATAGAGTAGCCATTTTATCTCCTTTAAGTTAACGCTTAGCAGTAAAGCTATATTTTATTATTTTTTATATGTACTATTTACAGTTTAACAAAAAAAACTGCACCGGAGAATGCCCCGCTGCAGCTTAAAATTAATTTTTCTTTTTTACTTTACCTTCCCAACCTTGGTAGCCACCTTTAAGCAGATAAAGGTTCGTATATCCCGCTTTTCGTAATTTGTTTGCGGCCCGCACTGCAATAGCACGTTTTTGATCGTAAATATAAACAGGTTGGTCTTTACGAATACTACCAATTGAGTTTTTTAAAACAGAATAAGGAATATTTCGAGCCCCTAAAATATGACCAGCATCAAACTCATCTTTTTCACGCACATCAATTATTTGAGCTTTTCGCATCCCGTCACGAAATGTTTCTTGATCAATGGTCGTGGCAGATTTTTTTGCCATTATCCGGATATATAGTTCATTAATCCCGATTCCTAATAAAATGGCAATTAAAACAATATCAATAATAATAATGGGAGACATTTTTTGCTTTCCTTCCTACTTTACAAAATCTAATGCTAATGAAGCAGCTCCAATAACGCCCGCTTCATTACCTAATTGTGCTAATTTAATACTTGTACTTTCAGTTACTTGTGGGAAAGTGAACTCAGCAAAGTATTTTTCTACACGACTGCGCAAAAATTCACCTGCAGCAGAAACACCACCACCTAAAACAATTGCTGATGGATTTAAAGTGTTGCCTAAATTACCACAGGCCAAACCTAAGTAAAAGCAAACTTTGTCCACTACCATTAAAGCAAACTGATCTCCGGCTTCAGCGTATTCAAAAACGTCTTTAGAAGAGATATCATAACCTTCATCCAGCTGCGCTTTTAATTTAGAATCTCCCGCATATTCTTCTGCTAAATGACGCGCAACGCGTACAACACCTGTAGCAGAAGAAACTGTTTCTAAACAACCTTTTTTACCACAGGTACACATGAAACCATCAGGATCAACCGTTACATGTCCGATTTCACCGGCACAGCCGGCTACACCATGCAATAGATGTCCTTCGGCGATAATACCACCACCTACGCCAGTACCAAGGGTAATAAAGACTACATCTGGGTTATTCTCCCCTGCTCCTAACCATCGTTCTCCAAGCGCAGCAACATTGGCATCATTATCAATAGCAAAAGGAATAGTTGTTCCGGCTTCGATTTGTTCTTTAATAGGTTGTAAAGTTGTCCAGTTTAAATTATAGGCCCCAATTACTGTACCAGCTTTACGATCTACACTGCCAGGAGTTCCCATTCCAATTCCGACAAAATCTTCTGGTTTCATATTGTATAAAGCTAAATGATGATTAATAGATTCCACAATTTCTGGTACGATATGGCTACCTTCATCTAAAATGTTGGTTTCGATACTCCACTTTTGTTGAATTTCTCCTTCAGTGGTTAAGATCGCAAACTTTACAGTTGTCCCCCCAAGATCAATTCCAATAATTTTTTTGTCCATGTACAATTATCCTTTCTGTCGACTTTCTTCAATGCGATGTTCTCGTTTTAATATGCGCCAACAAGTTAAATATGTATCGTGGTCGATTAAGCGGCCATCGTACAATTTTTTTAATTCAATTAACATCAATTCGATATCATAGATACGCTTGCCAACATAAATATAAATACCAAAACGTTTAAACAACTGTTGAACATCGTAAAGAGTTTCCATTTAACACACTTCCTCGCATATTATACAGGCAATCCATATTTTTTTAAACCATATAAAAGACAAATCACTAAAAGAAATCCAAAAACAACACCTGAAATAATTCTAGTATGAATTGAAAAACGACCGTGATTTTGGGGTAAAGCTACAACATTCCCTAATAAAAGTCCGCCGATAATCCCGCCAATGTGTCCCCAAATATCAATAGAACGATCAAAAATTCCAAATAATAAGCTTAAGCCTACAAAAAGTGCAAATTGTCTGACCATGCCTTGAATGGCAGGATTATTCCGGAAATAATAACCCAGTAATAAGAAAGCTCCAAAGACACCAAAAATAGAAGTACTACTGCCAGCAGAACGAATTCCAGCATCATTAAAAGCGAAACTCACAAAGTTGCCCATCATACCACTTAGTATATATAAAATGAAGAATCGTAAGTGTCCATAAATAGCTTCAACCTGCTGGCCAATAAAATACAAAACAATAGAATTGACTGCAAAATGTGTAAGAGAAAAATGGATGAAAATCGGCGTAATAAAGCGCCAGTATTGATGGAAATAAGCGACAAAAGGCCCAAACATTACCCCACGAGCTTCAATTTGTAAGCTGGGAATAAACATCAATAAGTAAACAATAGTTTGAATAGCTAAAAAGCTATAGGTTACAATAGGACGATTCAACCAACGTTTCAACGTCAACTTCCATTCCTTATTCATAAAAAACCTCATTTCTAAAATCCGTAATTATTTTTGCTACCGGTATATCAAAATTTTCCGGCTGCCAATCATCGCGTATTTGTTCACCAAAAGCTAAACTCACCGTTGGTCCTTGAAAATCTTTTAAAAAGCGATCATAATAGCCGCCTCCAAAACCAATGCGATAACCTTCACTGGAGAAAATGAGACCTGGTACAATTAATAAATCAATTTCATCTTTGACAACTTTTTCAAATACTAAGGGCTCTTCTACCCCAAAACTAGAAAGAAAGTATTCTGTTTTTTCTGTGACAGGATGAAAAGTTAATATACGATCTTGCGGAGCTTTAGGTACTACTATTTTTTTTCCTTCTGCAAACGCCCGTTTAAAAATCGGCTGTGTATCTAATTCAATGCCAGTCGCCCGAATAACACCAATGCAAGTTGCCTTTTGCCATATCCGGCTAGAAAATAATAATTGTAAAATAATAGTTTCTTTTTTTTGTTTTCGTTGTTTATGCGAGGCAAGTTCTTGCAGTTTGGCAATTCCTTCTTTACGCAATATTTTTTTATCCAAGTGAATCGCTCCTTAATTTAGAAAACTTCTGCAAAAATAAGATTTGAAGTACCCAAACACTCATTTCTTCCAAAAGACTCTACTTGCATGGTATCGAAAAAGCAAAAAAATAGCAAACGCCGGATCAAAATTGACATTTATCTATTGCTGTTAAACAAAACAAGACCAGCAGTAAGTACAAAATAAGACTTACTATTTGGTCTTGTATTACCTGACTATTCAGTTTATGCGCGGGGCTTTTGCACCAGCAGAACCAAGAAATACGGTGCGCCACAAATTGCTATCATAACACCAGCAGGTAACTCACCACTAGTTAAGAGTATACGCCCGATTGTGTCAGCAGTTAAGACAATCAGAGAGCCGATAAGTAAACTTAATGGGAAACGTTGCGATGCTTGCCCTTTCAATAGTCTTTTTGTAATATGAGGCGCTAAAAGACCTACAAAAGCCAAATTACCACAAAAAGCAACGCAACTAGCTGCAATAGCCGCCCCTAAAAATAAAAAGCGAAGGCGAACTTTACGAACTTCAATCCCTATACTTAAGGCCTGTTCATCATTTAATTGCAACAAGTCCAAATAAGGTAATTGCACAAGCGTAATTCCAATTAAAAGCATTAACCAGCCGCATAAAATCAGAACATAACTCCAGTTTGCCCCCCACAAAGAGCCTGCTAGCCAATTGGTTACAAAACGATAGCGATCAGGCGCAACCTTAATTGTGCCCAATAAAGTTAAGGCACCAAAACCAGCATTTACAGCCACACCGGCTAAAAGTAGTTTGTCTAAAGCTAAAAAGGGGCCACTTTGATAAGCGATGCCATAAACTGCTAAAACCGCAACTAATCCGCCAATTAAAGCTAACAATGGCAATAAGAACCCATTTCCTTGGGCGAAAAAGCCGAGATAAATGAGAACAAAAAAACCAGCCCCACTATTAATTCCCAGTAAAGAAGCATCTGCCAAATCATTGCGCGTTACCCCTTGCAGCAAATAGCCTGCGGCACCTAGTCCTGCCCCTCCTAAAATTGCTAAAATTGTTCGCGGTAATCTTAACTCAAAAATAGTTAATTGCAAGGCATTCCCAGCTTCGCCAGTCACCACTACCAATATGTCAGATAAGTTCAAATTGTTGCGTCCAACTAAAATACTAGTGAAGAATAAAATAACTAATAAAATTGCAGCAAAACTATAAATATATTTCTTTTTCATGATTGGCTCCTCCAAATCCGAAAGAGTAGGAAAGGAACCCCGATAATTGTGATTAAAAGTCCTAAGGGCGTTTCAAACGGTGGATTTAATAAGCGGGCTAATAAATCTGCTAAAACCACAAATAACCCTCCGCCAAACCAAACTAATGGCAGTAGTCTATGGTAATTATCGCCTGTAAAATGACGCAACACATGAGGGACCATCAGGCCAATGAAACTAATTGGACCAACCAATGCGACCGCGATACCGGCTAAAAAAACAACTAAGATTAATGTGAATAATCGGATGCGTTCAGGTTTTTTCCCCAATGCCAAAGCAGTATCATCACCTAAAACCAATAAATTAATACCATTAGCTAAAAATAATAATCCACCAACAGCCATAAAATAAAGTAGCCAAACCTGGTGTAGTTGTTCCCAAGTAATGTTGGCAACTCCTCCCACAAACCAAAAAGCAATATCTTGTTGCAAATCAAATATCAGTCCTAATGCCTGACTAACAGCAGTAAACAAACTACTAATGGCAACTCCAGCTAAAACGAGGCGAGTTGGTGTGAATGACGTCACAGACTGGCGACTAACCAAAAATATTAAAAAAGCCGCTAAAAATGCACCAGCAAAAGAAAACCATATAGTTTGACTAATCGAAGCTTTTGGCAAAAAAACAAACACCAATGCTAATCCTAATGAAGCACCACTATTAATGCCTAATAGCCCCGCATCAGCCAACGGATTACGTGTAACTCCTTGCATGACTGCCCCACTTAAGGCAAATGCACTGCCAACCAAAAAAGCACCGATGATGCGAGGTAAACGTAAATTCACAATAATTTGTTGTCCTTGGTTCTGACTGTCAAAATGTAAAAAAGCATTCTTAATTTCCACAATCGAAATAGCGGCAGCTCCATTTGTTAAGGAAAAAAATAAAAGTAAAACAGACGCTAAAATCAAAAACAACCACACTATGCCCAAATGTCTAGACTTCATCTTCGCTCACCTGTAATTCATAGTTCATTAAGAGCGGTTTTTCAGTCTTAATATCCACCGTTAATTCTGCTTTGATTGCAAATAAGCGCGCCAAATTTTCTGTCGTCATAACATTTTGTGGTGTGCCCTTTGCGATAATTTCACCTTGTTTTAACCCAATTAAAATATCCGAAAAACGCGAAGCCAAATTTAAATCATGAATAGACATAACGATTGTTTTTTGATATTTTTGATTAATTTTTTGCAGTAACTGCAAGATTTCCAGCTGATGCGCTGGATCCAAAAAAGTTGTAGGCTCATCTAAAATGAGAATATCTGTATCTTGCGCTAACGCCATTGCCAACCAAACCCGTTGTCTTTGTCCTCCGGAAAGAGCTTGCAACGAGCGTTCAGTCAGCTTGGTCAATCCGGTTGCAGACAAGGCCCACTCAATGGCTTCCACGTCTTTTTGATCTAATTGACGCAATCCTTTTTGATAGGGAAAACGTCCATAAGAAACTAATTCTTTGACGGTTAATTCTAGATTTTGTTCGCTATTTTGGGCTAATAAAGCAATTTGCTGGGCGACTTCTTTTGTGGGGATTGTTTCAATACTGACACCGTTTAAGTTTACTACCCCTTTTTGTGGTTGCATAATGCGCGCCAATGTCTTTAATAATGTCGACTTTCCGCTGCCATTGGGTCCAATTAAACCAATTATTTTTCCTACTGGTAATTGAAGCGACAAAGAATCAATAATAATTTGTTTTTGATAACCCACCGTTATTTCTTTTGCTTCCAAGGTAGTCATAATAATTCTCTACTTTCATTGATAATGATTATCAATTATCGCTTTAATTTTTCAATTCGTCAATAGAAGTAAAAATTGATTTCATCGTATTTCTTAAAAAACGCAATTGACAAAAAGAAGAACTATGCTAATATTTTTAAATGATAATCATTCTCAATTAAATCGAGGAGAATTTTATTTTGGGGAAAAAGAAAGGATGTAATTATGAAAAAGTATCACAAAATTACCACGGGGTTATTGGTGTTAACGAGTCTTTTTTTATTTGCGGCATGTGGAACTAAAAAAAATGAGACTGTTAAAGAAGAAAATCGAACCCTTACAGATCAATTAGATCATAAAGTTGAAATTTCACAGCAACCAAAGCGAATTATTGGAAGTTATTTAGAAGACTACCTAGTGGCTTTAGACGAAAAACCAGTAGCACAATGGACTGTTGGTGGCGGGACACACCAAGATTATCTGAATAAGGAACTAAAAGATGTTCCCCTCATCAGTTATGACTTGCCATATGAAGATGTGTTGTCTTATGCGCCTGATTTATTATTAATTGAATCAAATGGGTTAGTGGAAGGCGGAAAATATGATAAATACGCCAAAATTGCCCCCACATATGTTGTAAAAAATGGAGAAAATATTACTTGGCAAGATAAATTAACAGATATTGCAAACGTCTTAAACAAAGAAAAAGATGGCAAAAAAGTTATTCGTGATTACGAAAAATTAGTAAAAGAAACAAAGGAAACATATACAGATAAAATAAAAAATAAATCGGTAGCTGTTTTATGGGTAACTAATAACTCTGCATTTATGGTGTCTGATACACGTTCGAGTGGCGACTTATTGTACCAACAATTAGGCTTTGAAGTACCTAATCTGACCAAAGAGATTAGCGAAAAAGCAACCTCTGATTGGTCTGCTGTTTCATTAGAAAAATTGGCTCAAATTGATTGTGACTATTTAATTCTTGTAAACAGTGATAAAAGTGCTGCAATGTTTAAGGATCCCTTGTGGCAAAATATTCCGGCAGTAAAAAATGGTAACTTATGGGAATTCGGACCTGAAAAAAGTTGGTTGTATAATGGTCCAATTGCTTATCGCGAGATGATTGAAGACATCAA
>OLNH01000235.1_pt1 | contig 56623 bp, 55 predicted proteins | sample 1643101 | NCBI WGS metagenome assembly OLNH01 (sample SAMEA3136758, study PRJEB25190) | human gut metagenome | biome: human gut; feature: human-associated habitat; material: faeces | place: Austria | collected 2013 | reverse complement strand
TTGCATGTTTAACAGTACCTTGGACAACTCCACCAATCGTATTTGGTTTCTTAGCATGTGGTGCTAGCATAATGGGTGCAGTAACTCAAGCAATCTTAATTGTTGTATCAACAGTTATCTACACACCATTCTTAATCTCTTACGAAAAATATCAAAACAAACAAGCTGCAGAAGCTTAATATTGATAAATTAAATAAGATAATGAATAAGGGCGGGATTCCCCGTCCCTTATTTTTTAAAAAATATTTAATGAATATGAGTTGACTTTATTAAAGAAAATTGATATTTATTAAATATTGAAAGTATAGAATTAAAGAGGGGTTTTTATGGAATCAAAGAAAGTCGAATCAAATGCGGAATTAACACCATTTGAAAAAGAATTTAAAGTTCAATTAAATTTACCAGCTGTATACTTTAGTGTATTTTATGCAATCTATGTAGTGTATATGATCGTTTCAAGAAACTTTAGTGATTTACCTGCAGTTGTTGCATTAGGTGTCGTTGCTATTGGATATTTATTTGGATATAGACCTTATAAATATGTTGTAAAAAGAAGAACTTTAGAAATTCATAGAAGAATTGGAAAAACAAAAGAAATAAACTTAATGAACTGTGAAACAATTACTGATCCAATCGCTAAAATGACAAAGATCATTACAAATGCACATTCATATGAAATCTATATGGACGATGGAACTCGTCAAACAGTTGCTCCAAAAGATCAAATGGGATTTGTGGATGCTGTTGTTCATTCAAATAAGAGAATTCATTGTAAAGTTGAAGAATATAACCAAACTCATCGAAAATGGGAAAAGAAAAGAAGAAAAGAAGAAAAGAAAGCTAAAAGAACTGCTACTCATTAATAAGCAGCTCTTTTTTTTGTATAAAATAAATAAAAAATTATTAAAATGATAAAAACTTTGTAATAATTGTTGACAACCCTTCTTTTCGTTTGTATAATGACATCATATAAATAATAATTTATATACTAAATAAGGGGGATACAAAGATGGAATTTAACAAGTTAGTTGAAGATTATGGATGCCTAGCTTTTACTGATGATGTTATGAAGGAAAGAATTCCTAAATCAACATATAAAGCATTCCATGAATCGCTTGATAAAGGTGAAGAGTTATCAAAAGAATGTGCAACTGTTATTGCGAATGCAATGAAAATTTGGGCAGTTGAACATGGAGCTACACATTTTACTCACTGGTTTACACCAATGACAGGATTAACTGCAGAAAAGCATGATGCTTTCTTAGAACCAGATGGGTCAAAAGCTGTTTTAGAATTTAGTGGGAAAACATTAAGAAAAGGAGAACCTGATGCTTCTTCATTTCCATCAGGTGGTTTAAGAGCTACTTTCGAAGCAAGAGGATATACAGCATGGGATTGTACATCACCTGCATTCGTTAAAGATGGAACATTATATATTCCAACGTTATTCTGTTCATATACAGGGGAAGCATTAGATAAGAAAACACCTTTACTTAGATCATGTGATGCTTTAAGTAAAGCAGCTTGTCGTTTGTTACCTTTAATCGGGGTTGAAGGGGTAACTAAAGTTTCTGCTTCAGTAGGGGCTGAACAAGAATATTTCTTAGTTGATGATAAATATTATCAAGAACGTATGGATTTAAAATTAACTGGTAGAACTTTATTTGGAGCTATGGCACCAAAAGGACAAGAATTAGAAGATCATTACTTCGGTTCTTTAAAACGTAAAGTTGCGGCTTTCATGAAAGATTTAGATGCTGAATTATGGAAATATGGAATTCCATCTAAAACAAAACATAATGAAGTTGCACCAGCACAACATGAAGTTGCTTGTGTTTATGCTAAAGTAAATATTACGACAGATAACAACCATTTATTAATGCAAATTGCTCAAGATATCGCTAAAAAGCATGGTTTACGTTGTTTATTACATGAAAAACCATTTGCTGGCGTTAACGGTTCTGGTAAACATGATAACTGGTCAGTAATCACAAATACAGGAATCAACTTATTTAATCCAGGAAAAAATCCTGAAGAAAATAAACCATTCTTAGCTGCATTAGCTTGTACAATTAAAGCGGTTGATGAATATGCAGAAATCTTACGTATGTCAATTGCTTCTGCTGGAAACGATCATCGTTTAGGAGCTAACGAAGCACCACCAGCAATCATTTCTATGTTCTTAGGTGAAGAATTAGATAAAGTTGTAGAAGATATTTGTACTGGTAAAAAATCTGATCATGAAGAAATTGGACGTTTTGATACAGGTGTTTCTGTTGTTCCAACATTCTCTAAAGACAATACGGATCGTAACAGAACTTCACCATTTGCCTTTACAGGTAATAAATTTGAATTCCGTGCTGTAGGTTCTGCACAATCTGTAGCTGGTCCAAATACAATCTTAAATGCAATGTTAGCTGAAGAAATGACTCAAATGGCTGAAGCTATTGAAGGTGGAAAATCATTTGAAGAAGTTGTTAAAGAATTTATCTCTGAACATAAGAGAATTATCTTTAATGGTGATGGATATTCAGCTGAATGGGAAGAAGAAGCAAAAAGACGTGGACTTCCTAACCACAAAAATACTGTTGACGCATTAAAATGCTTAAAAGATCCAAAATATATTGATATGTTAGATCGTCAAGGTGTTTATACAAAAGTAGAATTAGCTTCACGTTATGAAATCTTATTAGATAACTATATTAAAACAATTCAAGTTGAAGCTTTAACTGCAGTTAAAATGGTTAAAACACAAATTTATCCAGCTGCTTGTGATTATTTGGCTAAAGTATCTTCAGAAGTTGTTGCTGCAAAAGAAGCAGGTATTCCAGCGGCATTCTTAACTGATGATGCAACAAAACTTGCAAACTTATTACAAGAAGCAAAAGATAAATTAACAACATTAGAAAATAATATTGCTAAAGCACAAGCAAGTGATGCTGAAATCTTTGAAACTGCAACTATGTGGAAAGATGAAGTATTCGGTATGATGCAATCATTAAGAGAAACAGTGGATACAATTGAAGAATTAGTTGATGATTCTTATTGGCCAATTCCAACTTATGTAGACTTATTATTTGGTATTTAGTATATATAAAAATCGGTTCTATGAACCGATTTTCTTTTCCTTTCTTTTAAGTATAAAATAAATGATTAAAATCATAATAAGGGCACCTGTTGAATCAATACATACATCTCTTATTTGTCCGGCTCTACCGGGAATAAAAAGTTGATGAAATTCATCACTACAGGCATATAGAACAGTGAAAAGGAATGATTTTATTAATGGATTTTGTTTATGTACAAAAGTTTTATAAAGTAAGAATGTAAGAATGGCATATTCTGTCATATGAGCACATTTTCTTACAATAAAGGAAAGTGTATCTCTTGTAATTGGTAGAATGTGAATAATGATATCCACAATAAAATTACTTTGTTTAGAAGAATCGTTTCCTGGAGTTTGTGACATCACAAAGATAAAAAGCATCCAAAGTATTGTAAGTATTAAATATTTATTTTTTTTCATATGTGCATTATAACAAATAATATTTATAAAATAAATGTTTACAATTGTATACAATTTGATATAATGAAAACGTATATCGGATGATAATGGCGAAAGAGATTCTACAAGAACACCGAAGAATTAAAGATTTCAGGTAAAAGGATCGCTATTGGACGAACCATTGGAGAGATTCATTGAATTGAACACCGAAGGAGCAAACCCATTAGGGTGAAACTCTCAGGTAAAAGGACAGTGGCTAAATAGTTTTTTTCATTATTAATTCCGACTAATTTATTAGGAGGAGTTTTTTTATGCAATTACTAACACAAATATTAAAACAAATTAATGATTATGTATGGGGATTACCTCTAATTTGCTTATTATTAGGTACAGGTATTTACTTTACCTTCAAATTAAGATTGATCCAGCTTACAAAATTAAAATTAGCTTTTAAATGCATCTTTAAAAAACAAGAAGGAGATGGAGACGTCAGTAGCTTTCAAGCTTTATGTACTGCACTTTCTTCAACGATAGGGACAGGAAACATTGTCGGTGTTGCTACTGCAATTGCGGCAGGAGGACCCGGTGCTTTATTTTGGATGTGGATTTCAGCCTTTTTTGGGATGGCAACTAAATATGCCGAAGGGTTACTTGCAATTCGTTATCGTCAAAAAGATGAAAATGGTGAGATTGCAGGAGGACCAATGTATTATTTAGAAAAAGGTCTACGTAGTCCTTTGCTTGCGAAGATTTTTGCTTTCTTTGGGGTATCAGTAGCATTACTAGGGATTGGTACATTTACGCAAGTAAAATCAATTTCGGATGCGCTTACTATGTCACTTAGTGTTCCACGTTATGTAACAGCAATTCTTTTAACAATTGCTGTTGCCTTTATTACCATTGGAGGAATCAAAAGAATTGCTTCGGTTGCAGAAAAAGTTATTCCATTTATGTGCGTTTTATACATTGGCGGGGTTGTTTTAATACTTGTGTCACATATAACAGTATTACCAAGTACTATTGCTTTAATTATTAAGTCAGCATTTACCCCACAAGCAGTATTTGGTGGAGGAACAGGAATTACTATGGTTATTGCCATGCAAAAAGGAATTAGTCGTGGTATTTTCTCAAATGAGAGTGGTCTTGGAAGCGCACCAATTGCGGCTGCTGCCGCTAAAACAGATTCTTGTGTTGAACAAGGACTTGTTTCAATGACAGGAACATTTATTGATACAGTTGTGATTTGTACAATGACAGGTCTTGCTATCGTGTTGACACAATCTTATACAACAGGATTAGATGGTGCAGCGATGACAACACATGCATTTTCAGTGGGATTATTTATTCCATTAATTGGTAAATATATTGTCAATATTGGTCTTGTATTCTTTGCTTTTACAACCATTATTGGATGGAATTATTATGGGGAAAGATGTATGTATTATCTTAAAGGTTTGAAAGCAGTAAAGATTTATAAAATTGTTTATATTATATTTATTGCAATTGGACCATTTATGTCTTTAGAATTTATCTTTGTCTTAGCGGATATTGTCAATGGGTGTATGGCAATTCCTAACTTAATTGGGTTAATTGGTTTAAGAAAAGAAATTGTTGCAGAAACAGAAAAATATTTTGAATATAAACAACCTGTAGAATTGGTTACAAATATAGAAGGATAGCGAGAGCTATCCTTCTATAAGTTGAAGAATATTTTTTAAAATCTTATTGGTAGAATCTTCATGATAGTATAAAGATATTGGAGAGAGAATATCTAAATCTTGATATTGAAGATATTTAGAATATTGATTTGATTCGATAAAATCATGTAAAATCGCATATCCTTCCTTTAAACATACTTTTAAAAGTGTTTGTTCTATTTCGTACTGTTCCATAGATTCTTGACGAACATCATAAATAAGTTTTAAAGAATCAAGTGAACAAGCTTGATGATAATACTTTCTTAAATGACATGTCTTTATAAGAAGATGTTGATAATCTTTTATTTCAGGGTATTCAAAAGTAATGATTGCATCTAGCTTTCTTTCTTTAAAGAGTTGAAGTAATTCAAGACGTGAATAAGCTTTATAATGAAGATCAATGTGTGGGAAATGATCTTTTATTTTTTGTAATAACTTTAAAAGAAGTTCGTCATCTAAAGATTTAATAAAACCAATAGAAATACTTCCTTGATTACCTTTTTGATATTCTTTGATAATTTGATAACTTAAAGCAATATCCTTTAGAATCTTTTTAGCATAAGGCAAATAAATTCTTCCTTCACTAGTAAGTTTGACAGACTTCTTACTTCTTTTAAATAAAGGAATTCCTAAATCTTTTTCTAAACATTGAATTTGTTTAGTAATGGCTGTTTGACTAATATAGAAATTTTGCGCAGTTTTAGTGAAATTCAATGTTTGACTTAAATCAACAAAATATTCAAGTTGTTTAATATTCATAGCATCACCTCATAACTTATAGTTATTATAATATGAAATAATAATATTGGAAAGTTATTAACAAATTCAATAAAATAGCTTTGAAAAGAGGAATGCTATGAAAAGATATGTTTATTATTTATTAGGAATGAATATTTTAGTATTGGGAATTACATGTAATACGTTATCAAATTTAGGAGTTGGTGCTTTTAGTACCCTTCCTTTTGCGTTAAGTTCTTTAAGTGCTTTGACCTTTGGACAGGCAAATATTATTTTCTACTTGCTCTTTGTATTTCTTCAAATCATTATTGAAAGAAAAATAAGTGTAAAATTTGTTTTAGAAATACCATTTTCTTTTATCTTTGGTTTTCTGGTTGATTTCTATCAATATTTAATACCATCTATGGATTTAAATATTTATACACAAATTATTGTTTTACTATTTGGAAATACTTGTTGTGCAATAGGTGTTTATTTCATGCTTAAAGGAGATTTAATCATGACACCAGTCGATGGACTTGTTTTAAGTATTTCAGAAGTATCCCATAAACCTTATTCTATCTGTAAGAATTGTTTTGATATTTCAATGATTTTATCAACTGTTGTTGTTTGTCTTGTTTGGCGTAGTCCAATTTATGGTATCGGGGTAGGAACTGTTTTTTCAGCGTTTTATATTGGACGTGTGATTCGTTTTTGTGAAAATTTCAAATTAAATACATATAAAAAAATCGAGTCTTGATGACTCGATTTTCATTAATCAGTTAAATCTTCACCGTTAGATGAGATAACTTTTTTATACCAATAGAATGAATCTTTTCTATAACGATCTAATGTTTTTAAATCAAATTCATCTCTATCAACATAAATAAATCCATAACGTTTAACCATACCTTCATGAGTAGAAATTAAGTCAATTGCTGACCATGGGCAATATCCCATCATTTCTGCACCATCAGTAATCGCTAATTGAATTTGTTCGATATGTTTTCTTAGATATTCAATTCTGTATTGATCATGAACTTTTCCATCTTCAGTTAAAGTATCATAAGCACCTAAACCATTTTCAGTAACTACCATAGGTAAACGATATCTTGAATACATTTCACGAATTGTTGCTCTAAATCCCATAGGATCTATTTCCCAACCGAATTCAGTAGTTGGTAAGTTAGGATTTTTATATCCTCTATAAACACCAGCTTCACCACGAGCAGTTTGTTGATCTGCACCTGGATCTAATTTTTCAGTTCCATCACTAGCTTCTACAGTAGCAGTATTATAATAGTTGAAACCGATGAAATCAGGATGACCGTTCTTTAATGCTTCTGCGTCACCTTCACCAAATTCAGGACATGCATCATTTTCTTCTAAATAAGCCCATACTAAGTTGTTATAAACACCATAAACAGCCATATCTAAATATAACCAGTTTCTAATAGCGTTATAGTTTTGTGCAGCTAAAACATCTTCTGGTTTACAGCTTGCTGGGTAAACTAATGAGATATTTGGAGCTGGTCCAATTTTAGCACCTGGTAACATTTCATGACATAAAGCCATAGCTTTTGCTTGTGCTACTAACATATGGTGGTTTTGTTGGTAAGTTTCTTTTAAAACATTTGTACATCCTTCAGGAATCATTAATGTTCCAATAACTGGTCCAACTAAAGTTAACATGTTTTGTTCATTGATTGTTAACCAATATTTAACACGATCACCAAAGTTTTCAAACATAACTTTTGCGAAGTTTAAGAACCAATCGATTGAGTCTCTGTTTCCCCATGATCCACGTTCATCTAATGCAGCAGGCATATCGAAATGGAACATAGTTACTAATGGTTCGATTCCATATTTTAAACATTCATCGATCACATTGTTATAGTATTCAATCCCTTTAGGGTTGATAGCTCCTGTTCCTTCAGGAATAATTCTTGACCAAGAAATTGAGAAACGATAAGTTTTGAATCCCATTTCTGCCATTAAAGCGATATCTTCTTTATATCTGTGATATTGATCTGCACAGACTTTTAAATCAGAAGTCCCTTCTGGTACAACTTTAACATCTTGACATGATGGACCTTTTCCATCTTCTAAACTTGCACCTTCTACTTGATAAGCACTTGTACTTGCCCCCCAAAGGAAATCTTTAGGGAATGGTTTTAAACTTTTGTGTAACATATTTTAAATATCCTCCTTAAATTCAAGGCTATTATACATAAATAATATTAAATTATTGATTTTTTTTATATTATGAAAAAAAAGGAACAGTTAAGCTTGTAACTGTTCCCATTTTTCCATGATTTCCATTAATTCCATTTCTTTTTCTTCAATAGAATCCGTAATTTCATTATATTTTTTATAATTATTCATGACTTCTTCACTTGTAAGTTCTTCTTTTAAAGAATTGATTTCTTTTTCTAAAGAATCAATGGTTCTTTCAAGTTTTTTAATTTCATTCTTTGTTTTTTTATCAATGATCTGTCTTTGTTTAGCTTCGGTAACCACTTTTTGTGTTGTTTCAACAACAGGTGTTTTTTGATTTAAATAATCATCATAATTACCATTATAAGAAAGACATTGATCTTTTTGTACTTCAATTACACGAGTCGCAATTTTATTAATAAAATAACGATCATGACTAATAAATAAAATTGTTCCTTCAAAACTTCTTAAAGCTTCTTCTAAAACTTCTTTGGAAGAAATATCTAAGTGGTTGGTTGGTTCATCTAGAATTAAGAAGTTGGCTTGTTTTAATAAAACTTCGGTTAAAACAACACGTCCTCTTTCTCCGCCTGAAAGCATTGCAATATCTTTAAAGACATCATCGCCTCTAAAGTTAAACATAGCAAGAGTACTTCTAATTTCTTGATTGGTCATGCGTGGATAACAATCACTGATTTCATCAAAAATCGTTTTATTATAATTTAAAGATTCATGTTCTTGATCGTAGTAGGCCATTTCTACGTGACTACCAAAACGAATTTTACCGTGTTCAATTGGCAATTGACCTACAAGAGCTTTAAATAAAGTGGTTTTACCAACCCCGTTTTCACCAACAATCGCAACGCGTTCTCCTTTTTTAATATCAAGATTACAGTGTTCAAAAACCATTTGATCATAACGCATTGATAAATCAGTGACTTTTAAAACATCATAACCTGATTCAATAGCTGGTGTAAATTGAACAGTGATGGCACTTGGTAAATTTTCTGGTCGATCAATACGTTCAATTTTTGCAAGTTGTTTTTCTTTAGATTCTGCACGTTTAATACTTTTTTCACGATTGAATGATTTTAATGTATCAATACTTTCTTGTATTTTTTTTATTTCTTTTTGTTGATTGATATAGTGTTTTAAATCAATAGCACGTTGTGTTCTTTTTTGAATAGAATATTCTTCATAGCGACAATTATAACTATGACTTTTTCCATTTTCTATTTCAATGATCTTATTAGAAACAACATCAATAAAATAACGGTCATGACTAACGACAATTAAAGCATTTTTATATCCTTTTAAATAGTTTTCTAAAAAGGAAATTGCTTGACTATCTAAATGGTTGGTTGGTTCATCTAAAACCAAAAGTTTAGGTTCTTCTAATAAAAGCTTGGCAAGACAAAGTCTAGTTTTTTGACCTCCAGATAATTCATGGACATATTTTTGAAAGTCCTCTTCCACAAAACCCATTCCTTTTAAAACACCCACAATACGACTAGGATAACTAAAACCATCTTTTTCATTAAATTTTTGAGTCAATGAATCATATTCATTCATGACTTGCTCACTATGATCATAAGACATCATACTTTCTAATTCACGCATACGATTTTCTATTTGAATAAGCGACGCAAAGACTTCTAAAGCACATTCATAAATGGTTTTATTCATATCTAAATCATGATGTTGTTTTAAATAGCCGATATTTAAATCACGGCTTTTAAATAAATCACCGCTATCATAACTTTCTTCACCAATTAAGATATTTAAAATAGTTGTTTTACCAGCTCCATTGACACCAATAATCGCAATTTTATCATGATCATCTACTTTAAAACTAATATCTTTTAATAAATCAATTCCTTGAAATGATTTCTTTATATTTGAACATTCTATAAGCATTTTTCATCACCTCGACTATTCTATCAATAAAATAAGTTGTTTACAAATATTCTTTGTATAAATCTTGATAAGTAGAATCTACTTCTAATAAAGCATTCATGCTTAGATAAAAAGCTTCATCAAAACAAGGTGAATCTTTTTTAATACACCATAAAGCTTCATGTCCTGTAAAGGCATGCGCTAGAGCTTGATATAAAATCTCTGGATTCGATAAATTATGAATTTCTTTTTGTTCTTGGGCTTTTTTTATAATGATGATACAAAGTTTTGTAAGATTATCACGCATATCAAAGCTATGACGATTTTCTTTTAAATTCGCAATAAACATTTGACTAAATAAATCATAACCATATTTTTTAGTATCTTTAATTAGTGTAGAAAAGACAATAAGTAATTGTTGATAGTGACTATCACTATCAACTAGCTTATACGTGTCTTTTACAAGATGATCGATGGTTGAATCATAAAGATCTAAAATAAGCTCTTCTTTATTATTGACGTATTTATATAAAGTTGGTTTGGTGATATGTAATTCGTTACAAATATCTTGAATTGTGACATTGTTATATCCTTTATCTAAAAAAAGCTGAACAGCTGTTTGTGATATTTCTTCTTTTGTTATTTTCATAAAATTCTCCTTAGAAATAATATACCATAGATTTAATGGAAAGAGACTTGTTAAAAAATTCACTTTTATTTCATGAAAGCGTTGACATTTATTTTTACAGTTATATAATTTACTTGAGTTAAATAAACGTTTACTATGGTAGAGGAGGAAAAAGAAAATGGCTAAGAGTTTATTTGATAAGACATACATAGGTAAAATGAAATTAAAAAACAGAATTTTCATGTCACCTATGGGAACAACAGGAGAAGCTGATGGAGCTTATTGTAATGAAGGTATTGATTATTTTGAAGAAAGAGCAAAAGGTGGCGCTGGTTTAATTATTACAGGTGCTAACGTTGTTTCGACAAAATATGAACCAAGACCATGTACAGAACTTTCTGATTTCCATCATGTAGAAAGATTAAATATGTTAATTGAAAGATGTCATGCTTATGGAGCAAAAGTCTGTGTACAATTATCACCAGGTTTAGGACGTCAACAATTTACCGATCCTTTTACACCACCTTATAGTGCGGGTAGTGTAGGTGCATTCTGGTTCCCAAATTTAATTTGTAAACCTTTTTCAAAAGAAGATATTCATTATTTAGTAGAAAAAGTAGGGTACAGTGCTTCACTTGCTGTAAATGCTGGTGCAGACTGCGTTGAATTACATGCGTATGGAGGATATTTATTAGATCAATTCCATTCTGTTCAATGGAATAATAGAACAGATGAATATGGTGGATCACTTGAAAATCGTATGCGTTTTACATTGGAATGTATTGAGGCAATTAAAAAGAACGTTCCAGATACAATGCCTGTACTTGTTAAATTTACACCACATCAAAGAGTAGAGGGTTTTAGAACCATTGATGAAGGTATTGAAATGGCTAAAATCTTAGAAAAAGCAGGGGTTGATGCTTTACATGTTGATACAGGATGTTATGAAGAATGGTTCCAAGCGATTACAACTGTTTATAGTAAAGAAGGATATAAACTTGATATACAAAAAGCAATTAAAGATATTGTAAGTGTTCCAGTATTAGGTGATGGGAACTTAAAAGATCCTGAAGTGGCTAAAAAAGCTGTTGAAGATGGTATTTTAGATTATGTAGGACTTGCTCATCAAATGTTAGCTGATCCATATTGGCCTAAAAAAGTCAAAGCACATCATGAAGAAGATATCGCTCCATGTGTTGGATGTAATGAATGTTTACTTGCTGGATTTAGTGGAAAACACTACTATTGTGCAGTGAACCCATTATGTTATGCAGAAAAAGCCTATGCTTTACCACTTCCAAATGGTCAAAAACGTAATGTATTAGTTATTGGGGGAGGCCCAGCTGGTATGATGGCTGCCATTACTGCAAAACGTCGTGGTTTTGATGTTGATTTATATGAAAAAGAGAATAAATTAGGTGGAACTTTATGGCCTGCAGGTGGTCCTGATTTTAAAGCGGATGTTTTAAAATTAATTAAATACTTAGAAACACAATGTCAAAAATTGGGAGTTAATATTCATTTAAATAAAGCAATTACAAAAGATAATCTTGAAGGAGATTATGACAAAGTTATTTTAGCTGCTGGTTCAACTCCTGCTATGCCACCAATTCCAGGTATTGATACAACAGTTCTTGCGAGTGATTATTTAACACATCAAGCAACAGTTGGTAAAAAAGTTGTTGTTATTGGTGCTGGTCTTGCTGGAACAGAAGCTGCTTGTGATATTGCTGGAAAAGATGGAGATGTGACATTAGTAGAAATGTGTCCAGACATCTTATTTACAGCGAACCATTGTTTAAATAATGATCAACATTTAAGAAAAATGGTTAAAGATCGTGGTGTTAAAGTTGAAGCAAATGCTAAAGTGACAAATATTACACCAACAAGTGTTACATTTGAAAGAGATGGACAAACAATGACGCTTGAATGTGATACTGTTTTAAATGCTGTTGGATTTAGACCTAATAATCAATTAGAAGATTTATTAGATGAAAAATATGATGAAGTTGCTGTTATTGGAGATGCTGTTGCACCAAGAAAAATTTTAACTGCAATTCATGAGGGATATCATGCAATCCGTGTGATGGAATAGGAGATAATAAAGATGATTAGTTTTGATTTAACAGGAAAAGTAGCGGTTGTTACAGGAGCTTCAAGTGGACTTGGACAACAATTTGCAAGAGCATTGAGTGAACAAGGATGCGATGTCGCTATCCTTGCACGTAGAAAAGAAAGATTAGAAGAATTTTCTAAAGAATTGAAACAAAATGGACAAGATTGTTTACCTGTTTCATGTGATGTTACAGATGAAGAAAGTATTAAAAATGCGATTAAAGCTGTCGTAGATCATTTTGGAAAAATTGATATTCTTGTCAATAATGCAGGTGTTGTTGAATACTCAAGTGGTCTTCATGATCATACAACGGCACAATGGGATAAAGTTTTAGATACGGATTTAAAAGGTGTTTTCCTCATGGCAAGAGAAGTTTCAACTATTATGATGAAACAAAAATATGGAAGAATTATTAATATTTCATCGGTTGGTGGTATTCAAGCTGGACCTGCTCAAGTAAGTTATTTTGCGGCTAAAGGCGGGGTTGTCAATCTTACAAAAGCCATGGCTGGAGATTTAGCCCCTTATGGTATTCTTGTTAATGCGATTGCACCAGGTGTCTATGATACAGAAATGACACATGATGCTTTAGATGCACCAGGTTCTCTTGTTTTAAAAAACAGAGTAGCTCTTAAGAGATTTGGTCGAGAAGGTGAAATGAACGGAGCACTTATTTACTTTGCAAGTGACGCTTGTACTTATACAACAGGACAATTACTTGTTATTGATGGTGGAATGACAAGTATGCTTTAAGATAAAGTAAAGATAATAGAAAAAAGAGATTTCTGATTGTGAAATCTCTTTTTTACTACTTCATATAATTTTTACATGTTGTTTCATACCATTCATCATCGCTCATTGATTGACGGTGTTTAATAAATTCATCACAGGCAACAGTATAACGCCAATGATGTTTTCCATCTGTTGCAGCTTCATAAATGACTTTAGCAACATCTTCAGGTTTTGAACGGTTTGGTGAAACAGGTTGAGTCATTCTCTCTAAATAAGCTTTTGCTTCTTTTTCATAAACACTATTTTCAATACCTTCACTCATTTGATAAGAACGATTCCAAAAATCAGTTTGAATACCACCAGGTTCAATTATTTTACAATCAATATTGAATGGGTAAAGTTCATAACTTAAAGCTTCCATAAGTCCTTCTACAGCATATTTGGCAGCATGATAAGTTGGTGTTAAAGGAAGTGTTAAAACACCACCGACAGATGAAACAGAGATAATAGTTCCTTGTTTATTTTCTCTTAATAAAGGAATAAATTTTCTTGTTACAAGAGTTAAACCAACAAGTAAGGTGTTGTAAGTATCAATGATTTGTTTTTCACTTGAAAGTTCAAGAGGGCCAAATAAACAATAACCAGCATTGTTTAATAAAACATCTATTTTATGATATTTGTCTTGAATACTTTGATAAGCAAGATCAATACTTTTAGAATCAGTAACATCTAAAGTGATAAGATCAACATTTTCTAAAAGATTAAGTTCCTTTTCTTTTTCGACATTTCTCATTGTCGCAATAACTTGCCATCCTTTTGAGGCAAAGTATTTAGTAGTAGCTTTACCAATACCAGATGATGCTCCCGTAATCACAATTGTTTTCATAAGCTTACTCTCCTTTATAATAATTATATTTTGATTTTTTTGTGTTTTCAGACATGTAAGGAAGATAATCGATTTTTCCGTTTTTTACAGGATAGATTTGGAAAAAGAGTTCCCATGTACTTTTATCTTCATACATTTTTATTTTAACTTGTCTGATTGTTTCTAATTTTGATAAATGCATATCGACTTCAAAATAAACATGGGGTGGTTTTATTTGAAGGTTTTTTAATTTCAATGCTTCTTGAATTTCTTTAAGACGGTTTCCGAGTCTTTTATATTGACCGGAAATGAGTACATATTGATTCATGATATTTCCTCTATCACTTTCTTTTTAATTTTTTTATACATCATATATCCAATTGGTAAGCAACATACTTCCGCTAAAATATAAGCAAACCAAATAAGATTAATTTGATTAAATGATTTAAAGAGTGTTAAAAAGATAAATAATAAAATAACTTGTCTTGATAATGTTAAAATCATTGCTTGTAATCCCTTAGAGAATCCCTGAAAAGTAGAAGATAAAGCAAGAGATACAATGCTTATTAAATAAGCAAATCCTAAAATACGCATGGCAGGAACACCCATTTGTAACATATGCTTTGAAGCATCAAACAAATAGAGGATCTTGCTAGGAAATAATTCTAACAGAATAAGTAAAATAATAAAAATACCATATTCATAAATTAACGACCATTTTAAACTATCAAAACTTCTTTTTAACTGATGTGATCCATAATTATAAGCTACTAAAGGAACAAGTCCATTATTTAAGCCCCAAATAGGAACAAGAATTAATGATTGAATCTTTACTAACACACCATTGACAGCAACGGCTGTTGAAGAAAAATCAATAAGGATGCTATTAACATAAATACCCATCATAGAAAGCATAGCTTGAGCAATTCCTGAAGGCACACCAACACTTAAGATATTTTTTACACATTTAAAATTAGGAATTAAAGAAAAATGAATGGGAATTTCTTTATTGTATTTTTTATTAATGATAATTCCCATAGTAGCCCCGACAAATTGTCCGATAATTGTCGCAATGGCTGCTCCTGCAATTCCCATTTGTGGTAAACCAAAGTAACCAAAAATAAAGATAGGATCTAAAATAATATTCACAATAGCTCCTGAAGATAAAGTAATTAAAAATAAATGTGTCTTTCCACTAGAAATAGTAAAACGATCAAAGACCCATTGTCCCATCACCCCTAAAGAAGAAAGCATACAAATTCTTAAATAAGAAATACCATAATTGGTAATTTCTAAATTATGATTTGATTGAGATAAAAAATAAGGTTTTAAAATAAATAAAGAAAGTGTTACTAGAATAAGCCAAAAAATAAAAGCAAGCCAAATAGCACTGGTTGCCGTTTGTTCAACTTCTTTTTGATCCTTTTTTCCTAAGGCTTTAGAAATAGCTGCATTTAAACCCACCGCATTTGCCATTCCTAAAGCTGACATTAATACTTGAATAGGATTAGCAAGTGAAAGGGCAGTTAAAGCTTTTTCAGAAATATGTGCAACAAAGATACTATCAACAAAGTTATATAGATTGCTGATTAGTAAAGAAATCATTAAAGGAATTCCTGTTGTTAGCACAAGTTTTTTAATAGGCGCCGATGCCATTTTGTTTTCTTCCATAAAGGTCCTCCTTTTTAATACAAATTAATCATAGCTCATAATTTACACTGTGTCAATTAATAAATAACACAACGTAAATTATATTGAAAATATAAAAAAATAAGCTATAATGATATCAAGGAGAAAGATAATGGATTTTCAAAGAGCAAGAACAAAAGAACAAGTAGAAACAAGAGTTGAAGAAATTGTACAAGCATGTAAAAGTATTTACGAAGAACAAGGCTATGATGCAGTGAATATTAAAACTGTTTCAGAAAAAATTTCTTGTACCAGACCAGCAATTTATAAATACTTTAAAACAAAAGAAGAAATTATGATGGAACTTTTAAAAAGAGAATATCTTTCATGGAAAGAAGAATTAGAAATGTTATTTTCTAAAAAAGAAAGATTATCGAAAGAAGAATATTGTTTATATCTTACAAAATCAATGTCACATCGTTTGTTATTGATGGATTTAATGTCGAATCATTTGGATTCTATTGAAAACGGGACGCGTTTAGAAAGGTTGATTGAATTTAAAAAGAATGTAGCCCTCTTTTTTGAAATGTTTAGACAGTATTTAGAATTGTTTTTCCCAAATACTTCTTTAGAAAAAAGAAAAATCTTTGAAAAAAGCTTTATTGTCTTTTTACATGGGCTTTACCCTTCAATTAAACATTCCCCTAAACAAATAGAAGCGATGCTTCAAGCGGGAATGAACTACCAAGAACCAGATTTTATGAAAATATGTCAAAATGGATTATTTTTATTGGCAAGTGATTTAAAATAAATTGTTTTATTGTCTATACACCTACAATAAAACAATTTTTTTCTACGAAAAAACATAAAAAAATATGATAATAAGGTATGAAATTAGATAATTGTTCTTAATTGTATACAAAAATGCAACATTCTGTTGAAATCAAGAAAGCCCTTTGATATAATACAAAGGTGCTTTAAGAAAGTTTAAGTAGGGAATTATTAAAACTAGGAGGAAAGGGAAATGAACTTATTAAAGAAATCTTTATCTGTTCTTGCTGTTGCTGCAATGGCTGTATCCTTAGCTGGATGTGGTGGTTCAAGTAGCTCAAGCAAAAGTACAGAAAGTGGCGAAAAAGTATTTCGCTTTGGTCAATCTAATCCAAAAGTTGGTTTAGATATGCAAACTAACACTAACTCAGGGGCTTCTTCTGTTGCTGACAACGTATTAGAAGGATTATATTGTTGGAATGATGACAATAAAGAAGAATGTGTTCTTGCTAAAGACATGCCAGAAGTATCTGATGATGGATTAACTTATACAATTACACTTAAAAAAGGTGTTAAATTCTCAGATGGTTCTGATTTAACTACTGAAGATGTTAAATATACATTCGAAAGAATGTTTACACCATCAACAGGATGTGCAAATACATATATGTACAACATGATTACTGGTGCTCAAGATATGTTAGATGGTAAAGCTACTGAATTAAGTGGTTTTGAAACAGTTGATGATTACACTTTTAAATTACATATTGATTACAAATTTGCGCCATTTGTTGCTAACTTAGGTATGGATTATGCTTCAATTTATCCTTCTGATGCATGTGCTGCTGCTGGTGAAAACTGGGGTAAAGGAACTAACTTAATTGGTACTGGTCCTTATGTAATTAAAGAAAATGATGAACAAACTAAAGTTGTAATGGTTCCAAATAAAAAATATCATGGTAAAAAACCTAACTTAGATCGTTTAGAAATTGTTTATATTGATGACTACAGTACAAAAATGATGGAATATGAACAAGGTAACATTGATATGTGTGACTTAGATACTTCATTATTAGATCAATATAAAGATAGTGATTTAAAAGATGAAATTACTCAAGTAACTCCATTAGGTACATATTTCTTATCAATTAAAGATAATGATCCAGTATTAAGTAATAAAGCAGTTAGAGAAGCAATCTCATTAGCTATTAACCGTAAAGAATTATGTAGTACCGTATTAAATGGTGCTGCTGAACCAGCTTCATCATTCTTAAACCCAGGTGTTCCAGGACATGATGACAAATTAAAAACTTATGAACATAACGTTAAAAAAGCTAAACAAGTTTTAGCTGATGCAGGTATTTCAAACCCTACATTTACTTGCAAAGTTAGACAAAAAGAAGAAAAAATCGCTACTGCATTACAAGCTTACTTAAAAGAAGCAGGAATTACTATGAATGTAGAAACAATTGATGCAGGTATTTGGTCTTCAGCTAGAGCTGCTGGTGAATTACAAGCTACAGTTCTTGGTTGGTTCCCATTATATGCAGATGCTGATAACCAAATGTATACTTATTACTATTCAGAAAACGCTGTAGGAAAAGGTGTATTCTACAATAATCCTGAATTCGATTCATTAATGAAAGAAGCTCGAGAATCAAATGATTCTGATAAACGTGTTGAATTATACAAAAAAGCAGATTATATCTTATCTCGTGAAGATTATGGAACAATTCCATTATATTATGGTAAGTTACAATTTGTTGCTAAACCATATGTAAAAAATGCTAAATTAGGAAACTTAATTTATCATTTATATAACATTGATATTGATTTATCTAAAAAATAGTAAATGAAATTAAATAAGTGTTAATCATATATGGAATGCAGCAATGCATTCCATATATTTATTGTAGGAAAAAGGAGGAAAAATATGGCGAAGTATTTACTAAAACGTGTATTACAAGCTATTGGTGTCGTTTTTTGTATTTCGTTAATCACATTCTTTGTGTTAAACATTGTGCCTGGTAATCCAGTTGAAATCATGTTGGGTGAGTTCGCTGATCAAGCAACGATTGCACGTGTTACACATGAAATGGGATTAGATCAACCAATTTATATTCAGTATTTCAGCTGGTTAGGAAATATGCTTCAAGGGAACTTTGGAACATCATATTTCCAAAATAAACCAGTAATTGATATTTTAACAAGTTCATTTTTAGTAACAGCTAAGCTTGCCGGTATTGCTTATATATTAGCTGTTGTTTTAGGGGTAGTAGTAGGTGTTGTGGCTGCCGTTAATCATGGTAAATGGGTTGATTCGGTTTTAATGACAATTTCTGTATTTGGTATTTCAGCTCCCGCATTCTGGATTGCTATCATCTTACAAATTGTTATCTGTTTGAAATTTAATTTATTGCCTTTATCAGGTATTGAAAGTTTTAAATCATTTATCTTACCAGGTATTGCCTTAGGTACAAGATATGCAGCAAGTATTGCACGTATTACAAGAACAAGTATGTTAGATGTTTTATCACAAGATTACATTCGTACAGCTGAAGCTAAAGGTTTAAAAGGTTGGGTTGTTACAATTAAACATGCTTTACGTAATGCGTTAATTCCAATTATTACAATTGCAGGATCTGATTTAGGAAACATCTTAACAGGATCTGTCTTAGTAGAATCTGTATTTTCAATTCCTGGAATTGGAAAAATGTTAGTAGATAGTATTAATACGCGTGATTTACCAATCGTTCAAGGTGGCGTTATGTATATTGCGGTTATTTGTGTCATTATGTATTTAGTAGTTGATTTACTTTATACAGTAGTTGACCCAAGAATTCGTTTAGGAAAGGAGTCATCATAAAATGTTTAAAAAGAAAAAAGATCAAACATATCAAAGTTATTGGTCAATCAGTTGGAACATTTTCAAGAAAAATAAAGTAGCAATGGTATGTTTATTCATCGTTATTCTTTTATGCCTAATTGCTTTATTTGCACCATTGATTGCTCCTTATGATCCAAACAAACAAGTGCTTACAGATCGTTTAATGAAACCTTGCGGACAACATTGGTTTGGTACAGATGATTTAGGAAGAGATATTTTCTCAAGAATTATTTATGGGTGCCGTGTTTCTTTAAGTGTTGGTATCATTTCACAAATTATCGCAACAGTTATTGGGTATACGATGGGTGTTTGTGCCGGATATTTTGGTGGAAAAGTAGATTCTGTTATTTCATTTTTAATTCAAGTATTTTCATCTTTTCCATTCTTATTATTTGCGATGGCAATCATGTTCGTTTTAGGACCAGGTTTAATTAACCTTTACTTAGCGCTTGGTCTTTTAGGTTGGGCTTCAACAGCCAGACTTATCCGTGGGGATGTTATGCGTCTTAAAAAGATGGAATACATCGATGCATGTAAAGTCAGCGGTGGAAATAGTTTTAGAATTATCATGAAACATTTATTACCTAACTGTTTATCAACATTAATCGTTACTGTAACATTAGGTGTTCCAAATGCAATTATGTCAGAAGCATCATTAAGCTTCTTAGGTTTAGGTGTTAAAGCACCAATGGCAAGCTGGGGTTCAATGATTAGTTTTTCACAACCATATATTCGTAGTGCAACATACTATTCAGTAATTCCAGGTTTAGCTATTATTATTACAGTATTAGCGTTCAATATGTTAGGTGATGGATTAAGAGATGCGCTTGATCCAAAATTAAGATCGTAAAAAGGGGAAAAGATATGAGTGAAAATAAAGAATTATTAGAAGTCAAAGATCTTGGTATTACCTTCTTTACAGATCGTGGAGCGCTTCCTGCTGTACAAGAGGTAAGTTTTAGTATCAAACCAGGAGAAACTTTAGGAGTTGTTGGAGAATCTGGTTGTGGTAAGAGTATGACAGCTTTATCATTAATGCAATTAATTCCATCTCCTCCAGGTAAAATTACTGCTGGTGAAATTATGTATAAAGGAGAAGATTTATTAAAGAAATCTCCTAAAGAAATGAGAGATATTCGTGGTAAAGAAATCTCAATGATTTTCCAAGAGCCAATGACATCCTTAAATCCAGTTATTACTGTTGGAAAACAAATTATGGAAGCTGTTTTAACTCATGAAAAAATGAGTAAACAAGAAGCTAAAGAACGTGCTTTAGAAATGATTAAACTTGTAGGTATTCCAATGCCTGAAAAAGTATTTGCTTCTTGTCCTCATCAATTATCTGGTGGGATGAGACAAAGAATCATGATTGCGATGGCACTTTCATGTAATCCATCATTATTGATTTGTGATGAACCGACAACAGCGCTAGACGTTACAATTCAAGCACAAATCTTAAAATTAATTAATAAAATGAAAAAAGAATTAAATACAGCCGTATTATTAATTACACATGATATGGGTGTTATTTCAGAAATGGCAGATAACGTGATTGTCATGTATGCAGGTAAGATCGTAGAATATACAAATGTAGAAGATTTATTTAAAAATCCTTTACACCCTTATACTATTGGTCTAAGAAGATCAATCCCTGATATCGATAGCGATGATCAAGAAGAATTGGAAGTTATTCCTGGTTCTGTACCAATGCTTTATGAACTTCCAAAAGGATGTTTCTTCGCACCACGTTGTAAACATGCTAAAGAAATCTGTCATCAAGAATGTCCAGCAATGATGGAACATGGTGAAAACCATTTAGTTCGTTGTTGGAAATATCATGAAAGATGGAATAAGGAGGATGTAGAAAATGGAAAATAATCAAGACGTTTTATTAAAAGTAGAACATTTAAAGAAATATTATTCTATTAAATCATCTTCTTTAAGAGGTAAAAAAAGCGTTGTTAAAGCGGTAGATGATATTAGCTTTGATGTTAAAATAGGAGAAACTTTTGGGATTGTTGGTGAATCTGGATGTGGTAAATCAACAATGGGTAAAAGTGTAATCCGTCTAATTGAACCAACTGAAGGAAAGGTTATCTTAGATGGTCAAGATTTTACAAGCTTAAAAGGTAAAGAATTACAAGAAGCACGTGATAAAATCAAATTGATTTTCCAAGATCCTTATGCTTCTTTAAATCCACGTATGACAGTTAAAGATATTATTGCTGAACCAATTGATATCGCTAAATGTTATAAAACAAAAGAAGAACGTGATGCACGTGTTGTGGAAGTTATGAAACAAGTTGGTTTAAATTTAGATTACATGTATCGTTATCCTCATGAATTTTCAGGAGGACAAAGACAACGTATTGGGATTGCCCGTGCAATTGCTTTACAACCAAAATTGATTATTTGTGATGAACCTGTTTCAGCGTTAGATGTTTCAATTCAAGCAAAAATCATTAACTTATTAAATGAATTACAAGAAAAAATGGGTATTGCTTATATCTTCATTTCCCATGACTTAAGTGTTGTAAAACATATTGCTGATAGAGTAGGAGTTATGTATTTAGGTAATATGATGGAAATGGCTGATACAGAATCACTTTATGCCAAACCATTACATCCTTATACTCAAGCACTTTTCTCAGCAATTCCAAGAATCGGAAAAGAAAGAATTGAAGATAAACAAATCTTAGGTGGCGATGTGCCAAGTCCAGCCAACCCACCAAAAGGATGTCGTTTCTGTACGAGATGTCCGAAAGTAATGGATATTTGTAAAACAGATAGACCCGATTTTAAAGAAGTAGAACCAGGTCATTTCTGTGCATGTCATTTATATGATAAAAAGTAAAAGAGGTATTATAAAATGGAAATGAATATTGACAAAAAAGAATTAGTTGAATTATGTGAAGAATTTATTAATGTACCAAGTCCAGTAAGCTATTATGAAGAAGTTGGTGCTTTATTAGAAAAAAAAGCAGCTGAATTTGGTTATGAAGTGACTTATGATCGTAAAAGAACAGCTTACATTACTTTAGAAGGAGAAGATAATTCTAAAACAGTATGTATGGGTGCTCACTTAGATACAATTGGTTTAGTTGTTCGTCATATTGACGATAACGGTCATTTAATTGTAAGACAATTAGGTGGTGTTAACTACCATAGTATGGAAGGTGAAGGTGTTACTCTTATTACAAGAGATGGACGCAAATATAGAGGTATGGTTATTTGTAAATCACACTCAGTTCATGTATTTGAAGATGCAAGAACAATGCCAAGAGATGAAGACCATATGGAAGTTATCTTACATGAAGATGTTCATTCTAAAGAAGATGTTATGGCTTTAGGTATTGATCATGGTGATGTGATCTCTGTAGATCCTCATTTTGAATATACACCATCAGGATATGTTGTTTCACGTTATATTGATGATAAAGCTGCTGTTGCTGCATTAATTGAAATGATAGCTTACTTCAAAAGAAATAACTTAAAACCAAAATATCGTACATTATTAGCTTTCCCAATTTATGAAGAAATCGGACATGGTGGAGCTTATGTACCAGAAGAAGTAGAAGAATATGTTGCTTTAGATATCGGATTAATTGGGCCTGATTATCATGCTGATGAAAAAACAGTAAGTATTTGTGCTAAAGATAACTATTCTCCATATGATAGAGAACTTACTGCAAGAATTATCAACCAAGCTAAAAAAACAAACTTAAATTATTGTGTTGATGTTTTCTTCCATTATGGAACAGATGCTAATGCAGCAATTCGTGCAGGTAATAATGTTTATGCTGCTGCATTTGGTATGGCTGTGATCAATTCACATGGTAAAGAACGTTGTCATATTGATTCAATCGTAGATACAACAAAACTTGCAATTGCATATGCCTTGGATTTATAAAAAAGTGGAGCTTTTGCTCCTTTTTTAAATGTATAAGTTGTGTATACAATATACAATTTTATAAGAAAAAGACTATAAAATTCCCTTTATTTGCTTAGAATGTATTTACAATAATACATATTGAATGTATAATTGTATACAATCGTAATAAGGGGGACGTAGAATAATGAATTTAGCGTATAAAATTTTAAGTTCTAAACTTAAAAGTGGTGAGTTAGTTGCTGGTCAACAAATAGGTATTCAAATTGACCAAACATTAACTCAAGATTCAACAGGAACAATGGCTTACTTACAATTAGAAGCAATGGGAATTGAACATGTTGCTGTTGAAAAGGCAGTTGCTTATATTGATCACAATATGTTACAAACAGGTTTTGAAAATATGGATGATCATGAATTTATCCGTAGTGTTGCAAAGAAACATGGAATTACTTTTTCTAAACCAGGTAATGGTGTTTGTCACCAATTACAATTAGAAAACTTTGCGAAACCAGGAAAAACATTAGTAGGTTCTGATTCACATACACCAACATGTGGTGCGATGGGAATGATTGCTATTGGGGCAGGGGGATTAGATGTCGCTGTAGCAATGGCAACAGGTACATATTATTTACAATGTCCAAGTGTTGTTAGAGTGAATTTAGTAGGTAAAAAAGCAAAATGGGCTTCGGCTAAAGATGTTATTTTATATATTTTACAACAATTATCTGTCAAAGGTGGAGTCAATAAGATTATTGAATACACTGGAGAAGGTTTAAAAGAATTATCATTAACAGATCGTGCAACTATTTGTAATATGGGGGCTGAATTAGGGGCAACGACTTCTGTCTTTCCAACAGATGAAATTACGAAAGAATATTTAATTCAACAAGGAAGAGAAGAAGATTATGTTGAATTAAAAGCAGATGAAGATGCTACATATGATGAAGAAATTACTGTTGATTTATCAAAATTAGTACCATTAACTGCCAAACCACATAGTCCAGATGCTGTTGTACCAGTAAGTGAATTAAGAGGAATGAAAATCAATCAAGTAGTGATTGGTTCATGTACAAACTCATCACTTCCTGATATGTTAAAAGCTGCAAAAATCTTAAAAGGAAGAAGAGTCGCAACACATGTTTCACTTGTTATTGCACCAGGTTCTTCAAGTATTCTGGCAATGCTTTCTAAATGTGGCGCTTTAGCGGACATGGTTGCTGCTGGTGCTCGAATTCTTGAATGCGGTTGTGGTCCATGTATTGGTATGGGACAAGCACCACTTTCTAAAGGTGTTTCTTTAAGAACAATAAATCGTAACTTTAAAGGACGTTCAGGAACAAATGATGCCAGTGTTTATCTAGTATCACCTGAAGTGGCTGCTTTAAGTGCAATCAAAGGTTATTTAACAGATGAATTTGAAGATGATATGTATTTAGATGATATTGAAAATACACCATTTGTGAAGAATAAGAATTTCTTTATTGATGAATATGATCCTCAAAATGAAGTATATATGGGACCAAATATTAAACCTGTTCCTCGTGGAGATAAATTGCCTGACACCTTTACTGGTAAAGTATGTTTAAAAGTAGGAGATAATATTTCTACAGACCATATCGTACCATCAGATTCTAAATTACTTCCATATCGAAGTAATGTTCCACATCTAGCAAAATTCTCTTTCTGTAAAGTAGATGATCAATTCTATAATAGATGTATTGAAAATGGAGGAGGATTTATTGTTGGTGGAGATAACTATGGTCAAGGTTCTTCACGTGAACATGCAGCCCTTGTTCCTAATTATTTAAAAATTAAAGCAATCTTCGCTATTTCATTTGCGAGAATTCATCGTTCTAACTTAATTAATAATGGTATTTTACCACTTGTTATTGATCAAAAAGATTATGATTTCTTTAATGATCAAGATGAATATGAATTAATAAATTTATTAGATAGTGTTGAAAACAATAAAGCTATTACAGTAATCAATAAAACAAATAATCAAACAATTACGGTAAAATTAAAATTATCACCTAGAGAAAAAACAATGATTCAATATGGTGGTTTATTAAATGCAATTAAAGAATTAGGAGGTGACTTTTAATGAAAGCAGTTTTAATCCCAGGTGATGGAATTGGTAAAGAAATTTCACAAAGCGTGGTTGATATTACCAAAGCCATGAACTTAGATATTGAATGGGTCGAATACCAAGCAGGTGCAGAATATGCAGCTAAAACAAAAGAAGTCTTTGAACCAGGTTTAGTTGATGCCATCAAGGAGTACAAATGGGCATTAAAAGGTCCAACAGCAACTCCTATTGGGACTGGTTTTAGAAGTGTCAATGTTGCCTTAAGACAAAAATTTGCGACTTATGCTAATGTTAGACCAATTCGTTCTTTTAAAGGAATTGATTCTAAATATGAAAATATTGATCTTGTCATGATTCGTGAAAATACCGAAGATTTATATAAAGGTATTGAATACATGGTAGGTGAAGATGTCGCTCATGGTATCAAATTAATTACTAGAGAAGCTAGTGAAAAGATTTGTCGTTATGCTTTTGAATATGCTAAGGCAAATGGAAGAAAAAAAGTCACTGCCATTCATAAAGCAAATATTATGAAATTTACAGATGGATTATTCTTAGAATGTTTTAGAAATGTTGGTAAGGATTATCCAGAAATTGAAAAACAAGAAGTTATCATAGATAATATGTGCATGCAACTTGTTTTAAGACCAGAAACATTTGATGTATTGGTTGCACCAAACTTATATGGAGATATTGTTTCTGATTTATGTGCCGGTTTAGTCGGTGGTTTAGGTTTTGCACCTAGTGGAAATATTGGTGATGAATATCGTATTTATGAAGCAGTACATGGAAGTGCTCCTGATATTGCGGGTCAAGGTATTGCCAATCCAAGTGCTCTTCTTTTAGCATTTGCATTAATGTTAGAAGCTTTAGGACAAAATGATCAAGCCACTCGATTACGTGATGCACTATCAAAAGTCGTAGAAGAGGGGAAAATTGTAACGCGTGACATTGGTGGAAATGCTTCTACAAAAGAGTTTACGCAAGCAATTATAGATAGGTTATAGTATGAAAAAAAACATTTTAGAAAATGCAGGACATGGTTCCTTAGGACATCGTATCTTTTGTATTTTAAGAGATAAAATTTTAAATGAAGAATATGAAAAAGGACAAAAATTAAATGAAGTTGTTCTTTCTAAAGAATTAAATATTTCTAGAACACCTATTCGAGAAGCTTTAAAACAATTAGAATTAGAAGGACTTGTTAAAAGTATTCCTAATAAAGGCGTTTATGTTTTAGGTTTTTCATCAAGAGATATAGATGATATGTTAGAAATTCGTGTTGTTTTAGAAAGTTTATCTGTACAACTTGCCATTGATCGTATTACTCAAGAAGAATTAGATCGTATTAAAGAAATCTATGATTTATTAGAATTCTATGCTGAAAAAAATGATCAAGAACGTTTTACAGAAGTGAATATTGATTTCCATGAAGCTATCTATCGAGCAACGCATTCTCAATACTTTGAACAATTGTTATCAGATATTAACTATTATATTCATGTTACTTCAAGACATTCTATTAAACAACCAAATCGTCTTGTTGAAGCAGCACGAGAACATAAAGAAATCTATGATGCTATTGTGAAAAAAGATAAAGCACTTGCCAAAGCAAATGTAGAAAAACATATTAGAAAAACACAATCATTGGTAAGAAATTACTATGATGAAAAAGACGAAGCAACAGAAGAATAGTGCGAGAGAGGGCAACCTCTCTTTTTTATAAATTGTAATTCTTAAAAAATGTGTTATTTTAAGAAATTGAAAAAAAGGAGATGATGTTTTGAATACGTTTAAAAAAAGAAGTAATTATCTAAAAGCAATCGCATTGATGTCAATTTTTACTTTTATTTTTCTAGGAATAGAGTATTTATTTGTTGACATGATTTCTCTTTTAGTTTCTGAAAATAGAGTTGTTTTATCACAAAATTATGTATTAGGAATGAGTTGTCTAGGATTTATTTTATATCCCTTATATAATCGTTATTTTAAAGGATTATCTCGTAAAATATGTATCGTAATCAGTACCACTATTATTGGACTGATTACCATTTTTTATTTACATCCAATCTATCCTCTTACACTTATAACAGGACTTGTCTTATTTCTTTTTTAGGAGGGTTAGGTGGTATTACTTCTTCATCATATTGGAATAAACGCTATGGTAGCCAAAAAGGAAGCTGGGGAAATCTTATTAATTCCTTTAAAGAAAATACAAAATATGTCTATAGTATATATCTTAAATTAAATGATAAAGGATATAATGAAAATTACTATTTTGATAAAAATACAAATCTAATCATTAACGGGAAAACAAATGATCTTCCTCTTGAATCAATAAATGTTGATGAATTAGAAGGAGATACTATTTGGTATTCTAATGTTTTAGAAATGATACCAGAATTACAAAACATTAAAATAAAAACATCACAAGAAACGAAAAAAGAAAATACAGATACAAAAGTAAAAACAGGCGATAATACCAAGTATATGGTCTATATGGGATTAATAGGGTTAAGCTTATTAGGTGCTTATTGTATTATTATGAAAAACTATATTCATTAACTGTACAGAAATCATTGTACAGTTTCTTTTTTTTTTGACAAAGTGTTATAATAAAAATCGAATTGGGGGAGAGTTATGGAAAGAAAAGAGTTTTCAATTGCACGTTTTTTAAGTTCAAAAAGTCGATTTGATAATATTGTATTATTAGAAGGCTTTATTGTTGGTATATTAGCAGGGGTTGTGGCAGTTATTTATAGATTGATGTTATCTTATGGTGAAAAGATTGCCTATTTTGTTGTCGATTATATTAAAAACAACACACTTCATTTATGTTTATGGATCATTTGTGTTTTACTTATTGGATTTATTATTTCAAGACTTTTAAAATATGAATCTTATATTTCAGGAAGTGGGATTCCACAAGTTGAAGCAGAAATGATCGATCAAATAGATGAAAAATGGTATCGCGTAATTCTAGCAAAGATGGTGGCTGGAACACTTTCCATTGTTGGAGGGTTATCTCTTGGTAGAGAAGGACCAAGTATTCAACTAGGGGCGATGATTGGTAAAGGGTTAGCTTCTGTTTTTAAAAGAATGAAATTGGAAGAAAAGTATCTTTTAACATGTGGGGCTGCTGCAGGACTTTCTGCTGCATTTAATGCCCCACTGGCAGGGGTGTTATTTGCATTAGAAGAAATACATAAAAACTTTTCTCCACTTGCATTAGTAACGGTTATGGTGGCTTCTTTAACTGGAGATTTTATTAGTAAAAATATTTTTGGGATGACACCATCTCTTTATTTCCCATTAGTAGAAAGTTTACCTTTAGGTCAATATGGATTTTTAATTATCTTAGGAATTATTGTAGGTTTATTAGGAGTCTTTTATAATAAGACAACAATGTTTACATTAAAACTTTATGATAAAATCACTTTTTTAAAGAATAATCAAAAGATTTATATTCCTTTAATTATTTCTATTGGCTTTATGATTTTCTATCCAGATGTTTTATGTGGAGGACATCATATTATTGATTTACTTCATGAAGGAAATTATGTTTTAAGTTCTGTTTTATTAGTATTAGTGATGAAGTTTATCTTTTCGATTATTTCCTTTGGTTCAGGAGCACCAGGAGGTATCTTCTTCCCTTTACTTGTCTTAGGAAGTTTGATTGGTTGTGGATATGCCATTGTTGTTACAACCTATTGTGGGGTACCCAATATGTACTTTAATAACTTTATCGTGGTTGCAATGGCTGGACTTTTCGCAAGTATTGTCCGTGCTCCTATTACAGGAATCGTTCTTATTGCTGAAATGTGTGGTAGTTTATCACAATTTTTACCAATTGCTGTATGTAGTTTTGTCGGCTATATTGTAGCAAATATGTTAAGATGTGAACCTATTTATCATAGTTTATTAAACCGTATGATCAAAAATGGCAATCATGAAATTTCACTTGAAGAAAAAGAAATTCTTCATTATTCAATTGAACTTGGTTCATGTTGTTTAGATCAACCAATTAAAGATTTAGGATTACCTAAAGAATGTGTCATTATTTCAATTAATCGAGGAATTGAAGAAATTGTTCCGCGAGGAGATACCGTTTTACATTTAGGAGATCAATTGACTATTTTAGTCAATAAAGAAAATAGAGAAGTTACTAAAGATATCTTACATAAATTTTTTACATTAGAAATATAGGTGATGATATGTTTAGAAAAATGAGAAGAAAAAAACAAGAGCTAACTGAAAAACAATGTTTAGATATATTAAGACGTGCCAAAACAGCCACGCTTGCTTTATCAGGAGATGATGGTTATCCTTATTCAGTACCGATGAATTTTGTTTATGAAGATGGAAAAATCTATTTTCATGGTGCTAAAGAAGGACATAAAATAGACGCTATTAAAAATAATCCTAAAGTATCAATGAGTATTATTGATCAAGAAGATGTTATTGAAGAAGAATTGACAACTTATTTTAGAAGTGTGATTCTTTTTGGTAAAGCAAGAATCTTACAAGAAGATGATGAAATTTATCATGCTATTGAAACACTTGGTTTAAAATATAATGAAGATGAAGTGACGGTAGAAAAAGAAATACGAAAAGAATGGAAAATTCTTTGTTGTGTTGAAATTACTATTGAACATATTTCAGGAAAACAAGCAATTGAACTTGTTAATAAAAACTATCAAGATCTGTTTTAGATTCTTGATAGTTTTTTTGTAAGGACATTATCCTTATTTTTTAATGTCTTAATAGTATCAATCAGTTCAACATCTAAAGAAGAAAGATAATTGAAGGCTTGTTGATAGATATCGTCTTTTAAAAGGGCATCAGGGCTATGGGCATCAAAGCCGATGATGGCCTTGTTTTTATATTTACTTGCAATCTTCCAAAAAGATTCATTAGGATAATGTCTACCAGACATAAACCCTAAAAGATTAAATTCTAAAGGCATATCTTTTTCTTTAGCATAAGCACATAAACGTGACATTTCTTCTTGATAAAGTTTAGAATCCGGATCGTAGTAAACAAGATCAGGATGGGCAATATAGCTATAAAGTCCAGTATCGATTGCTTGAATACAATGATCGACGTAAGCTTTTAAATAGTATTCATTTACTGGACTTCCAAAGTATTGATGAAGTTCATCTGTTTGATAATAATGATTTCCTAAAATAATATAATCTATTTTTTTATCTTCTAACATTTTTTCAAGCCAAGGCATATATCTTTCAAAGTATTCACATTCTAAACCAATTAATATTGAGATTTGATCTTTATATTTTTCTTTAAGATAACGAATACTTTCGATATAATCATCTAATTGACATTCTGGCATACGCATCGATGCTTTAAAAGAAGAATCGTAATGCCAAGGAGTATGATCAGAAAAGCCAAGTTCTTTAATATTGGCTTGAATAGCTGCTTTTACATATTCTTCATCTTTACCAATGGCATGAAAGCACCTTGTTGTATGTGTATGATAGTTATTTTTATTCATGGTTTCACCTCGAAGACATTATAATACAAAATTATGATGTAATAAAATTTATTTTTGTACTTAATCTTAAATAAAAATAAAAAAAGGTTAACATTTAATATGGAAATTTTCTTAATGTGTAGAATATTATGAACCTAGTGTGTAATTGCTTACAATTTAAAGTGATGATAAGATTTAAGTGTCAAAAAAATAATGTACATAGATTTTGACGGGAGACTTAAACTGGACGCAGTTTAGCAGATAAAAAGAGAGGAGTATACATGTTTTTTAATGAAAAGATTGCACAATTTCACATTTTAGCTAGTTCGGCTGAAGAAGTGATTGAAATAGCTGCAAATGAGTTATATCAAAGAGGAGTAGTGAAAAAGAATTTTCTAGAAAATGTATTAAAAAGAGAAAATGAATTTCCTACAGGATTGAATACGGGAAAATATTGTGTAGCTATCCCTCATACAGATTCAGATTATGTAAATAGATCACAAATAGAATTTGTCTCATTAAAAGAGCCGGTGTATTTTAAAAATATGGCAAATAATGATGAGAAAATTCCAGTCACATTGGTGTTTATGATTGCTATGTCTGCCCCTCACGAACAAGCAGAAACATTGACAAAATTAATGGAAATGTTTAGTGATCAAGTGCTTATGAAAGAATTAGATGAATGTGATAATATTGAAACATTTAAAAATATATTACAAAGAAAAAATATTAAATAGTTAAGGAGAAATAAATATGATTGCGGATGCAGTAACTTGGTTTATTGGTTTAGGCTCAGTTGTGTTTATTCCTATTATTATTATCATTTTAGGATTAATCGTAAGAGTTAAACCTTCAAAAGCTATTATAGCAGGTATTACAGTAGGAATTGGTTTTATAGGTTTAAATATGGTTACAGGTTTTTTACAAGAGGTATTAGGACCTGCAATTAAACTTATGGTAAAAAATTATGGTTTGACATTAAGTATTATGGATTTGGGTAGTGGAACAGCAGGACCATTAAGCTTTTCTACAACATTAGGAGTATTGATTATTCCTGTAGCATTTATTTTAAATTTAATTTTAGTTTGGACAGGAATTACAAAAACATTAAATGTAGATGTTTGGAATTTATGGCAACCAGCATTAATTGGTGTTATGGTTTGGGGCATTACAGGTAATTATGTATATGGTGCAATTGCAATGATTCCAGGGTTTTTATTACAGTTGCTACTTGCGGATTTATCACAACCGTTATTAAGTAAATTCTTTAATTTCCCAGGAATTGCGATTACGCATTTAATGGCATTGTCTGGTATGGTTTTAGCAGTACCTCTAAATTGGCTTTTTGATAGAATTCCTGGATTAAAAGATTTAGATGTTGATCCAGAAACAATTCAAGAAAAATTTGGATTAATTGGTGATCCTATTATTATTGGGTTTGTAATTGGTGTAGTAATTGGTTTATTAGCTGGTTATGATTTTGGTGGATTCATGACATTAGGGGTTCAAATGGCAGCGGTATTAAAAATTCTTCCAAAAATGGTTGGAATGTTTATGGAAGGTTTAACTCCAATTGCTGAAGGAACTCAAGAATTTTGTAAAAAATATTTACATGGTAAAGTTGTTAATATTGGAATGGATGCAGCATTAACAGTTGGAAACTCAGCAGTTATGGCAACAGCACTATTATTAATTCCAGTAACACTCTTTATTTCAGTGGTATTACCAGGAAATAAAATCTTACCTTTTGGCGATTTACCAACATTAGTATTTGCATTATCTTGTATGGTAGCAGCATTTAAAGGAAATATTTTAAGATCAGTTATTGGATGTGGAATTTATTCTGCATCAATGCTTTATTTAGCAACATGGTTAGCTCCTGCATTAACTAAAGCTTATCAATTAGCACAATATAGTGTTGGATCAAGTGGACTGGTATCTTATGTTTCAGCAGGATTATGGCCAAATGCATTAATGGTATTTATTGGACAAGTATTTTCACTTCCAGGAATTTTAATTATTACAGTTGTTATTTTAGGATTATTATTCTATGTAAATAAGATAAAAAAATTTAATGCATAAAATAATTGCGTGAAAGGATAAATATTATGAAAAAATTACTTATTATGTGTGGAGCGGGTCATGCTACTTCAACAGTTGTAAGAACAAAAGTTAACAGATGGTTAAAAGAAGAAGGATTAGAAAATCAAGTGGAAATTAAACAATCAGCTGTTGGACAAGAATTAGAATCTATAAAAAATGGAGAATATGATATTGTACTATCAACAACACAAGTTCCAGATGATATTAAGGATAAAGTAATTATGGGCGTACAATTATTAACTGGATTTGGTGCTGAAGCGGTGTATGTATCTTTAAAGGAGAAAATTTTAAAATGAAATTTTTGCATGAACAACTTAAATTAAAAACGGTTTCAAATAGACCGTCATATCATAATATAACAAGTGATGTTAAAAAAATATTTGAAAAAAGTCAAATAAATAACGGTGTTGTTATTGTTTCTTCACCTCATACAACTTGTTCAGTATATTTTGATGAATATATGCATGATGTAAATTACTATGGGGATGATTTATTACAAGTAGATTTAAATGAAGTATTAGAAAAGATTATACCGACACAAACAACTGAAGGACAATATCATAGCCCTGGACCAGAACATATTAAATATGGAATGGCAAAAACAGATCCTAATTATCCCGCTTTAGAGTGGACAATGTTGAATACAGATGGTCATTTGCGCTCTGATTTGCTAGGAGCAAGTGAAAGTTTTATTGTTAGAGATGGTAAACTTTTAATTGGTGAAGTAGGTTCAATTTATTTTGTGGATTTTGATCAGACAAGAGAAAGAAATAGAATGTGCAATATTATGGTAATGGGGGAATAAACAATGTTAGAAAAAGATATTCAATTTGTTATTGATGCTGAAAGTGAAGAATTAAAAAAACTTTCTCATTATTTAGATTATAGAAGTGTTGAAACATTAATTGAAAAAATAAAGGATAATGAAGGAAATATATTTGTTTCTGGTTGTGGTACATCAGCAATGGCTGCAAAAAAAATTGTACATACATTTCAAGTGATAAATCAAAAAGCATTTTATGTGAATCCTTCGGATGCAGTACATGGAGGATTAGGTGTTGTAGATAAAAATGATATTTTCATTGTTATTTCAAAAGGTGGTAATACGAATGAGCTTGTGTCTTTTGTAGGAAATATTAAAAGTAAAGGTGCTTATTTGGTTTATGTTGGGGAAAATGAAAGTTCAAGTATTTGTAAAGTTGCAGATTTATTTTTAAAGGTTAAAATTGAAAAAGAACCAGATGCTTATAATATGTTAGCAACAGCGAGTACATTAGCGGTTATTTCGTTGTTTGATGCTATTGCTATTTATCTTGAAAAAAACACTTCATTTTCACAAGAGGTATTTTTAGTCAATCATCCTAGTGGAGAAGTTGGTGATCGATTGAATAAAAATGTTGGTAAATAGTTAGAAAGTAAAATATTAATTATATTAACATAGAGGAGGCAAATATGAAAACGAGACAACTAAAAATATTAAATTATTTGTTAGTACAGGATGATTATGTTCCTGCTCAAATATTGGCAGATAAGTTTGATGTTACTCCTAAAACAATTTATATTGATATTAATGTATTACGAGATGAGTTGAAATCCTATAATTTAGAAATAGATAAAAGGCCTTATCGTGGAATAAAAGTCATTGGTAAAAAACAAGATATCAATAAAGCATTAGAAAAAGCTAATACTTTAAAAGAAATTGAAACAGACAATAAATTTGACATAGATGTTCGTAGAAGAAATCTATTTATTAATATTATTGTAAAAGGAAAAGGTGTTTCACTTCAAAATATTGCTGAAGAATACTATGTTAGTAAAACGGCTATTTTAAATGATTTAGATTATCTTACAAAAAGTTATTTAAAACAATTTCATGTTTCATTTAAAACAACAGATAAAAAAATTATTGCTGTAGGTTCAGAATTTAATATTCAATCTGCAGCAATAGATTATTTATTAAATACAATTACGTTCCATAAAGTTCCATTTGTAGATTTTTTTGGAAATGATTTGTATGATTTAATCTTAGAGGTGTTTAATGATATAATTTCATTTAATAATATTCAAATAACTGATTATTATAAAAATGCTTTCAATGTTACTTTACTTGTATTTATTTATAGAAATAAACATGGTTATCATATAGGTGACGAAGAATATATTAATACAGACGGAATGTTGTTTATTTCAGATTATCCATTTGTACAAAGAATTATTGAATACTTAGAAGAAAAGGCGGATATTCATTTAACAGGTGAAGATAAAATAATTCTTACTAAGTATTTAGCATCGTATAGAATGACAAAGATAGATGTTGATAAAAGCAAATATCATCTGCTTATAAATGAAATAATTAATCGATTAGAAAAAACAGAAAATATAGTAATATCTAATAGAGATGAATTAGAAAAACAATTATATCAACATATTCCTGCAATGATTATGAGATTAAAAAATGGTGTTAATATTGTTAATCCTATTTTATGTGAGATAAAAACAAGATATCTACCTTTATTTACAGTTTCATGGTATGTTTTATCAATTATTGAAAGTACATTTGACTGTATTTTAACAGATGATGAAGTTTCTTTTATTACTATATATTTTCAAATTGCTATTAATAAATCTGCAGTATCTCATAAAATTCTAGTTATTTGTCCATATGGAATAGCATCATCAAAATATATCGTTAATAGATTACGATCTGTCCTTCCTAAATATGATGATATTCAATCCTGCAGTTTAAGTAATTTGAAACAGATTAATATGAATAATGTAGATCTTATAATTAGTACAACTAGTGAATATTTTAATTCACAAATACCAGTTGTAAAAGTAAGTCCATTTTTAGATAATATAGATTATGCAAATATTTTTGATGTATATGCAAAAAATGTTTTTATTAAAACTCCAAGGCTTAATGAAACAATAAAAAGTAATAAAATAAAACTATCTACTTTGAAAAAATATATTAAACCAAAATATCTATTTTTTAAATCTGCATTAAATTCAAAAAAAGAATGTATGGATTTTATGATTGATATATTACAACAAAATAAAGCAGTTAAAAGTGGATTTAGAGAATCTGTATATAAAAGAGAAGAACTAGGTGATACAGTTTTAGAAAATAGTGTTGCATTACCGCATGGGGACCCGGCAACTGTTATTAATACAAGTATTATTATAATGACCCTAACAAATCCTATTAAATGGGAAAATAATTATGTTGATATGATAGTGATGTTAGCTGTTCCTAATAATATGGAGTCTGAATTTAATCAAATTGTTTTGGAAATATATGATCTTGTATCGAATAAGAATATTATAAATGAAATTAAAAAAATAGCGAATAGAGCTGATTTTATAAATTCATTAAAAGAATAACGATGTAGAGATTGAGAAAAAGGAGGAATAATATGGTTAAAGTTGCACCTTCTCTTCTTTCAGCAAATTTTACATGCTTGAAAGATGATATAGAAAAAATTGAAAATGGAAAAGCTGATTGGCTTCATTATGATGTTATGGACGGACATTTTGTTCCGAATATTTCTTTTGGATATAGTATTTTAGAAGATGTTTCTAAAGTGACAAATTTATTTTTAGATGTTCATTTAATGATCAGTGAACCTCAAAAGTATGTCAATGAATTTATTAAAAGTGGAGCAAACCTTATTGTTTTCCACATTGAAGCAATGGACAATAAAGAAGACACTTTAGTACTTATTCATCATATTAAAGAAAATGGTGTCCGAGTAGGAATAAGTATTAAACCAAATACACCAGTTGATACAATCCAAGATTATTTATCTTTATTAGATGTCGTTTTAGTCATGTCTGTTGAACCTGGATTTGGTGGGCAATCCTTTAAAGAAATTGCTTTAGCCAAAATTAAAGATTTAGATACTAGAAGAAAAGAAAATAATGATCGCTACTTAATTGAAGTAGATGGTGGAATCAATGAAACAACAGGAAAAAAATGTAAAGATGCAGGTGTTGATGTATTAGTTGCTGGAAGTTATATATTTAATAGTGATGATTATGCACAAAGGATTGCTTCTTTAAAATGAAAGCAGAATTAGCAAGAAAAAATAATACATGTATATTATTTTATAAAGAATCTTATATAAATAAAAAACTGTAAAGAATACTCATAAATAAAATATGAGTATCTTTACAGTTTTTATATTATAATCCAAGTTTTGCTTTCATAGCAGCAAGTTCATCATCAACAGAAGCATCGTTACCGTTTGATGTATATTTATCAGCAAGATTAGAAGCAGCACTTGTATGTGCATTTAATTCAGCTTCAGCAGTAGCTGCATCAAGCATTTTTTCTGCTTTCTTTTCATAACGTTCAAATGATTCCATAGAAGATTTTGCTTTATCTCCACCAGAAACTATTTTATTAATATGTTCTTGTGCTTTAGCAGAAGCAACTGTTGCTTTAATAGCATCTCTTCTCGCTTCTAATGTTTCAATGTCATTCACTAATTTATCATGCATTTGACGCATTTTATCAGCATTAGCATGAGTAAGTTCTTGTGTTTTTTTGTATGAAGCAAGATTGCTTTCATATTGTTGTTTTTTAGCAATCAATGTTCTTGCATCATCTTCATTACCTGCTTTTAGAGCGTTTTGTGCAGCAGTTGTATATTTAGCGATTTCTTCTTCACATTCTTTAACTTGACGATCTGCACTTTTTGCATCAGCAATAATGTTTGCAGTTTCTTTTTTGACTTCAGCAAGATCTTCTCTTAAATCTCTTAATGTTTGATCAATCATTTTTGCTGGATCTTCACATTTGTCTAATAAAGCATTAATGTTACTTTTCATGATGTCTGTAAATCTTGTTAAAATTCCCATAGTTATTCTTTCCCTTCTTTATTTAAGTATTTGTCTCTTAATTCATCTGATTTATCAAGAGGTGTTTTTAAGATTTCAACTGTTTCTTTAGCTTTTTCTTTATCTCGTTTAAATTTCATACGCAAAATATAAATAATTCCACCAATTACAATGATAATGCCAACGACTATACAAATGATTTTAATAATATCATTAGAAGTTGTTGATTTTTCCATAATCGTATCTGCTGTTGAATTAAAGGTCTTTGTAAATACCTCTACTGTAGAAAGTGAATCATCTGTCCAATAACGATCTATGTAGTTCCAAAAAATATTAACAGCTTCACCATCCATTACCGAAGTTACCTGTTTCCCGTTAACATAAGCCATATAACCTATTTCATTAGGATCTTGATCTTCATAGTAAACAAATAAGAAAGTATCTTCATTATCAATGTTTTGTTCATACCAGCTTTGTGCATAATCATCTTTTTGACTATCACTTGTAAGTGTTTCATCATAGCTCTTTAAATAAATATAAGGTTGAATTCCTGTTTTGTTGTAAAAGTTTTTAAGATTCTTTGAAAGTTTCCCTTGATTTTCAATATATCCTAATTCATCTCTGATACAGTTATTGTCATAAGCAACAGGATTTTCAATCTTTTCCCTATTAATTGTTGATGCGACGTCACTATCATCACTAGCAATCATAAAAAAGCTAAAAATAACAACTGCGAAAACAATTAAACAAGCAATCAAAGTCCCTAAACCACTTGATGAACTTGTATAAACATTTCTTCGATAGCCATGGTAACCATGGTAGCCTCCTCTTGGTGGTGGGGGTTGACGATGATAACCTCCGCCTGAACTTCTACTTCTTGTTGGTCTGCTTGAACTACCTACATGATGTCCACCACCAACACGACTACTTGAATGTCCGCCAGATGAACGATGACCTCCTCCGCCAGTTCCTGGTCTTGGCATAGTTTCACCTCTCTTTCATCTATTGTATTATTAAAGAATATTATACATGAATTGTGCTGGAAAAGATATATTATAAGAATTTTTGTTTGATAAATAGTAGAAAAAATAAAATATAAAAAAGTAGTAATATTTATTGACACAATAGTTAGCCTATGCTAACATATAGTTGTAGTTAGCGAGGGGCAATTCGCAGAAAGGTCGAAGAGCTATGAAAAATAAATTCAAGCGCAGCTTGATGGCTCTGACTTTACAAATCGGTGTCATCGTTGCTGCAATACTATTCGTTTAATTGTCTTATGATTATTTAACTTAAATTAGCCAAATTCCTTTTTCCTATCATAAGATTATTAAGTGAAGCAAAAGTTTGGTAAGATTACTTACCTTTTTTTGTTTCTAGAGGTTAAAAAAACTCCATTTCATGGAGTTATTTTTGTTTCATATGTTCTTTGATTTTATTCATTGTTTCATCAGAGATTACATGTTCAATTCGACATGCATCATTAACAGCGGTATCGTGGCAAACACCAATGCTTTCAAAAAATGAGGAAAGTGTATCATGTCGATCATAAATAGTTGTTGCTACTTTTGTTCCTTTTTCAGTTAATTCGATATATCCTTTGCTATCAACAATTATATATTCATCTTTTTTTAATAAACCAATAGCACGTGAAACGCTAGGTTTGGAATAATTTAATTCTCTTGCAATATCAATAGAACGAACATCTTTGTTTTTCTTTGATAAAACAAGAATTGTTTCTAAATACATTTCTCCTGATTCTTGTAAGTTCATGTTCATCACCTCTTATTGTAGTATACCATATTTTAAAGGGAATAAGCAATGAATAAGCTCGTTGTAAATTGTTGAAAGAGGGTTGACATCTATTTTAAAATGAAGTATATTCTATGTGAAGTTAGATAAGTCTAACTATATTTTATGTCTTATAGTTAGCGAATACTAATCGAATTAGCGCAACCTAATGTGGTTAGCGAGGACGAATTCTTGAGGAGGTAGGTAAGATGCCGTTAACAATGTTAAACATAGGAGAAACCGGTAAAATCAAAAGAATTGGTGGGAACGAAGAAACGAGAAGATTTTTAAATAATCTTGGTTTTGTCGTTGGCGCTGAAGTTTCTGTTGTCTCGGCAATCGGGGGAAATGTGATTGTTAATATCAAGGATTCTCGCGTTGCTATTAATGAAGATATGGCAAAACGTATCATGGTGTAGAAAAGGGGGAAGTGTTGTGAAACTTAATGAAGTAGAAGTTGGTAGCACTGTCACTGTTAAGAAAATTGAAGGTGATGGAGCTTACAAAAGACGTATTATGGATATGGGTATCACTAAAGGGGTAGAATTATATATTAGAAAAGTTGCTCCTCTTGGAGATCCTGTTGAAATTACTGTAAGAGGTTATGAATTATCAGTTAGAAAAAACGATGCACAATGTGTTGAAGTTGAATAACGGAGGGGGAAAGTTAAAAATGAATATTAAATTTGCGCTTGCAGGTAACCCTAACTGTGGTAAAACAACAATGTTTAACGCATTAACAGGTGCTAATCAATATGTTGGTAACTGGCCAGGTGTTACTGTAGAAAAGAAGGAAGGAAAAGTAAAAGGAAACAAAGAAGATAATATTACTGTTGTTGACTTACCAGGTATTTATTCTTTATCTCCTTATACATTAGAAGAAGTTGTCAGCCGTGATTTTCTTTTAAATGAAGATCCAGATGTCATTATTGACTTAGTTGACGCCACTAATATTGAAAGAAACTTATATTTAACAACTCAATTAATTGAAACTGGTGTTCCAGTAGTTGTTGCTTTAAATATGGCAGACTTAATTGAAAAAAGAGGTTTAAAAATTGACACAAAACGTTTATCAATGGTATTAGGATGTCCTATTATTGAAACTTCTGCTTTAAAAGGAACAGGTTTAAAAGAATTAATTGCTGAAGCTGTTAAAGTTGCTAAACAAGGTGAACATCAATTACCAGGAGCTATTTTCAGTGAAAAACTTGAAAAAGCAATTGATACTGTTGTTCCTGCTTTATCTGAAACAATTGCTACTAACAAAAAAAGATGGTATGCTGTTAAAGTTTTAGAAAATGATGAAAAAGTAATGAATCATATTGTTTTAGATGCTCAAACTAAAACTACTATTGATGCATTAAGAAAAGATTTAGAAACTGAATTAGATGACGATATGGAAAGTATTGTTACTGATGGTCGTTATACTTATATTCAAAAAATAATTTCAACAACTGTTGAAAAACCAAAAGAAAAATTAACAATTTCTGACAAAATTGATAAAATTGTAACAAACAGATTCTTAGGAATTCCTATTTTCTTATTAATCATGTATATTGTTTACTATATTTCAGTTACAACTGTTGGGACATTTGTTACTGACTGGACAAATGATGTCTTTGTTGTAGCTATTCAAGATGCTGTATCTGGATTCTTAAGTTCAGTTGGAGCAAGTGGTTTATTATCTGCTGTTATCGTTGATGGTATCATCGGTGGTGTTGGTGCAGTTATCGGATTTGCACCTCAAATGGCAATCTTATTCTTATTCTTATCAATCTTAGAAGATTGTGGTTACATGGTTCGTATTGCATTCGTCATGGATAGAGTATTTAGATATTTCGGTTTATCTGGAAAAAGCTTTATTCCATTATTAATTGGTTCTGGTTGTGGGGTTCCAGCTATTATGGCATCTAAAACAATCGAACAAGATAATGATAGACGTTTAACTATTATGACTGCTACATTTATTCCTTGTGGTGCAAAATTACCTGTTATCGCTTTATTAGGTGGAGTTATGGCTGGTAAAGTTGCTGGATGGGAAGCTGGAGGAATGATTGCTCCTGCAATGTATTTCTTAGGTATTGTTGCTGTATTAGTTTCTGCTATTATCTTAAAGAAAACAAAACCATTCTCTGGTAAACCTGCTCCATTCGTAATGGAATTACCAGAATATCATATTCCTAGTGTTAAAACTGTATTATTACACGTATGGGAAAGATTAAAAGCATTCTTAATTAAAGCTGGTACAATCTTAGTTGTTGCTTGTATCGTTATTTGGTTCTTATCTACATTCGGATTTGAAGGTGGATCATTTGGTATGGTAGAAGATACTGCTAATAGTTTAATCGCTGTTATTGGTAATGTTATTGCTCCAATCTTTGCTCCACTTGGATTTGGTAACTGGCAATCAGTTGCTTCATCATTAACTGGATTTTCAGCTAAAGAAGCAATCGTTTCTACAATGGGTGTATTAGCTAACGTTTCTGGTGATACAGAAGATGCTGTTAACGTTGCTGCTGGTGTAGCTCAATGGTTCCCAACTGCAATGGCTGCATTATCATTCTTGATCTTTAACCTATTAGATTCACCATGTTTAGCTGCTATTTCAACAATGGCTAACGAATTAAATGATAGAAAATGGTTCTGGTTTGCAATTCTATTCCAAAACGTATTTGCTTACGCTGTTTCATTAATGGTATATCAAATTGGTTCATTAGTATTATATGGAACATTTGGATTCTGGACAGTTGTTGCATTCGTTGTTCTTGCATTCATGTTATACATGTTATTTAGACCTGATCCATATAAAGATCAAAAAGTTTATTCTACAAGATCAGTTGAAGCATAATAAAATCCGGAGTAACTCCGGATTTTTATAAATTAAAGGAGGTATTATTATGGCTAATGTGATTATTGTTATATTAATTGTTGCCTATTGTGCATGGGTTATCTATACACATTTCTTTAGAAAGAAAGATGGACATAAGTGTAGTGGTATTTGTGCAGGGTGTAGTCAATGTTCATCTCCTTTAGAAGAATATTATAAAGATCAAAAGAAAATGAAAGAGGGACATAATCATGGGTAATGTTAGTGGTTCGACTTTCTATATGTTTCTAGGAGTACTTGTTATTTATTTGATAGGTGTTTCTATTTACACACTTGTTCAAAAAATAAAAAAGAAAAGAAAATAACAGGAGGTAATCATGGCTAATGTTATTATCGTTCTTGTATTAGTTGTGATTGTTTTAATTGCTTTAAAATCAACAAGAAAGCACATGAAAGGTGAAAGTTCTTGTTGTGGCGGTGGTGGAGAAATCTATCAAGCATTAGAAGATAAGAAATTAGACAATCCAATTATTAAAGAAAATGTATTTAAAATTAAAGGAATGACATGTCAACATTGTGTGGCTAATGTTACTAAAGCAATCAATGCAGTTGAAGGAGTCAGTGCTCAAGTAAACTTAAAAAAAGAAGAAGCACATGTCGTTTATGATCGTGAAGTGGATAATCAAAAAATTATAAGCGCCATACAACAAGCTGGATATGATGTCAAGTAGAGAAGAAGAAATTCTTCTCTTTTTTCATATTTTGAAAAAACACTGATAAAGCGGTTAAAAAACTGTCTGTACATGATAATACACAACATGTATAGATAAGAAATAACTTAACAGTTATAAATTGCTTTTGTAGTCTTAAATTATTAAGGGAAAAGGTGAGAATATGAAAATGAAAAAAATGTTAATGATGTGTTTATTGGTAGTTGCAGTGATTTGTGCATGTACAGTTCGTGTAAATGCGTTAGAAGAATATCAAGAAAGTATAGCTACAATCTTTGATGAAGGTGGAGATTATTCGCTCTATTATATTTTGAATCATTTTAATCACTTTGTTAAAGAAGATGCAACAGCAGGGCATACGATAAGCGCTGTTGCTGTTGGTGGAAAAGCTAATTATATTGCGGGATGTGGTACGGATCAAGGCTATAACCAAACAACATCTAGTTATTTAAAAGGACCAATTATTAAAGTGGGAGCTGATGGGTATTTTAAAAGATTATATGTTGGGGAAACAGAACTAATAAATGCACAAAGATTTGAACATCAAAATGAACAAAATACATTTATTCGTAAAAATGATTGTTATATTGATTTTGATAAAGCATTTGATGAAATAACAGCTGAAGCTAAAACATACCAAGGAGAAATTCAAATTACTTATCATGATTTGTTAGAAGCAAAAGCATTGAATCCATGGAATGGAAAAGCAAATTCTTTTGAAACAAATTATTGGGAAATGACAAATGAAGGTTCTACGATTGCTTTGAAATTAAAAAGTGGTTATTCTTATCAGTTTGAAAATGATGTATTAAAGAATATTGCTAGAATCGATTTAATGGATAGTGATTTTGAAAATAAAGACACACTATTTATTGCAGATGACCAAGGCGCAACAACAATTCCTTATATTTATTTAAATGGTGATTTCAATGCAATGACAGGTGAATGGGGAGATGAAATGAGTGCTTTATTGTAAAATCTTTGAATTTAACTGGAAGTGAATCTCATATGTTCCCATACCATGGTCAAAAGATAAAAAATAATAATACTACACCAGAACAACCAGGTGATAATACACAAGATGGAAACGAAAACCCAGGAGAAAACAATCCAGGGACAGGGACTGTAACAACAAATCCTAAACCAAGTAATGATACAAACAATTCATCAACAAATAATGAAATTATTTCAAATAAAGAAGAATTAACTACTAACATTTCTCGTAAACAAAACACTCCAAAGATTTCTTCTAATAAGAATAGTAAAGTTATTGTTGAAGATAATAAACAAACAAATACTAAGCAAAATGATTCTGTAAAAACAGGAGATGATACACATCTATTCATGTATGTATTATTAGAATTACTTGCTTTCGTTGGTATTGTTTCTTTAAGAAAGAAGGCGTAAAAAAAGAGAACTGAGTTCTCTTTTTTTCTACCAATATTTGGTATTGCTTTTTGTTTTAATATTGTATTTTGGTGTATGTGGATATTTTTCAATAGGTTTTTTATTTTTTAATGACCATGCTTTGGCTGGAAGAGTTAAAAGGTTTGAGCATTTTAATTCACCATCCATAGGTTTAATTAAAGAAATAATATCATGATAATACTTATTTCCATTTGTTAGAACATAAGCTCTTTGATTTAAGAAGTCTTCGTCACTTACTTGATTTTGGTGAATACTATGTTCTAGTATTTCTTTACGATCTAATTGATAAAGAAATTCAGACATTAAATCATGAAAATCAAAAATATATTTATCATTATGATCTATTAAAAATTGTAAAATAGGTTCAAAAACTTGATCCTCATTTTCGTTGTTCCAATCACCTTTTTTTAATATTCCCCAAAAAGAATTTTTAAACATTTTTCATCACCAGGCTTTATTTTATAGGATAATGAAAAATATATCAAGGTGTCCCTTTCCTAAACCAATAAACAATACCATTTTCATCAAATTCACCAGATAAAGGATTAATAGAAATCGCATTTAATTTAGAAGTAGGATAATACCAGGATTCCTTTTTTATATGTTTGTTTAAAAAAGAAATGGTCACATCTTTCGTAATTACTTTCTCCTCACTTTGTTCCATTTTACGATTATCATCATAACCAACCCAACCAGTAATTAAGATATTAGGATTATAAGCCACAATTAAATTATCATAATCAGTACTCCCTGTTTTACAAGCTACTGTGTATTTTGTTTGATAATTAGACATAGTGGCACTTAAATAAGTAGAAAATTGTTTATTAAAGGTTCCGGTTAATAATTGACTCAAAATAAGACAACTTTCTTTATTTAATGTTTGTGTTCTTTTGTTTTTATGTTGATAAATAAGTTTTCCTTGATGGTCTGTTATTTTTTCAATTGTATAGATGGGTTGGTATTTTCCTGTAGAAGCAATATTACAATAGATATTAGAAAGATTATAAATATTAGTATTAACAGTACCTAAAGCTAAAGATGCATTGTTTTTTGCTTTAATATGATAATTTCTTAAAAAGTTATAAAGATTTTCTGTACCTAAGAAAAGATGTGTTTTAACAGCAAAAATGTTATCACTTACCGCAATAGCTTGTGCTAAAGTGATATCTTTATAAGCATACTTTTTATGAAAGTTAGAGGGTGAATAAGTTGTTTGATTTTCTAATTTAAAGGTTGTTGGTTCACATAGAAAAGAAGTTGTGGGATTAAAACCATTTTCTAAAGCAAGATAATAAAGTAAAGGTTTCATAGTACTGCCAATTTGACGATTGGCATGTAGGGCACGATTGTATTGAGATTTAGAATAATCTTTTCCACCAAGTAAAGCTTGAAGTTGACTTGTTTTAGGGTTTACTACTGTAAAGGCACATTGGAGATCAGTTTGAATATCTTTTTCTTTAATCAATTGATTTAAAGTATCTTGGTATTCTTGATGAAAAGAAGTATAAATATTTAAACCTTTATTTAAGTATTGATTATTATAATACCCTAAATTTTCAAGTTCTTGTAAAACAGTATCCTTGTAATAATAAGTTGACATGTTTTCATTAAGAGAATGTTCTTTGGCGAGATTAAGCGTTTGTTTTTTGGTGGCTTCTAAAACACTTTTAGTAATCACGTGATTTTCATACATTGCATTTAATACAAGTGCTTGCCGTTGTTTCGCTTTTCTTTCATGGAGTAAAGGAGAATAATATTGGGGACCATTAACGACACCTGCTAACATACTTGCTTCATTTAAAGTAAGTTCGCTAGCTTTTTTCTTATAAAAATATTGAGCAGCATTTTCGATACCATAAATACCATGACCAAAGTAAACATTATTGACATACCCCTCTAATATTTTATCTTTTGATAAATGAGTTTCTAATTGTAAAGTAAAGAAAGCTTCTTTAACTTTACGAGACCAGGTTTTTTCATTAGTAAGGTAGAGAAGCCGGGCATATTGTTGGGTAATGGTACTTGCCCCTTGGGAATTTTTCCTTTTTATGACATTTGTTTTTATTGCCCGGGAAATTCCGACATAATCAAAACCATGATGTTGATAGAAACGTTTATCTTCAATAGAAACAATGGCCTTTAAAAAATAAGGATTAACGTTTTCTAAAGAAACATATTGTCCACTATAGTTATTAATACTTTGATAAAAGATTTCATTTTGATCATCATAAAGTTTTATGTAACGATCTTTATTTAATTCAGGTTCACCAACGCAAAAAGCAACAAGGTACATCAACAATAAAAAAGTTAATAAACCAACAAAACAATAAACAATTCTCTTTATAAAACGTATCATATTATCACCGATTTTATTCTTTCCATTTTATGGTATAATATGCACGGTGATAGAATGAAAAAGAAAATAAAAGTAAATTATAAAAGTATTTTTAAATACGATGATCATCATGAAACAGTTCAATTTAAAAGTGATGGAACTTATGAAAAAGGTTTTGATAAAGAAAGATTTGTCTTTTATAACAATGATCAAAAAATAGAAATTGTTTTAAAAGGAAATGAAATGACATTAGTCAATGGTCCTTCATTACTTAATCTTTCATATCATCGTAAAATTGGAAATCATTATCATACAGAATATGGAATGATTGAACTTTTTACAGAACTTATTACAATGGAACATGATCGTTATTTAAAAGTAAAGTATATTTTAAGTGATGGACATCAACAATTAAGTGAAGTTTACCTTATGATGAAATATGATTTTTATGGAGAAGAAAATGAAACAATCTAAAAAGTTATTAATGAATAAAATCTTGTTTTCGGGGTTATTGATTTTAGCGCAATTAATTGTTGTATTTATTGCCTTTCTAACAATACATAGATCATCAAGATTTTTAGTTTATTTATTTAAGTTAATAAGTATTTTGGCAGCTCTATATATTATTAATAAAGATGATGCCAGTGCTTATAAGATTACTTGGCTTGTTTTAATTGCGGCTGTTCCTTTTGTTGGTGGTGTTCTTTATTTGTTTTTAGGAGATAAAAAACCAAGTCAAAGATTACAACTTGCTTTTTTAAAACAAATAAAAAATCAACGTATTATTGAAAATAATATCATTGAAAAAGTAGAAGATCCCTTTGTTAGAGGACAAATGAATTATTTGCATCAACAAAGATATCCAACTTATTATGGGCAAGGAGTAAAATATTTTTCGCTAGGGGATGAAGCTTATGAACCCTTATTAGAAGCTTTAAGAAATGCGAAGAAATTTATATTTATGCAATTCTTTATTGTTGATGAAGGAAAGATGTTAACGAGTGTTTTAGATATCTTAAAACAAAAAGTTCAAGAAGGTGTAGAAGTACGTTTTATGTATGATGATGTAGGTTCACTCACGATGCTACCTCGTCATTATTATCGTCAGCTGGAAAAGATGGGCATACAAAGTGTTGCTTTTAATCCTTTTGTCCCTTTTTTATCACTAGCGATGAATAATCGTGATCATAAAAAGATTGTTGTCGTTGATGGAAAAATTGGTTTTAGCGGAGGATTTAACTTAGCAGATGAATATATTAACCAAAGAGTTAAATACGGACATTGGAAAGATTCAGGGCTTATGATTCGTGGAGAAGCCGTCAATTCTTTAACGAGGATGTTTTTAGAATCGTGGAATGTCGCTAAAAATAGTGAAGAGGATTATGAAAAATATTATGTTCATGAAGAAAACAAGGAAAATGATGGATTTGTTGTTCCTTATGGAGATTCTCCTTTAGATGATGAAAGTGTTGGTGAAAATGTGTATTTAAATATGATTAATCAATCCCATGACTATTTATATATTACAACCCCTTATCTTATTTTAGATGATAACTTACAAACAGCATTAATCAATGCTTCTAAAAGAGGGGTTGATGTACGAATTATTACACCAGGTATTCCTGATAAAAAACTTGTTTTTAGGGTTACACGTTCTTATTATCAAACATTGATGAAACATGGGATTCGTATTTATGAATATACACCTGGATTTATTCACGCTAAAAACTTTTTAGTCGATGATAAATGTGCAACAGTAGGTACAATAAACTTAGATTATCGTAGTTTATATCTTCATTTTGAAAATGGAATCTATATTTATAAAAGTAAAATATTAAAAGATATTAAAGAAGATTTTTTAAAGACGGAAGAAGTTTGTCATGAGGTGACTTTAGAAGAAGTCATCACTGGTAAATTCATGGGGTGGTTTGAAGCAATTTTACGTGTAATTGCGCCATTACTTTAGTTAAAAAACATTGACTTTATACACTCTTAATGGTAACGTATAAACGATTAAATATCTTTTTTAAGGAGGTAAAAAATGGCTGTAAATAAAATTGAAATTGCATTAAAAGAAGCGTTGAAAAAAGCGATGATCAAATGTAATTTCGTAGAAGATTATGAAATAGATCAAATCACAATAGAAATACCAAAAGAAAAGAGTCATGGTGATTATTCAACAAATATCGCTATGCAACTTACAAGATTACTTAGAAAGAATCCAAGAATGATTGCTGAAGAATTAATTGAAGCAATTGATAAAAAAGAAGCAAATATTGATTCTATTGAAATTGCGGGTCCTGGATTTATTAACATGTTTATGAAGAAAGATGCTTTAACTTCTATTATTAAAGAAGTATTAGAAGAAAAAGATGATTATGGAAAAAGTGATGCTGGTAAAGGAATTAAATATAATGTTGAATTCGTTTCTGCCAATCCAACAGGAGATCTTCATTTAGGACATGCTAAAGGGGCAGCAGTAGGAGATAGTATTTGTCGTATTATGTCTGCTGCGGGATATGATGTTACAAGAGAATATTATATTAATGATGCAGGAAATCAAATTTATAACTTAGCTTTATCTTTATATGCAAGATATAGAGAAGCTTTTGGTTTAGATTTTGAATTACCTGAAGATGGTTATCATGGTCAAGATATTAAAGATATCGCTGTTAAAATTAAAGAAGAAATTGGCGATAAATATTTAAATGCTGATCATGATGAAATGATTGCGTTCTTTAGAAAAGAAGGAACTAAATTTGAATTACAAAAAATTAAAGATATTTTAGCTGAATTTAGAGTTAAGTTTGACGTTTGGTTCTCTGAAACTTCTTTATATGAAGAAAATAAAGTAGTTCCTACAATTGAAAAATTAAAAGAAAAAGGATTTACTTATGAACAAGATGGTGCTTTATGGTTCAAATCAACTGAATTTGGTGATGATAAAGACCGTGTTTTAATTAAATCTGATGGAAGCTATACGTATTTAACACCTGATATTGCTTATCATTTAAATAAATTAGATAGAGGTTATGAGTATTTAGTAGATTTATTAGGAGCAGATCATCATGGTTATATCAACCGTATGAAAGCTGCAATTCAAGCTTTAGGTTATAATAGTGATCAATTAAATATTGATATTCTACAAATGGTAAGAATGATGGAAAATGGTGAAGTTGTTAAAATGTCTAAGCGTACAGGAAATGCCATAACAATCAAAGATTTAATTGATGATATTGGTGTTGATGCAACACGTTACTTCTTTGCCGCAAAAGCAGCCAATACACCTTATGATTTTGATTTGACACTTGCTAAATCAAAATCAAATGATAACCCTGTTTATTATGCACAATATGCTCATGCAAGAATGTGTTCTATTTTAAGACAAGCAAAAGAAAATGATATTACAATTGCAGATCATTTTGAATTACTTGTAAATGATAAAGAAATGGCTTTATTAAAACACATTAATGAATTTAGAAATGAAATTGCGGATAGTGCAAAATCAAGAAGTCCACATAAAATCGCAAATTACATTCAAAGACTTGCACAATTATTCCATAGTTTCTATAATGATTGTTATGTAATAGATAAAGAAAATGTTGAATTATCAATGCAACGTTTAGCTTTAGTAGAAGCAACACGTATTACTTTAAAAAATGCTTTAAACTTAATTGGTGTTGAAGCACCTGAAAAAATGTAAGGAGAGATTAAGATGGATAAAAATAGATCAATGGTTGATGTCGCTTATGAATTAATGTCTAAAAAGAAAAAAGCTGTAAACTTCTATAAATTATGGCAAGAAGTAAGTGAAGTTAAAGGTTTTGATGAAGAAGAAAAAAATGAAAAAGAATCTTTATTCTATACAAACATCACTTTAGACGGACGTTTTATTACAGTTGGTGAAAATAACTGGGATTTACGTTCTCGTCATAAATTTGATGAAGTACACATTGACATGAATGATATCTATACTGATGAAGATGAAGAATCTGAAGAAGTAGAAGATGATGTTGATAGTACAATCGAAGATGATTATAATAACTAAGAGGCAATGCCTCTTTTTTAATAAAATAGTTACTTTCAAATAAAAGTATATTTTATTATAAATGAAAGGAGTATTTTATGAATAAAAGACAAACACAAATATTAGAATTACTGACACAAAATAAAAAAATAGAAGTTACAAAATTATCTGAGCTTTTAGGTGTTTCCCAAGTAACCATTCGTAAAGACTTAGATGCTCTTGCCGAAAGTGGAATGTTAGTAAGAGAACATGGTTATGCCACTCTTAATAAAAGTGATGATATGAATATTCGTCTTGCTTATCATTATGAACAAAAACAAGAAGTAGCTAAAAAAGCAGTAGAATCTATTCAACACGGAGAAACGATTATGATTGAATCAGGTTCATGTTGTGCGCTTGTTGCTTTAGAAATTGCGAAAACAAAAAAAGATGTTACCCTCATTACCAATTCTGCTTTTATTGCGGATTATATTCGTAAACATACAGCTATTAAAATTATTTTATTAGGTGGTGAATATCAACATGAATCCCAAGTAATGGTAGGACCAATGATGAGAAAATGTGCAGAATCATTTTTTGTAGATAAACTTTTTATTGGGACAGATGGTTTTAGTGTTGAAACAGGTTTTACGGGGAATGATTATATGCGTTGTGAAGCAGTTAAAGATATGGCAAGGCAAGCAAGTAAGGTCATGATTGTTACTGAATCGGACAAGTTTCATCAAAAAGGTATATCAAGTCTTATTGATTTAAAACAAGTGACATGTATTTATACTGATCAAGGAATTCCTCAAGAGATAGAGGAGTATTTTAAAGAAAAACATATTCAAGTTGAAAAAGTTTGATCCTAAGGTTTACTTAGGATTTTTTTGTAGCAAAAATGTAAAGTAAAGTTGCTGGTGATAAGAAGTAAGAATGTTATAATTTTTCTAGGAGGTGACAACAATGCTTAATGAAAAGATAATATATTATCGAAAGAAAAACATGCTTACTCAAGAAGAACTAGCCTATCAATTAAATGTTTCAAGACAAACAATTACAAAATGGGAAGCAGGGATTATTTATCCAAATGTTGAATATTTAATAAAACTTTCAAATCTTTTTGATGTTTCAATAGACTCTTTAGTTAAAGAAGATGATTGTTTAACATTAGAAACTCATAAAATTGAAATAAGTGAACTTGCACACTTTCTTGTAAAAGCCAAAAAGGCAACGTATGCAAATAAAACAAATAAAATCAACTCTTCAAGAAAAGAATCCCATGATTATTCATATCAAGAAAATAATTATACTTATTTTGATTCTTTCTTTGGTGCGGAAAATTTTAGTGGACAAGAAATTGTTTATAAAGATGAAAAACCATGTTGGTCTATGAATTACTATGGAAGGGTTATAGGGAAAAACTTTAATGGTGATTTTTTAAAAGAGGTTTTATTACAAGTTGATGAAAAATTGCCTTATAGAGGACCTTTATTTTATCAAAAAGGAGAGTATCTTTATTTGTTGCGTGTACAAGGAAAAATTGATTTCTTTCATGGTGTTGAAGAAATATATTATCAAACATATAAAGTTTATGAAGGATTTATACAAGGTGGAATTGTGAAATAAATAATGACAAATATTTTAAATAAATTTTAATATACTCTTAATGAAGAATGATTATTTCTAAATAATGAATATGATACCATTAAATAGAAAAGAGAGTGTATAGATGAAAAATTTAGAAAGTAAAAGTATTTTAAATGGAGAAAAGAATAATAAAAAACAAAGTGTTTTTGATAATTCTGAAGTAGTATTAAATATTTTGTATAGTACGTATAAAAAGAATCAACTTCATAAAAAATAAAAAGCTATCTTGTAAGAAAAAGATAGCTTTTTATATCTAAAAGAAACAATCAATTCCTTTATCTAAAAAGATTTGTTGGTAATCTTTTAAATCTTCTTCATGATAAGCTTGATAAGTTTTTAAAGTATATTCTTTATTTAATAAATCATATTTTTTTTCACCAAATTGATGAAAAGGAAGAAGTTGTACTTTTTGAATATTTGATGCTTTTAATAATTCACTTATCCCTTTGGCATCCTCTAAAGAATCATTAAAATCAGGAATAACAGGAATACGAGGTAAAACATTAAGTTGATGTTGAATAGCCCATTGAAGATTTTCCACAATTAAATCATTATAAACGCCTGTACCTCCAAAATGTTGAAGTCGATCATAATGTTTTACATCAAAAAGTAAAAGATCAAATAAAGGTGCCAATTTTTGAAATATTTCTTTTTGAATATATCCCGTTGTTTCAATGGCAACATGTAAGTTCTTTTCTTTAAGAGCTAAAACAAGTTTTTCTAGAAATTCTGGTTGTGCCATTCCTTCACCACCAGAGATAGTCACTCCACCATTTGATTCTTCATAAAAATCAATATCTTGCATGCAGATATCCACAATTTCTTGAATCTCTTTATAATCCCCTTCATGGCTTAAAGCCTTAGCTGGACAGTTGTTGACACATTGTAGACAGCCAATACATTTTTCATGATTGAAAATCATGTGGTTATCTTTTTCTTGAATTGCTTGTTTTGGACAATCAAGTAAACATTTCTTACAATGAACACATTTTTCAAAGTCATAAAGTATTTGTAGTTTATGTAATTGGGATTCAGGATTAGAACACCATTTACATTTTAAAGGACAGCCTTTAAAGAAAACGGTCGTTCGAATACCAGGACCATCATGAATACTAAACTTTTGTATATTAAATATTAATCCTTTTTCCATAGTCTTTCTCCTCGCTTTTATCCTAACATATCTTTTTATAAGTTTCAAATGAAACTAAAATGTATTATTTATGAAATTGTTATTGATTTATTTTTTACTTGTTATATAATTTAGTTGCAAAAGAAAGAATAAAAACTTACGAATGAAAGTTGAGGAAAGAAAAATGAAGAACAGTGAACACTTTGGTGAACTTACACCAAGAATGAATCATTTTAGAGAAGAAGTCTTAGATAAAAAGCCTTATATCTGTGCTAAAAGAGCGCTACTTGCGACAGAAGCTTATAAAGAACATTTAAATGAACCACCAATTATGAAAAGAGCATATATGTTAAAAAACATCTTAGAAAAGATGCCTATTTATATTGAAGAAGATACTTTGATTGTTGGGAATCAAGCTTCTTCAAATAGAGATGCTCCCATCTTTCCAGAGTATACGATGGAATTTGTGATGAATGAACTTGATTTATTTGAAAAAAGAGATGGGGATGTTTTCTATATTACAGAAGAAACAAAAGAAGAATTAAGATCCATTGCTCCATTTTGGGAAAATAATAATTTAAGAAGTAAAGGAGGCGCTTTACTTCCAGATGAAGTGAGTGTTTATATGGAAACTGGTTTCTTTGGAATGGAAGGAAAACTTAATTCTGGAGATGCTCATTTAGCGGTTGATTATCAACAAGTTTTACAAAAAGGTTTAAAAGGATATGAAGAGCGTGTTAAAGATTTAAAAGAAAGTCTTGATTTATGTATTCCTGAAAATATTGATAAATATCAATTTTATAAAGCTGTTTTAATTGTTATTGAAGCGGTTAAAACATTCGCGAATCGTTATAGTGAACTTGCTTTAGAACTTGCTAGAAGTGCTGAAGGAAAACGAAAGGAAGAATTAGAAGAAATTGCACGTGTTTGTAAGAAAGTTCCTTATGAAAAAGCAGAAACTTTCTATGAAGCGATTCAATCAACATGGTTTATTCAATTGATCCTACAAATTGAATCAAATGGACATTCTTTATCTTATGGACGTTTTGATCAATACATTTATCCTTATTATAAACATGATAAAGATCTTAATAATATAACAGAAGAACAAGCTGTTGAATTATTAGATAACTTATGGATCAAAACACTTACAATTAATAAAGTACGTTCACAAGCTCATACTTTTTCAAGTGCCGGAAGTCCAATGTATCAAAATGTAACTATTGGTGGACAAACACCTGATAAAAAAGATGCGACAAATGAACTTTCTTATCTTGTTTTAAGATCAGTAGCGCAAACACGTTTGCCTCAACCAAACTTAACGGTGCGTTATCACAAAAATATGCCAAAAGCATTTTTAGATGAAGCCATTGAAGTTATGAAACTTGGAACAGGAATGCCAGCTTTCAATAATGATGAAATCATTATTCCATCCTTTATTGAAAAAGGCGTTAAAGAAGAAGATGCGTATAATTATTCAGCTATTGGTTGTGTTGAAACAGCGGTTCCTGGTAAATGGGGCTATCGTTGTACTGGAATGTCTTATATGAACTTCCCACGTATTTTATTAATGGCAATGAATGATGGGGTAGATATGACGTCGGGGAAACGTTTCTTTGAAGGTAGTGGATACTTTAAAGATATGACATCTTATGATGAACTTTTTAAAGCCATTGAAAAAGGGATGCGCTATTTAACACGTATGTCGGTCATTGTGGAAAATGCCATTGACTTAGCCCTTGAAAGAGATGTACCAGATGTTTTATGTTCTGCCTTAACAGAAGATTGCATTGGTCGAGGAAAAACGATTAAAGAAGGTGGCGCTGTTTATGACTTTATTTCTGGATTACAAGTAGGAATTGCGAATATGGCAGATAGTCTTGTGGCTATTAAAAAACTTGTCTTTGAAGAAAAGAAAATAACGCCTGAAGAATTATGGAATGCGATTTTAGATGATTATACAAGCAAAGAAAGTCAAACAATTCAAGAAATGTTGATTAATGATGTGCCTAAATATGGTAATGATATTGATGAAGTCGATCAATTAGTGGTTGATGTTTATAATGTTTATATTGATGAAATGAAAAAATATCCAAATACACGTTATGGAAGAGGGCCAATTGGTGGGATTCGTTATGCTGGAACTTCAAGTATTTCGGCCAATGTCGGACAAGGTTATGGCACAATGGCTACACCTGATGGAAGAAAAGCACATACGCCTCTTGCTGAAGGTTGTTCACCTGCTCACGCCATGGATAAAAAAGGACCAACAGCTGTCTTTAAATCCGTTTCTAAATTACCAACACATGAAATTACAGGTGGTGTTTTATTAAATCAAAAGGTAACACCTCAATTATTATCAAAGGAAGAAAATAAAGAAAAAATAGAAATGTTGATTAAAACATTCTTCAATCGTTTAAAAGGATATCATGTTCAATATAATGTTGTTTCTAAAGAAACATTATTAGATGCTCAAGCACATCCTGAAAAACATAAAGATTTAATTGTTCGTGTTGCTGGATATTCTGCATTCTTTAATGTGTTATCAAAAGCAACACAAGATGATATTATTGGAAGAACTGAACAAACATTATAGGAGAAAAGAAAAATGGAATTTATAATTGATACAGTAAATTTAGAAGATATAAA
>OLNH01000234.1_pt1 | contig 56862 bp, 46 predicted proteins | sample 1643101 | NCBI WGS metagenome assembly OLNH01 (sample SAMEA3136758, study PRJEB25190) | human gut metagenome | biome: human gut; feature: human-associated habitat; material: faeces | place: Austria | collected 2013 | reverse complement strand
TGGAGCTGACTGTTACTAATAGGTCGAGGGCATAACCAAGCAAGGTGATAGGAAAGAAAAGGATGATTCTTTGTATGCAGTTTTGAAGGTATACTTCAATGTTTAATATTCCTCGATAGCTCAGTGGTAGAGCATTCGGCTGTTAACCGAAGGGTCGTAGGTTCGAACCCTACTCGGGGAGTTAGTTAACCTGTAAGTATTATACTTACAGGTTTTTTGTATAATCGGGATTGCATTTCCTATTATACAAAACCCTATGCCAAGTTGTTAAAAACTTAGCATAATATTAACGTCTTTAAAGCTTCAAAAAACAACCACATTTATGTTAAAATAATTAAAAGATGCTGGGGCGAGTCCCAAGGTCGTTAAGCGAGTCCCAAGTTCATTAAAATAGTGTTCGAAAAGGTACTTTATTAAAGGATACATATTAATTAATACATATTAAATATAGAAGAAAGGCGTTTATGGGATTACAATTATATCAAAAAAATTTACTGGAAAAACTAAAAGAGTCATTAGGAGCTGTGCTGCCGATCATAGGCATTATGCTGGTGTTATGCTTTAGCATTGCGCCCATTCCAAACAGCGTCCTGATGACTTTTGTTGTTGGTGCGGTTCTCCTGATCATCGGAATGATGTTCTTTACACTTGGTGCGGAGATGGCGATGACTCCTATGGGAGAACGAATAGGAACGAAACTGACTAATATAAGAAAGATAAGTGTAGTGATAGTGCTGTGTTTTATCCTTGGCTTTATCATCACCATATCAGAACCGGATCTTCAAGTATTGGCTGAACAAGTGCCATCCATTCCCAATTACACGCTGATTATTGCAGTAGCAACAGGAGTTGGAATATTTCTTGTAGCCTCAGTACTTCGAATGCTATTTGGAATTCCACTGGCACATATGCTTTTAATTTTGTACCCGATCATATTCATTTTGTCAAGCATTGTTCCACAAGATTTTCTGACAGTGGCATTTGATTCAGGCGGAGTAACAACAGGACCTATGACAGTACCATTTATTATGGCGTTAGGAATCGGATTTTCAGCAGTTCGAAGTGATAAACACGCGGAAAATGATAGCTTTGGTCTGGTTGCATTGTGTTCAGTCGGACCAATTCTGGCAGTATTGCTGCTTGGTTTACTTTACCACCCAGGGGGAAGTGGATACGAACAGACAATGATTGTGAAGACTGATAATTCAGTAGAAATGTGGCAGCTTTTTCAAGAAGGGCTTCCTTATTATATGAAAGAAATGCTGATCTCTTTACTGCCAATTATTTTATTTTTCTTCATTTTTCAGATTGTATCATTACATCTTCACAAAAAGACATTGGTAAAAATTATTATAGGAATCATTTATACATACATAGGTCTTGTACTTTTCCTGACAGGGGTAAATGTGGGATTTATGCCGGCAGGTAATTATCTGGGTCAAGTGATTGCGGGGCTTTCCTATCCATGGATCATCGTGCCGATCGGTATGCTGATCGGTTACTTTATCGTAAAAGCGGAACCAGCAGTATATGTATTAACGGAACAGGTAGAAGAACTGACTTCCGGAGCCATTTCCGCAAAAGCAATGGGAATGAGTCTGTCCATCGGAGTCGCACTCTCTCTGGGACTGGCAATGGTGCGGGTGCTTACCGGCATTTCGATTTTGTGGTTTCTGCTCCCAGGATACGCAGTAGCCCTTGGATTAACATTTTTCGTGCCCCAAATATTCACAGCGATCGCATTTGACTCAGGAGGCGTAGCATCCGGACCGATGACAGCAACATTTTTACTGCCATTTTCAATGGGAGCATGCGAGGCACTAGGTGGAAATGTTGTGACAGATGCGTTTGGAGTGGTAGCTATGGTAGCAATGACGCCGCTTATAACAATTCAAATCCTTGGACTGATCTATCAGATTCAGGAACAGATGAAAGAAAAACAGGCAGCAAAAGATTACACAAGTATAAAAGTATGCATAGAAAATCTAGACAATGTAGACAATCAAGAAATCATTGAGTTGTAAACAGTCGAGTTGTAAACAGGGATAGAGATTTTTACAAGGCGCATATTAGTGAAGATGGAAAATGTTTAAGAAAATTAGAAAGTTCGGAGATAATTTATGAGTAGATTATATATGATGGTGACGATTACAGACAGGAACCGAAAGAAGAAATTTGAAGAATTTTATGAGAAAAATGAGCATATGGTTTTCTTTACAACATTGGGACGTGGAACCGCAAATAGTGAGATGCTGGACTATTTCGGATTGGAAGAATCAGAAAAGGTCGTAATTCTATCGGTGGTAACAGAAGAAACGTGGAAGAAACTAAGGCGGGAAATGATTGTAAAGATGCAGATCGACGTGCCGGGAACCGGAATTGCATTTATCGTGCCACTCAGCAGCATCGGCGGAGAAAAAACATTACATTTCCTGATACAGAGCGAGAAATTTGAACGGGAGGAGGAGTCCACTTTGAAAGAAACAGAATATGAATTATTAGTAGCAATTGCCAATCAGGGGTGCATCGACACCGTGATGGACGTGGCGAGAAGCGTAGGAGCCGGAGGCGGAACCGTGATCCATGCGAAAGGAACCGGCATGGAAACAGCAGAAAAATTTCTTGGCGTATCACTGGCGGCAGAAAAAGAAATCATATTGATCGTCACAAGAAAGAAACAGAAAAATGCAATCATGAAAGCCATGATGGAGCAGACAGGACTTGCCAGCAAAGAAAAAACAATTATATTTTCCCTGCCGGTCACAAGCACAGTAGGACTTAGAATGTATATAGATGAAATGGATATGGATGAGGCAGAAAAAGACAGATAATTCGTGCGTAATGATATTCAATTTCAGTTATAATGAGAACGAAAATCAATAAACCTGCTCAAGTGAGTAATAATTATCAATAAGGGAAAAAGAAGTGGAAATGAAAAAACAAATGCGTTACAATTTAGTGAATTCAAAGTGATGATATAGTACTGAACCAAAAAGTACATATCACATATACTAACATCATATAAGAACCTAGAAGTAGAAAGAAAGGCAGGAGACAAAAGATGTCAAACATTTTAAAAGGCTTAAAAAAAGTAGATGGAAAGAAGACAGGAATCTTTGCAGCAGGAGTATTATTCGGAACTGCAGGAATCAAAGTTCTGTCCAGCAAGGACGCTAAAAAATTATACACAAACTGTACAGCAGCAGTTTTAAGAGCAAAAGAGTGCGTGCTTAAGACAGCAGCTACAATTCAGGAAAATGCAGAGGACGTATATGCAGAAGCACAGCAGATCAACGAAGACAGAGCAGCAAAAGAAGAGCAGGAGTACGCAGAGGCAGTAGCAGCAGAAGAGGCCGAAGAAGCAGAGAAAGCAGCAGAAGCAGATGAGACAGATTTTGCTGAAGAGACAGCAGAGTAAGAACGCAGATAAGACAGCAAAGTCAGACAGCAAAGTAAGACAGAAAAGTCAGACAGCAGGGTAGTTCAAGGAGAACTAGCAAAAAAAATATTGTGATAATTATAAAAATGTAAGGAAAAATCAGGACACCTGTGGTTAAGACTGCAGGTGTCTTGACAAGTTGTAAGAGAATCAATAGCAAGCGAACCATAGCAAGAGAATCAACAGCAAGCGAACCACTTCAAGAGAATCACTGCAAGCGAACCACTGCGAGCGAATCACTGCGAGGTAAGCTGTAAGAGAATCAACAGCAAGTGAACCACTGCAAGCGAATCACTGCGACGTAAGCAGGGAAGGAAGAAAGCAGGGAAAGAAGGAAAATATACATGAAATTTGTAATCAAGCATGAGATTAAAGGCAGGATCCGTGCCCATGCTGTACAGTACAGAATGACATTTGAGCAGGCAGACCGGATGCAATATTATCTGGAATCCCAGGATATGATTACATCTGCAAAAGTACAGAACCGCACGGGAGATTTTACAATCTGTTACAAAGGCGACAGAGAGAAAGTAATCAAACTGCTTCAAACATTCCGTTATGAGGAAGTTGACATTCCGGAAAATTATGTACAGAATTCCGGACGCGAACTGAATCAGGAATATTGGGATAAGTTAGTTGAAAGTGTAATCTATCATTATGGAAATAAATTATTTTTGCCATATTCGGTCAGAGCATGTATCACAGCAGTAAAATCTGTGAAATATCTTTGGATGGGTGTGCGTACACTGGCAAAAGGTAAGATTGAAGTTCCGGTATTGGATGCGACCGCAATCGGAGTATCTATGTTCCGCGGAGATATCGCAACTGCAGGATCCGTCATGTTCCTGCTTGGAATCGGCGAAATACTGGAAGAGTGGACACACAAGAAATCTGTTGGTGACCTGGCAAGAAGCATGTCACTGAATATCAGCAAAGTATGGCTTGTCAGCGACGGTCAGGAAGTATTAGTACCATTTTCAACTGTAAAGAGCGGCGATATGGTACGCATCCACATGGGAAATGTAATTCCATTTGACGGAACAGTTGTGGAAGGCGAGGCAATGGTCAACCAGGCGTCTTTGACTGGAGAGTCCGTGGCAGTACGCAAGATAGAAAATGGAGAAGTGTATGCCGGAACGGTTGTGGAAGAAGGCGAGCTTACTATACGTGTAAGAGAGGCAAATGGATCAAGTAAATTTGAGAAGATCGTGACGATGATCGAAGAATCCGAGAAACTTAAATCCGGACTGGAAAGCAAGGCAGAACATTTGGCGGATAAACTCGTTCCATACACATTGGCAGGAACAGGTCTTACCTATCTTCTTACAAGAAATGTAACAAAAGCACTGGCTGTATTGATGGTAGATTTTTCATGCGCACTGAAACTGGCCATGCCGATTGCCGTATTGTCTGCAATCCGTGAGGCAAGCAGCTACAACGTCACAGTCAAAGGCGGAAAATATCTGGAAGCAATGGCAGAAGCAGACACCATCGTATTTGACAAGACAGGAACACTGACAAAAGCACAGCCGACAGTTGTAGATGTCGTACCATTCTGCGATAAGACACCAGACGAATTGCTGAGAATCGGCGCCTGCCTGGAAGAACATTTTCCACACTCCATGGCAAAAGCAGTTGTAAATGCAGCACAGGACAAAGGGCTTATCCATGAAGAGTTCCACTCAAAAGTAGAGTACATCGTGGCACACGGCATTTCCTCAAAAATCAATGACCAAAAAGTCGTTGTTGGAAGCTATCATTTCGTATTCGAAGATGAAGAGAGCCAGATTCCAGAAGGAATGGAAGAAAAATTCCAGGAACTGCCATCCGAATGCTCACATTTGTACATGGCAATCGAAGGAAAACTGGCAGCAGTCATCTGCATCGAAGACCCGCTGAGAGAAGAAGCACCACAGATCATCAAAAATCTGAAGGCAGCAGGCATCAGCAAAGTAGTTATGATGACTGGGGACAGCGACCGCACCGCAAAAGCAATCGCCAAACGAGTAGGCGTGGACGTATATTACTCGGAAGTATTGCCGGAAGACAAGGCAAACTTCGTAGAGCAGGAAAAAGCCGCCGGACGAAAAGTCATCATGATCGGAGACGGAATCAACGATTCACCGGCACTATCCGCAGCAGACATCGGAATCGCAATCAGCGACGGCGCAGAGATCGCCCGCGAAATCGCAGACGTGACCATGAGCGGCGACGACTTGAGCGAGATCGTAACACTGAAGTTGATCAGTAATAAATTAATGAAACGAATCCACAAAAATTACCGCAACATCGTAGGATTCAACACCGCCCTCATCATACTCGGCGTCACCGGAATCCTCCAGCCAACCGTATCAGCACTACTTCATAACACATCAACCCTGTACATCAGCCTGAAAAGCATGGAGAATCTGCTGGAAGAAGAAAACGAAGTGGAAGAATATATATAGGTAAAAAAGCGTCAGTTCAGAAAGAATTGACGCTTTCTTCGTATGTAAAAAGTGCGTAAAAAACAAATTGTACAAAAACATTCCACAATTCCAAAAAGGGACAGGTTAGAAAAACCGGAACCCCCACAAAAACGGAAAAGTAAAAAAATACACAATTCAAAAGGGACAGGTAGAAGTCTGTTTGGGGACGGGGTTTTTTCAAAAAAAACCCGTCCCCAAACAGAAATTGACAGCTTTTGTCTATTGCAAATATTGTCAAAACATGGTAGCCTTAATTAGTAATAAAAGGTAGTCAAGAAATAGGACTAACTAAATACTATTTTTGCAGTGCATGAAATAGTGATAACGCAGATTGATAATTTTCCCACCTTGTGTACATGTCAAAAGTATCAGGTGGCATTTGTGCTGTAAAAAATAAGTGAAATTTATATACAATACATATACAGGAGTAGAGATGAAAAAGATAGATATGCACTGTCACATACTACCTGGTATAGATGATGGATCTGCAAATCCGAAAGAGACATTAGCGATGCTACGCATGGCATTGAATCAGGACTTTGTAGGTATGATCGTAACGCCACATGGCTCAGTCCGTAATGCATCCGTAGAACGAGTGCAGGAGATTCGAACATTGTGTAAGAAGTTCAGAATTCAGGCATATCAACGACTTGGAGTCAGGCTTCCGGTATTTCCGGGACAGGAAATTATGTATTCGGTAGATACAAGACAGTTACTAAAGGAAGGTAAGCTTCTGACGCTGGCAGACAGCAGATATGTGTTATTGGAATTCCTCCCGGGGACAGCTTACTCTAAGATATTCAGCGCAGTGCGCCAGATGCAGATGGCAGGTTATGTCCCAATTTTGGCACATGTAGAAAGGTATCATGTGTTAAGAGAAGAAGGCAGACTGGAAGAGCTGGCTGATACAGGAGCAAGAATCCAGATGAATTACAGCTCTATAGATGGAGGATGGAATAATAATACAGCACAGTGGTGTAAGCGACAACTGAAAGATGGTCTGGTCCATTACCTGGGAACAGATATGCACAATAGCGGAGAACGCAGTCCACAGACAGAACACGTTGAGAAGTGGCTGAACAAGAATCTGTCTGAAGACTATGTATGGGCATTGATACAAGGCAATGCAAGAAGAATATTAGATGACCGCGGATCACACAAGCCTAAAACATAAATTGTTTCAAAATTTTTTACAATTCAAAAAGGGACAGGTTAGAAATAAAAGAAACCCTAGAAAATGGGAGGGTAAAAATACACACAATTCAAAGAGGGACAGGTAGAAGTCCAATTGGGGACGGGTTTTTTTTAAAAAACCTCCGTCCCCAAAACCCCAAAAACCCCGTCCCCCAAGAAAGGAAATCAGATTAATGGGAAAGAATTACGACAATGATGAGATGGAAATTGACTTACTGGAGCTCTTTTATGTGCTCAAGTCGAAGATACTGGCGATTCTGGGAGTGGGACTGCTGTTCGGCTGTATTGCGTGTGCGTATGCCGGATTCTTAGTGAAGCCGCTGTACACATCTTCTTCCATGATGCTTGTACTGACCAAGGAGACGACGCTTAGTTCTCTGGCGGATCTGCAGATGGGCTCACAGCTTACCAAGGACTATTCCATCTTGATCACAAGCCGTCCGGTGCTTACGGATGTTATCGACCAGTTAGATCTGGATATGGACTATAAGCAGCTGAAGGATATGATCACAGTTGCGAACCAGGACGATACGCGTATTCTGCAGTTGTCTGTGGAGTATTCTGATGCCAAGCAGGCGAAGGAGATTGTAGACAAGCTGTCAGAGGTTGCTTCTGAGTATATCGGAGACAAGATGGAGGTTACACCGCCTAAGATCATTGAAAAAGGTGAGGTTCCGACTTCCAGATCGAATACAGGCGTGGCGAAGATGGCAGTGATGGGTGTGCTGGCAGGTATGATCCTGTGTGCAGGTGTGATTGTTGTCCGCACGATTATGGACGATACGATTAAGTCTGAAGAAGATATAGAAAAATATCTGGGATTATCTACATTGAGTGTAATTCCGGACAGAAAGGATTATATTAATGGATCAGGAAAGAAGAAGTCAAAGAGAAATGATGCAGGAAAACGAAAAGCAAGCTAAAACTACATATACAAATGCGCAGGCAAAAGCGGCAATGTCCCGCCGTGACAATAAGGCATCTAAGCTTCGGGTGGAGCTGACGGATCCTCGTAAATCAAATTACTTTTACGAGGAGGCGTTAAAGACGCTGAGAACAAATATCCAGTTTGCGGGAGCGGATATTAAGACGATCCTTGTGACAAGCTGTTTCCCGAATGAGGGAAAGAGTGATGTTGCCTTCCAGCTCGCAAGGGAAATGGGTATGGCCGGCAAGAAGACAGTTTTTTTGGATGCGGACATCCGAAAATCAGTCCTTGTGCAGAGATATTTCGTGGATAGTGACGTGAAGGGACTGTCCCAGTACTTAAGCGGACAGGCACCGGTGCGCGATATTTTATATGGAACGAATTATGAAAATGTAGATATGATTTTTGCAGGACCGATGGCTCCGAATCCATCCGAACTTTTAAATGGAAGAGTGTTCGCCAAGTTAATGGGTGAGCTGAAGCAGAGATATGACTACGTCCTGATTGATACACCGCCGATGGCAAGTGTAGTAGATGCAGCCATCGTTGGAAAGGTATGTGATGGAGCAATCCTTGTAATCGAGAGTGGATTTGTAGGATACCGTGCAGCGCAGAAAGCAATCAAGCAGTTGGAAAAGAGTGGAACGCATATGCTTGGAGCTGTGCTGAATAAAGTTGATACAAAGAAAGAAAAATATTATTCCTATTACAGTTATGGAAGTAAGTATGGCTATGGCCAGAATCATGAAAATGAGTAGGAAAGGAATGTAAAGAACAGTATGAAGAAAAGAAAGACGAACCCGAAGGTTCAGAATGTTCTGCTGTTGATTGCATGTATCGTATTATTCCTGGTATTAGGTTCGCTTTTATTTTTCAATCATAAGCAGGAAACTGCAAATAGCAGTGAGTTAAAGAAAGCGGCGCAGGAAGAGATTCAGAAGGAGAAATCAGATCAGACATGGACAGAGGACCAGAACAGCGAAGATCAGAACAACGCCAGTCAGACAGACGGGAACCAGAACAGCGAAGATCAGAACAACGCCAGTCAGGCAGACGAAAATCAGAACAGCGAAGATCAAGCGGGCGAGAATCAGACAGGCGAGAATCAGACAGACGGGAACTAGAACAGAGAGAAGCATCAGGAAAACGCCGGGGAAGATTCGCAGCAGTCATTATCGCAGGCGTAGCTGTACTTGCGGTGGCAGGTCTTGGATACGTAGGTATCCAAAAGAAGAAAGCAGCAGAAGCGGCAAGTGCGAAAGCAACCACGGAAGCAGAGGATTCCAACACCGTCACCTGGCAGGGAAAGACTTACAAATACAATCAAAATCTCAGCAACTACTTATTACTTGGAGTAGACAAGCGTACACCGGCAGAGACAAGAGTCGGAAAAGCCGATGCAGGACAGGCAGATGCCTTATTTCTGCTGTCACTGAACCGCAAGACGAAAGAAATGACGCTGATCACGATTCCGAGAGATACGATGACAGATGTGGAAAGCTTTGACCTGGAAGGGAAAAGCCTTGGAAAATCCAAAGACCACATCAGCCTCTCCTATGGATATGGAGACGGAGGCGCCGAGAGCTGCAAACTCACACAGGAAGCAGTGTCCAATCTCTTTTATGGACTTCCGATTCAGGGCTATCTTGCCATGAACTTAGACGGAATTCCACAGCTTGCAAAAAGCGTAGGAGGTCTGACAGTGACTGTGCCAAATAACAGTCTGGAGTATAAATATCCGGAATTTTCAGAAGGCGCAGAAGTAACACTGACCGAAGAAAATACAGAAACATTTGTCAGAAGCAGAGATGTAGATGAAAGCCAGAGCGCCATCTACCGGATGGAACGCCAGAAAGCATTCTTAGATGCGTTTTCAAAAAAGGCAAAAGAATGCTATGAACAAAATGCAAAATTTGCAGCGAATTTGTTCGTGGCGATCAAACCATATACCGTCACCAATATCAGCGAAGACCGTCTGATGAAGTTATTCCAGACAGCAGACGAAGGAGACGGCTACACAGAATGGACCGTTCCGGGAGAAGGAACACAGGGACTTTCCTACGATGAATATCATGTAGACGACGATGCTCTGTATGCAAAGATTATGGAGACATTCTATCAAGAAGTAAAATAAATGAAAAAACAGACAAATGAGCAATAAGACGTAAGGGGCTATAGAATTATGAAAAAACGATACGTCGTAGCAGGGATACTGGCAGCAGCCGGACTGATCTGCGGAGGAATTGCATATTACCAATATTATCAGGATGCCCATGCAGGGCAGGAATATGAAAAAATAAAAGAAAAAGTCGTGACAGAAGAACCGGAAGAGACACCGAAAAGTACCGTCGAGATACCAATCGACTTCCAGACATTACAGAACATGAATCCAGACATTTATGCATGGATCAAAGTACCGGGAACCGTCATCGACTATCCAATCGCACAGAGCGAGACAGATAACAGCTATTATCTGAACCACAGTGTGGAACATGATGAGAACAAAGCCGGAGCAATCTTTACCGAGGATTACAATACGAAGACATTCGAAGATCCAAACACCGTGATCTACGGACACGGCATGGCAAATGGCTCCATGTTCGACGGTCTGCATCAATATATGGACCGGGATTTCTTTGATCAGAACAAAGAAGTCATCATCTACATGCCGGACAAGATCTTGCATTACCAGATTTTTGCAGCATACCTGTATGACAACCGGCATCTGCTGCAAAGCTTTAACTTTGATAACAAAGACATTTACCAGGCTTACTTGGATATGGTATTCGGTATCCGGGATATGAAGTCGAATATTGATACAGCAGCGAGTGTGACTGCAGATGATAAGATCATCACACTATCTACCTGCTATGCAGGTATGGACAACCGTAGATACCTGGTACAAGCCGTACTAGTATCTATAGAACAATAATTAAGAAAAGGAGGTAAAGACCAATGAAGAAGAAACTGATCAGCCTGGCTATGCTGGTAACAGTATTCGCAATGCAGGTTGTAGGTGTATCCGCTGCAAGTAAGACAGCAACAATGGCTGTAACTGGAAGTTCTAAAGGACATTACGAAGTAGATGCTATGGATCAGGAAGAGCTGGCTGAAGTCGCAAAAGCCGACAAGGCAACAGCAGAGTTGATCAAAGACATCAATGCAGGAACTAAGACACTGGAAGATCTTGCAAAAGCAGAATCCAGTATTGCATCAGAGCTTGAAGGAAAATCTCTTGTAACAGCATTTATGGATCTTAGAAAGATCGGAGATGTAAGCAAAACTGCAGATGGAAAATATCAGGTAACATTATCTGTACCTGCACTTACAAAAGGAATGACAGACGTAAAAGTACTTCACTTCAGTACAGAGCGTAAAGTATGGGAAGTTATTACACCATCTAACGTAGATCTGAACAACAAAGAGATTACTTTTGAGTTACAGGATCTGTCACCAATCGCAATTATTGCGAAAGTTAATGCTTCACAGGCAGTGACAAACACAGCAGGAACATCACCAAAAACAGGTGTTGATTCCACAAACACAGTGCCATTCGCTGGCGCAGCAGTCGTTCTTTTAGGAGCGGCAGCAGTTGTAGCGTTCAGAAAAAAGAATGCTTAATTAAAAAAATATTAGGCCTTAGGGGAGCTGAAGTATGAACATTATACGTCAGCTTCTCTTAGGCTTGAGAAATGAATGACATAAACGAGACATGAATTAGAAAATAACTATCACAAGGTAAAAACGATAGATTAAGATAAAATGCAACAAATGATAGCGGTAAAAAGGATTTAAAGGTAGTAATTTAAGAATGAGTAAGATGAATGAGGAAAAAACAGATTTGAAAGAACAAGTGGATAAAAAACAGTTTCATATGCCAAGAATATTAATTGTATATGATATGTTAGTTTATCTGATCGTAGCAGTTTTATTGCTTGTGCTTTATGAAGGAAACGACAAACTTACCACAAGCGGTATCTTTCAACAAGTAGTACTTTCAGCAGGATGCATTTTCGCTGTCAGAATGACAGGAAAAATCTATGGTCAGGTATGGAGATATGGCGGGATCCAGTGCTATATCCGATTGCTTTTTACAGATGCAATTGCATTCATCATCTATCTGTTAATGGAATTATGCCTGCCGGTAGAAAAGATTACATTTGCAAGAATGCTTTCTGTGTCATGTCTGAACTTACTGGGAGCGTTAGCAATCCGTATGTTATATCGCTATGCATATAAATGTGGCAATCAGGAGAGCAAATGGGGAAAATTCCTGAATTCTGTTCTATACTTTTTTTCGGGAATCGAGCCTGGCAATGAGAAAGAAAACCGTAAGATTAAAGTTGCAATCATAGGTGCCGGACGCGTCGGAGTCGGACTGGCAGAAGACCTTATCAGCAATACGCAGTCTTCCTATGTACCGAGATGCTTTATTGATGTCAGTAAGGAAAAGATCGGACGAGAGATCCAAGGAATCCCGGTATGGACAGAAGATGATGTGACCGTAAAAAAACTTGCAGATTATGAAATTCAGGAGATCATCTTTGCAATTCCATCTATGAAAGCAGAAAAGAAGAAAAAACTGTATGAATTTTATAAAAATGCAGGATATAAAGTAAAAGTTTATGATTATCCGACCATGTATGCGGCAGGAGGCAAGAGACATCTAAGAGAGTTCGATGTGGAAGAGTTACTGTTCCGTAAACCAATCGTAATGTCAGATGAAAAGACAAATGCATACTACAGAGATAAAGTTGTGCTCATTACCGGAGGCGGCGGATCGATTGGTTCAGAGCTTTGCCGCCAGCTTGCAAAGATGCATCCAAAGCAGATCATTATTCTGGATATTTATGAAAATGGTGCTTATGATGTACAGCAGGAATTAAAAATCGCCTATGGAAATCAATTAAATCTGCAGATTGAAATCTGTTCCATTACTCACAGAAAAGCACTGGAAAAGGTCTTTGAGACATATCATCCGCAGATTGTGATTAATGCGGCTGCACACAAACATGTGCCGCTTATGGAACACAACTGTGTAGAAGCTATCTACAACAACGTATTTGGTACCTATAACCTGGTAGAGCTGTGCGAAGAATATGAAGCAGAACGCTTCATGATGGTATCTACAGACAAAGCCGTGAATCCGACCAATGTTATGGGTGCTACAAAGAGAATGTGCGAGATGATCGTACAGAGTGCAAGCACTCATGGAAAAGTAAAATATAGTGCAACAAGATTTGGAAATGTACTTGGAAGCGCAGGATCCGTCATTCCATTGTTCAAGCGTCAGATTGCCAACGGTGGTCCCGTAACTGTGACAGATAAAAGAATTATCCGTTACTTTATGACGATTCCAGAAGCATCACAGCTTGTATTACAGAGTGGAGCAATGGCTAAGAACGGAGAACTCTTTGTACTGGATATGGGACAGCCTGTAAAGATCCTTGATCTGGCAGAAAATATGATCCGATTATCCGGCGTAGAGGAAATAGAGATTGTGGAGACAGGACTTCGCCCAGGCGAGAAGCTGTATGAAGAATTACTTGTGAAGACAGAAGAACTGGACAAGACTGAAAACAGCATGATCTTCATCGAAAGAGATACTGCCTTAAGCCAAGAAGAGATTGAAGAGAAGATGCAGATTCTCAGAGAAGCCTGTGACAGTGGAGACAATCTGATCGCAAAGCAGGCAATGAGAAAAGTCGTGCCAACATTCAAGAGCCCGGAAGAAGTCAACTGCCATGTTGCAAATGAAAAACAGGAAGAAAAGGCAGAAGACAAAGTTGAAGTACATAAGAAGCCAGGAATGAAGGCAGCGATATTCTAAAAGCAACAGAATCTGAATAACTTTACAGAATCATTAATACAGTTCTATGCATATAACAATAAAATAAATGATAAGGGAGGCCTTAAATACCTCCTCTTAATCATTTTCACTTTTCCAGGATGTGCCCAAAGTGTCATAGGATAAATAACAATCATAGCCTGGAAGAGAACTCTTACAGGCTATTTGTATTTTATAAAAGAAATAAGGAGAGAGTAAAATTATGTCTAATCCTAAAAATAAATAATAATATACTAAAAGTCAATGGTATAGATTATAGGTAAAGATTATAATAACTAAGTTAAATTATAAAAAGTAAGTTAGAAGGAGTAAACAGAATGGCTTTTACAAGTAAAGAAAAGTTCGAGAGGTTTAATGATAAAATTTGGTTATCCTCACCAACAATGTATCCAGAGTCCATGAAATATGTAATGGAAGCTTATGAAACAAACTGGATGTCAACAGTTGGTGCCAATATTAATGAAGTCGAAAGAATAGCATCTGAGACATCGGGAACAAAATATGCAGTAGCATTATCCTGTGGAACAGCAGCACTTCATCTTTCTATGAAATTAGCCGGTGAAAGATTGTATGGTAAACCGCCGGTAGGAGTAGGAGCTCTTAGTCAACGTCGAGTTTTTTGCAGTGACGTAACGTTTAATGCATCTATAAACCCTGTTGTTTATGAGGGGGGCATTCCAGTTTTCATTGATACAGAGTATGATTCTTGGGGGATGGATCCAGAAGCTTTAGAAAAGGCATTTGAAATGTATCCGGAAGTAAAACTCGTAGTATATGCGGAATTATACGGATTTCCAGGAAACATTAAGGAGATTAAAGAGATTTGCGAAAAACATGGAGCTTTACTGGTAGAAGATGCAGCTGAAGCAATGGGCGCAACCTGGGAAGGTAAGGAGTGTGGTTCTTATGGTGATTATGGAGTTGTATCTTACAATGGTAATAAAATTATTACAGGATCTGCAGGGGGATGTCTGTTGACAGATTCCTTAGAAGATGCAAATCAGGCTCGTAAATGGTCAACGCAGGCAAGAGAAAATGCTCCTTGGTATCAGAATGAAGAAGTAGGATATAACTATCGAATGAGCAATGTGATTGCTGGTGTGATTCGAGATCAGTATAATCATTTATATGAGCATATTGCTCAGAAGAAAGCAATCTATGAAAGATACAAAGAAGGATTAAAAAATCTTCCAGTACAGATGAATCCGTTTGATGAAACAAAAGCAGAGCCGAATTACTGGTTGAGCAGTTTAGTGATTGATGAAGATGCAATGTGCAAGCAGGCAAGAAGCGAAACGGAAGCACTTTACATAGCAGAAGCAGGAAAGAGTTGTCCAACAGAAATTCTGGATGCGATTGCATCTATCAATGCGGAGGGCAGACCAATCTGGAAACCGATGCACATGCAACCGATGTTCAGAATGCATGAGTTTGTAACAGTTAAAGGATCTGGCAGAGCAAAAACAAATGCGTATATCGCAGGTGAAATCAAAAATATTGGTGCAGATATCTTCCATAGAGGTTTGTGTTTGCCGAGTGATAATAAGATGACGGTAGAGCAGCAGGATAGAATTATCGAAGTGATAAAGGCTTGTTTTAAATAAAATATTTATAAGAGAGGCAATATGATGAAAAAAATATTAATACTTGGTGGAGGTAAAAATCAATTACCTTTGTTAGAAGCGGCAAAAGAAGAGGGATATTTTATTATATTATGTGATTACGATCCTAATGCTTTAGGAAGAAAATTATGTGATAAATTCTATGAAGTGAGTATAATAGATGAAAATAAGATTTTAAAAATTGCTAGTGATGAAAATATCAACGGGATTGTTGCAAATACAGAAGCAGTGATGACCATTGTGGCCTCGATTTCGGAAAAACTAGATTTAGTAGGTAATTCTGAATGTTCAATATCAACGCTTGCTTCAAAAAGTAAGTTTCGAGAATTTCAAAGTAACATAGGATTATATGCCCCTAAACACTATGAATCGGATGTGTTTTATCGAGTGATAGATGAACTAGAAAAATTTAAATTTCCTATAATTATTAAACCAAGTCAGTCATCAGGTAGTAGAGGGGTAACTGTAATAGATTCGAGAGAAAATGAAGATTCAATTAGACAAGCATTTGAGACTTGTAAGAAGTATTCTAGAAATAATTGTGTTGTTTTCGAAGAATATGTAGATATGAAAACTATGGATGAAGTTGAAGCTGAAATTTTTATACATAATGGAGAAATCTTGTGGGATGGACTGTTACTTACTTTGAGAAATGAGAAGAAACCGTTAATTCCTATGACAGATATATACCCGTTGCCTTATTCCGAGAATCGTATAAATATAATTAAACATGATTTACAGAGAATCGTAGATGAGCTGGGCATTAGGCATGGTGAATATAATGCGGAATTATATTTCACTCCTGATGATCAATTGTTTGTCATGGAAATTAATGCTAGACAGGGAGGCGATTCAATCCCAGCTTATGTTCATAAATCGTGCGGAGTAGATATGTATAAATTGATGGTTACAACAGCAGTGGGCGAGGAGTATTATTGGGATTATTTAAAGACGTATGTAAGACAAATTTCCTATATTACACACCATCCATTATTTTCATATGAAGAGGGACAATACAGGGGCTTATTAATTGATAAAAATATTGAGAAGTACATTACAAAAATAGAGATGAAGATTCAATTAAATGATAATGTATATGAGGCAAAAGATGCATCGGATGAAATTGGGTATGTTGATCTTATGTTCCCCAATTCCATAATACAAGAAGAGGTATCCATGCACCTAGACGATTATATTAAAGTAGAGACGATATAATTAATAACTACACAATAACTCAGGAGAACAGATATTAAATGAAGATAGAAAAAATTACAAAAGAAGTATGTTCAAATAGGAAAGAAGAAATAGCATTATTTATATACAATAATTGCAATTTTGGACATGAATCAGAATGGTATTCAATGCAAGAGGCTTTGGCAAAAGTAGAGGTATTAGCAAGCTATATAGTAGATGGGAGTGCAATACCGTTTATGGCTCTAGAAAATGAGAAAATGGTGGGATTTGTATGGGGATATCCATGCGCTGATCGTAGAGATGACGGAAGAATATACATTAGTATTTTACAAGTAGATGAAGAGTATAGAGGGATGTCTATTGGTAGGAAATTGGTAGAAGCTGTTCAAAAGGAAGCACTTTCGAGAAATAATGCATATCACAAAATATGGCTGCACACAGATGGATATGAGGGAAACAAAGCTATAGACTTTTATGAAAAAATTGGATTTAAAAAAGAAAGAATTCAATATGTAAAAGAAATTCGGTAAGAAGGATAAATGGTATGTATAAAAAATATATAAAAAGATGTATAGATTTTGTGCTTTCTTTGATGGCAATAATAGTTTTATTTCCAATTTTTATATTATTAACAATAATTGGTTGTATTAAAATGAAGGGGAATCCATTTTTTACGCAAAAAAGACCAGGTTTAAACGAAAAAGTTTTTAAATTGATTAAATTTAGAACTATGTCCAATGCAAAAGATGAGTTTGGCAATTTGTTGCCAGATGAATTAAGAATTAACAAATATGGAAAATTTTTAAGAAGCACTTCTTTAGATGAATTACCTGAATTATTCAATATATTAAAAGGAGATATGTCCATAATTGGGCCGCGTCCATTGTTAGTTTCATACTTGAATTATTATACAGAAACAGAGCGTCACAGACATGATGTTCGACCAGGGCTTACAGGTTTAGCTCAAGTGAATGGGAGAAGTTTTATAACATGGGAAGAAATTTTCCAGTATGATTTGCAATATGTAAGTGAATTGACTTTTGGATTGGATATTAAGATAGTATTTCTTACTATGAAGAAAGTTTTTTTCAGAGATGATATTGCAGACGCTTCTACATATGAAAAGGATGAAAATGGACAATTATATGTTATTGCAGATGGAAAAAAATTTAAGGTGCATAGTGCATTGAATGAAGAAAGAAGTTATAAAATGTATGCTAATAAATAATTTTGAAATAGGTAGTGAATTTTCATATGATGAACATAATCATGGAGAGAAAATTATTTTGCCGAAGCTCATTGAAGATTACACTTACACATTTTCTGGAAGAACTGCGATAGAGACAGTACTGAAAAACGAGATAGGTATAAAAAAAGCGCTATTGCCATCGTATTGTTGTGACTCAATGATAGTTCCATTTCGTAAACATGGAATTAAAGTTGACTTTTATAGTGTTAATTATGTTAGTGGTGTGCAAGTTGATTTATGTTTAGAAGAAGACATAGATGCCATTATGTGGTGTAACTATTTTGGCTATACTATGAAAATGCCAGATCTATCGGAGTTTATTAATAGAGGTGGTATAATAATTGAGGATATTACGCATAGCTTTTATTCTGATAACAAATATAATAAACAGAGCGACTACTTAATTGCATCTATTAGAAAATGGGAAGCTATATTATGCGGTGGATACTGCGCTGCTGTTAAGAAAAAAATGAGTTATAAACCATTTACGTGTCCTTCAGAAAATTATTTAAAATTGAAAAGAACTGCTATGATTTTAAAAAGTGAATATCTTTCTGGAAAGATTAATATTGAGAAGGAGACTTTTATGCATCTGTTTTCAGAAGCTAATGAATGGCTAGCTGAGAATTTTTCTTGTAAGGCTATAGATGAGTATTCTGAAAATTATTTATTTTCAGTAGATTATGATATGCACCGAAAACAAAGAAGAAGTAATGCACGAATTTTATATGAAGGATTACAAAATCATCTAGATATAGATTTCCTTTTTCCGATAGAAGATATGGACTGTCCATTATTTGTACCAGTAATAATAAGAAATGGAAAACGAGATGCAATAAGAAAAAAACTAATTAAAAATGCGATATATTGTCCAGTTCATTGGCCACATCCAAATGCGGACTGCAATTCGAATCTTTATGAGTATGAATTATCGCTTGTGTGTGATCATAGATATGATGAGAAAGATATGCAAAGGATAGTAGATGTTCTTTGGAAAATTGAAAGAGAGGAATAGTGATATGAGTAAAACAATTCTAGTAACAGGTATTGGAGGATTAACACCTCGTTCAATTACAACAATTATTAGAGAAAATCATCCGGATTACAAAATTATTGGGTGTGATATTGATAAAAAAGCAGTCGGATTCTTTATGACACTGCGTGATGGAAGAAAGCTTGTAGATGAATACTATATATGTCCACGTTGTAATGAAGACGAATATTTTCCGTGGATTGAAAGATTAGTGGCTGAAAAAGGCATTGATTATGCATTTGTACAGCCAGAAGCAGAAATTGTTAAATGGGGAGAGTATTTTGAAAAGAATGGAAAATTCCCATGTCCTGTATTTATGGGATCCAAAGTACTTTCTGAGTCATTAAGAGATAAGTCCATTATGGCAGATTTGCTTGAAGGTACTGAGTTTATACCTAAAACAATTAAAGTAACTCAAGGAAATCCACGATTTGAAGATGTTGAAAATGAAATTGGTTTTCCGTGTTGGATTCGTGCAACAGAAGGAACAGGTGGTCTTGGATCTCTTAGATTAGATGATATCAGTAGTTATAAAAGCTGGTTATTCATAAATGCGAAAATTCCGGAGTTTACTGTGAGTGAATTCCTTACCGGACGTCATTTAGCGAATGAGATGCTGTACTATAATGGAGAGTATGTGAAAGGTGCAGCACTTGAATGTGCAGAATATGTTATGGCTAATACCGCTCCTTCTCATGTGACAGGAAACACACATTTTGCTCGTTTCCTTAATGAAAATAAAATTAATGAATTCTGCAATCGTTGTATTAAACATTTAGAGAAGGAGCTTGGTGTGCCTGCACATGGTATTCTTTCTTTTGATTTGAAAGAAGATAAAGATGGAAATATGAAAGTAACAGAAGTTAATATTAGACATATGGCATATGCAGGTGTTATGGCTCATGTTGGATTCGATCTTATTGAAGATACAATAAAAATTATGGAAGATGGAAATGCAGATCGTGTTGAACGAGACCAGTATCATCAGTACGAAAAGCCATATGTATTCTTGCGTGATGTAGATGTAGAACCTATTATATTGGATAGTGAAGAGATATTTGATAAAACAAAAAGAGAAATATAAAGTTGGGAGATTGTTAGCGTGGATGTGGTAATTATTGCTCAATATTTAAGAAATATTGAAGAATTGAAGGGGAACAATAGTAGATTTATTTATTTGGCAAATTTATTATCAAAAAAAGAGAATACTAATGTAGAAATAATTACTTCCGATTTTCTTCATGGTCCATATAAGCATGCATCTAAAGTGGAGCAGCCAGATAATTATAAGATAACGGCTATTAAAGAGCCAGGATATCAAAAAAATATAAGTTTAAAAAGGTTCTTTAGTCATGCGAAACTAGCAAAAAATATAGGAAAGTACTTAGAAACAAGAGAAACTCCAGATTGTATTTATTGTGCAGTTCCATCCCTTGATGTTGCTAATGCGGCAGCAAAATACTGTAAAAAAAATGATGTAAAATTTATTGTAGATATTCAGGACTTATGGCCGGAAGCATTTAAAATGGTTTTAAATATTCCTGTTCTTAGTGACATTATTTTCTATCCGATGAAACGTCAAGCGGATAATATCTATATTCAGGCAGATGAAGTTATTGCGGTTTCAAACACTTATTGTGAGCGAGCTTTAGAAGTTAATAAAAAATGTGATAGAGCGCATACTGTTTTTTTGGGGACGAAATTAGAAGATTTTGATAATAATTCTAAAACCAAAACGACCATAGAAAAAAAAGATAATAGAATATGGTTAATGTATTGTGGGTCTTTAAGTCACAGTTATGATTTAAAAACAGTAATAGATGCGTTGGCAATAATGAAAGATAAAAATGAAGAAGTTCCTTATTTTGTGATAATGGGTGATGGAGTTAAAAAAGAAGAATTTGAGCTGTATACAAAACAAAAAGAAGTAGAATGTTTATTTACAGGAAAGCTAGAATATGCAGATATGTGTTCGGTATTATGTAAGGGAGATATAGTTGTTAATCCGATAATCGCCAGTTCACCGGCAAGCATTATTAATAAACATGGAGATTATGCTGCATCAGGATTACCCGTTTTAAATACACAGGTTAGCGCAGAGTATAGACAGCTTGTAGATTCTTATAAAATGGGATTTAACTGCGAAGCAGAATCTCCGGAAGATTTGGCTGAAAAGTTGTCGATTCTGTGTAAAGATGAAGAGCTTCGTAGACAGATGGGAAAAAATGCACGAAAATGTGCCGTAGAAAAGTTTGATAGAAAGAATACCTATATGGAAATCTTAAATATAATTTTGAGGACGATATAATGAAAGTTTTAATAATTTCACATAATCCGTTCAGTACATATCAAAGCATGGGAAAAACGTTTTTGTCGCTATTTTCAAAGTTTGACAAAGAGGAATTATGTCAGTTGTATATATATCCAACGATTCCAGATGTTGATGTTTGTAATTCTTATTATAGAATTACTGATAAGGATGTATTGAAAAGTTATTTGCATTTTGGAAAAGTTTCATCTAGAGAGATAAAATCGGATGAAATTGATATTACAGTACATGAGAAGTTTGAAAACAAGAAAGATGAAAAGCTATATAATCGAGAAAAGAATTATTTTACAATGATTGGAAGAGATCTCATGTGGAAGTTTTCAAAATATTATAATAATTCATTAAAAAAATGGATTAGTAAGGAAAAGCCAACCTGTATTTTTTTGGCACCTGGAGAAGCGAAATTTATATATGATTTAGCTATGAAAATATCACATGATTATAAGATTCCTATAATTACATATATTTGTGATGAATTCTACTTTATCAAATGTCCTAAAAAGCTGTTAGGAAAAATCCAATTACAGTTATTACAAAATAAGATTAGTAAATTAATGAAAAATACGGAAGAAATAATAACGATTTGTGATGAATTAAACAAACAGTATTCCGAGAAATTTAATGTACCAGCAATGACAATTATGACTGGAACTAATTTTCAAATAGCTGAAGAACCGAAAAAATCAGACAGAATAGATTCAATAACATATTTAGGAAATTTGGCTTATAAAAGGGATGAATCTATATTAGAAATTGGAAAAGCACTTGATAATTTACGAAAGAACCAAGGCATTGAATGCAAATTAAAAATGTATACCGCTAGCATAGATGAAAAAATGAAGGAAGCAATAAAAAATAGTGAATCTATTGAATATTGTGGGTATGTAACGGGAGATGCATTTGTGAAGGCGTTTCATGAAGCGCAGATGCTACTTCATATTGAGTCGTTTGATGAAATTTGTATTGATCGAGTGAAAAATTCTATTTCAACAAAAATAGCAGATAGTTTAGCGAGTGGAATTCCGTTGTTGGTTTATGCACCTGAACAGATTGCATCAGTTCATTATTTGAAAAACAATAAGGCTGCTTGTGTGATTACTGATAAAGAAAAACTAGAAAAGGAATTAATGATTCATTTGACTAAATATAATGAGAGAATTCAATATGCTTTGAATGGTATAAATGTTGCTCGGATAAAGCATGATAGCAATGTTAACTCAGAAAAAGTATATGAGTTATTAAAAAAGTGGAAATAAATTCTGAAATATCAAGAAATAATACAAAAAGTATGCAAGGAGAATTTGAATGAAGGTTTGTTTAGTCGCGGTAAGCTCATTAAGAGTAGCTCCATATGTGAATAAATATGATGAATTGCTTAAAAAAAATGGAATAGAATGTGACATTATTTCTAAAGAGCATGAAGAAGAAAAAGATAATTATATAGCGGATGAAAAAAATTTTGTCTTTTTTTATAAAGATGCAAAAACGATTTTTCAGAAAATTAAACGATTTCTTCAGTATGCTGATTTTGTAAATGATGTGCTTGTTAAAGAAAAATATGATAGAATGATAATTTTTGATCCATTTTATGCTGTGCTATATTATTTTAAACATGGTATAAATTTTTTCAAAAAAACACCATATATATTGGATATAAGAGATTATAATCCGCGGTTATCTTATTGTTTTGTGAAAAAAGTGTTGAAAAAAATTATGAACAATGCTGGGATGGTAACCTTATCGTCTTCAAAATTTAAAATATGGTTACCAACTTCTTCTAACTTATTTACTATGCATAATATACCATTAACGGATAATTTAAAAAAAAATACACAAGCGTTTTGTAATCAAAAAATAAAAATAGCATATCTTGGTGGAATTGGTTATTATGAGCAGAATAAAAAGATAGTAGTAGCTACACATAATACGGATGTTAAATTAATGTATGCGGGTGTATATCCGGCAGTAAATAATATAAAAGAATACTGTTTGCAAAATGGTTATGATGATGTATTGTTTTTTGGAAGATATAATGATACAGAGAAAGATAAATTATACGCAGATGTTGATATAATTAATGCCGTGTATGGAAATGACTCGTTAGTAGTTACAACTGCATTGCCTAATAAACTTTATGATAGTGCATTTTATAAAATTCCAATTATGGTTAATTCGGGTACGTATTTGGGAGAGATTGTGGAAAAATATAATATGGGATTTACAGTAGATCCGTTTAATGATGATATTTTAGCTTGTATTCATTCATATAAAGAAAACTTTGATTCAGAAATATTCGAAGAAGGTTGTAGGACATTTTTAAGAGATGTTTTAATGGAGCAAAAAGAAACAGAAAATCAAATTTTAAAATTTCTTGGAGTAATATATGGGTAGTTTGAATTTAAAGAAAAAAATGGTAAAACAAATATTTGCATTTATAGGCACTTTACTTGTAATGGGACTTATGATTGTATATTTGAATAACGCTTATCAATTAAATTTATATAGTACACAATGGATGCAGATGGGAATACTTTTAATAGGTGTATGTTTGCTTATTTTTAATCATAAATTGAATAAACTAATGGTAGTAGCATTTTTACTTAGCTTAAGTATGTTAATACCAGCAGTTTTTTATTCTGTAGAGAAATATGGTTTTATGGGGTTGATCTCAAAAACATTCCTTTGGTTTTTTGTCATAATTATTGGGTATGAATATGGAAAAAGTAAGAAAACGACTTATAATAGGTATCTCATTTTAGGTGTATTGTTAATATTGGTGTACATATATTGTAGTAATACATTTTTAGATTTTTCGATTGCTAATAAAAATTATGTTCAAACATCAATTTATTATTTAATATGCATGATACCATTCATTTTTATATTTTCGCATAGAAAAATAAGTTTGTTTTTCTTGGGCTTGATTTCTTTATTGACTTTGACATCATTTAAACGATCTGCTATCTTAGTTTTGACAATGACACTTTTAATTGTTCTTTGTATTAATATAAAAAAAATTAATATAAAACAATTATTAAAATATGGGTTTTTAATAATTATAATATTCGGTACAGTAATCGTAGCGTATGTAAAAATTAAAAATTGGGATATAAGTGATTTACTCGACATTTTTAATATATGGAGCAATAGGTTTAAAGAATCTGGTTCACGTGAGAGCTTATATTCTTATGTGCTACAGAGGCAATTTGATTCTTCGATTTTAGAGTGGATGTTTGGACATGGTTATAATTCTGTTATGGACACTGTGCTTTGGGGACTGAGTTCACATTGTGACTATTTAGAAATTTTATATAATTATGGAATAGTAGCAGAAATCCTGTTTATATATTTCATTTTAATATTAATAAAAAAGGCGGTAAGACTTGTAAGAGTGAATTCAATATATGGGAATGGATATATTAGTTCAGTGGTAATTTTTCTTGTTGCATCGTTGCCAAGTCATATGCTTACGTATTCTACATATTTTCTGAGCATTTGCTTTTTTTGGGGATACATGGAATCTGTAAGTGAGAACTATTAAGGAAGGAAGAGAAAATGCTATGAAAATAGGAATATTAACGTTTCATAAAGCTAGAAATTATGGAGCATTTATGCAGTGTTATTCACTTAGTAAAACATTAATGGAGGTATTTCCAGAGCATGAAATAGAAGTGATAGATTATGCATCATATAATTTAATACATGATTATGAAAAAAATATATGGGAAAGAATATTTGGAAGCAAGATGGATGCAAGTAAACCATCTTGTATGTTGGTTATAAAGCGTATCGGCAAAACATTATTAAATATAAAAGGGCTAAAAGAAGAGGCTAATATTAGAAAGCAGAAAAAGCAGAACTTTGATGATGTACAAAAATATTTGCCGTTAACTAATGAATCTTTAATAACAGATAATAAAGAAAACTTTAAAGCATTTGTTGAAAAGCTAAAATATGATGTGGTAGTTGTTGGAAGCGATGCAATTTGGAATGATAATCAAACTACATGGCCGAATCTATATTTATTGCATGATATAAAAGGTGTTATTAAAATGAGTTATGCAGCATCAACTTATGGAATGGATTTTTCACAAATGAGTGAAAAACATAAGGATTATGTAAAAGAGGCGCTAGAGGACTTTAGATTTGTGGGTGTTAGAGATAATGTGTCAAGTGAATATGTAGATATATGTACAAATCATAAAACAAATGCAATTCATACATGTGATCCGAGCGTATTTTTAGATTTAAATAATTTACCTGTAAATTTGGAGCAAGTAAAAACCAAGTTAGCGAACAGGGGGATTGATTTCAATAAGCCTATTATTGGACTTATGTGTGAAGAATGGCTTGCAAAGAAAGTTAGAAAAAATATAGGTGAAGATTACCAGTATATATCCGTATATTATAAAACAGGATATGAAGATGTTTTTTTAGATGACTTAAATCCTTTTGAATGGGCACTTGTATTCGCATTATTTGAAGCTACATTTACTCATTTTTTTCATGGTACTATGTTTTCAATAAAAAATGGTACATTAACATTTGCTATTGAACGTGGATCGGCTTATAAACGAAAATACGAAACAAAAATTAAAGATGTGTTAACTAGACTTAACTTAATAGATGAATGTTATTATGAAGATGATTTGATGAAAGTTGAGCATTGGAATAATATTAGAAAGAGATTATTTACAAATGACAAGGATCATACAAAAAGCAAGTATTTGAGTCAGTTAAAACTAGAATCAAAAAGTAAAGATATATTTATTCAGGAGTTAGAGGGGATAATAAATGAGGAGTAGTTCAAAACCTGAAGGGATGCGTAAACTAGGAAAGAATATGCTCATTTTTTCTATAGGTAGTTTTGCAAGTAAGATGATGGGATATTTCCTGATTCCTTTTTATACAGCTATTTTATCAAACGCAGAATATGGTGTTTATGATATTGTTGTTACTACAGTAAATCTGGTGTTTCCTATTTTCACTTTACTAATTACTGAGTCAACAATGAGGTTTGCATTAGACAAAGACAGTAATTGCAAAAAAATATTTACGCTTTCATTTTTAACAGTATGTGTAGGAACATTGATTGCTATTGCGTTTTCTCCTTTGATTTTACTTAGTAATGTATATAAAGAGTATTATTGGTTTTTTGTAGGATATTATTTGGTATATGCAGTGCATACGTTTTGCTCACAATTTGTGAAAGGACAAGAACAGACAAAAAGGTATGCAGAAAGCGGAATACTGGGGACTGCTATAACGTTATTTCTTAATATCTTATTAATGGCAGTGATTAAATGGGGGTTAGTAGGATACTTTTTAGCAACAATTATAGGAACCTTGTTTTCTATAGTATATTTGTGGATAAGATGTGATTTATCTCAAAACTTTTGTAGAATTGAAAAAAGAGATGTAGCTTTATTTAAAGAAATGCTTAGATATTCTATTCCAATTATGCCGAATGCTTTGAGTTGGTGGATAAGTACTTCGTCTGATAAGTATATAATATCTTATTTTTCGGGAGTTGCAGAAACGGGATTGTATTCTATTGCATATAAAATTCCATCTTTAATGACTGTTTTTACAACTATTTTTTTTAATGCATGGCAAATTTCAGCTGTAGAAGATTTTGGTAGCGAAAAGTCTAAAAAATTATACTCAAATGTATATAGCTATTTTTTTGCATCTTTGGTTTGTATAGCTACTTTGATTATAACCTTTATAAAAGTAATATGTAATATCATATTTTTAAATGAATTTTATCATGCATGGAAATTTGTACCACTATTGATTATGGCATATGTGTTTCATGATTTAGCAACATTTATGGGATCTGTTTATACATCAAGCAAAAAAACAAAAATGTTATTTTATTCTACTTTGGTAGGAGCTACTGTGAATATTATATTAAATATGCTTATTATTCCTTATTTAGGGGCATTAGGAGGTGCATTGACAACATTTATTAGTTATTTTATAGTTTGGATTATTAGATATATTGACATTAAAAAGGTAATAAAAATTGAAAATCAATGTATACGGGATCGTACATGCTTAGTTTTGCTTTTAATTAATACATTGTTTATAACATTAGATGTAAAGTTTTCATTTCTTTGCGCAGTGTTTATATCAATTATTATAATGTCTATGCAATATAAAATAATACGAGAAATTTTAAGTAAAGTCATAAAAATCAGGAAATAAAATTTTTACAAGGAGAAAAATAATGAAAAGAATAATGCTTGTTTTTGGAACCAGACCAGAAGCAATTAAGATGTGTCCGTTAGTTAATGAATTGAAAAAAAGAAAAAATATTGAGACAATAGTATGTGTGACAGGTCAGCATCGTCAAATGTTAGATCAAGTTCTAGAAACATTCGATGTAGTTCCGGATTATGATTTGTCAATTATGAAAGATAAACAGACATTGTTTGATATTACAACTAATATTTTGGATAAAATAAGAAATGTTTTAGAAGAAGTGAAACCAGATGTTGCGTTGGTTCATGGTGATACATCTACTACATTTGTTACAGCGTTAGCATGCTTTTACTTACAGATTCCAATTGGACATGTAGAAGCTGGATTAAGAACATATGACATTTATTCACCATATCCAGAAGAGTTTAATAGACAAGCAGTTTCTATTATATCAAATTATAACTTTGCACCAACATTAAAAGCGAAAGAGAATTTAGTTAGAGAAGGAAAAAATGAGGAAAAAATTTGGATAACAGGAAATACGGTTATTGATGCATTAAAGACAACTGTTAAAGAAGATTATACACATCCAGAACTTGATTGGGCAAAAGGAAGTCGTTTGATTTTTATTACAGCTCACAGAAGAGAAAACTTAGGTCAACCGATGCACAATATGTTTAGAGCTATTCGTCGAGTAATGGAGGAACATCCTGACGTGAAAGCATTATATCCAATTCACATGAATCCAGTAGTACGAAAAGCTGCTGAAGAAGAATTAGGAGGATGTGACCGAATTCACATTATTGATCCAGTTGAGGTGTTTGATTGTCATAATATAATGGCACAATCTTACCTGATTTTAACAGATTCTGGCGGAATTCAAGAGGAAGCCCCGTCACTCGGGAAACCAGTACTTGTTATGCGTGATACAACAGAAAGACCGGAAGGTATTGCGGCAGGAACTTTGAAATTGGTAGGTACAGATGAAAAAGTGATTTACAATAATTTCAAAGAATTACTTGAGAATGAAGAAACTTATAAAAAAATGTCACAAGCAAATAATCCTTACGGAGATGGAAGAGCATGTGAACGTATTGCAGATATTTTGGAAAACGGAGAGGTATCTTTTTAAGAGAAATTATTTGTATAAGTAGATTATAATCATAATTAATAAGGCTCTATAAAAAGAGCCTTTGCTACTCAAAAGTAAATCCTCAAACATGAGTGCTGGAAAGCAAAAATCCCCGCATTTTAGCAGGGATTCAGCAAGGGTTGATAAAATATATGATGAATGTGCATTAATTGAATCGCATTCGTTGGTAATTGTGAAAAAGTATTATGATGCAGATTTGGCAAAATATTTAAGAATGAATGATTATTTGATAATTAAGGCTCATGGAACGGTAGATGAGACATCAAAAATGATTTTTACACATAAACAATATAGTCAGGCTAGATGTCAAAATGCTTCTTTTTATAAGTTGCTTGATTTACTAATTTTAACTCATACTTTCATATTTTTAGGGTGTGGAATAACAGATCCAGACATAGAATTGACGTTAGAAAATGCTAATTTCTTTTATGAAGGATGTCCACCGCATTATTTTGTTACGGCAGAAGGAGAAATATCTGAAAATATGAAAAAAGTGTTATTGGCTAATAGGAATATTGAGATTATACCATATACGAATAAATCAGGTAAGCATTTAGAATTATCCCATTCATTAAATGAGTTGGCAAAGCTGGTAGATGCTCGGCGAGAGGAATTAGCATTAACATTTACATGGTAATTATGGCATGTGTCAAGATTGAAGGGGACAGACCCAATTAAGATAATTTTCATTTCGCTGAGACAGAAACGTTGTATGGGTGGAAATTTAGAGCCAAGGATATAAAAAGAATTAATTGAAGATATTGGAACAGCGAACATATAAGTTCATGATAAAATATTACTGACAGGAAAAAGTGTACAATCGCATTTGTATGGAAATAAACGATGGGAAGAAGGTAAGGTTATGTCGTTAACGATGGTGCATGAAATATTTGGCAGTTTGCCGGATTGTAAAGAATGGAATGCTCATTTGTTGAAATTTAAACATTCAAAAAAACAAGGGACGATATATAATTGTAGGGAAATTGAATTTGAACCATTAAATAGAATAGATGCATTGGTTCAGGAGATTAGTGATACATACACAGGTGCTAGAAAAAACAGATTAGAAAAATACACAGATGTACGTGAATATGATGGTACATGTAATGGTACTACAGTTTACAGAATTAGTGAAGATAATCCCAATATAACTATAGATTTAGATGCACTGTTTGATGGAATTGCGGATTCTGATTCAGAATCCGATCCGCTTGAAATGAAAGCGCAGGCTTATATTTTATGTGGTCAAATAGAGAAAAATGATGAAGTACATCAAGTTAAGTTGATTTCTATGAACACACCTGTTTCAACATGGAAAAATCGTTTTCTCCATAATGCGGGAAAGTTTCATGATATATCAGATAAAGTATTAAATTTGAGAACGACAATGAATGTGGTAATTTATGATAAAACAATCTATTTTTTAGACATGGCAGGCGAAACGTTATTTAATATGGAACGTGCATATAAAATAAAATGTCATGACGCTGTAGAAGAAATAGCGAAAATGGATATAGTTACAGATTCAGATATGTTTAAAACTACGGCAATATCTGGACCAAATCCAAGAAGATTTGCTGCATTTAGTAAATCAAAATTGCAATTGCTTTCTAAAAAGAAAAACAGAGAAAAGGTGGCTAAACATTTTGGAATTCCATTGACGAGTGATAAAACACATTTTGATACGAGAGAAAAAAAGGATGCAGAAAGTTTAGTGAAAATTTTGTGTGGAAAAGCAATGTGGGATATTCTTGAAGAGATGCCGGTAGAAGTTGATGGAATAAAGAGTTGGATGGGATAAAAAAGGAATATAAAATATGTCTAAAGCAGTATCATATAGCCTGTTTTTTCTGTCATTTATTCCCCTGTGGATTACAGTTATTTTTATTGATGGAAAAAGCTTGATTGAAGGCAATGAAAATAATTGCACAGAAAAGATCAGTATAGCATTGATTTTACTTAATATTATTATTTGTTTCATTGTTCTTTTGGTAAAAATAAATCACAAAGAACATACATATTTATATATCATAGAAAAGGCAGCAGAAGAGAAAATGGTTACGGCAGAATATTTGCTTTCATACATTCTTCCATTGTTTGCGTTTGATTTTACAAAGTGGGATGAAGTTGTAAAATTTTTGATTTTCTTTTTAACTTTCGGGTACTTATGTATTAGACATAACAGTTTTAGTATTAATATTGTATTAGAATTATTGGGATATAAGATGTATGATTGTAATTTAAAAAATGGCGACGGAAAAAGTGTGGAGAAAACTGTTATAAGTAAAAAGAATCTATTAGTGTGTAAAGGAGAAGAGGTAAAGATAGTGACCTTAAATAATGAATTTTGGCTTGATAAGTAATTTATTATTTTATTTTTGTCCAATAGACTGAAGTGGTCAAGATCCACAAAACCAATAGATATAGGCTTGATGGAATAGGAAAGGAAAATGAAGCTTGAGTGCAGTATATGATTGGGATACGTTTAAGAGATATCATGGTGGTGTAGAAGGGGCGAGAGCTTGCTTTGAGAAGTTGATGGAAGAGTTGCTGCGAAAGGAAAATCCAAGCAGGAATGTAAAACGTGTACGTCTTGCCCAGGGTGATGGTGGAATCGATGTTTTTGTTGGAAATATAGGACAGGAAAAAATAGACGTATATCAGTGCAAGTATTTTGATGCAGATTTAAGAAACAGCCAATGGAAGCAAATTACGGATTCATACAATAGAGCAATTGAAAATCCGGATTATCAGATGAATAAATGGATATTGTGTTTACCGGCAGAACTTTCTTTAAATGAACATATAAAATGGGAAAAATGGAAAAAGGAACATAAAGTTGATTCATTTGAGATAGGGCTGATGTGTGGGAATGAGATTATAGATCGATTGAGTAATCAAGGGCTTTGCGATAAATATTTTCAGAGTACTTTTCCTAAATATATATCCAGCAGACCTCATGGAGTAAAAAACTGTATGTTCCGTGATAATGAAGTAAATCTTTTAAAAGAAGAGTTAGAAGCAGGTAATAATATTTTAATATATGGTGAAGGTGGTTATGGAAAGACATCACTTGCAATGCTCTTGTTCGAACTGGTAAAAGACGAGTATTGTCATTTGGCCTGGGTGAACTATGAAAATAGTTTGATGGATAGTTTGCTTAATTCGTTGACTATTTATGAAAATATTGAAAGAGAAGAACGAATTAAACAAGAGCAAATTAAACAAGAGCGAATTGAACTAATCTGTTACTTTTTAAGACAACAGGATAAGAATACCATTATTTTTTTGGATAATGTAGATGAACAGATTCAGGATGATGAATACATGCATGAACTAGATGGGTGTGTCGGATTTGTTATCACATCAAGACTTCCATTTATAGAGAATTTTAAGGGATATCATATTGAAAGCAAATCTATAGAAGAGTGTAGAAGAATTTTTGAACTGTATTATCATGCACCTTGCAATATTGAAGAGGGTGTTTTTAACAATTTTATAGAATATATAGAGCAAAATATACTTTTTATTGAACTTGTTGCAAAGACAGCCCGTTATGCAGAAATGCCATTAAATGATTATATAAAAGAAATAGTGACGACTGGGTTATCGATAAGTGAGGATGAGATATATTCAAGCTATGACCGGAAAACAGATAGTTTGATAAATCGATTAAAACATTTATATACACTACAAAAAATGACAGCAGAAGAACAGGAAATATTAGAAAAATTCGCGTTGACACCGAATTTATATGTTCCGTTCCAATATAGAGAGTGGGCTGGGATAAAAAAAGACAAGCTGGTTGCACTCATTAACAGAGGCTGGATTGATAAATCAGAGGATGGTTATAAAATGCATCCTTTAATAAAAGAAAGTATACTCCAACAAGAAGTAATTAGCATTTCGACTTTTGAAGAGTTAATAGATAGTATTTCAAATGATGAATTTTGGCATTGCAATGATGAATATAACAAATTGTTAATCAAGAAGCAGATTGCAAAAAAAATTATAGATTATTTTATTGATGTAGATTATAAAAAGATATTAGATTTAATTGTCCAATATTCTCATATATGTATTGAATTTTCAGAGTATAAAGAATCTATTACAGTCTTAACACACACACGTGAATTATGTGAAGCAGAAGAGAATTATGATGAACGAATTCTTTTATCAATTAATTTAGCTATAGCATATTCGTATTTTCATGGATGTGATCAAAAAGAAGTTGTGTCCTGCTTAAAGGCAATAGATGAAATGGCAGATAAGATTCAGCTTAGTGATGATGACTTGTTTGATATTTATAATTTACATATTATGACAAAAAGTTATTTTGGCGAAATGGAAAATGCAAAGCAATATTTTGATAAAATATGTGAATTGAAAATTACCGAAAGAGATTTCATGACAGCGATGCTCAATTATACGAGTGGATTAATACAGGTTAAAAAGATGGATGATGCCATGTTTTATATGATGAAATTCAAAGAACGTTTTGAAAAGGAATATAGTAATCATGAAGCGTATTTAGCAACCTTTTATAGTAATTTAGCAATCGCCTATGCGGATAAAGATGATTTTCAGCAAGCGTTGGCATATGATCAAAAAGCATATGATATAAGAAAGCGAGTTCTGGGTACTTATAGTAAAGATATGGCAATAACATATATTTCATTAGCAGAAGATTATTTACAGTTTAATAGAAATGATGAGGCAAAGGAGTGTATAATCAAAGCAGAAGAAATATGCAAGGATATTTTTGAGAATGAAGATAATGAGTTATATCAAAATGTGATTCACGCGAAACATGTGTTAGGAATTTTAGATTAAAGAGTATGAGTGTACTTTACCGAATGGTAATAAAAAGAGTATGGAGATAAGAGTATGAGGGAGTCTAATTCGTATTTTATTTTACATGTGTCAGATTTTCATATTTCAGAGAAAACACAGAAGAATGCATCGCTGGCTTTGGCGGTGTTGATTGATAAGTTAAAAGAGATGGATATCAGCATTTCTTACTTGATTCATACAGGTGATGTTATTAATTCGAGTGATATAAAAGCCAGAATAAAGAAAGAGTATGGAGAAGATCTTACGGATTCTCAGTATGATGCACATTTACGAGAGATTACTAAGAAGAGATTTGACATTGCTTATAAAATCATGGACAAGTTTATCAAGGATCTGGATGTTCAACAAAAGCATATCGTAATATGTTGTGGAAATCATGATAAGTGTAGGTTTAACGCGAAGAAGACAAAGGCGATGGCGTTTAAACCATTTCAGGATTTTATAAGAAAAATTGGGTGTCATGATGAACTTACAGCGTTTTATGATTTGGATGATTTGAATGTACTGGTTTTGAATACGAATGTGGCAGACAGTAAAGAAAAGGTTACTTGTATAGATTGTGAGAACTTGAGGAATGTTCTTGATCTGAAAGTGAAAAATGATGATGAGCTCAATTGGTTTTACTGTAGTGAAAAGAATCAGCAGGCATCATCAAAAGACGATAGGATCAGTGTGATTGTAGCACATCAGCCTCTTTATGACATATGTGAGCGTATCAGACTTCCATATGGTTCTGAGACGCAAAGTACAGATTTTTTGTCTGCACTGCAGGACTTTATTAATGGAAATGGTATTTATCTGTGTGGAGACAAGCATACTTCCAGCATTGCAGCATCTTATATACATGATATTCCTCATTATTTTTGCGGGCATCCATTTACCGAAGATAAGAATACTGTTCCGGCGAAAATAGGATGTAAATTGAAGAATTTCCCGAAAGTGCAGAGTATAGATGTGGATTATAATCTGATAGAAATAAGAGATGGAAAAATAGGGAAAATCCGGAAGATTCATTTGTCTCAAAAGGAGCGGGGAAAGTGGGAGTGCCAGATTCATCCAATTGATGCAGTTGTTTCAAAGCTTTATGAAAAAAGCAGGAAATATCTGGTAAAGAATTGTTTTGCCTTGCTTGCAGCGCAAAGTGGAACAAGATATAGTTCATGGGCAAATCTGTCATGGAGAAATTTATTTAACCGCCTGGATACGGGGGATAAGATAGATGATTTCCAAGAATTGTCGGAGTATTACAGGTTATTTTGTAGGCTGAAGAACAGTGCCGGAGAAACGATTGGAGAGAATGACCAAGAGAATTTATTTTATGAGTTGTCTGAGTTGATAAAGAATTCATTTCAGGAACCGAGAGATTTTAACCGGCAGAATATCTTGAATATACGAGGAGATTATAGTTCTGGCAAGAGTACATTTTTAGGATTGTTTTACATATATTTACTGTATCAGTATAATTATGGGAAAATTCATTTTATTCCGGCGTATTTCAATATGGAAAATGAGGATATTTTTAATAAAATCCAGGATGGAAGCACCTATGCGCTGGCTGTGAAACAGACATTTTCTGCGTTTGTCAATAAAATAGAAGAAATAGCAAGGGTTGAAAAAGAGCCGGTGTGCTATATCATAGACGGATTGGATGAACAGGATATCTGGAGTGAAAGTTCGCAGGACAGTGTTGGACGTGTGGCGCTGGATATATTGTCAGAGAGGAAAGACTCTAAATACGTGATGTCTTTTTGCCAGAATAAATTGGCATGTTTTAAGAATACGATGCCGGAAATCAAGTATTATGAGACAAGCAGTGTGATGTATTTTAATCCAATCTTTGTGAATGAAAAAGCATCAGCTGACAGCAAATTTAATAAATTTGTGAAATTTATGATTGAGCTGAATAAAAAGGACAGTGACATGCCAAAGGTGAGTTTGGAGCCAGTTGAAATACCAGAATGTTCGGCAATCAGAAAGTTAAGAAGATTATATATTAATGCAGGATTTATCTATCATAATTATCAGTATATTACGAAGTGTAAACCTGAAGATACAGTTGACAGCGTATACAAGAAGTATATTGACCAGCAGCATCAGATATGTCTGAATACGCTTGGATATAATTTTGTGCATTATGCACCGGCTATGGCATATTTCTTTACATATGAAGGTTATACTTATGAGCGGTTTAAGGCTATAGCGCCGGGAAGTTCGAATTACTGGGAGCGAAAGATTGTAGAGTATTCAGGAAAGATATATAATACATTTATCTTTATTAAAAAGCATAAAGATGCAAGAGAGTATCTTTTGGCGTTGCACTATAACAGAGAACTTCGGTATTTTGCGGAAAACCCTAAGAATGAAATACCTGAGAATTCGATCATCAATAAACTGATTCCTAGAAACATCTCTATTATTATAAAAAAATTGTGGAGGAATGATCAGAACAAGTTTATTATTGTGTGCCGCAATTTGATTGAAAAAAGAAAGCTGGCGAATAGCAGGCCGATAAATAAATGTACCTTATCGATACTTACGTATGTATTGGCTTATTTAGATAAAATACCAGATTATATCCGTGATGAAATTGAGAGAATGCTGTTGGAGCTTGGAACTATAAAGTCCGAGACTGGAGAACATATCGGCTTGTCAGATCCGTGGAAGATTACCGGCAATAACTCTGAAAAGATGAAAAATTTTATTGATTTGAATTTTTTGCATTCGCAGAAGATCTTGGGAGCAATGAATTCCAACAGTTCGATTCAGCTTGTAAAAGAACTCTTAGAATCACCGGCATTTGTGTTGTATAACAGACAATATATGATGTGGTATTATGGTGATTTGACAATATATGGTGAGAATAGAATAAAGAATCTGATCCCTGGTACAGACGTTGTGAATAAAGGAATCGATTATTATAACTGTTTCCATACATTTTACCACAAGTTATATGCATATTTTGAAAATGGCTGTACATATGCGTATCCGTTGTTGGAGTTTGATTTATTTACCATGTGTGATCTGGTATATAGCCGGCAACTGCATAAGCAAAAAGAGTATGCGAAGATCTTTTTCTCTTCTGAAGATGAGAGGGAGCAAGAGATATATGCATTTACAAAGGATATGTTGGAAAAATATATCGAAAGTTCTGTGGTAAAAGAACGAATTCGTTTGACGGAGGAAAGCAAAGCTCAACTGGAAAAAATAGAAAAGGACTTTGAGTTAGGTGATTCAGAAGGTGCAGCGATAACACCTTATGAGCGGATATTAGCAGTGCTGGAGCGGTCAGATATCAGATCGGATGCAGCATATGTCTATTCTTTCTTCAAAGTAATGTCAAAATTATTTAGGACGAGCTGATAAGGGATCATCTGGATAATGATAATAAAAAATATAAGAATTAAAAATATAAGAATTAATAAAAGTGGATACGAAAAGGAGAAAACAATGGGAGCATTTACAGGAAAAACACTTATGATTACAGGAGGAACAGGTTCATTTGGAAACGCAGTATTGAACCGTTTCCTTAAGACTGATATTGGAGAGATTCGTATTTTCTCTCGTGATGAGAAGAAGCAGGATGACATGCGTCATGAGTTTCAGGCTAAGATGCCGGAAGTAGCAGATAAAATCAAGTTTTATATTGGAGATGTTCGTGATTTACAGTCAGTAAGAGCAGCAATGCCAGGGGTAGATTATATCTTTCATGCAGCAGCTTTAAAGCAGGTGCCATCATGTGAGTTCTTCCCGATGGAAGCAGTCCGCACGAATGTAATTGGAACAGAGAATGTGTTGACTGCAGCAATTGAAGCTGGGGTTGAATCTGTTATCTGTCTTTCAACAGATAAAGCAGCTTATCCAATTAATGCAATGGGAATTACAAAAGCAATCGAAGAAAAAGTTGCAGTCGCAAAATCCAGAATGTCCGGTAAGACAAAGATTTGTTGTACAAGATATGGCAATGTTATGTGCAGCCGCGGATCTGTAATTCCGCTTTGGATTGATCAGATTAAAGCTGGAAATCCGATTACATTAACAGAGCCATCTATGACACGTTTTATTATGAGCTTAGAGGAAGCTGTAGATCTTGTATTATTTGCATTTGAGCATGGCGAAAATGGAGATCTTCTGATCCAGAAAGCACCAGCTTGTACAATCCAGACACAGGCAGAAGCAGTATGTGAGTTATTTGGCGGCAAGAAAGAAGATATCAAGGTGATCGGTATTCGTCATGGTGAGAAGATGTATGAAACACTTCTGACGAATGAAGAGTGTGCGAAAGCCGTGGATATGGGTAATTTCTACCGTGTACCGGCTGATAATCGTGGACTGAATTATGATAAGTATTTCAAAGATGGAGATGACAAGAGAAACACTTTGACAGAATTTAATTCTAATAATACAACAAGACTGAATTTGGAAGAGACAAAGGCGAAGATAGCAGCACTGGCATATATACAGGAAGAACTGGAGAAGATGGAATAGAAGACTAAAAGGTGATTTCAATATGACACTAGCAGAATGGCATTCCACATTATTTCAGTTAATTGGACTGATACTAAGTTTTTTTACATTCATTGGATCAGTAATTGCTATATATTATACATATCAGAATCTAAAAGAAATGAAAAAGCAATTAAATGAACAGAAAAATCAGTATTTTGAACAGAATAGAGGAAATATTGTTTTTTATATTGCAAAAAACGGAGTGGATGTATTTTACTCATTGATTATAAAAAATTTTGGTAATTCTCCTGCAAAATTACTTTCATTAAAGATGACTCCAGACTTGGAATGGGGAAAAGCGGGAGAGAAAGATTTAAATGATTTTAATATCACAAATCTAAAAAATGTTTTTCTTGCACCACAACAACACATAAGTTCTGGATTTGATTTTAGAGATTATCCGGATAAAGTTTTTGAGGTTGAGATTAGTTATGAAACTTGTGGGAAAGTAATAACGGAAAATTATACGATAGATATTAATTTTATTGGAAATATATTAACTATGGAACCCCAGATTAGAGATGAACTTTCAGCATTAAAACATATAAATAAATCAATAAAGCATTTGTCTGATAAATTCATATAGTGAGGAATCGAATGAGTATAAGAGTAGAGGATTGTTTGAGAAAAATCACATTACCGAAGCGGTATTTCAACGATAAGTTTGATATAGCCGAGAAATTCAGAGAGGAAGCAGCGGAATATTTAAAGCTTTTAAAGTTAATTGACGGTAGCGAGTTTGAACCAGATAAAGCAGACATGATTCGGAATGGAATTGAAGATGTTACAGATGAGATTCAAAAAAATGTCAATGCGATCATGAATATTTTTGCTTATCACGAAGAGGCCAATCCTAAAGCTGCGCAGGAAGAGATAGATGCTATGATGGAACGCATGAAAAATGATGTGTTTATAGTATCTATTGATGATTGGCTAAAGCTAAATACAAATGGAAAATCTATTTATACACAATTGAGACTGACTCCAGGATCAAGGTTTTATAGAGTAAGAGCGGTAAATGAGTTGGAAGAGGGGTCAGACCCCATAAAAAACTATAAACAAGAATGAAGTTATATTGATGGGAGAGATATTGAAATGGTTGAACATAATTTTAAATGGAAAAATGATGGCCGCACGAAAGTGATGATTGGCTGCGGGACGCGTCCGGAGATTATCCGTCTTGCTGCGGTGATCAAAAGATGTAGAGAATATTTTGATTGTTGTGTTGTATATTACAATCAGAACTGGGATAGAAATTTGAGTACTGTATTTTGGGAAGACTTTGAACTGAAGAATACTTTTGGAGAGTTCGGACCGGATATCCTGGTTCCTGTTGTTGGAGAGAATCTTGGAGTGACTTGTGGTAATATTTTAGGAAGATCTTTTGAACTTCTTTCTGAGCTGCAGCCAGATGGATATCTTGTGTTGGGAGATACAAACTCTTGTTTATCAGCAATTTCTGCAAAGAGATTACATATCCCGCTTTTCCATATGGAAGCAGGAAACAGATGTAAAGATGAGTGTCTTCCGGAGGAAACAAATAGACGTATTGTAGATGTTATTTCTGATGTGAATTTATGTTATTCAGAGTTTGCGCGTAAATACCTTGCAGATACAGGACTTCCAAAAGAGAGAACATATATGACCGGTTCTCCTATGGCAGAAGTGCTTCACATGAATCTGGAAAAGATTCAGAAGAGCGATGTTTTGGACAGACTTGGACTTGAAAAGGATAAATACATTTTGCTTTCTGCGCATCGTGAGGAAAATATTGATTCAGAGAAGAATTTTTTAAGTCTTTTTACTGCCATCAATGCGCTTGCAGAGAAGTACGATATGCCGATTCTCTATTCTTGTCATCCAAGATCCAAGAATCGTCTGGAAAAGAGTGGATTCAAGCTTGATCCAAGAGTAAGAGTTAATGAACCGCTTGGTTTTAATGATTATAATAAGCTTCAGATGAATGCATTAGCAATTGTATCTGATTCAGGTACATTGCCGGAAGAAAGCTCATTTTATCTTTCAATCGGACATCCGATTGCTGCTGTATGTATTCGTACATCAACAGAGAGACCGGAAGCATTGGAAGCTGGAGATTTCATCTTAGCTGGTATTACAACAAAAGAACTGTTAAATGCTACAGATATGGCGATTGAGATGAAGCAGAAAGGTGTGCTTGGTAAACCTTGTCCGGATTATGTTGATGAAACAGTATCGATGAAAGTTGTCCGCATCATTCAGGGATATGTAAATGTAGTCAACAAGATGGTTTGGAGAAAAGATCAGTAAGATATAAATTTAATGACGGGCAGGTGCTTATGTTGAAACTGCACCGAGCTCGTCATTTTTAGAATTGGAGGTAGTGATATTATGAATATACTTGTTACCGGTGCAAAAGGAATGGTTGGAACTGCACTTGTTAATAACTTAAAAAATATCAGAGATGGGAAAAACAGAACGAGAAATATTGAAATCAACGAGATTTATGAATATGATTTAGACAGTACAGAAGCAGAACTGGATGAATACTGTGCGAAAGCAGATTTCGTATTTAACCTTGCAGGTGTAAATCGCCCGGAAAATCCAGAAGATTTTATGAAAGGCAATTTTGGATTTGCATCACAACTTCTTGATATATTGAAAAAGCACAATAATAAGGCAGGTATTATGCTTTCTTCTTCGGTTCAGGCAACACTTGCAGGACGGTTTGGCAATAGTGAATATGGAAGAAGCAAGAAGGCCGGAGAAGAATTGTTCTTTGAATATGGAAAAGAGACAGGAGCACCGGTATATGTCTATCGATTTGTAAATCTGATGGGACACAGCCGTCCAAAATACAACTCCGCAATCTCAACATTTTGCTGGGCTGTAGCAAATGACGAAGAATTTACAGTAAACGACAGAAGCACAGAGCTGGAAGTGCTGTATATTGATGACCTTGTAGAAGGAATGTTTGATCTTCTTGAAGGAAAAGAGCAGCATTGCGAATTCGATGGAGTGGAGACAGTATTAGATGAGAACGGTCGCTATTGCTGCGTACCGGTTACACATAAAGCTACATTAGGTGAAATCGTAGACCTATTAGAAGAATTCAAGTCACAGCCGATCTCCTTAATGATGCCAAAATGCCCGGACGGATCATTTGCAAAGAAACTTTTCAGCCTTTACTTAACCTATTTACCAACTGATAAGTTCAAATATGCTATGAAGATGAATTGTGATGATAGAGGATCATTTACAGAATTAGTACATACAGTTGACTGCGGACAGGTAAGCATCAACATCAGTAAACCGGGAATCACAAAAGGACAGCACTGGCATAACTCCAAATGGGAACAGTTCATCGTAGTACATGGACATGGACTGATTCAGGAACGTAACATCAATACAGGAGAAACAGTAGAATTTGAAGTTTCAGGAGATAAGATTGAGGCAATTTATATGATCCCAGGATGGACGCACAATATCATCAATTTATCAGAGACAGAGGATTTGGTGACGGTGATGACCTGTAACGAGGTATTTGATCCAGGACATCCAGATACATTCTTTGAACCAGTGTAGACTGGAGGGGGCAGCCCCCATTAAGAAAATCTTAAGGCATGATATTATTCCGGAGTGTTTCGCTAGCTATGTTTTATTCAGAAAGAATTTGTGTGAGTATAGAATTTGAAGTAAAGCAGTGCATACACCTTTTCATTGGTCAGTTGGTCATCTAACGGTCAACATAAGTTATTTTCAGCAGCCAGTTTTATGACCTCGCTGATTGTGTTGTGTGAGTTATGCACGCTTGCAGCGATTTGACGCTACGTGTACTTAAGGCCATTAAGTCTTAAGATTTCTCGATAATCAACCATAATTATCGAACCTCCTATATGAATAGTCACATATAGCGTGTGCCAACTTCATTATAGGATAAATTTATATGAATGGATCACCTTCCGTGAAGGTGGCTCTATTCATCCGTAATGGTGGCTCTGATTCCCCGTGCAGATGGGTTCTATGTCACCGAAATATACACTGAGACGTGGCGAAAGTATGAAAATGGATTGGTGGATATATTTGGAAGTGAAAAAGAGGTAAAAGAGATAGTCGATGCAGTAGAGACAGAAGTGTTTGCAAAAAACATACGAGTCTGAGAGATGGACTGAGAAGGTTTGCTGAGTGGTACAAAGAGTTTTATCTGAATGATTAGTTTGTTGTGGAGGTTTGTTGTGGAATGTGATATATCTGGACAGATAAGAAAGACTTGTGATACTATAGAGTTAAATAGAGATGGGAGGTGACATGTATGGCAACAGGAGATCAGATTAAGAGTCTGGTAAAGGCATATGTTGATCATAATGATGATAAATTTAAGACTGTTGTGCTACAGATAGCCGCTCATGAAGCGAAGATAGGTCATGATAATCTGGCGAGAGAATTGAAGACACAGATGGATAAGCTGGGAAGCAAGCGTGGAAGCATTGTACAGCTCACACCGCAGAACCCGATGCTGCTATTGTCTGCTCCTGATTATGATATGTCCGAGCTTATTGTGTCAGAGGAGATCAGTGAGAAGATTCATCGTATTTTGAATGAATATAGGAATCGTAATAAGTTATATAAGTATGGATTGACGAATAGACGCAAGGTGTTAATAGAAGGAGATCCTGGTACAGGTAAGACATTGACAGCTTCTATTATTGCTTCGGAATTGTCGCTTCCGCTGTATACAGTTCAGATGGATAAGTTAGTTACGAAGTTTATGGGAGAAACCAGTGCGAAGCTGCGTCAAATATTTGACAGCATGCAGTCTATGACGGGGGTGTACTTGTTTGATGAATTTGATGCAATCGGTGCAGACAGGAGCCTTGATAATGAAGTTGGTGAGATGAGAAGAATTTTGAATTCATTTCTTCAGTTCATTGAGCAGGATTCATCTGAAAGTATTATTATAGCAGCGACGAATAATCAAAAGTTGCTGGATCAGGCGTTGTTCCGGCGGTTTGATGATGTGTTGCACTACGCATTGCCAACTGATCGTGAGATCAGACGATTGTTCGAATATAAATTAATGAATTATGATGAACATTTTTATATTACAAAGGAGCTTATTAAGTCGGCAGAGGGACTTAGCCATGCTGAGATTGTAAAGGTGTGTGATGACGCAATCAAGCTATCCATTTTGGATATGCAGCCTATGACATCCGAGAAGATATCCACGCTGTTACAGGAGCGAAAGGATATTTATACCTATAAGGAGGCATAGGATAGATGGCAGTAGACAAAAGAAATATATTCTTATCCGGTACAGAAGAGACGTTGGATTTTTCCAGAGAGTCTAGACCGATAGGACATCATTATCCGCAGCGAGACGTTAAGCCTCATGCGGATTTTGTGCAAAAGAAGTTAAAAGAGTGCTATGAGAGAGCTGATGTACAGCGCCAGGCCGCTGCTATTAGATATAAAGAAGGAGTATATTTGGAATTTTCAGGAGAACCGGGATATGAATTAAATGTAAAAAGCCTGGAGAATAAAGCGCAGGGTATTCGGTTGTTGAATGTACGTCAGGATGAGGAAATGGACTGCACAAGGGCTACAGTATATATCCCTGCTGGAAAGGAAAATTATTTTCTGGAGAAGGCGGAGGCATATGCAAACGAAGTAACAAAAGAAGGTAATCCGAAGAACAAAGATTTGATTAGTAGTATTGATGATATTCGTTTGGCAATATTGGAATCTTTCTGGATAGGGGATAAGAGAGCCATTCCGACAGACACGCCGAGGTGGTGCGAAGTGTGGTTACGGTATGAATATAAGGAATCGAAGTATATTTGTGTTGAGACATGGAAGCAAACAGAAAACAGTATTGCACAGGATTGTATGGAATGTCAGATTCCGATTAATGAAAAATCTATCTTATTTCCAGAAAGAATTGTTAAATTAATCTATGCTGACGGAGAGGGATTACAGAATCTGATTCGTATGAACCCGTATATTACAGAGATTCGTCCGGCCCCTACAGCGACTACATTTTTTGAAGAATTAACGAATACGGAACAAAAAGAATGGATAGATGACTTGTTGTTACATACTTCGTTTGAAAAGAATGGTGTGTCAGTGTGCTTGCTTGATACAGGGGTCAATGCAGGACATCCATTGGTGGAACCAGCCACAGATCCGAACCATATTCAAGCGTTGGAGAGTGGCTGGGGTGCTTTGGATTATCAGGGTCATGGAACAGGTATGGCTGGAATTGTGTTATATAATGATTTAAAAACAGCTCTGGAATCGGAAGAGAATGTAACAGTGCCACATGAACTTGAATCCGTGAAGATATTACCGCCAAAGGGAAGTAACCCACCGGACTTATATGGAACTGTTACTGAGGAGGCAGTGTATACTGCTGAGATTGCGAATCCTCAGGTAAAAAGAGTGATTTGCATGGCGGTTACGGCACCGAAACTTAATACTTTTGATGGAAGTCCGACTTCCTGGTCGGGTAATCTGGATAATATTACTTCTGGTGCAATGGAAGAGGATATTAAGAGATTATTTCTCGTAAGTGCAGGTAATGTATGTCCAGACGAGTTATATGATGTTGAATATCCGAAGGCGAATATTCTTCATGGAGTGGAGAATCCTGGCCAGGCGTGGAATGTAGTTACGGTAGGTGCATATGCGGGTGAAGTCAATATAGAAGATTCGGATTATGATGGATTTCAGGCGGTTGCGGAACAGGATGGTTTATCACCGTACAGTTCGAGCAGTATGACGTGGAAGTCTAAATGGCCGGTTAAGCCGGAAGTGTTGTTTGATGGTGGGAATGTTGCGTTTAATGGAGAGGATTATACAGATTGTTCAGATCTATCTCTGTTAACGACATACTATCGACCGATATGGAAACAGTTTGGGACTATCAATGCGACAAGCTCAGCTACTGCACAGGCGGCGTGGTTTTGTGCGAAGCTTTGGAATGAATATCCGGATATGTGGCCAGAGACAGTTCGGGCATTGATGGTGCATTCGGCAGAATGGACGCAGGCGATGAAGCGTCAATTTTGCAATGAAGATACAAAAACGAAAGGACGGCATCAACTGCTTCGAATGTGTGGATATGGGATTCCAAATCTACAAAGAGCGATACAGTGTATGGATAATAGTGTCAATATGGTAATTCAGGGCGAACTGCAGCCGTATAATAAAAAAGGCATGAATGAAATGCATATACATACGTTACCATGGCCGAAAGACACATTAAGATCAATGGGTGAAACGCCGGTTACATTGCGGGTTACGTTGTCTTATTTTATAGAGCCAAGCCCGGGAGAAGTGGGATGGAAAGATAAATACCGTTATGCATCACATGCTTTTAGATTTGATCTTATTAATGCGAATGAGACTGAGGATGATTTTAAGAAGCGCGTGAATGTTAAGATGCGCGGTGAAGATAAAAAGGATAGTGGTGATGGAACCAGCGGCAGTGAACGATGGTATCTGGGTGGGAATAATCGGGATGTTGGTTCTATTCATTCAGATTACTGTACAATGAATGCGGTTGATTTGTGTGAGTGCAATCGTATTGCTGTGTATCCGATTAGTGGATGGTGGAAAGAAAGGACATATTTGAAGCGATATGATAAAAAGGCGAGGTATTCGTTAGTGGTTACATTGTCTACGCCAAAAGTTGGTGAGGATTTGTATACACCTATTATTACACAGATTACTCAGATGACGGAGATTACAGTTTAGTTTATTAAAATAGTAATACAAGAAATTTAATAATAAGATCAGTCCGATACAGGACGAATATATTGAGAAATATCTGGCAGAAAAGGAATTGAATCTGACAGCAACACTGGACGCAGAAGCAGCATATAAGGATGCGGATTATGTAGTAATTGCTGCACCGACGAACTATGACAGTAAGAAGAATTTCTTCGATACATTAGCAGTAGAGTTAGTGATTGAATTGGTCATTAAGTATAATCCAGATGCAGTGATGGCAATCAAGTCTACAATCCCAGTAGGATATACAGCTATTGTTCGTGCAAAGTTCCACTGCGATAATATTATTTTTAGTCCGGAGTTTTTGTGCGAGTCCAAGGCATTGTATGATAATCTGTATCCATCCAGAATTATCGTAGGAACAGATGTGGAGAATGCAGGTCTGGTAAAAGTAGCGCACACATTTTCAGAGCTGTTGCAGGAGGGTGCAGTCAAACCTGTAATTTTTATTACATATATATTTGTGCAGGTATGAGAGGCCTGAATAAGGTTATAAAATATGAATTAAGAAAGAATAATGGTAAGCGCATAGTTTCGGGGTGTCCCCAAAACATACTTCCAGAATCCCATTGCTAGGATTCTGGAAGGCTAACATTTAACTCTATTTAATGCTACATTGCTCCTGCACATCTATGCTCCAAGGAGCTAGATAATCCAGCTCTTCATCTATCATGTTCTCATTAGGACGATGCTCTAGCAGGAACTTTAAATATTCATACAGATTTAAATCGTATGCTTTTGCCATCTCAACAATTGTAAGATACATCGCATTTGCAGTTGATCCATCCGGACTATCTGAAAACAACCAGTTTTTCTTGTTATGTGCTTAAGAACATAAAAAGAAGAATTGTGAAATGATCGACACCATCAATGGTGCAAATAGTTCAGCAATTATTTATAGCATAGCAGAAACGGCGAAAGCGAATAATCTGAAATCGTATGATTATTTTGAATACCTGCTCACAGAGCTTCCAAAACATGCAGATGATACAAACCGAGATTTTCTGGCATCACTTTTGCCATGGACAGAAACATTGCCGGAATATATCAGGAAACCTAAGAAAACAGAGGATAAATAGAATGGCCGCAAAAGCGGCCACATAAAAATTATAATATATCAGAGAAGGAATGCAAATGATACATTTTATTAATGGGAAAAATTTGAAGGACAGATTTTATAAAGCTGAAAATGTAAGAGAAGCATTTAGAAAAAAAAGAAAATGTATCATGAGCCTATATTAGGAGCCCCCATTAAGATAACACATTCAGAAAAGGAAAAGATAAAAGGAATAGAGAAGTATGAAGGTTGGACAAATAATTGATGGACGATGGACAATTATTGAAATAAAAGGACGAGGAGGACAAGGAGAGGTTTTCAAAGTTGCGGATTCTGCAACCAATAGTTATTATGCGTTGAAATTTTTAAATAAACAAAATAACATAGAGCGAAGAAATAGAATGTTTAAGGAAGTATGTAATGTAAAGTGTTTGTCAGATAGACATTTAATGAATATTATATATTCGAATGCAGAAAAATATGAAAATTTGGAAGAGAAACTTTATTATGTATCCTCTTATATTGATGGGATATCTTTAGAACAGTATGTAGAAACTCATGATATATCATTTGATGAGGCAGTTGATTTTTACAAAGAATTTTTAAAAACACTGGAATATTGTCATAATAAGGGAATTATACATAGAGATATAAAACCTGATAATATTATGCTGGAACATGGTGAATTAGAGAACTTTACTTTGATAGATTTTGGCTTATCATTTAATTTGGAAGAAGAGGATGGCTTTACACCAACTAATCAGCAATTAGGAAATCGGTTTTTACTATTGCCAGAACTTGTAAGTGGAACGAGTCAGCAAAAGAGGAGTGTCGAATCAGATTTGAGCCAGTCAGCAGCAATTCTTTTATATTTATTGACTGGTGAGATTCCTAATTCAATATTTGATGGAGAGGGAAAAACTCCACATAAACGAGGTGATGCGAAGAAAATTTTAATGGAGAAAGTGGAAAATGAGACTATTTTGAATAGTTTAAATTATTTTTTTGATAAAGCTTTTAGTAATAATATTTCAGAAAGATATCATTCTGCGGCAGACATGAGAAGAGAGATGGAAACTCTTAATGAGTTAAGATTTAATATATTAGGAGGAAAAGAAATGAATGACATTGTAATAAGTGATAACACAAGCGAGGGAGAAAAATATAGATATAGCGAATTGATTAGATATCTTAACCCAAGCACTGAATTGTGTAATCCTGAGGGATTGAAATTGCCTATTATAACGGATGTTCCCCAATTGGTAGAGTATGCATTTGCGCTTCCGACAAAACTCCAATCAAAAGTAAAGAAGTATTATTTAGATGGTGACTTTGTTACTGCAGCAAATACGACATGGATTAGGTCAATGGGATTGCTAAGAAAAAGAATACTATCGTTGGGAGAGGATTTTGTGGCAGATATGGTGGAAGCAAATGATATGGACTATGTTAGAAATCTTCCGGCATACAGATTAATTGACTTGGCTCATGAATTAGGTTTTATTAATAAAGCGGGAAAAGCAAAATTACTAAAAGCAAATGAGTTTTATAATTACTTTAATAATGATGAAGCTAATGAATATGAAGAAATGCCACAAGATGAAGCAAATATAATAATAAAAGCTTGTATTAGTTACATTTTATATAGTAATCAGGAATCTTTTGGGCTTCAATTTAATGATTTTAGAGAAAAACTAAAAAGTGGAAGAGTTACAGAATTATTTGAGGATGATAAGGCCATGTTTGCAACATGTCCATATTTTTATTTGAAAACATCTGTAAGATCATTGCTTAATTTGTATAGGGAATGTGAAGGAATAGAATATGATAATGTTGTTATAAATATGCAAATAATGTTTCCTGCAATATGGGAGCGTTTGAAAATTGAGGAGAGACGAGCTCTTGCAGATGCATATACTGATTATACAAATGCTTCTGAACATAAAAAAGTCAGTGATTTAAATAAAATAATGCTACAAGTACATGCCTTTGATTATGTTAAAGAGAATGTACGATCAAGAACATATATTCAAATAGCTAATAAATTACGAGACGTTCATTTTGGTGTGAACAATTTTTATAATGAACCAGGAGTGATTAAAAATTTAGAAGATTTGGGGACTCAAATTCCTGCATTGGCAATAAAGGAAACAATTACTTCGGTATTATATGTTAAATTGGGAAACTCATATGGAACAAGTTGGTCAGCAGAAGCAATTGCGGATAGGATATTGGATCGACTAACTGAGTCAGAATGGATAACATATTTAGAAAATTACATGATTGAGGAGGAAAATCTTGTTGAATCAATAAATGGTTGTAATAGAATGAGAAATCAATGGAAGACGGTTATAAAGAAATATCATCTGAAGGAATTGGCTATCAATAATCCACAGATTAAAAAATTGGTTTCGATTGCATAAGATTGAAGGGGTCAGACCCCATTAAGAAAATCTTAAGGTCATGATATTATTCCAGAGGGGTTCGCTAGCTATGTTTTATTTAGAAAGAATTTGTGTGAGTATAGAATTTGAAGAGAAGGGGAAGAGTCATTGAAGGTGGCATTGAATGATAAATGTTGATGATGAACTTTTATGTATGCGATGCAATTCTTGTAGAGTTAAAAGGTGTTAATGTTGCGCATGCACTGAAACAGATTGATGGAACCATAACTCAATTCAAAGATGTTTTTCTGCGATTGAAACTATGATGATTCAGTATAAGATAGATTTGGGTTGCATAGATGAGGAAGCAGTTGTGGAATTTTGTGAAAGAACGGGAACGTATTGGTTATATTGTAATTTACTGAGAAAAAAATGTAATAATTTGAATCAGGTAAAACAATCTATTGAGAGTCATAATGGTATTCTGGAGAAGGATATATATCTGTTTTTATTATATGTTCAATCAATTCGGGTATGTGATGGTAAGGAAGCGGCAATTACGGAATTGAAGAAATATCAATCAGTTTACAAGGATTATGTAGAGTATTGGTTAGAAATTTTCAAAGTTCACGAGACAGAGCGAAAAATGCTTCCGGAATTATTTGAAAAGTGGAAGGATGGACAGTTAAAATGGCTTGATCCTGAAGCAGAAGTAGATTTTGCAAAAGTATTGATTGATTGTCAATATTATAAAGAAGCAATACAAATAGTAGAGAAAAAAGAAGCATTAGGACAAGTATCACCAGACATATTGAGATTAAAAGCTAGGATTTTGATGGAAGATAATCAGGCAGTAACGGCATTAGATATATTATTAAATATATTTGATAATTTTCAGAACGATTTGTTTGTAGTAGATGTTACTATTGTTTTGTCATTAAATTTACAAAGAAATATACCACAAAAGGTAATAGACGCGGCAATAAAAATTGGAACAGCAAGATTATTGACACTTGTTGCGGGTATTTATAGCAGGGAAAATAAAAAAGCAGAAGCAAAGAAATTAATGTTAAAGGCGTTGCTGAGAAACAAAGATAATGAGATTGGAATATTTGGAAATTATCTTATGCTTCAGATAAGTGATTCGGATAGTACAGAAAGAAAAATAGATGGAATTGAAAATGATACTGCAGTTGTGTTACAGGGGGTGGATGGAGAAAAATTAATATATTGCATATATGAAGAAAACATATTGCCAGATGTACCATATATATGGCAGGGAGCAACACACATATACCGAGATCAAGCAATTACAATAGGACTTTTAAAAGAAGATTTTATGTGTAAATGGATCGATTGTTTGACATTGGCTGAGTCAATGGGGGATGAGTATAAGGAAGTTTATGCACAAAATATGATGAGAGTGTGTCAGGATATCATAAGCGAGGAATATGATGTGGTGAATCCAGTGTGGAGGAATTATTTTTCTCTTTGCGTGAAATATAAGTGCGGATTGGAGACAAAGTAGAAACGGATAATAATTTTGGAGAACTGTTATGAAATTATATAGTATGTGAAGTTGTAAAATATGCAATGAATGCTTGAATATAAAATCATAAAAGTGTAAAATTAAGGAAAAACAATAAAAAAGTTGCATATATAGAAACAAAATGGCTAAAGGGGAGTAATGGAAATGAGCAAATTTATAGAAAATCTGAAAAAATATTTGGAAAATAGAAAGATTAGACAGACCTATGTTTCGCTTATGACTGGATGGGACAAAAGCCGGGTAAGTAAGATTCTTAGTGGGACAATTGACTTAAAAGAATCAGAAGCCGAGTTTTTAGCAAAAGCTTTGGGGCATGATATGTCTTATTTCCTTACTGATTTTTCTGATCAGTATAAAGAACAGGCAGTAAATGGACAATTAGCTTTTTTTGCGGGCACGTTAAACGATGAGGATAAAAAGACGGCTGATAAATTGGTTGAGATGTTTCGCTTTTATGATGCATTGACAATGATTGAAATATAGCTTTTATAATCCAGTATATATAATATTAGTGGGATTTAGGGGAGAAAATCTATGAATAAAGAAAAATTATATAAGATATTGGAATTTAATAAGACACATAGTAAACAAATAGCGTATGCCAAGAATATATTTTATGATTTTGTTGGAACACAAAGTTCCATGATTATCCGCGATATGCAGACATTTGCACAAATGATATTTGATAATAAAGGATATAAGTTCATGCGAATTCCGATGAAAAGTAAGGAAATTGGTGCATTTCAGCTTAGACTCAATAATTCCAATTATTTGGTGTTGAATACGGCAAAAAGTCTGGCAAATAATAATTTTGCAATTGCCCACGAATTGTATCATGTCTTGATTCAGGAAAATCCAGGTTTAGGAAATGCAGGGGAATTGTATTTAAATAATTATGAAGATATTGAAGAAGAACAGATGGCAAATGCTTTTGCCGGAGCCATTATAATGCCGACAGAAGACGTAAGACAGGTTGTTGGATTATTGAAAAATACAAAAAAAATACCAGATGAACTTCGGCAGAATTTTTCGTATATTCAGGAATTGATTACGGTTTTTGCTTTGATGAGTTACTATCAGACGACATATATGTCTGTGGTAATCAGATGTTATGAGTTGGGAATTTTTGATACGCAGGATTCAGATTTGATGGAAATCTTATTGTATAATAATAGTGAAGAAAAGCAAAAGAAACTATTTGAGAATATACCTATGCGTAAGGGAAATCGTTCTATAATGGAACCGACTTATGAAGATGATTTTGCACAAATGTATAACGAAGCAGAGAAAATGGGTCAAGAGAATGTTAAAAGAGGCATTTTAACAGAAGAAGATTTCAGATATCGTTTGGAAGGACTGAAAGAGGCGTATCTTTCTGTAAAGGGGGAGGCGTAGTGACAATTAAAGATTGTATTTCTCAAATGATATCTTCTTCAGGAAATATATTTGAAACAGATCAAGAAAGGGTAATAGCATCGATTTTACAATCGGAAAATGTTATGTTCTTAGATACATGTTTTATTACAAAATCATCTCATATAGAAAAAGAAGGTTTATTTGAAGCATTTGAAAAAATAGCCGGTGGTAAGGAAAAACAAAAAATAGTGTTTGTTGTTACAGAACTTGTTTTGTATGAACTTAAAGATTCTGTTTCTAATGTGTTACAAGTAAAAAATCAAGAGTTTTTTGAAAAAATGATAGAACATGGATTTTGTTTGTTTTTGTTGAGGGAAGAAACTGTTTTTGAAAATATCAAAACATTTATGAGGTATTCGAGTGAAAAGTGGAACCGGATTTTTTCGACATTAATTCATGATAATATTGCAAATTTAAGTTTTAATGGTTTGATTAGAAATGATAGAAGGATGCCATATTACGGTTTTTCGGAGTGTGGATATAATGTTCCGGCTGATAGGGATTATATAAAAGATATTATAGTGTATTTGAAAAATGCAAAGAAAAGTAAAGACAGTATGGCAGAAGAATTAATTTGTATTTCGCTTTTTAGTATATTTGAACTGATACATGGTTCAACGCGTAATACATATATTTTTTGTACACATGATTTCGGAGCAGTGGCAAGAATGAATAAGGCAATACAAACATCATATCCGGATGAATTAAAGCAATTTAAAAATATAAATGCATTTACAATGATTCAATATATGATAAAAGAAGAAATTATTACTTCAAAAACACAGGCGTTAAATTCAATGAAAAAAATTATGGGTGAAAGAGTCAAATTAATTATTCGAGAAGAGGCTCCGTTTTCGTCTATTGAAAAGACAATAGAAATAGAAGAAGCGGTTGATAGAATTTTTAATAAAGAATCAGTTGTCCTGGTTGGAAACAAGGGGATTGATTAAATTTTGGACCAGTATAGGAAAAGATATATATAAAATTATAAAAGTTATATTTTTTTAATTCACTGGTCAAATAAAAGATTATTTGTTATCAGGCTTAAATTTGGTAAGCGCTATGAGGAAATCTTAGATTTTAGCCAAGGGAAAGCAGAGGGTTCAGGTGAATAATCAAGAGAAAAAAAGAAATGTAAGGTTATGATGAAAAGCGAAGAATAAAATATGGAATATAATGAAAAGAATCTGCCGTTGGCAAAATGGTTGATCGATAAGACAAATACAAGGGACTATCGCATAGGAAATCTCTCAGGAATGAAGCACCCAAAGGTGGATGGGGATCTTTTGAAAATAGTGGGTGGCAGAGATGAACTGGTCAGACAGGCAAAAGTTTTAGAAAGAATTCCAGCATTAGGCGGAGAAGAATATCTGCATTTTGACTGGAGAGAAATGAATACAGATATCACGAAGATTGATTATCGGGTAGAAGTAATTCCTGGATTATGTGACTTAATTGGGGTCATTGATCCTAGAGAACGCCAGTTACAGGCAATAACAAGAGTGTGCAAACTGCAGGAGGATGTCTCCGGAAGCTGTCTGTTCGCTTATTGTAATCATGTGCTGGAACAGTTGAATAAAGGGAATACGAAAGAGTTATCCAAAGCGGAGGATGAAGCATTTCTTAAGTGCCTGAAAGCGTTAGCTGATCTGAAAGAACCGGAATGGAAGCGCGTGTTCAGCTCCAAAGTATTTGAAAAGAAAAATGATATCACGCCATCTAAAGTTTTCGAACGAATTTATCAAGGTACAGTTATCGAAGCTTTGAAATACTCTCCGCAATATGAAGAAGGCATGTCAGATGATGAGATACTGGCAGTACATGGAATATTAAGTTATTCTCAGACATTAGAATGGAAAGGTGCCGTGGAGTATTGCATGACAGATCGAAATGGCACAGCGATAGAGAAGAAAATCGACACTTCCTTGAATTATTATGGAACGGTAATTAATGCACAGACATTAGAGCATGCCGTACCAAACTTACGAAATAGTGTTGAAAAAATCATTGTGATTGAGAATAAAGCGAATTATGAAAGCATGGAATATGATCCAAAAGTTTTATATATCTTTTGTCATGGCTACTTTTCGCCAAAGGAAGTTCGCTTTTTGCAAATGTTAATGAAGACAGCACCGGAAGAAATCCAGTGTTATCATTGGGGAGATATAGATTACGGTGGAATACAGATTTTTTTGTATAATGAAAAGAATATTTTTCCAAATCTGATTCCATGGAAGATGGACGTTCCCTCTTATAAGGCAGCGTTGGAAAAGGAAAAAGGAATTAAGCTATGCAGCAAAAAGCAGAAAAAGTTAGAAGCATTGAATGCCGGTAAATTAGAAGTACTGAAACAGTGTATATTGGAAAATAAGATGGAAATCGAGCAGGAGATGTTAATATAAAAATGTCTCGATCTCATCGACAGTCATCATATTATAGATACTCTGGCAAAGCAAATTCAATTACAATTGAGTCTCAATTACAAAGATAGATTTGAATCAGCTTCATCTCTTGCGCCAGCGCAGCTTCTATGGTATACTTACACGGATTGTAGAATTGACTATATAATGACAAATAAGAGAAATCCGGTCGCAAAAAAGCGTTTTTAGATACCGGATTTCGTATCGGGGCTCAAGAGGGAGTCTTGAAGTGTACATATACAAGAGACGCAGTGAAAGGAGTTATAGTATGTGTGGGATTGTAGGATTTACAGGTGATATGCAGGCAGCACCAATTCTGTTGGATGGTCTTTCTAAGCTGGAGTACCGAGGATATGATTCAGCAGGAATCGCAGTAAGAGATGGAGAGAAAGAGACAGAAGTCATAAAGGCAAAAGGTCGTCTGAAAGTTCTGGCTGAGAAGACGAATGGCGGAGAATCCGTACCTGGAACATGTGGTATCGGACATACAAGATGGGCGACTCATGGAGAGCCATCAGAGACAAATGCACATCCGCACATCAGTGATGATGGCAATGTTGTAGCAGTTCACAATGGTATTATAGAGAACTATCAGGAACTGAAAGATAAGCTGATCCGTAAAGGTTATTCTTTTTACTCAGCAACAGATACAGAAGTTGCTGTAAAATTAGTTGACTATTATTATAAGAAATATCTCGGTACACCGGTTGATGCAATCAATCATGCATTGATCCGTATTCGTGGTTCTTATGCACTGGCAATGATGTTTAAGGATTATCCGGGAGAGATTTATGTGGCAAGAAAAGACAGCCCGATGATACTTGGTGTAGATGGTGAGAATTCTTACATCGCATCTGATGTTCCGGCTATTCTGAAATATACAAGAAATGTGTATTACATCGGAAATCTTGAGATGGCCCGCGTAAGAAAAGGAGAGATTACATTTTACAATCTGGACGGAGACGAGATTCAGAAAGAGTTGAAGACGGTCGAGTGGGATGCAGAAGCAGCTGAAAAGGCTGGATTTGAGCATTTCATGATGAAAGAGATCCATGAGCAGCCAAAAGCAGTTTCTGACACTTTGAATTCTGTCCTGAAAAATGGAGCGATTGATTTATCGGAAGTAGGATTATCCGAAGAGGAGATGAAAGAGATCAGACAGATTTATATCGTAGCATGCGGATCTGCTTATCATGTAGGTATGGCAGCACAGTATGTCATCGAAGACCTGGCAAGAATTCCGGTACGTGTGGAACTGGCAAGCGAATTCCGTTATCGTAATCCAATCTTAGATCCAAAAGGTCTGGTCATTATCATCAGCCAGTCCGGAGAGACGGCAGACAGCCTTGCAGCACTCCGCGAATCTAAGGAGATGGGAATTAAGACACTTGGTATTGTAAATGTGATCGGATCTTCTATCGCAAGAGAAGCAGACAACGTATTCTATACACTGGCAGGACCGGAGATTTCTGTAGCTACAACAAAAGCTTACAGCACACAGCTGATCGCAACTTATGCACTTGCAATTCAGTTTGCAAAGGTTCGTGGACAGATTACGGAAGAACAGTATACAGGATATATTGAAGAGCTGCAGACAATTCCGGATAAGATCAGTAAGATTATTGCAGATAAAGAGAGAATCCAGTGGTTCGCAGCAAAGCAGGCTAATGCAAAAGACGCATTTTTCGTAGGAAGAGGAATTGATTATGCAATCAGTCTGGAAGGCAGCCTGAAGATGAAAGAAATCAGTTATATCCATTCTGAGGCATATGCAGCAGGAGAATTGAAGCACGGAACCATTTCTCTGATTGAAGATGGAACACTGGTAATCGGAGTGCTGACACAGCCAGATCTCTATGAGAAGACAGTCAGCAATATGGTAGAATGTAAGAGCCGTGGAGCGTACCTTATGGGATTGACCACATTTGGTCATTACAATATTGAGGATACAGCAGATTTCACTGTTTATATTCCAAAGACAGATCCACATTTTGCAACATCACTTGCAGTTATTCCATTACAGTTGATGGGATATTATGTGAGCGTGGCAAAGGGATTAGACGTAGATAAGCCGAGAAACCTTGCAAAGAGTGTAACAGTGGAATAAGAATAATAGAATAAGAATGTTAATTGAGGACATAGTGTTTATCTCAGTCGAGAAGACTCCCACCTTCAGGTGGTGAGTAGTAGCAAATTTGTCTCAGTGGGAGTCCAATCTCCGACTGAGATAAACGCTCCGCGA
>OLNH01000232.1_pt1 | contig 57129 bp, 74 predicted proteins | sample 1643101 | NCBI WGS metagenome assembly OLNH01 (sample SAMEA3136758, study PRJEB25190) | human gut metagenome | biome: human gut; feature: human-associated habitat; material: faeces | place: Austria | collected 2013 | reverse complement strand
GGTCTAGTACGAAAAGTCGAAAGTAACTAAGATTTTACAGCAAGTGTAAACGAAAAAAAGTTCAAGCAAGCAAACCTAGAAGGTAAAGCAAGAAAGGGCGTATGGGGAATGCCTAGGCACACTCCGGCGAAGAAGGACGCAGCAAACAGCGAAATGCGACGGGAAGCGGTAAGCACGCAAAGATCCGTCGATATCCGAATGGGGGAACCCGCATGGAGTCAAATCCATGGATCACATGTTGAATACATAGACATGATGAGGCGAGACGCAGGGAACTGAAACATCTAAGTACCTGCAGGAAGAGAAAATAAGAATGATTTTCTGAGTAGCGGCGAGCGAAAGGGAAAGAGCCCAAACCGATCTGAGGATCGGGGTAGTAGGATCATCAATAAATCTGACAGAGGATCATAGAGGAATCACATGGGAAGGTGAGCGAGAGAGGGTGAGAGCCCCGTACTCGAAATGAGAGACTGGAGAGAGATGACACCTGAGTAGGGCGGGACACGAGGAATCCTGTCTGAATCGGCCGGGACCATCCGGCAAGGCTAAATACGAGAGTAGTGACCGATAGTGAACCAGTACCGTGAGGGAAAGGTGAAAAGAACCCCGGGAGGGGAGTGAAAGAGAACCTGAAACCATATGCCTACAAGAAGTCAGAGCCCGTTAAAGGGTGATGGCGTGCCTTTTGTAGAATGAACCGGCGAGTTACTGTATGGAGCGAGGTTAAGCAGGATATGCGGAGCCGAAGCGAAAGCGAGTCTTAAGAGGGCGAAAGTTGCATGCAGTAGACCCGAAACCGGGTGATCTAGCCATGACCAGGTTGAAGTTGGGGTAAAACCCGATGGAGGACCGAACCGACCCCCGTTGAAACGTTGGCGGATGAGTTGTGGCTAGGGGTGAAATTCCAATCGAACCCGGAGATAGCTGGTTCTCCCCGAAATAGCTTTAGGGCTAGCGTCGAGGTAGAGAGTTGCGTGAAGGTAGAGCACTGAATATGTGATGGCCCCATCTCGGGGTACTGAGCATAATCAAACTGCGAATGTCACGGAAACATACTCGGCAGTCAGACAGCGGGTGATAAGGTCCGTTGTCAAGAGGGAAACAGCCCAGACCATCAGCTAAGGTCCCAAAATGTATGCTAAGTGGAAAAGGATGTGGAGATGTACAGACAACTAGGAGGTTGGCTCAGAAGCAGCCATCCTTTAAAGAGTGCGTAACAGCTCACTAGTCGAATGACTCTGCGCCGATAATTTACCGGGGCTAAGCATACTACCGAAGCTATGGATCCCAAGGGATGGTAGGGGAGCGTTCCATGAACGGAGAAGCGCGATCGAGAGGACGCGTGGAGATCATGGAAGAGAGAATGCCGGTGTGAGTAGCGGAACGTGGGTGAGAATCCCACGCACCGAAAACCCAAGGTTTCCAGAGGAAGGTTCGTCCGCTCTGGGTAAGTCGGGACCTAAGGCGAGGCCGAGAGGCGTAGTCGATGGACAACAGGTAGAGATTCCTGTACTCATATATATGTGAAGGAATGACGGAGAGAGGAAGCTGCAGCCAGCGGCTGGAAGAGCTGGTGCAAGCGAGATATCGGGATGGCAGGCAAATCCACCATCCGAAACGAGAAGGCGTGAAGCGTACGGAAAGCTAAGGCGAGTACGGAAGGCAGTGGAGGAGCTTCCAAGAAAAGTTTCTAACGAAAGTATATGTGACCCGTACCGAAAATGGACACACATGGGTGAGGAGAGAATCCTAAGGTGAGCGAGAGAACTATAGCTAAGGAACTCTGCAAAATGACTCCGTAACTTAGGGAGAAGGAGTGCTCATAGAGATATGAGCCGCAGTGAAACGGCCCAAGCGACTGTTTACCAAAAACACAGCTCTCTGCTAAGCCGCAAGGCGAAGTATAGGGGGTGACGCCTGCCCGGTGCTGGAAGGTTAAGGGGAGGGGTTAACGCAAGTGAAGCCCTGAACTGAAGCCCCAGTAAACGGCGGCCGTAACTATAACGGTCCTAAGGTAGCGAAATTCCTTGTCAGGTAAGTTCTGACCCGCACGAAAGGCGTAACGATTTGGGCGCTGTCTCAGCTGTAGACTCGGTGAAGTCTTAGTACCTGTGAAGATGCAGGTTACCCGCGACTAGACGGAAAGACCCCATGGAGCTTCACTGCAGGTTGATATTGGGATTTGATGCAGCATGTACAGGATAGGTAGGAGGCAAAGAGATGGATACGCCAGTATTCAAGGAGCCGCTGTTGGGATACTACCCCTGTTGTATTGGATTTCTAACCGGACGACGTAAAGCCGTTGACGGGACAGTGTCAGTCGGGCAGTTTGACTGGGGCGGTCGCCTCCCAAAGAGTAACGGAGGCGCCCAAAGATACCCTCAGCTTGGATGGAAACCAAGCGCAGAGTGCAAAGGCAAAAGGGTGTTTGACTGCGAGACCTACAAGTCGAGCAGGGACGAAAGTCGGGCTTAGTGATCCGGCGGTGCTGAATGGAAAGGCCGTCGCTCAACGGATAAAAGCTACCCTGGGGATAACAGGCTGATCTCCCCCAAGAGTTCACATCGACGGGGAGGTTTGGCACCTCGATGTCGGCTCATCGCATCCTGGAGCTGAAGTCGGTTCCAAGGGTTGGGCTGTTCGCCCATTAAAGCGGTACGCGAGCTGGGTTCAGAACGTCGTGAGACAGTTCGGTCCCTATCTGTCGTGGGCGCAGGAAATTTGAGAAGAGCTGTCCTCAGTACGAGAGGACCGGGATGGACGCATCAATGGTGGACCAGTTGTCACGCCAGTGGCATAGCTGGGTAGCTAAATGCGGAAGGGATAAACGCTGAAGGCATCTAAGTGTGAAACCCACTTCAAGATGAGATTTCCCATTGCGCAAGCAAGTAAGACCCCTTAAAGACGATAAGGTAGATAGGTCAGGAGTGTAAGCATGGTGACATGTTAAGCGGACTGATACTAATAGGTCGAGGGCTTGACCGAAAAGGCAAGCGAGCTTGAAAGAAAGAGACTACTATCTGGTTTTGAGTGTCCTGAAGGATACTTGAAGAGAAGATCTGGTAATGATAGCATGATGGACACACCTGTTCCCATTCCGAACACAGAAGTTAAGCATCATCACGGCGAAGATAGTACTTCGGTGCGAAAATAGCTCGTTGCCAGTTCTTTTTTTTATATCTTTACTTTATTAAAACCACCTGACTTTCTTGCCAGGTGGTTTTTAGATACACTGTTTCAGCTTTTCTACAATTAGACCTATTTTTTCACTATCTAATGATGAGTAGTTCATAACATAAATATTTTTGTTTTCCTTATTATTTTTATAATATTGCGAAAGTGGACTTAATCTTATTCCTTTACTATAAGCATTATTTATAATGTCTTTTTCTTCTTTTGTACTTTTTATTTTCATTAAAAAATGAACGCCAGCAGTTTCATTATAAATTTCAATTTTATTATTTAGTCTACTTGTTTGAAAGGCATTTAAGATTGTATTTTGTTTTTTTAAATAATAATTTCTCAAACGATTAATATGTCTTTCAAAATGTCCGTTTTCAATAAATCTTGAAAGAGTATATTGTTCAAAATTTGAAACTGTACATGAATAAAATGAAAGACGCCTATAATATTCATCAGCTAATGACTCTGGTAATACCATATAAGACATACGGATAGTTGATGATAAAGTTTTAGTAAAGGTATTCATGTAGATGACTTTATCGGAAACATCTATGCTTTGTAAAGTTGGAATGGGTTTTCCACCTAATCTTAATTCACTATCATAATCATCTTCAATGATATAATGTTTTTCAACTTTATTTGCCCATCCTAGAAGTTCATACCTTCTTGAAATTGGCATAACAATACCTGTAGGAAAATGATGAGATGGAGAGATGTGTATTACATCAATTTTCTTTTCTTCTAATTCATTTGGATCTATTCCATAATCATCTATATCCACATATTCAAAATCAACATTCATACTTTTATAAATTTGGGCAGTTTTTGGATAACCAGGATTTTCTAAGCCATATTTAACATCATTTCCTAAAAGTTGAATAATCAAGCTATATAGATATTCTGTACCTGCACCAATAATGATTTGTTCAGGTTTAATATTCATATCTCTAAAATCTTTTAAGAAATTCGCAATATTTTTTCTTAATTCAAGAATACCACCACAAGGTGAGTTGATCATTAGTTCTTTTTGATTATCTCTTAGTACTTCTTTCATTGTTTTGATCCATGTAGTAAAGGGAAAGATATCACTTTCTGTTTGATTACTAGAAAAATCAGCTAAGTAGTGATTATGTCCACTTGTTAAAACCACTTTCTCTTTATTCATTTGTTTTTTAGAAGGAATATTTTTTAAATCAGCGACATAAAATCCTTTCTTTGGTAATGAATAAATAAAACCTTCAGACATAAGTAAACTATAAGCATTTTCAACAGTAATAATACTTACTCCAAGATTTTTTGAAAAAGGTCTCTTTGATGGTAATCTTTCTCCTGGTTTTATGTTTCCTAAAATAATGTCTTTTTTTATACATTTATAAAGATATTCATAAAGGGAATCTGACCCTATATTTGTAAGATTATATGTTAACATAAATGATTCCTCCTCAAACTGACCTTAATGGATATATTTAATTTGAATATTTTAATATGTTCACATTTAAGTATAATAAAAGCCATAACAAAAGTAAACAGGGGGATTAAAAAATGTTAAATGAAAGATATGCATTAAATAAACAATTAGCACAAATGTTAAAAGGTGGTGTTATTATGGATGTAACAACACCTGAACAAGCAAAAATTGCAGAAGAAGCTGGAGCATGTGCAGTTATGGCGCTTGAAAGAATTCCTGCAGATATTCGTGCAGCAGGGGGAGTTGCAAGAATGTCTGATCCAAAAATGATTCAAGAAATTCAAGCAGCGGTAAGCATTCCAGTTATGGCAAAATGTCGTATTGGACACTTTGTAGAAGCACAGCTTTTACAAGCAATTGAAATTGATTATATTGATGAAAGTGAAGTTTTATCACCAGCAGATGATGTTTATCATGTCAATAAAAGAGAATTTGAAGTACCATTTGTATGTGGTGCCAAAGATTTAGGGGAAGCGCTTCGTCGTATCAATGAAGGGGCAAGCATGATTCGTACAAAAGGAGAACCAGGAACAGGAGATATCGTTCAAGCCGTTCGTCATATGAGAATGATGAATAAACAAATTGCCCAAATTTCGGCTCTTAGAAAAGATGAACTTTTCGAAGTTGCAAAACAATTACAAGTACCATATGAACTTGTAGAATATGTTCACGATCATAAAAAATTACCAGTTGTTAACTTTGCTGCTGGTGGAGTCGCTACACCTGCAGATGCAGCATTAATGATGCAATTAGGGGCAGAAGGAGTCTTTGTTGGTTCAGGAATCTTTAAATCAGGAAATCCTAAAAAACGTGCTGCTGCGATTGTTAAAGCTGTTACAAATTATACAGATGCTAAATTGATTGCAAAATTATCTGAAGATTTAGGGGAAGCAATGGTTGGTATTAATGAACAAGAAATTGAAATCTTAATGGCTGAAAGAGGTAAATAATGAAAATTGCGGTTCTCGCTTTACAAGGAGCCTTTATTGAACATGAAAAAAAGTTAGAACAATTAGGAGCGACTTGTATCGAATTAAGACAAAAAAGTGATCTTGATCAAGATTTTGATGGACTCGTATTACCTGGAGGAGAAAGTACGGTTCAAGGAAAGCTTTTAAAAGAATTAGAGATGTTTGATGATTTACAAAAACGTATTCAAGATGGTTTACCAACACTTGCTACATGCGCAGGACTCATTTTATTAGCTAAGGAAATAGAAAATCAAAATCAAACTTATTTTTCAACAATATCTATGATGGTAAAAAGGAATGCCTATGGTAGACAACTAGGAAGTTTTCACACCATTGAAGAAATGAAAGGAATAGGGAAAGTACCTATGACTTTTATTCGAGCACCTTATATCGAAAGTGTACAAGAGGGTATTGATATTCTTTCTAAAGTGAATGACAATATTATTGCTGTTCAATATAAAAATCAACTAGCACTTGCATTTCATCCCGAACTTGATGAAGATGATTCAATTCATCAGTATTTTATAAATATGATCAAAAAGTCTACGATGTAGGCTTTTTTCTTATATAATAAAAAAGAGGTGAATAAAATGGATCATCATCTAGAAATTGTTAAAACAAATATTAAATATCCTATTGTTTTTTATAATCATCAATTTAATAAAAGTCGACCAGTAAGTTCCCACTATCATCAAGATATTGAAGTTGTATATGTCGTTTCAGGAAAAGTAGAAGCATGTATTGATGGAAAGAAAGAAATATTTTATCAAGGGGAAATGTTTATTATTAACTCACATAGTGTACATCAATTCAATTTTCCTGAATTTACACATTTATATACATATTTGTTGTCAGTTGATGTCTTTAAAGAATTTCAAATTCAATCTTATTTCTTTAAATTAAAAGCTCCATCAAACAAAGAATGGTTTAAACCTTGGTTAGAAATGAAATATATTCACCATCTTTTACCAATAGAACAACATATTTTAATGTATCAACTTTACCAAAAACTCATACAGGATTGTTTATTAGATAAAAAACAAGAAGAAAACACAAAAGAAATTTATAAAATAATAGAAGAAATAGAAAAAAGATATAACCAAGATTTAACACTTGAAATTATAGCTGAACAATTTCACTTTCATCCTAATTCTTTATCACGATTATTTAAAAGACAAACAACGATTTCCTTTTATCAATATTTACAAAAAATAAGATTAAAACATGCTTATTATGATTTAATACATACTAACATGAAAATCATTGATATTGCTTTAAATCATGGATTTAAAAATGTAAAATCATTTGAAAATGTTTTTAAAAAAGAATATCATACAACACCAACAAAATATCGAAAAGTTAATAATTGACTATAAATTGTTAAAAAAGGCAATGAATTTCCTTTATAAAAAGAGAATAATAAAAGCAGGAGGAATCAATATGGAATGGTGGAAAAAGAGTGTTGTTTATCAAATTTATGTAAAAAGCTTTCAAGATAGTAATAATGATGGTGTGGGAGATCTACAAGGTATTATTTCAAGACTTGATTATTTAAAAACATTAGGTGTTGATGTATTATGGTTAACCCCTATTTTTAAATCTCCAAATGATGATAATGGCTATGATATTTCTGATTATAGAAGTATTCAAAGTGAATTTGGAACAATGAGTGATTTTGAGGAATTATTAGATAAAGCGCATCAAAAAGATATCAAAATTATTCTTGATTTAGTTTTTAATCATACAAGTGATGAACATTTTTGGTTTCAAGAAAGTAAAAAATCTAAAAATAATCCTTATCGAGATTATTATATTTGGAAAGAAGGAAATGAGGGAGATGTTCCAAATAATTGGACAAGCTGCTTTCAAGGCTCAGCTTGGGAACTTGATGAAAAGACAAATGAGTATTATTTGCATTTATTTTCTAAAAAACAACCTGATTTAAATTGGCAAAATCCTAAGGTAAGACAAGAATGTATTGATATTATGAATTACTGGGTAGATAAAGGTGTTGATGGTTTTCGTTTAGATGTCATTAATCTTATTAGTAAGGATGAAAGTCAATACTATGTAGACAGTACTATTAAAGGTCATCAAGTATGTGCAAATGGACCACATATTCATGAATATATTCAAGAAATGAATCAAAAAGTATTTTCTAGAAAAGAACTTTTAACAGTAGGAGAAACCCCTGCTGTAACAATCGAGGATGCTAAAAAATATGCTCCTTTAGATAATAAAGAATTAAGCATGGTCTTTCAGTTTGAACTAATGAATGTTGATGGTGCAGAAGTTAATAAATGGACAGATCAAAGATTTTCTTTAAAAGATTTAAAACAAATTATGTCGAGATGGCAAGTAGGAATGTATCAACAGGCTTGGAATTCTTTGTTCTGGAATAATCATGATCAACCACGATGTGTTTCAAGATTTGGTGATACTTCTTCTCCTTTGTGTCATGAAAAATCAGCAAAAATGTTGGCGATATGTTTACATATGATGCAAGGGACACCTTATATTTATCAAGGGGAAGAATTGGGGATGACAAATGTACCTTTTAATTCACTTGATGATTATCGAGATATTGAAACATTCAATAGCTACAAACAACTTGTAGAAATAGAAAAATCGGTAAGTCATGAAGATATGTTACGCTATATGAGAAAATCAAGTAGAGATAACGCTAGAACACCAATGCAATGGAACAAAGAAAAAAATGCAGGGTTTAGTGAACATATTCCTTGGATTATGATGAATCCAAATTATCAAACAATCAATGCTGAAGCAGAAATGAAAGATACAAATTCTATTTTTCATACTTATCAAAAATTAATTCAATTAAGAAAAGAATATGAAATCATTACTTTAGGTAAATATGAGTTAATAATGAAAGATGATGAAAATATTTATGCCTATAAACGTCTTTATCAAGATGAAGAACTTTATGTTTATTGTAATTTTAGTAATCAAGAAGTTGTTTATGATACCTCTATTTTAAATGATGAAAAAATATTAATTAAAAACTATGAAGAACATCAAAGAGGAACTCTTAAACCTTATGAAAGTATTGTTTTCTATCAAAAAAGCAGAGCTTAAGCTCTGCTTTTACATTAAATATGATATTCCATAGGATAAGTTAAATAATCTAAACGATCTAATTCATCAACTGTAACTACACCAGCAGGTGCAACTAAAACAGTTGGAATACGATTGACAATTGTTGCACATGTATGTTCAACCGTTGCAGGTTTTACAACATGAAACTCTGTATCTGGTTCACCTGTAATTTTCCAATCACACATATCACCATCATCTTCACCATAGACTTTACCAATACATTGTGTTTCAATAACAGGACCTTGGAAAGTTTCTGTTGTTACAACAGCAGCCATTCCAATACAGTTTCCTTTTGGAATTGTTTCACCTAAAGTTGATGAATATAAGTCTGTTTCATGGAAATAAGGAACACATTTTTGTGTTTGAGATTTAATTGTCCATCCCATGCGTGCCGCTAAGGCTTCATTTGAATTCCATACATATGAAGGTTCTAATACTTCAGGATGGGCAATACTTGCTTCAAATTCTTCAGGAGTTAAACCAACACCATGAGCTTTGGCAAGAGCTAATCCATAATCTTCAACATTATAACTTACAGCACCTTCAATCTTTTTAATAGAATGACATCCACCGGCTACTAAACCAACCATATTTACCCAGAAGACATCTTCCATACCACTACCAACAAAAGTACATCCATTTTCTTTTGCAATAACATCTAATTGATTTGTACGAACTGGATCTGTTGTCCAACTATATGTTGCTTCTTCACATGTAGAAATAACACTAATTCCTCTTGACAAACATTTTACATAATGATCGAAGCAATCACTGACTAAACTAAATAAAGTAACAACGGCAATATCAGGATCTGTTTCATCTAAAACTTTATCTGCTTGATCAGAAATGCATACTCCTGTTTTAACACCAAGTTCTGCAAAATCACCAATATCCATTCCTACAATTGCGGGATTTGTATCGATAGCACCAACAATCATAGCTCCATTTTCATAAAGATAACGGATGATATATTTTGCCATCTTTCCACAACCATATTGTACAACTTTAATCTTTTCCATAATTCATGCCTCCTATTTCTTTCACTTACATCATAGACTCTTATCCAGGAAGAGAGTCAACTATTTTTCAAAAGAAACAGGAACTTGTAATCTTAAAAACATGGAACGTTCATGATGATCAAAAATACTGAGTTCACTTAAGACTTCACAAATATAATCCCCACATATTGTAAGATGATTCATCTTACAATAATCAAGAAGACGTTTGGCATAATTGATTTCTTGATGAAAATCATCAAGATAAATACAAGCATACATTCCATTTTCAATCACTTGTATTTCTTTTTCAGGAAAATGATCATCCACAAAAACAAAAATACGATCTGAAATAAACTCTTGTTTTAAAAATCGTTCTTTATTAAGAAAAGTTCCCGCATTACAATAATAAATTTGGGGATAATGATGTGCAATCAAATCATTTTTTAATTGGGTTAAAAGATATTCATAAACATTTAAATCATGTTCATAGAAATTAATATTAGTATGCATGACATAGATCCTTCTTCGATCAATATATTCTAAAGTAATTGTCCCGCTTGGGGGTGATTTACGATATCTTTCCAAACTATAAATCGTTCTTGAAATAGCATCTTTAGTTCTTTGTAAATCATTGATTTGTATAGAAAGTTGTTGCTTTTTTTTAATTAAAATTGCTTCAATTAAATTAATATCTTCTTTATCAAGAAGTTCCTTAATTTCTTTAAGATTCATTTGCAGTTCTTTCATATATTGAATCAAATCCAAACGTGCATTTTGTTTAATATCATAATAGCGATAATTTGTCTCAGGATTAACATATACAGGCTTCAATAAATCAAGTTCATCATACAACCTTAATGTTGTTACCGTGATATGATTCATTTTGGCCATTTCACCAATACTTAAATAATCATTATTCATAGTATTCACCTCAAATTCATTATATCAAACTCTCATGTTACATAAGAGTTATTTTAATAATTTAGGTAAAAATAGACAAATAATCTTATATTTATAAGAGATTTCCTTTTTTACAAAAGATTATGTACAATAGAGATAGTTTTAATCTTAAGAAAATCTTTAGAAATATAAAAAGAAAATATTTATAAATCATCTCTATACTTTAAGGCAAGAGGTGAGGAAGATGGAAAGAATAAACAAAATCATTTTAATAAGCTGTGTATATGCAGGTTATATATGTATTAGTTTTGCATTGTTTTCAATGCTTAGATAAGGAGTTAAAAAGGGAATGGAAAAATATCATGTATTAGTTGTCGAAGATGACATAGAAATTGCCAATGCAATTAAAATTTATTTACAAAATCAAGGATACGATGTGTATGTTGGAAATGATGGAATTGCAGGTTTAGAAATTGTGGAAAAAGAAACAATTCATCTTGCTATTGTTGATATTATGATGCCACGTATGGATGGTCTAACAATGGTCGCAAAGTTAAGGGAAAAATATGATTTTCCAGTTATTTTTCTTTCAGCAAAATCAGAAGATATTGATAAAATCATGGGACTTAATTTAGGTGGTGATGATTATGTTACCAAACCATTTGTACCGATGGAATTAATGGCACGTGTTCGTTCCCATCTAAGACGTTATGGACGTTACTTAGATGCGACAGCACCTAAAGAAAGTGATTCTATTTATCTTTGTGGTGGTCTTGAACTGAATGTAGATACTAAAACTGTTTTAGTTGATGGCAAAAAGGTAAAAGTAACACCAATCGAATTTAAAATATTAGAATTATTAATGAAAAATGCGGGAAAGGTTTTTTCTGCCGATGATATTTATGAACGTGTTTGGAATGAAGAAGCCATTAATAGTGAAACAGTGATGGTTCATGTTCGTAATTTAAGAGAAAAAATAGAAATTAATCCTAAAAAACCACAATATTTAAAAGTTGTTTGGGGTGTTGGATATAAAATTGATAAATAATAGGAGGAAACATGAAAAATAAAAACAGATTACTTAAAATACTTTTATTTTCTGTATTGATTATTGCCTCATTAGTCACTTATTTAAGTTATGGGGTAAAAGAAAAAACGACTTCGACTAAACTTGATTTTGATAATAATCGAAGTAGAATTACCGAAATACTTACAAGTAAAAGTATTTTATTAGATATGAGAATTCAAAGAAGAAAAGGAAATTATGATTTACTTCATTATTATGTTAAAGGTGATGATATTGATCAACTAAATGTTTATGGTGATTATTCTTTGAAAGATGTTTTTAACGATTATATTTATGAGTTAGATGATGAAAATAATCGTGATACAAAAGGAATCAAATATTATGTTTATGATAAAACAGACGAAAAAATCTTTTTCACAAATTCTAAAAAGAATTTAAAAAAAGCATTTGAAACTCAAGATAAAAAAGTATTAAATGACTATCAATGGTATACAACCATTGATTATGATGAAAATGGAAATGTTTCTCTTGAAGGAAATCAAACCAGCGATTGGGAAGGATCCTTCTACAATACTTCCTTTGATCAACTTTTTAAAAATAATTATTTAGATGAAGGTAATAGTGATATTATTAATCAAATAACCATCAATAATCCAACAAACATTAAAGTATTAATTGCGATACCTAAAAAATTACCAACAAATTGTTATTTAGAACAATTATGTTCTAAACAAGGATCCATTTCTGATGTTTTAATAACCTATGTCTTTATCATTGTTGCAGCTCTTGTCATTTTTATGTTATTTGTGCCAGTAAGAAAACTGATTGACATTGAGCCTTTTAAAACAGTTGTTAAAGTTAAATTATTCTTTATGTTCTTTATTTATATTATTTTAATTGCAATGTGGCTTGCTGTCATGACAGAAGTATTAAGGGCCTCTTGGCAAGGAACTTTTGCTTGGATGCTAAGAGAAAGAGGAATGGCTGGTGCCGGTGTTGCGCTTGAGCCTCTTATCAATGTAGGTGGTTGGTTTGTTTTCTATGCCATGATTATGTATTTTATCTTTTATATCAAATCTATTCTTGTTTTTGGTAAAGACTTTATTAAAGAACATACGCTTGTTTGTAGTGCTTATCACTATTTTAAAGATGAAATTAAAAGCTTAACACAATTTGATTTAAAGAATCAAAAAGGAAACATCATTCTTAAATTAGGTTTAATCAGTGGTATTTATATTGAAGGAATTTTATTATTTGTTTATTTTTTTATGGGAATTATAGGAAATCTTTATTATATTAGTCCACGTATTTATCTTATTTTTACATGTTTTGTTTCTTTGGTTTGTGCCATCATTACTATGTTGATTTCTAAAAAGCTACTTTCAAAAGTAAGCAATGATTATCAAGTTCTTTTACAATCAGCCAATCATTTAGCTCAAGGTGAATTTAATGATAAAATCAATCAAGATCTTGGTTTATTTAATTCACTTAAAGATGAACTTAATTGTATCAATGATGGTTTTAAAGATGCGGTAAGTAAAGAAGTCGCATCACAAAAGATGAAAACAGAATTGATTAGTAATGTTTCTCATGATTTAAAAACACCTTTAACATCTATTATTTCTTATATTGATTTATTAAAAAATGAAGATTTATCAAAAGAACAACAAGATGAATATATTGATATTTTAGATCGTAATACTAAAAGATTAAAAACACTTATTGAAGATCTATTTGAAGTATCTAAAGTCAATAGTGGTAATATCCAATTAAATCCTATAGATTTAGATATTCATGCCTTATTACAACAAGTTCTCTTTGAATATCAAGAACAATTCGAACATCATCATTTAAATCTAAAAAATGATTATGAAAATAAAAAAATCATTTGTCATTTAGACAGTGAAAAAACTTATCGTGTTTTAGAAAATTTATGTCAAAATATCTGTAAATACGCTTTAGAACATACACGAGTTTATTTACAAATCGTTGAAACGAATCAACAAGTTATTGTCGTTTTCAAAAATATTTCAGCACATGAAATATCTAATTCAGGTGATTTAACAGAAAGATTTGTACAAGGAGATGCTTCACGTAAAAGTGAAGGTTCTGGTTTAGGACTTGCTATCTGTAAAAGCTTTGTGGAGGTTCAAGGTGGAACTTTTGAAGTGAATGTAGATGGTGATCTCTTTAAGACAACAATTATCTTTCCTAAGAAAATAGAAAATGATTAAAAAGGTTATTCCCTGGATCCTACTCTTTCTCCTTCTTCTTATGATCAATACAGAAATGATTTTTATGATTTATGAAACTATCTCATTTTTGAGATAGTTTTTCATATTTTTAAAAAATATGATTTAAAAATGACGTAAAATCAAGGGGTTTGGACGATTAAATGTTACTAAATGTACGCAATTAGTAACAAATTAGTAACAAAAATCATACCTTGATTTTATTTATTTCTATAAACAATTTATTTATAATTGTATCAGTATAAGTATCAAAAGTAATATCTTTCATTTTATGACCTAATATTCTTTTTCTACTAAAAACATCAACATTATTCAATTGACAAAGAGTAGTGAAAGTAACTCTTGTATCATGTATAGTATGTTTCATATTTAAGTTTGTTAAGTATTCTAAAAAGCAAATATTATTGAAGCTTACATAGCTGCGGTCTATCAGTCTTTTATTTTCACATAATAGTAATTCTATTACATAATCTTTTATGGAATCATGTATTGGAACAACTCTATTTTTACCTGCTTGCGTTTTTGATCCTGTATAGAAATACGAAACTTTTCTTTCGATTCCATCATCGTTACAAATTTCATCTATATGTATATCATTTCTATCGATATTGAGTAATTCGTTTGCACGTAAACCGCTATAAATATAAATAAGCACAATCTTAGCCATATCAGTGTTTTCTTCTCTTAAACATTGAATTTCATCATATGAGAAAGCATAATGTTTTTTGCTATCCTCGTCTTTTCCACAACTGATATATTCAGTATAATCATCATCACGATTGATATATTTATGAATAACTGCATATTTGAAAATTTTTGTACAAAGTACCTTCATGTGTATTTTTGTACCTTGGCCACATTTATCATTGTCAAAGATGAATTGCAAATCTTGTAAAGAAATATTAGTGATCTTTCTATTATATACTTGTTCAAAATGTTTGATCCATGACCTATAGCCATAAAGAGAGGATTTAGATAATGAGCTAAGTTCTTCTTTGTCTAAAATGTCAAAGATTTCTTTGAATGTTGGAACTTTACTGTCATGTCTTTCCATGACTTTGTTAAATATATCAGGAGATAATTCTTTTGCTTCTTTATCGTTTATTTGTTTATTAACAGTTAAATGATAAAGTGATAGGGCATTTAAAGCTTCAAGTTCAGTTTCAAAAGTGCCAATAGGTACTTGTTTCTTCTTACCTGTAACAAGATCATATTCTTCACTTGTAATTTTAGCACAGTAGGGTTTTCTACGTTTGCCTGATAGTTTTACCACTGTACCACTATTATTCGGTCTACGCTTATATGTGACTTTTCTAGCCATAATAAAAACACGTCCTTTCATTTTAATTTGCCTTGAACGTGCTCTATGTGGTAAAATTGAGTACGTAAAAGGACTTTAGCGAGTTTCTTTTTATTTAAGGTATTGGTAGTACCTTATTTTTACTCTCCTGTTGGTAGCAGGGGAGTTTTTGCTATGTGATTTTTTCAATGCTTATTAAATATGGGGACCTAAGAGGTCTATATATGTTACCTGATTGATGAATTAAGGACCTACAATGAATTACAATTGTTTGGCTATGTGGTAACATATGTTTGTTTTTATATTCAAATTCAAGATTTATATTGAATTTTTTGTTTCTATTTGAACCTGATTTTATGATAGTTTTATATTCTTCTTTAATTGGGATGAGTAAATTGATTTCAGCTTTGCACCCTTTAGGTATTGTATAAGTTAATATATCAGCAATTTTAAGACACATGAGATCATATTGATTTTCTGTTTCATCATAATTAAAAATCTTTATAGAAACCTTTTTTATGCTAAGGTTAAGTATAGTAACGGGGTTAGTGTTATATACATATAATGGTATTCCTAAAAACTGTTCTTCTAAATTATAATAACGGTCGTATTCAACACAATCAATTGTAATGAATTTATCAAATTTTTCTTCTTTTTTCTTATCGTCATTTAGAGTATATGTCAAATCGAACAAAGGAATTGGAAAATCTTCTTTGTCTAATGTCTCCATTTGTTTTTTTTCGCTTCTTTGTCGTTCTTGTTTTTCATAATTAATTGTCCACCATACTCCACCTAAAGTTAAGGCACCACCAGCAAGTGTAGATAGAGAAGTTATCCATTCACCAACAGTACCTGGAAAATCAATAGGTACTAAATAGTAGAAGAATGAACATATGCCCAAAATTGATAATGCTATTATGCATACTATTCCAACCATTTGTATAACAAATTTTTTTATATCCACTTTGTACACCTCCTAAATAAATGTTTTCAATATGTAATTTCCATCCCATAAAATAACATTACTTTTTTGTGCCAGTTCAAGAGCATTATTTGTATAAGTGTTATTAGTGGCAACAATTGCAACGTTGCATTTGTAGTATTGCAAAGCACCTAAAACTTCTTGTACTGCATTTATTCCTATGGGTTTAGAATAAAATTTACATTGTATGGCATATTTGATATTGTCTCTTGTTGCTATGATATCGGCACCGTAATCATTAGATTTAGGTGTTAGTTCAGTTTCATAACCATTTTTCTTTAATAAATCAGCAAGAAAATATTCAAATTCTATACCAGTTTTTATGCTTTTGAATTCTTGATAATTGGATGTATTGTAAATACTACTTAATATTTCATATTCTTCATTGGGTTCATATTCAAATCGAAAATAAAAATTATCAGTAACTTCTAAAACATGATTGTGATAGAAGATAGCATTATTTTTTAATAAAGTATCAATAGCATAATTAATTTGATAATCATTAATAGTTATTAGATCCTTTAATTGTTTAGATACTTCTTCTAACGTATTAGGATTATCTCGCAACCATTCATAGATATAATCAATATTTTTCATAGGTGTATGAATGGTAAATATATAGTTTGAAGATACTGTATTAGTTTCTGATAAAGGATCAACAGGTTTTAATTCAATATTTTCATAATAATCATTTGGAACAAATGTTCTATATACTTCTCGTGGCTTGGAATCATATTGAGGTCCAATTATTTCATCAGCTTCTAACTGATCAATAAATCTACAAGCTTTGTTATAACCAATCATGAATTCTCTTTGAAGTAATGAAGAACTTGCTTTTTGGTTTTGTAAAACGTATTCACAACACAATTTATAATCATCTAAATCATCTTTATTTAGAATAGGCTCATGCTTAGGAAAATAATCACGAATGTTTGTATTTTGATTATCATAGTTTTTTTCTAAATAATTTGAAACATAATCATTTAAATCATCAATTTCTTGATAAGAAACTTCCTCTTTATCATAAGATAAATTTTTCTTTTTTTTATATTTTTTTAAAAGACTATGAAATTTGTTGCTTAACGCTGAAAACATATCTGAAATATTTTTTTTCCACAGTACGACTGCATTTCTAATAATTATAATTCCAATAGTCGATAAGAGAAAAGCAGTGAATAAATTAATAAAAGTGATTCCATTTTTCAATATATCTTGTAATCCACCTATTACGCCTATAATTAGAGCAAGAATACCAATGATAACAAAAATTATATAACAAATAATTGAAATGAATTGGATGATTATCACAATATTAAACCTCCCTTTTTAATTGATTTATACATACTTAGTATGATAAAATTCAAATTGTAAAAAGGCTTTTGGTTAGGCTTTTTTTACTAGTGATATTGGCGTATCACTTTAAGATTAAGCAATAGTATTTATAGTTTTCTATTGCTTGACACTCTAGTTGGCGCTAGAGTGTTTTTTTGTTGCATAAATATTAAATTGGTTAATATTTCATCACAACGATAAAGTGCAATTTCTTTATTTGAAGGATAGTGGGCTCTTTCAAATAAAATTTGGGCTTCTTGCTGAGAAACACAAAAGTTTTGTTTTACTCCATGCCAAGATTTTATACTACCTATACTGATATAAAATTGTAAAAGGAATGTTGGAGCTAATAATTCCGAAGCGAATGCATTTGCTTCTTTTTCTAATATTTCATGTTTATGATCAGGCAAGTGCATTAAATCTTCATCAAGCTCTAAGTGACCACATATAATATGGCCTAGTTCATGTGCAAGGGTAAATCGTTGTCTCTCTTCTGTTAAAATAGTGTCATTGTAAATTATTAAATATTTTCCATTGATTTTATGTGTTACGGCATCTTTAGTTTGTAATTCATCTGATATTTTATCAATGGAGCATTTTTTTATATTAGCGAGTCTACTGTAATTCATAAAAGCAATTCTGCCTTTAAATAATTGCATCATTATTCCTGCTGGAGAAACAGGAATAAATGCAAATTTACAAGAGAGAAGAGTATCTATAGCTAATTTTCTTACTTCGAAATATCTAGGTTCTTCAGGTACAAGATTATTTGTCACTCTCATTAAATGCCTCCTTGAATGCGACTGATAATAAATCAATCATTTTATCTAAATCTTCATCTGTCATATTATCAGAAGCTCTTCTGATAGCACGAATAGTTTTTTCTTTTTTGGATTCAACAATTGATGAATCATTTTTTTCTCTAATTAAATCTTCTACATTTACATGAAAATAGTCAGCTAAAAGTTGCATTTTATCTGGTCTAGGAAAATTTATACCATGATACCAACCAGATACAGTTGTTAAACTGATATTTAAGTCTCTAGAAATATCTGTTTGCGTTTTACTGTTTATTTTCATATATTTTAATAAATTGTTTTGAAAAATATTTCTTACGTCATCACTCATTTTTTATTCACCACCTACTATTATATTACTCTTTAAAAGTAGTTAAAGCAACAAAAAGTGAAAAAAACTACGTTTTAAAAGTTGACACTACGGTTTAAAAGTAGTATTGTATAAACAGGAGGTGAGATAAATGCCAAGCGAAGAAGGGGTTCAAATTCGTATTTCATTAGAAGCAGCTAGAGTGAATGCTGAATTATTACAAAAAGATGCTGCTAAACTTATTGGTATTTCATTAAAAACATTACAAAATTATGAGAATGGTAAAACAAAACCAAATTGGGATACTTTAATTAAAATGTCAAATATTTATAATATTCCTATTGGAATGTTAAATTGTAGGTATTAATTTTTTTACCTATAACTACGGTTTAAAAGTAGCGACTCATTTAAATAATTACTGATCATCCAGGAATCAATCTCTAATAAAGCCTATTTTATTAGATTCCTAAAATTAATTGATCATAGAAACACCAACTTAATAACAAATTTCTTTTTAATACAATACGTGAAGCTTTCATTTTGTAATAGAGGTTGGTTCCTTGATGGTCAGTAGTAGGAAGGAGAAAAAGAAATGGAAGATGATTTTCAAAAAAGATACCCAATTACGTGGGCTGTTTTAAGAAATGCTATAGACAGAATAGCGGGCTGGAAAAACGTAACCCCACAAGCTAAAACAAGAAAGCAAGCGGAAATTGCGGTTGTTATTGTTGCTTTATCAAACACGTTATAGAAAGGAGAAAAAATTATGAACCAAAAAGATCAAATTGATATTTTCAAATTCAAAATCAAAAATGAAAAGAAATTTTTGAAGGAACTTGTTGAACGTAAAAAACAAGCAAAAAAAGATTATGAAGAGTGTTTACCAGAAGATTATTCTTCAAAGTTAGCTGAATTCAAAACGGCACTATCGCATATTTCAAGGCAATATGCAAGATTAAGTGCATTTATGGAAATGGGTTGTATGCTGGACTTGATTTCAAGTGTTGAATTTGCTGAGTTGTCAGATGAAATAAGTGAATTGGCTTTTTCATAGAAAGGAGGGATAGCTCATGGATGAAAATAACATTTCAGTTGAAGAAGTTATGAAGATTACTCATAAGAGTAGAGAATTCATCATCAATGCAATTCAACAAGGATGCTTTCCAGGAAGTGTTGCAGTTTCAAATAAAAGAAGAAACGTACACATTCCAAGAAAAGCATTTGAGGACTACATGAATAAGTTCAGCAGAAGTCCTAGTGAGCAATTGATTATTGCATTGCTTAATTCTTTAAATGAAAAAAGTGCCCTTGAAAAAAGGACACACAACATAGCACATAAATTATAAACAAATTCGGGAGGAATTGCAAATATGAGATTGACTAAAAAAGCTCAAGTCACATTGTTTGGGCTTTGTGTCTTCAGCTTGATTCTTAGTGGAACTGGTTATGCTCAAGCAAAATCAACACAAGCAGCTTATGAAGAACAAAGCAAACAAATGGAGTTATATAAGCAAGAGTTGAAAGAAACTCAAAACCAATTAAGTGAATATGTTCAGTACAAAGCTATGTATGAATGTATCCAGGTAGAAAGAAATCAACTACAAGAACAAGTTGATGAACTTTCTAAATGAAAAGCACTTGGCCAGTTTACCATAACGTACTATTGGCCAGGAGAAGACATCTACGGAAGTTTAACTTCTACAGGTGCAATTGCACAAGAAGGTAAAACCATTGCGGTAGATCCTTCAATCATTCCTTATGGTTCTACAGTTTTGATAGATGGAAAAGAATATTTAGCTCAAGACTGCGGAGGAGCTATCAAAGGAAACAAAATTGATATCTTTAGTGAATATCCAAAACAAGAAAGATATCAAGTAGAAATATACATTAAAAGGGAGAAATAAAAATGGATAAGTTTCTAGAAAGTATTATTCAAGCCGCTAAAGATGTGGGTGCAAAAGATATTGAAGTAGTAAAAATCAGTGGAAAGGATTTAACTTTTGGGCCTGAAGAAAAGCCTAAATTGAACATTATCAGATTGCTTTCAACAGCTCACTATGATGAAGATGGCAATCTTATTATTGAAATGGATGCAGGATTAGGAATTAGCGGAAGTGATTTCTTAAGTGAAGCATACGGTATTTCAGAAAAACAAGTAAAGGATATTTATGAATCAGCAATAAATGAGTTCGAAAAATGTACAGGTACATTAATAAAACTTATTGAAAATAAAATTGAAGAAAGAGACAAAGGGGAAAGTAAAGATGTCAGTGAAGATTAATGCATTGGAGTTAGAAAACGTTAAAAGAATCAAAGCAGTTAAGATTGATCCAACACAAAATGGATTGACTATTATTGGTGGGGACAATAACCAAGGTAAGACTTCGGTACTTGACAGTATCGCATGGGCTTTAGGTGGAGATAAAAATAAGCCCAGCAACGCTGCAAGAGAAGGCTCAACTATTCCACCAGTTTTAAAAGTTACATTAAGCAATGGAATTATCGTTGAAAGAAAAGGAAAGAACAGTTCTTTAAAAGTTACTGATCCTAGTGGTAAGAAAGCAGGACAAAACTTGTTGAATTCTTTCATTGAACAGCTTGCGTTGGATTTACCAAAATTCATGAACAAGACAAACAAGGAAAAGGCGGAAGTTCTTTTAAATATCATCGGAGTTGGAGATCAATTAGCTGTTTATCAAAAACAAGAAAATGAGCTTTATCAGGAAAGATTGACAGTAGGTCGTATTGCTGATCAAAAAGCTAAGTTTGCTAAGGAACAACCGTTCTTTGAAGATGCACCTAAGGATTTGGTAAGTCCTCAAGACCTAATCAATCAGCAACAGGCTATTCTTGCTCAAAATGGTGAGAACCAAAGAAAAAGAGAAAAGGTCACTCAATATGAGTATCAGGTCAAAACCTTAACGGATGAAGTAGCACGCTATGAACAAATGCTAAATCAAAAGAAAGAGGAATTGAACAAGGCTACATATGATTTAAGCGTGGCCAAAACAGATGCTTTAGATTTATTGGATCAATCAACTGATGAACTAGAAAAGAACCTAGCTGAAATTGAAGAAACAAATCGTAAGGTTAGAGCAAATCTTGATAAGGAAAAAGCTGAAGAAGAAGCAAAAGGATATAAGTCACAATATGACAACCTTACAAATCAAATTGAAGATGTACGTAAACAAAAATATGACTTATTGAACAATGCGGATTTACCATTGCCTGAATTAAGTATTGAAGATAATGAATTGACTTACAAAGGAAAGAAATGGGACAGCATGAGCGGAAGTGACCAATTAAGAGTTTCTACTGCTATCGTTCGTAAATTAAATCCTGATTGCGGTTTTGTCTTATTAGACAAGCTAGAACAAATGGATTTAAGAACTCTAACAGAGTTCAATGCATGGCTTGAACAAGAAGGACTGCAAGCTATTGCAACAAGAGTATCTACTGGTGATGAATGTTCAGTGATTATTGAAGATGGCTATGTAAAAGAAAATGTTACTTCTCAGCCCGTTCAACCAGTAAGTGAAAACACAACACCAACATGGAAAGCAGGTGAATTCTAATGGATTTTGAAATTACTGAAGGAGTAATAAACGGAGCACAAAAAGTTGTTTTCTATGGTCCTGAAGGAATTGGTAAAACAACTTTTGCAATGAAATTTCCAGATCCTTTATTTATTGATACTGAAGGATCTACTAAAAAATATGATGTAAGAAGATTACCAAAGCCAACGAGCTGGCAAATGCTGATTGCGGAAGTTCAATCAGTCATTCAAAAAAGAAACTGTAAAACACTAGTTATCGATACTGCCGACTGGGCTGAAAGATTATGTACGGAAGCCATCTGTGCCAATCATGGTAAAAAAGGTATTGAAGACTTTGGATATGGAAATGGCTATACCTATGTTGCTGAAGAATGGGGAAGATTTCTTAATCTTCTTCAGGATGTAGTAGATGTGGCCAACATAAATGTTCTTTTAACAGCACATTCAACTATTCGTAAATTTGAACAGCCTAATGAAATGGGTGCTTACGATCGTTATGAATTAAAGCTTGGAAAGAAAACAACAGCACAAACTGCACCTCTTACAAAAGAGTGGGCAGACATGGTCTTATTTGCAAACTACAAAACATTCAGCGTGGCTGTAGATGATAAAGGTAAAAAACATAAGGCACAAGGTGGTCAACGTGTCATGTATACATCACATCACCCTTGCTGGGACGCAAAGAATAGGGATGGATTACCTGAAGAACTGCCACTTGATTTTGGAGCAATCGCTCATTTATTTGCTCACCAATTAAATGATAATGTTGCACCTTCACCAGTAGTAAACACTACACCTGTTATGAATACTGTTCCTCCAGTTTCTCGAGAAGAACCAAAAGTTGAGGAAATCAAAGTAGATAAGGAATTACAAACAGGTGGAATTCAAGAAGCAGCACCTACTGTAAATGCAGCTTCAGTACAACAAACTGTACAAAGTACGATTCCAAAACCATTGAGGGATTTAATGGATCAAAATCTTGTAACTGAAGAAGAAGTTAGAAAAGCGGTCAGCTTCAAAGGATATTATCCTGAAGACACACCAATTGATAATTATGATCCAAACTTTATCAATGGAGTATTAATAGGTGCTTGGCCACAAGTATTAAAAATTATTAACGAAAATATCAGAGCGTTTTAGGAGGATGATTAAATGGATGCATATAACAACGGTATGAATAACGGAATGATGGAAGGTCATGAATTAGATTGGGATGGTGTCATCGAAGAAGATGATGAATATATTATTTTACCACCTGATGATTATAACTTTGTAGTTAAAGGATATGATAGAACCAGATTTAATGGTTCTGAAAAAATGCCACCATGCAATCAGGTAACTGTAGATATTGCTATCAACTATAACGGTAAAGAAGTCATCATCAAACATAAATTATTTTTACATTCAAAAGTCGAAAGAATCTTAAGTGCCTTCTTTAGAGGAATTGGACAAAAGAAAAAAGGAGAACCATTAAAGATGAACTGGCCAATGGTTCCTGGTTCAACAGGACGCTGTAAGATTGGTACAAAAATTTACAACGGCAATGAATACAATGAAATTAAAAAATTCTATCCAAAAGATGAAATGCCAGTTACACCACAAGCAACACCTAACTATAATCCAGGACAATTCTAATGCAGTTAAGACCTTATCAACAAGAGGCACATGATTCTATATTTGAAGAATGGAACAAGGGAGTTCAAAAGACTCTCCTTGTTTTGCCTACTGGTTGTGGAAAAACAATCGTCTTTGCTGAGGTTGCTAAAGACTGCGTAAAAATTGGGGATAGAGTTCTTATTATGGCACATAGAGGGGAACTGCTTGAACAGGCAAGTGACAAGATTGATAAGTCAACAGGACTTAAATGTGCTATGGAAAAAGCAAAAGAAACATGTATTGGAAGCTGGTTCAGGATTGTTGTTGGTTCAGTACAGACATTACAAAGAACCAAGAGATTAGAACAGTTTCCAAAAGATTATTTTGACACGATCATTATTGATGAAGCACATCATTGTTTGAGTGATGGTTATCAAAGAGTATTGGAATATTTTGACAGCGCTAAGGTATTAGGTGTAACGGCTACACCTGATAGAGGAGATATGAGAAATCTAGGAAGCTTCTTTGAAAGTCTAGCTTATCAGTACACACTTCCAAAAGCTATCAAAGAAGGGTATCTAACACCTATAAAGGCACTTACGTTACCGCTAAAGATGGATTTGTCCGGGGTCGGAGTTCAGTCTGGTGACTTCAAGGTAAGTGATATAGGAACTGCGTTGGATCCTTATCTTGAACAGATAGCAAAGGAAATGAAAAAGTATTGTAAAGATAGAAAGACAGTTGTTTTTCTTCCTTTAGTCAAAACTTCTCAAAAGTTCAGAGATATTTTAAATGCTAATGGTTTTAAGGCTGCAGAAGTCAACGGAGACAGTAAAGATCGTGCAGAAATATTAAAAGATTTTGAAAATGACAAATATAACATCTTATGTAATTCAATGCTGTTAACCGAAGGATGGGATTGCCCTAGTGTTGACTGCATTATCGTTTTGCGACCAACGAAAGTGAGAAGCTTATACTCACAAATGGTCGGTCGTGGTACTCGTCTATGTGAAGACAAGGACCACCTGTTACTACTAGATTTTTTATGGCATACGGAACGCCATGAATTATGTCATCCAGCCAACTTGATTTGTGAAAATGATGAAGTGGCCAAACAGATGACAAAGAATTTAGAAGATAAAGCAAATGCATCACTTCCTGAAGATGTACTTGAAGCAATAGATATAGAAGATGCTGAAAAAGAAGCTCAAAGTGATGTCATTGCTCAAAGAGAGGAATCGCTTGCTAAACAGCTTGCTGAAATGAGAAAACGCAAAAGAAAACTTGTTGATCCATTACAGTTTGAAATGAGTATTATGGACCAAGACTTACAAAGTTACACACCATCATTTGGATGGGAAATGGCACCAGCAAGTGAAAAACAAATAAAGGCATTGGAAAAATATGGAATCTATCCTGACAGTGTCGACAATGCTGGAAAAGCAACTTTGCTGTTAGACAGATTGCATAAAAGACAAGAAGAAGGATTGGCTACACCTAAACAAATTAGGCTGTTAGAAAACAAAGGATTCAAACAAGTGGGAACATGGTCTTTTGAATCGGCTAGAAAATTAATCAATAGAATAGCTGCTTCAGGGTGGAGAGTTCCTAATGGAATAGATCCCGCAACATATAAAGAAGGAGATTAAAAGTGGAGTATACAACTGATTTATTAGAAATACTGAATAATATTGATCCTTCTCTTCTTGATTATCAGGAATGGTGCTGTGTTGGAATGGCACTTAAATTTGAAGGATATACCGCTAGTGACTGGGATTCATGGAGTCAACGTGATTCTAAAAGATACCATAAAAATGAATGTTACAGAAAATGGGATTCTTTTACTGGTTCTGGTGTAACGGGTGGAACCATAGTTCAGTATGCTAAAAATCAGGGATGGGTTCCACCAATGATAAACCAAGAAAGTGGCCATGAGCTTGATTGGGATGATGTTATTGAAAAAGATGAACAGGTCATTATTGATAAGAACTGGATAGAAGGCAGAGAGGTAAGAGAGCCTGATAATTGGGATCCAGTCAATGAACTTATTACTTACTTAGAGATCCTGTTTGATTCAACTGAAAATGTTGGTTATGTCACAAAGACATGGCTTAAGGATGAAAAACATTTGCCAACACAAGGATGCTGGGACAGGACTGCAGGAAAGCTCATACAACAGTTAAATAAATGTGATGGCGATATTGGGGCCGTTTTAGGCGATTACAACAAAGAAGCGGGTGCATGGATACGGTTTAACCCGTTAGACGGAAAAGGCTGTAAGAACTCAAATGTAACGGATTTTAAGTATGCTCTTGTAGAAAGTGATTCAATGCCAATAGCTGAACAGAATACAGTATTGAGAGAATTGGAATTACCAATAGCATGTTTGGTTCATTCAGGAGGTAAAAGTCTTCATGCAATCGTAAAAATTGAAGCAAATGATATGAGGGAATATCGAAAACGTGTTGATTACCTCTATAACATCTGTAAAAAGAATGGTCTTGATGTCGATACACAAAACCGTAATCCTTCACGTCTATCAAGAATGCCAGGAGTTATTAGAAATGGCCATAAGCAGTTTCTTGTTGATACCAATATTGGTAAAGAGTCATGGGATGAATGGTACGAATGGATTGAAAGCATCAATGATGATTTGCCTGAACCTGAATCTTTAGTTGAATTTTGGAATAATCTTCCACAGTTAGCTCCACCTCTTATTGAAGGAATATTGAGGCAAGGTCATAAGATGCTGGTTGCTGGACCATCTAAAGCAGGTAAATCATTTACACTTATAGAATTATGTATTGCCATTGCTGAAGGAAAGAAGTGGTTGAACTGGCAATGCGCACAAGGAAAAACATTATATGTCAATTTGGAGCTTGATAGACCATCATGCTTGCACAGGTTCAAGGATGTTTATAATGCACTCGGTATTAAGCCAAATAACCTTACTAATATCGATATTTGGAATTTAAGGGGTAAATCTATTCCTATGGATAAACTCGCTCCTAAATTGATTAGAAGGGCATCTAAGAAAGACTACATAGCTGTAGTCATAGATCCAATCTATAAAGTTATTACGGGTGATGAAAACAGTGCGGACCAGATGGCCAACTTCTGTAACCAGTTTGACAAGATCTGTAATGAATTAGGTACATCCGTTATTTACTGCCACCACCATTCAAAAGGTTCACAAGGTGGGAAAAGAAGTATGGACCGTGCCAGTGGTTCAGGAGTATTTGCACGTGATCCTGATGCATTGCTTGACTTGATTGAACTGGATCTAAATGAAGCACATTACAAACAGTTAAGAAACATGAGTGCTTGTAAATGCTGTGTTGACTATCTAAGAGCAAACAGACCTGAATTGTTAAATGAACTTTCACAAGATGATGTTCTTTCTCAAAGTATCATGATTGATTTCTGCAAAAGCAAACTTGGCCATGATTACTACAAGGAACTGGACATGCTTGTAAATGAGGCAAGGGACAAAGCTACATCAATTACAGCGTGGAGAATTGAAGGAACATTGAGAGAATTCTCTAAGTTTCCACCAGTTAATCTTTATTTTGAATATCCAGTACATGTCGTTGATCAAGACGGAGTCCTTCAAGATATTGATCCTGATGATGTCAAACCTCAATGGCAAAAGGCTCAAGAAAAAAGACATGAACTGGTTGAAAAAAATAAAAAGAAAAAAGTAAATGAATTTGAAATACAGTTTTCAAATATTGAAATAGAAGGTAGAGAAGTACCTGCAGAAGAGCTTGCAGAAAAGTTAAATACAGCTTCAAAAACATTACTTGGATGGCTAGGAAAAGGTAAAAAAAGGAATGAAGATTTAGCTGAAAATTTTGAAGCTTATTATGGAGAAGATGGTAAAAGATACATCAGAAGAAAGGATGAATAAAGGGTGCGACGAACCATGATACGTCGCATGGTCGCAGGGTGGGTGCGACGAACCTATATATATAAATATATATAAATATTTTGGCGCACCCCTTTAATGCGGGGGATGAACGTTGTGCGATAGCTCACGCACAACAACATTCACCCCGCACACTAAAGGGCACCAAACCTAGAGCACCCTAGATAAAAAATGGAGAAAAATAAAAAAAGAAAAATTGAATTTTTTATGCCTATGATTCCACCTACTACAACTGCTCAACAGCATAAGGTTAACATGGGTACTAAAAAGTTTTATGATCCACCAGAACTTAAAACGGCCAAGGAAAAACTCAAAGCTCATTTGATACCGCATATTCCTGATAAGCCTTTTGATGGACCTTTAAGATTAATCGTAAGGTGGTGCTTTCCGATTGCTGGTAAACATCATGATGGAGAGTACAAATATACCAAGCCTGATACTGATGATTTAAACAAGGCATTGAAAGACATCATGGAGAGATTAGGGTTCTATGTAAATGATTCTAGAGTGGCCAGTGAGCTGATTGAAAAGTTCTGGGCGGAAATACCAGGTATATATATTCGATTGGAGGAATTGGAATGAGAAAGGAAGATATTGCAAAGCCAGTAGATCGTAAGAAATGTCCAACCTGTAAATATTACAATCAAATCAAGAAACGTTGCTCATTGAGAATGTGCAAAGATCAACCGAGCTTATTTGATTACATTGGGAACAGGTTCTAGCTATGACAGTCAAAAGATTGGTTGATGAGAAAAAAGGAGAATACTGGAAAGAATACAAAAATGGATATTTCTTTTCTAACTTTGGAAGAGCAAAGCATGTTTATAAAAATGGCAGCGAATATTTGTTGTGTCCATACGTGCACAAAACTTCAGGAAAAACAGTTTTAAAAATACATGGCCAAGCTCATACGGTTTCAAAAATCATTTATGAATTATTTGTTGGACCTATTCCTGATGGATATAACATCATCCATAAAAACAAGATTAGAAGTGACAACAGTCTGGCAAATCTTCGATTGGCTACCCGAAGAGAAACAGGACTTCACTATGGAAACAGGAACCGAAAGGTAATTATCTATGATGCAATAAATGACTGCTATTACAAATCAACAAGAGAAGCAGCAAAGAAGTTATTCATTTCTAGACAGACGGTAAGTGATTACTGCAACAGAAAAAGGAAGGATCCCATGTTTGATTTATCGTGGGAAAGGTTATGATTAAGAAAGGTTAAGGAATTATGACAGCACAAGAAATGTTTGAAGAAATTGGATTACAAGAATTAAAGTTTAATTCCGAAGAAATGATGTATGATGATGAAGAAAATGACTTATTAAATACATATGTTTCGTTTAATAAAGCCCGTTTTCATGGTGACAATAAACCAAAATCAAGAAACGAAATTGAAATATTTTTCTATCCTGATGAAGGTATTGATTTTGATAAATTTATTTTAGCAGTAAAAAAGAAAATGGAAGAAATGGGAGATATAAAATGACAGCGTTTGAAATTGATAATATGTGTCATGCTATTGGATTTGATCCAAACAAAACATGGAGAAACCAACGAGTTCATGAGTATTATAGGAACTTCTCCGTTCCTTCCCGAGATTGCAAAGAAAGTTGGGAGAAGCTAGTTAAACAAGGTTATGCAGAAAAGGCATCTAACGCTATTGTTGACAGTTACTATTATGTAACTCAACAAGGAATAGATTTCTTAAGCAGTATTTATAAGATTAAGTTTAAACCAACGAAATAGGAATGAAATAAATGAATAAATATGAAGAAGCGTTAAACAGCATTGAAGAAAAAACAACAAAAACTATTGAATATCCTTTAACTCCCGCTATTAAATTTCGCTATTGCGGTGATGAAGTAGACATATTACAAGAATTAGTGGATAAAGCGACACCTAAGAAGCCGATAAAAAACAAGTTAGGGAAAATTTCCTTACTTGATAGGCTTGTTGGAATTGAAGCTACCTATACTTGTCCGAATTGTGGTAATGCATTGCTAAAACATTACATGAATGAACGTCAAGAAACTAGATATTGTTGGGATTGCGGTCAGGTATTAAATTGGAGGGGTGAAGATGGAAAAACCATGCATAATTGAAAGTTTTAAAGAGTTTTTAAAAAAAGGTAGAAGTTACTACTATTATAGAGAGTTAGATACGCCTGACTGTGAAAATAATGTTAATTATGTTGAATGTTTGGAAAAGGCACTTGATAAAATGTGCAGAATTTTTGATGAAGAAATACACAATTGCGATTTCTTGTTAATAAGAAACGGTCTTTGTGATAGTAAATGTACACTTTGTGATCAAGAAAAAAGAGTTGAATTAATGAAAGAGTGGGTGATGAAAAATGTTGACTAAAGAAAGATGTATGAGTTTATTGGATGATATCGCTGGATATGCTCATAGAGCTAACATTGGTCCTAATGGTATTAATGAAATAAATGAAGATTAAAATGGATTGAAAAAGTTAATTGAGGAGCATTTCACTCCTCAATCTCTTAAGTTTGAAGAACTTCATGAAAATATGTGGGTTTATGATGTAAAAAATAAATGTTGTATTTATATCGAAGAATTTACTGTTGATAATCAAATGATGATTATTAGATATTCAATGAGCAATAGAGAATCAAATTGTGAATGGTGTAATTTTGAAGAAAACAGATTTTATCCAGTGAATATACAAATAGGGAAGGATTAAAGATGAATAAGCCAGATTATAGAGATTATTTAGAATACGATGAGGACGAGTGCGACGATAGAATTACCGAAGAATATTATATTGCTTTAAAAAAGTATTGCGATGAGTTAGAACATAAATACAATAAGCTGCTAGATGATATTCATGATTATAGACACGAAAACCATTGTATGAAATTAACTATTAGAAATCTTTGTAAACATTTTGGAGTTGAGAATGAAGAAGAACTTAAACAAATTTATTTAAAGAAAGAGGAGAGAAATTAAATGAAAAAAGATTATAAGATTATTTTAATTGTAGTTGGGATTGTAATTGGATGTATTGTTTTTGGAACATCATTGTTTATGGGAAAATACAATACTGTTGTTTCATTAGAAGAACAAGTTAATGAAAGTTATTCAAATATTGAAATTCAAGAAAAAAGACGTGCTGATTTAATTCCGAATTATGTAGACAGTATCAAAGATTACAAGAACTTTGAGCAAGAAACACTGACACAAGTAATTGAAGCACGCTCACAAGCTGAAAGTGGAAATGTAGAACAAGCTCAAAAAACACTATCCGTTGTAGTTGAACAATATCCAGAATTGAAAGCTTCTGAATTATATAAGAACTTACAAATTGAATTATCAACAACTGAAAACATGATTAAAGATTATAGAGAAGATTATAACAAGCAAGTTAAATCTTATATCAAGAAAACACGTTCATTCCCTACAAATATCGTATTGAATTTAATGGGATATGAAACTAAAGATTTCAAATATCTTAAATATGACACTTCAGCGGACGCTCCTACAAATTTATTTAAATAATGTATGTAGGTGGAATAGAGATAACCTTTAGAGAAGCTCTGGTATCTATCATAATATTTCTAGTAATGGGAGCTATTGGAATTTCGATAGATACTAGAATTACTGATCATTTCATTGAAAACAACAGTAAATATCAAAAGGCTGTCAAAATAAGAGACAAAGATACACTTGATTATTTGATTTCAACGAAAGCGGGTAATTCTCTTGTTGAAGGAAAAGTAAAAGCAAGTGGAACAGTATCTTTTAAAGAAATAAACGGTGAGTATTCATATATAGAAAAAATCAAAGAAGTTTATACAATGCATACAAGAACTGTATGTGAAACGGTTGGTAGTGGTGAAAATCAACATGAAGTTTGCCATTTAGAAACATATTGGACGTGGGACTATGCAGGAAGTGAACCAAAATATGCTAAAGAAATCAGTATTTATGATCATAAATTAGATACACGTTATGCTTTGAAAGAAATAGGTTCTTCAAGACTTAATTTATCTAAAAATATCAATGATCAATACAAACAAAAGAGAGATGGTAACTGTATTTATGAAAGTGGATATGTTAGATACTACTATAAATACATACCTAGATTATTCAAAGGTGTTATCTATACTAATTTTGCAAAGAAGGATAAATCATTCAAAAATTATTCTCTTGAAAGAGCAACAATAAAAGAGTTGGTTGAAGAAGAAAAAGAAAGTATTAATTTTGGCGGTATAGCTTTTAAAATATTTTGGGTTGCGTTAATTGTGTTCATGATATATGAATACGTAGCGCAAGATAATGATTATTTAGATGATTAAAATTTAAAAGGAGGACAATACTAGATGATAACAATACACACATTATCAATCATGCGTAACGAAATTCGCGTATATAAGAGTTTAATCAAGGAACGTGACAAATTAATCAAAGATTATCAAACACCTCTTAAAAAGCTTGAAAACGACCTTTTAGAGGTTGAAGAAAAGCTGAAGCTTATCAAGTCTCCTGGAAAGGGTGATGGCTTAGGTGGATTTGTTCAAGATAGCGCTGATAAGTACAACTACTTGATTGATAAAAAAGATGAATTGAGAAAGTCAATCGTTGATTACGTTCAATCAAATGAAAAAGAATATTTAGAAGATTTAGAACATTGGAATGTGCGTATTGCTAACGTTGAATATTACCTCAACCAAATGGATGCACTTGATAGAAAATTCATAGAAGACTTCTATTACAATCTTACAAAGACTCAATGTATGGATAGATACAACATTAATAATGTAAATAGTTTGTATCGAAAAGCTGATAAAATTCTTAAAAATTTACTAGAAAAATCACTCTAGGTATAAGATTTACATTTGATTTGGTGCTATTATGTTATTGTAAGGTTTCGGCAAAAGAGAGACGTTACTTTTCCCTAAAGATGTATTATTTTGAAAAGCTCTTGTTTCAGGATCTTTTTAGTATGGGATAATTAATTTTCTTGTTTATGGTGCATTGTTGATGTATAATTTAGCTACTTGATATATGGAGAGGTACATCTATGAGCATTGAAAAAACAAGGGAAACTAGGTTTAAAATAGTTGAAGAAACTATTGATGAACAAAGTAAATTCGATAAAATAGTTCAACATGTTCGAGAATTTTGGTGGCATTATGTTTTATACATTATGGGAACATCAATAATTGTGTTGTTTATATGTAGTTTTATTTTTGATAAGAGTGTATCTATAGAAATAATGAATTCTTGGGTAGGAATTGTATTAGGAGTAGTTGCAACAATAATTGGAATTATTTCAATGTTTCTAAGTTTTTATAACTTGGATCAAAGCATTAAAACACAAGAAAAAACCTTGGAAACAATAGATAATATAAAAAAGGAAATTATTAATTACGTTGATAAGACATCAAAAGAAACGCAAGATGTAATTAGAAGGTCCCAAGAAACACAGGTGTCTTATGGAAAATCGAATGTAAGGGCATCATTCAGAGGTATGGGGGAAAATAGAAATGTTAAATAAAATAACAGGTAGTTTTTTATTATGTGAAAGATATGATGATGAAACAAATAGCATTGTTAATATATTTGATACATTATATGTAGATGAGACATTAAAGGCTGATTTTGCTGTTGTTCTTCAAATTAATATTTATTCAAGTGAAGAATATGAGCCTAACAAATATAACGTTTATACTTTTTTAATAGAAAATAAAAAAGAAGATGGACAATTTGCATTTTTAGGAAATTTACAACTGCCTCCAAATGATAATCACGAACATAAAAAGGACATTCATTCACATAGACATAGACAAGTTATGGAATTTAATAACTTCTTATTGCCGAATACTGGTTCGTATTCAATAGAATGCTATGTTACTAATGAGAAGTATTCAGATGATAATTTAGAAAATCTTTTTGAAAAGGTTCTAGAAAATGGCGAACTATTAGATACTTTAACATTTAATGTACAAATTAAAGCATAAATGAGAACATAGATAAGAGAGCAACTTCGGTTGCTTTTTATTTTACAAAAAATACGGAGGTGGTGATATGGCTTGAAAGAAAAATACGAGTTAGCATACCAGGATTATTTAGATGGGATGAAATACAAAGATATAGCTGCTAAATATGGTGTGTCAGTTAGTGCTGTCAAGTCATGGAAAAGCCGCTACTGGAAGGATAAAAAGTTGCAACCAAAAAAATCAAAGGTTGCAACCAAAAAGGTCGCTAAAAAGATAGCAAAAGAAATTGTTGAAAATGATGAGCTGGATGATCAACAACAAAAATTCTGTGTTTATTTTGTTAAATATCATAATGCAACAAAAGCCTATCAACTTGCATATGGTGCCAAATACACAAGTGCTATGGTTTTGGCATGTAATTTAAGAAAAGAACCAAAAATTCAAGAAGAAATAAAACGATTAAAAGAGATTATGTATCAGGATATTCTTCTTGATCCACAGGATATTGTTCAAAGATACATTGATATTGCTTTTTTAGATGAATGTGAAATGGATGGAAAAGCTGTTAAAATGGCTGATTCATTAAAAGCTCTTGAATGGCTGTCTAAACATATGAACATGGCCAATGAAGAACAAAAAGCTAAAATCAATCTTCTCAAAGCTCAAGTGGCTCAAATGAACGTTACAAATAATGAAGAAACAAATAAGGTTGTGATTGTAAATGACTTGCCAAACGGTAAAACTGAGTGACATATTAATTCCTAAATATTACGATACATTCAATGATATTAGTTATCTTCATAAGATATTTACAAGTGGCCGTGCTGGTACTAAATCATCACGTGGGGCTATTAGAGCGGTATACAAGATTGTAAGTGATCCTTCTTGTTCAGTTGTTGTTATGCGTAAGTTCCATAACAAGCTAAAGAAAACAGTTTTCAAGGAAACTTTGAGAGCAATAAGACGTTTAGGACTTGATAAAAAGGATTTTAAAATTACTGTTTCACCTATGGAGATTAAGTATAAGCCCAATGGAAACACTATTTATTTTACTGGTAATGATTCAATTGATGATACAAAAGGTATGATTGATGAAGAAAAACCTATCAAGCTTGTTGAAGTAGATGAATTGACTGAGTTTTTCGATAAGGGAGACGGTGAAGACGAGCTTGTAAATATCATGGCCACATTCGTTCGTGGTAATGATGATGAGTTCTGTATGGAATATTATTTCAACCCACCAAAGAATGATAAATCTCCAGTTATGCAATGGGTCCATAAAATGGAGCAAAGACCTGATTGTATTAGGGTACATAACGATTATAGAGATGTACCTATTGAATGGTTAGGTAAAAAGCTTATTCAAGAAGCTGAAAATATGAAAGCTGCAGATGAAAAAATGTATGAGTGGCTTTGGTTAGGTTTATGTACTGGTCTTGATGAGCTTGTTTATTATATGTTCAATGAAGATGTTCATGTAAAAGAACCGACAAAAGAAGATATCAAAAACATTCGTTTTATTGTTTGTGGTGTGGATTATGGTCAGATGAATGCCACGACCTATCAATTCTTTGGCATGGATTTCAAAAACAAAAGTATTCGTGGAATTGATGAATTTTATCATTCAGGACGTGAAAGTGGAAAGCAAAAATCTCCAAGTGAATATGCTTTAGAATTCAAGAAAAAGAAAGAAGAAATTGAAACATATACAAAGAAAAAAGTCTTATATGTTTATATTGATCCATCAGCAAAAGGACTTGCTGAAGAAATCAAAAGAACTTGCCCTGGTATAAATATTATTGATGCAAATAACACGGTCAAATTAGGTATCACAAGAGTACAGAAGTTAATGGCTCTAGGACACCTATTTTTTTCGCCTAAGCAACGACATTTGATAGAAGAAGAGTATTTATACAGTTATGACAAAGACCTTTTAGACAAAGGAAAAGAAGAAGTAATAAAAGACCATGACCACTGTATGGATGCTAAAAGATATGCAGTCATGGGATTATGGAAATATATTAAGCAACTTCTACCGTTGCTGGAAAAGGAGGAATAGGATGGTTAATGAAAATGCTACATTAGTAACGAATATCAAAGGCTATTTGAAACAGTTGGGATATGATGTCATTGACAGTGAATATTATAACCACATTAATGAATGGTATAACTGGTATCGCAATAAAGTTGACAGTTTTAGAAAGTACAATATCTATAACGGTTATCAATTTGTAGAAAAAGAAAGATTTACTTTAGGAATGCCGAAACAAGTTTCAGAAGACTGGGCATCATTGCTTTACAATGACAATACTTCAATAACTGTTGACGATGAACAACAAACTGATTTAAATATAGCATTATTTGATAATAAGTTTTCTCAAAAGTTTGCAAAGCTGATGGAATTAACCTTTGCGTTAGGTACTGGTGCTACTGTTGTTTATAAAAAAGATGGTGATGTAAAAATCGATTACATCAATGCTTTGATGATTTTTCCTATTCATGTAGAAAATGATGAAATTATTTCATGTGCATTTGCTAGTGTTATCAGTGACTATTACTATGTCAATATTCATATAAAAGAAGATGGTCATTATAGAATTATTAACAAGTACATCAAAAAAAGCGGAAATAGTTTTGTTGAAGTTGAAGGTGGTCAAGCTGAAGAAGAAACTACAGAAACAGTTAAAATGTTTCAAATCTATAAGCCTAACATTACAAATAACATAGATATCTTCAGTCCATTTGGAATCAGCTGTTTTGGAAATGCTATTTGTGAAAATAAGGATGTAGATATTTGTTATGATTCATTCAAAGATGAATTTGATTTAGGAAGAAAAAGATTAATGTTGCCAACTGAAACATTGACTTATAGAACTTTGGTAGACAAAGATAATAATGAAATGGAGGTTCCTATTTTTGACAGAGAACAAACAGAGTTTTATGCGTTGCCAATCAATGATGATGGTAGTAACAATGGAATAACTGAAATCAATCCTACTTTAAGAGTAACGGAACATATAGATGCTTTACAAACAAAGCTTAATCTGCTTTCTAGTGCTTGTGGATTAGGTCCTGATAGATATTCATTCAAGGATGGAAAAGTTTATACAAATGAAACACAGGTCATTTCAACTAATTCAAAATTGTATAAGAATATCAAAAATCATGAAAAGCTTTTAACTTCTTCATTAAGTGAATTAGTACAGGCAGTTTTATATGCAGTTACTGATCATGAATATGAAGGAGATATTTCTATTGATTATGATGACAGTATTGTTGAAGATACTGCTGAAATCAAAAGGCAGGCTCTTTTAGAATTAAATGCAGGACTGATTGACAATATTCAATATTATATTGATGTCTATAAGATGACTGAAGAACAGGCTATTGAATTTGATAAGAAAATCAAAGGACGTTCTCCAATTGAAGAAGAACCGCCTGAAGAGGAATAATTAAATGTTAGACGATAAACAGTTTGAAGATTTAATTAGACCTATTTCTAATATTTATAGTGATATTGAATATGAGCTTTTAATGGAAGTTGCTACAAGATTTAAGAATTATGACAGTTTATCAGGAAGTCTTGAGTGGTACACTAAAAAGCTTGATGAATTAGGTGGCTTGAATCAAGAAGCAGTTAGAATTATAGCTAAATACTCAAATAAAACTGAAAAAGAAGTTAAACGAGTTTTAGAAAAGGCTGGTTATGATGCTATACCATTACAAGAATACAAAAGAATATATGATGTAGAAGGAATTTCAATAGATCCTTCAACTATTACAATTACAAGAGTTCTTGAAAATTCATTTGTTGAATCTAAAGAACTTTTTAAATTGATTAATACAAAGGCGGTTGAAGGAACAAAGAAAGCCTATATGGATATTCTTAATCAAGCTTATTTAGAGGTAAGTGGTGGTTATTATGACTACAATACTTCTATTCAAAAGGCTTGTAAGAAGATGGCGAATAAAGGTATTTCATGTGCCACTTATCAAAGAAGCAACGGTAAGACGGTTCAAATGTCTATTGAATCAGTTGTTAGAAGGGACACACTTACATCTATCAATCAAACAGCAAACAAAGCCAATGATAAATTTATTGAAGAATTAAAAGCTAAACATGTTTATGTTACTGAACATGCAGGAGCAAGGAATAAAGGTGTTGGTTGGCAAAATCATGAAGGTTGGCAAGGAAAAGTTTATTTGATTGAAGGCAGTGATGATGAGTATAAAAACTTTGCAGCAACTACTGGTTATGGAAAAGTTGATGGTTTAGCAGGTGTCAATTGTCGTCATAGTCATTATGCATTCTTTCCTGGATTTAGCGTTATCCCTGAAAGTCCATCATATAACCCCAAACTTTATGATCTAACTCAAAAACAAAGATATTTCGAAAGAGGTATTCGTAAATGGAAAAAACAGTTAGCAATCTATGAAGGTCTTGGAGATGATGTAAATATTGCTGTTTGCAAAAAGAAAGTAAAAGAATGGCAAAATAATTTGCAAAAATTCATTGATGAACACGAAGAACTAAAACGTGATTATTCAAGAGAGAGGGTGTATTGATGGGATGGATAACAAAAGATGGTCATAGAGTATTTATAGAGGACTTACATAGTGCTTTATCAGAACATTATGATGATGGTAAAATGCCTACTGTTTATTTAGAAAAGAAAGAGTATGCGACTGTCATTAGTGAAATTAATACTTATTACAAAAAGGAGTACGATAATAAAAAAGTACTCCGCAAAGCAATAGGAGATTATGTTTACACCTTTGAAAATCACGGATATAATAATTATAGAATTGTTGATAAAGTGAAAATAGATGAGGATGATGAATGATGAAGGAAAATAGAAAAAAAATGAATTCTCTGTTAAAGCAAATATGTGATGTTCCATCTTATGAAAATGATTTTATTGTAGGTGTGAATGCTGACCTTAAAACAGATAACCAAGTTAATGAGATGTTGGAATGGTTAGAAAAACATACTAACAGTAATCTAAATACTGATGAAGTTACTGTAAAATCAATGGAAATAAGACATGGCAAAAAGTTAAATGTAAATGGTGTTACTGCAAGAAATTAATAAAAAGTAAGAGTATTGTAATAAATATGATGAGCAAGTTTAAATGACTTGCTTTTCTTTTGCTCAATTTTAAAGAAAGGAGAATGACAATGTTAAATGTGTTATTAATTATTTTTGTTATAGCAAAAATATTAGGCTTTATAACTTGGTCGTGGTGGATTGTATTAAGTCCGTTATTGATTCAAGTATCAATCGTTTTATTAAGTTTAGTATTTTATGGTGTAGCTAATTTTAGAATTATGAGCCATTTAAAGAAGCTTAAAAAGGAACTTTAAGGAGAGGAGGTATCTTATGGCAGAAGGGTTAAGACCACATCATCACCAAGAATTTGAATATCGTATTGAACAATATTTTGATAACAAGAGAAGTTGTTTAGTTAAGAAAATTCAATATATGTGTATGATTTGTGGAAGAATAAGATATGAAAAGTACGATTGTTATGTACCACCACCAAAATCAAAAAACAAATCATTAGAACGAAATAAGAAGAAATATGGCAATCGAGAGTGATTGTCTTTTATTTTGCCACGAGCAAGGCGTTAAAAGGCGTTCGCCCAAGTGAGAGCAACTCACGTTAATAAAGCGTAGGAGGATATGAAATGAAAAGACAAGATTTAGAAAAAATTGAAGGTTTAACAAAAGAACAAATTGATTCAATTATGAACCTTCACCAAACAGATGTTACTAGCTGGCAAACAAAGATTACAGGTTTACAAAATGATAAAAACACTTTAGAAACGCAATTAAATCAATATAAAGACGTCAATGTTGATGATTTGCAAACAAAGATTACAAATCTAGAAAAAGAAAAGCAAACACTAGAAACTGAAAAAGCTGATTTGGTTACAAAACATACTGATGAAATCAACGGTATGAAATTAAATGGTGCTTTAGATAAAGCGATTTATGGAACTCATACAGTTGATAGCATTGCTTTAAAAGCTCATTTAAATATGAAAGAAATCAAATTGGATGAAAATGGTGCTTTAACTGGGTTTGATGAGCAATTAGAAACAATTAAAAAAGAACATGGTTATTTATTTAAAAATCAAACAACAGGTGGTGCTCACGGAGGAATTAAAGACACAAGTGGAACTTTATCTTTAGGTGAAGCATTACATGAAAATTATGATAATTAGGAGGATTAATTAATGATTACATTAGCAGAAGCAAAAGTTGGTATGGCCGACAAAGTAGACCAAGCGGTCATTGATGAATTTAGAAGAGGTTCATTATTATTAGACAGATTAATTTTTGACAATACAGTTTCTCCAGGAACTGCTGGATCAACATTAACTTATGGATATATGAAATTAAAAACACCATCTACAGCTGGGTTCCGTAAGTTAAATGAAGAATACAAAGGAAATGAAGCAAAAAGAGAAAAAGCTTCAGCTGATTTAAAAATCTTTGGTGGAGAGTTCTCATTAGATAGAGTCATCATCAAAACTTCAGGAGCAGTTGATGAATTAGATTTCCAAATGCAAGAAAAAATCAAAGCAGCAATTAACTTATTCCATTATACTGTGATCAATGGAGATCCTGATAAACATGAAGATGAGTTTGTAGGATTAGCTAAATTATTAGAAGGTTCAAAAACTGAATTTAATAATGTGTATAAACAAACAGAAGATAAAGATGTAGTTGCTGGAAAAACATATTTCACTAGAACTGGGGAAGGTACTGATGAATCACCTTATACGTATGAAAAAGTTGATGGACCTACTAAAGCTAATATTTCAACTTACTATGAGCTTACAACTATTGATTTATCTACTTCAAAAGCAATGGATGATAATTACAATGAGTTCTTAGATATGATGAATGATTTTGTTGCAACAATGCAAGGAAAACCTCATATGTTCTTAGTTAACTCTAAAATGAAAACTAAGATAAAAAGTGTGGCACGTAGAGCGGGTTACTTCTCACGTCAAGAAGATGCATTTGGTCGTTCTATTGATATGTGGGATGGAATTCCAATCGTTGATTTAGAAGAATATTTTGATGGTGAAGCAACTAAATTGTGTGTTCCTATTGATGCAGATGGATATACTACTCTTTATGCTGTTCAAATCGCTAAAGATGGTTTCCATGGAGTATCTCCAACAGGAAATAATATCATTTCAACTGCATTACCTGATTTAAAACAACCAGGAGTTATCAAAAAAGGTGACGTTGAAATGGTTGCAGCTGTCGTATTAAAAAATACATTAAAAGCTGGTGCATTTAAAAATATCAAAGTTAAATAACCTTAGGAGTGATCTAAATGTATGCTGGTTACGAGTTTTATGAAAAAAAATATTTAGGAGAACTCGTAAATTTTGATGATTATCCTAAATATGAAATGAAAGCAAGAGATGAGCTTGATTATTACACAAGAATGCGTATTCCATTTTTAAAAGATGAAAACAAAATGGAACGTGTAAAGATGTGCGAATGTAAGCTTATTGACTTGCTTTTTAATTATGATCAAGAACTTGCTAAGATAAAAGAATATGAAGATAAGACGGTAGAGGGAGTTGTTGCCAGCGAAACTGTTGGAAAACATTCTATTTCTTATCAAAAAGCGTCTTTAAGAAGTAAAGCGGATGTTGAAAAAGAATGTTCTAAAAAGATTAAAGAGCTTATTCATAAAAATTTGTTCATGACAGGGCTTTTGTATAGTGGGTTATCGTATGTTTAATGCTAATATTACAATTTTCAATAAGGTATATGATCCAAAGACGAGAAGTGACAAATATGTAAGAAAAGTATTGAATGGTGTTCACGTTGAAAAGACAAATGCTAGTCAAAAGAATGATTCAAAAGTTATTGTTAATGACTCGTTATTTGTTTCTATACCTTTTTTAGATGAATATACAAGTCCTAAAAAATTTCAAGAAACAAAAGACGGTTATACTATACAAAATAGCGATGTTATCATTGTTGGTATTGTAGAAAAAGATATTGAATCTTTAAAGGATCTAAAAGATATGGATGATGTTTATACAGTTAATTCAGTTGAAGTTATTGATTATTCAAAATGTCTAAATCACATTGAGGTGTATGCATCATGATTACCACTTATAAAGTTGATTTTAAGAGTGTTGATAAGATTTTAAAGGAAAGAGGATTGTTACCTGGAGGCACTGTTCAAAAGTATCTTACAAATGAAATTATTAGGATTAGCGATCCCTATGTTCCTTTTGATAGTGGTCCTTTAAAAAATCAAATAGCGGTAGCAATGGATGGTACTTATTACGATTATATTTCTCCATATGCTCGTTATCATTGGTATGGGAAATTAATGGTTGACCCTATAACAAAAAAAGGAGCCTTTTTCAATCCTAATTATGGTTTTTGGTCAAGACCAGGAGTTTCTAAAGAATTAACCAATAAAGACATGAATTATCGTGGAGCTCCAATGAGAGGTCCCAAATGGACAATGAGAGCATGGGCAGATAACAAAAATCAAGTAATTTCAAATCTAGAAAGGAAATTAAACAAATGACAATTATTGAAAGTGTAAGAGATTATATCTTAAGTTGTCCTTATTTAGAGGACCTTCAAAAAGTAAATGTCAACTTTCTTCCTGAAAATTCTGACAACTGTTCAATAGAGGAAGTTTCTAATCAAAATGGTTCGTTAACCAAAAAGTTTCTTGATGGATCAAGCGAAAGAGAATTTAATTTTGTTTTGGCTTGTGTTTTTGATTATAGTGAAGATTTACAAACAAATATTGATAGCAGTGAGTTCTTTGAAAACTTTCAAGAATGGATAGAAGATAATGATTTAAATGAAGTCTATCCACAATTGAAAGATGGATTAAAACCACTTTCTATATCTGTTACAACATCAGGCTATTTATATTATGTGCCTGAAAAAATGGATAGAGCAATCTATCAAATACAACTTAAATTAGAATATGCAAAGGAGAATTAAAATGGCTGAAACAACAGTAAAAAGAGTAAAAAGAAGTCAGTTTGCTACTTTCTTGAATACTACACCAAATAGTGAATCACCAACTTGGGCAAGAATGGGTAAAGGTATCACAAGTGCCTCAGTTTCTTATAATCCCACTGTTAATGATGAACAATTCGTTGATGAAGATAGTGGAAATAAAGAAGTAGATTCTTACGCACCAACAATGAGTGGTGAACAAACTGCCTATAAAGGTGATGCAGTATTTGATTTTGTTGATGGTTTAAGACAAAGCCGTGCAACGGGAGAAGATGCTAAAACTCAAATGTTAATGGTTTATATCTATGATGAAGAAAAAACTGGAATATATAAAGCTGAACTTCAAGATGTAGCCATCTCAATTAATGAGTTTGGTGGTGATGCTGGTAGTGCAAATACCATTTCCTATGATGTTGGATTCTGTGGGGAATCACAAAAAGGAACAGCAACTATTGCTGATAAAGTAGTTACTTTTACAAAAAAGTAGAAAACCCTTCAACACAGAGTTTAGATGCTGAAGGGCAAACAACTAAATCAAAGGAAGTCATGAAATAGGGGCTTTCTTTTTTTTATTTCAGGAGGAAATTTATGAATAAAATTAGAATTCAAAATAAACATCAATATGTTATCGAAGTTAATGATGATGGAGATACTATTTCTTTTAATGTTGATGATCCTACGCTTCCATTAAAATTTGATAATGCAATGATGCGTTTGGATGCTGTTCAACAAAACTTAAAAGCTGAAGAACAAATTATCAAGAAAAAAGAAGATAAGGAAACAAAAGGTATTCTTTCTCAAAATACTAGAAAATTATTAGAAGCCGAAGTTAAAGCTTGTAAGGATTTAAGAGGTGTATTTGATGAGTTTTTAGGAGAAGGGGCATGTAAAAAGATTTTTGGTGATGCAAATTATTTAGGAATGTTTCAAGAGTTAATGGAACAGCTAGAACCACATTTTGCAATTATGAAATTGGATGCTGAACATTACAAAAAAGCTGTAGAAGAAAAGTACAAAGAAGATGAAGACGAAGATGTTTTATCATGATGAAATATCCTAAATATGCAAAAGTTAGCGATAAAAAATATCCAATAAATACTAGTTTTAGGGTTGCTTTAAAATGCTTTGAAATTATTAGTGATTCATCTATTAGTGATTTAGAAAGAACCTATGCAATTGTCTATAAATTGTTCGGTTTTATTCCTGAAGATAAAGATATGAAAGATTTTGTAAGGATTGCTGAACAATATCTTGGTTGTGGCAAATCTCAGGAAGAACATCAGTCAAGAAAAAAAGATATGGATTTCAAACAAGACTGGCCATATTTGATTGCTAGTTTTATGAGTGATTACAAAATCAATCTTAATGATGAAGAAATGCACTGGTATCAGTTTATTGATCTAATTCAAGGCTTAACTGAAGACAGTGTTATGAGCAAAGTAAGAGAATTAAGAAATTATGATTTGAGTGAGGTTAAAGATCAAAAGACTCGAAATAAAATCATTAAGCTTCAACAAAACGTTGCCTTGAAAGAAGAATTGACTCCTGAAGAACAAGAAGCGTTGGATAAATTTGAATCTTTATTTAAATAATCCAACTGAAGGAGGTGAAACCAATGGCGGATGGAAAAATTCGTATTGATACACGTATTGATAATTCCCATGCTGAAAAGGATTTAAAAGATTTAGAGAAAGTTGTTGATGCGTGTTCTAGGCATATGAAAGATGCTTTTGAAAGCATTGATAGTGTCAAGGGTTGTGAAAAGGCAATTCAAAGACAAGTTAATGCCTATCAAAAAGCAAAAGAAAAAGCCTCTGAATATGAAAAACAAATTGATAATGTTAATGAACGATTAGGTGAAATTAGGCAAGATACATTAAAAAATGCAGATATCGGATGGGAAAATGATACACCTGAAAGAATTCAAAAAAGAGCGGAAGATATGTTGCAAAATGATAAAAACTATCAAAAGCTTATTGGAAAGTCTGATAAATTACAAACTTTGTGGAATACACAAAATGACAAAATGGTTCAAGCAGAATCTAATGTTGAAGCATTAGAATCAAAAATGGATCGTTTAAAAAATAAAGTGGATTCAGCTACAAAAAGCACCTCTAGAATGTCTAGAGTTTTTTCGGGTTTAAAAGGTATTGGATCTAAAATCAAAGATGTCTTTGCTGCAGGATTTGGTAAAGCAGGAAGTGTTGCAGGCAACTTCTTTAAAAGAATAGGAAAATCCACCACAAACAGTACTAAAAGCATAAAACGTATGGGTCTTGCTATTTTAGGCATTCGAGCCGCCTATAGTTTGGTTAGAAAAGCAACGGACCAATATTTGGAGTCCAATCAAATTGCATCCAATCAAATAAGTGCGATTTGGAATACACTAGGTGCAATGATTGGTCCTATTGTTGATATGGTTATTAGTGGTGTAGTTACTGCCTTGAGTTATATCAATGCATTAGTAAAGGCACTTACTGGTATTGATTTTGTGGCCAAGGCAAATGCAAATGCTTTAAAGAAACAAACAAAAGCTACTAAGGATACTGCTAAAGCAACAAAAGAAGCAAATGCTCAGCTTGCTGATTTTGATGAAATGAGTAAGTTGGAAGATAAATCAAAAGATAATTCAGGAAGTGGTTCTAGTACGGGACTGTTTACACCAACATCTGTAGATACTTCTTGGATTGATGGTTTAAAAGATGCTTTTAACAAAGGAGCTTATGAGCTAGGAAAATATCTTGGCGAGTCTTTAAATGATGCCTTAAGACAAATAGATTGGGATAAAATCAAATCTACTGCTCAAGATATCGGTAGAAACATAGCATTATTTTTAAATGGTGCTATTGATGGAATAGATTGGAAACTTTTAGGAAGTACAATCGGTGAGGGATTGAATACTGTTTTAAATTTTGCTTATGGTTTTGTTACGACCTTTAATTTTAGAGGGTTTGGTGAGGCATTAGGAACAGCTTTTGATTCATGTTTTAAAACAATAGATTGGAATATGTTAGCCGAAACAATCAGTAAAGGATTTATCGGCATTTTTAATTCTATCAGTGGATTTTTAAGTGCTGTTGATTGGCAAAACATAGGAAAGACAATACTTGATTTTATGATATCGATAGACTGGGGCGGAATTGCATCTGCTCTTGCTGAGTCAGCAGCTCTTATTTTAAAAGGTCTTGTTGATATGTTTGTAGGTTGGCTTACAGAACTTATCGCTCAACTTCCTAATATTACATCAAGTATTTTTGAATGGATTTCCAGTATAGATTGGAATTCATTAGGAAAATCATTGGGAGAATATGTTTCACAAATAGTTGGCCAACTAATAGATGTGATTTTAAATACTGACTGGGTTTCAGTCGTTGTAAATATTGCAGGTATTATTGGTTCAGCAACATTAGGAATAATTGACTTTGTAGTTGGATTTGTTCAGGCTGTTTTAGATTCAATTTGGGACGCAATTACTAAATCATTCAATTATAACGATTTCTTAAAATGGATTGAAGGTGTTGTCAAATCTATCCAGGATGGTATCGCTGATATCAACACATGGATCAATGATAAATTCATGGAAGCAAGACAAGCAATCTATGATGTCTTTGGTAAAATTGGAGATTGGTTCAAAGAAAGATACAACGATATTTGTAATGCTTTTGATAGTGCAGGGACTTGGTTTAAAGATAAATTTGATAGTGCTGTAAAAGGTGTCAAAGATGCATTCTCAAGCATTGGAAAATGGTTCAGCGATAGAAGAACTGATATCAATAATGCGTTCAGCTCTGTTGGTTCATGGTTCTCTGAAAAATTTACGGGAGCATGGAATGCTATTAAAGGTATTTTCTCTCCTGATGCAGTGACAAGATTCTTTGCTGGGGCTTGGAACAATATCAAAGGAGCATTTGGAAGTGTAAGTGATTGGTTTAGAGGAACATTTGCTGATGCATGGCAAGCCGTAAAGAATGTATTTAGTAGTGGTGGTGCTATTTTTAATGGTATCAAAGATGGAATTCTAAATGGCTTAAAAGCGGTAATCAATGCGCTTATCAGCGGTATTAACCGTGTTATTAAAATTCCATTTGATGGCATCAACAGTGCTTTAAAAACAATCAAGTCAACTAATATCTTAGGATTTAAGCCGTTCAGTTGGATTGGCACAATAACAGTTCCATCAATTCCTAAGCTTGCAAAAGGTGGTATTGTTAACAACCCTACAATGTTCCAGGCAGGCGAAGCAGGAAAAGAAGCAGTGTTACCACTTCAAAACAACACACAATGGATGCAGGATCTATCCGACTTTATCAACTCTCAACGTGATGATGACGGTGAAAAAGAAATCAATCTTTATATTGATGGAGAACGTTTCTTTAGATGGTTTATTAAAAAATATAAGCAATGGCAACTTCAAACTAATGGATAGGAGGTACTGAAATGAAAGTAACATACAGTGGAGATTTGTTAAGGATTGATGGGCAAAAAGTACCTAAAATCATTAATTATGATGTTGAATACGATAAGCTATGGGGAAGTGATAGCGGAAGAAATCTTGCTGGAGATATGAAAGCTACACTGGTTGGAATATTTCCTAAAATATGTTTGAAAATAGGAGCCACGACAGAAGATGACATGTCGTGGTTTTTATCTAAAGCAAATAAAGCATTTATAACTGTTGAATGGTATGACGCTGAAATCAAAGGAACTAGAACAGCACAGTGCTATTCAAATAATCTAAAAGCCAGTTTAAAAAGTAAAAAAAGAATGGCGTACAGTTCATTTGAATGGAATCTTATTCCACTTAAGAAAAGGTAGGTGATTGAATGCTAGAACATAATGAATTGTTTAGAGAATATTTAAACACCTATGGAAGACAGTTAAATGTTGTTGTTGAAGATCATGCAGGAAAGACTTATTCAAATAATGAAGTTGTTTCGGTTACCAAGACGTTTAAAACTGATTTGTGTAAATCAACAATGCAGCAGCTTAATATTGAAATAGAAGGTGATGTTTCACTTGACGAAACTGTAAATGTGAAGCTTGGTGTATCTTTACAAGGTACGGATATTGAACAAATAGATTTTGGTGATTTTATTATTACGGATAGGGAATTTGTTGTTGATACTGAATCAACCAAATTTACAGCTTATGACAATATGTATAAAGCTCATGTAGATTATGATCCAAACGCCTTTGCATTTCCTTGTACTGTATATGAACTTGTTAGAAATGTTTGTGATTTGTTAGAAATTCCATTTGAACAGGAAGAATTTAACAATTCAGATAAGGTTATTGAAAGCAATGTCTTTTTAAACAGTGCTTTGACTTATAGAGATGTATTTGATATGTTGGCACAAGTAACTGGTTTAAATGTATTGATCAGTAAAAATAAGCTTGTGTTTAGAGAATATAAAAATACAGGAATTACTATTGATGAAGTAGTTTTAAAAACATTGACTTTAAAAGAACAATATGGGCCGATAAATTCACTTGTATTTTCACGCTCAGCTGAATCAGATAAAATTTATAGAAATGATGAAAGCAGTGTTGTTGAAAATGGTTTATGTGATATCAAATTCAGTGATAATTTAATTCTAGATGCGTTAAATAGAAATGATTATATAGATAACACCTTTAATGCTTTAAACGACTTAAAATACAAAATATACGACTTAGAGGGATTTGGATGTTGTGTATTTGAACCAGGGGATCTATTTAATCTTAAAGATTTAAAAGGTGATGTTTATCAAACGATTGCTTTTAATAGTACAATCACTATCAATTCAGGAATTACCGAAAAGATGTATTTGGATTTGCCAACTGTTTCTCAAACTGATTATGCTTCAGCTACGAAAGATGAAAGAAAAGATTTAAATACAAGACTTCAGGTAAATAAAGAGCTTGGAGAAATCAAATCTTATGTAGAAGAAACAACACAATCTATTTACAAATTTGAAACAGGTAGTGGAAATATCTTTGATAACTGTAGATATACATTAGAAAAGAATGCTAATGAATTACAAAGAAAAGTCTATTCCAATATTCTTTTAGGAATAAACAAAGCAGAACTAAAAGGTAAAGATATATGTATTTCGTGCTATATAAAAGTTGAAAATGCAATTGTCGGCCAACTTTCTAATAGAATAGGTATTGAATTTGATGTAGGGTATGCTGATGGAACCAAGAAAACATATTCAGTTTATTGGTATCTTGGCCAATTCGACTTACAGTATTTACTTCAAACATCAACTGCAGACCACGAAGAAAGAATTTGGGCACATTTTAAATTAGGAGATAAAGAGATTTCATCGGTATCTAATTTAAAAATGATTATTGATCTAAATGCTGAAAGGGCAGTTGTCGCAAATCCAAAGGTAGAATTTGGAACAAGACCTACGGGATTTGATTTTGATTTAGGATATGTACGTGACAACATCACAACGATTGAAGAAAATTACACTCAAATCAATCAAACAGTTAATGATTTAAGTTTAAAAGCAGTTAGTCAAGAAAAAGAGATAACAACTATTAAAGGTAATGTGTCAGAAGTTACCACAAGAATCCAAAGTGCTGAAATCAAGTTGCAACCAACAAATATCTTGCTTGCTGTTAATGAACAGATTGGTGCAAATGGCCAACTCTATACTACTAAATTTGTATTAGATAAAAGTGGTGTTCACATTAGTGGTGGAGGACTCGACATCAAGAACAATAGTGGAGATAAAGTATTTTATGCTGACACAAGCGGCAACCTCATCATTAACAATTTAAAAGCTATTAATGGAAGCTTCACCGGAAGTATTACAGCTTCGGTAATTACAGGTTCAACTTTTTCAATTACATCTAGTGATGGCTGCACGTTATCTATTGATTCTAATGGTTTAGTACTGAATGCTAAAGCTACATCAAACATTTTTGGATATCAAGGAGGTATCTTAACTATAGGAACTAAAAAATCAATCCTAGATAGTATGTTTTCTCCTATTACTTATCAAGAAGGTAATTCGAGTGGAAAATTGTGGACAATACCACTTGCTGACAATGTTTCTAAAATAGAGTGGGGAAATGTAGGTGAATGGAGAATTTATTTCACAACATTATATGGAAAATTCTATGTTGACTGTCAAAAAGTATAATAGGAAAGGATTAATATTATGGAACTAACAATTAAACACACAGCGCAATATACAGGAACAATTATGATTGATAACGAAATCATTGTTAATCTTTCACAGTCGTTTGATGAAGAAGGTCATATGAGCGGTGGAATTGGTATGTACGTTCAAAATAAAGATAAGTATTACGCTAATCTTAAAGAATGTCGTGCTAAAGAAGATGTATTCAAAGCTGAAATGAGAAAGATTGAAGATCAATCGGTTATTTCAAAAGATACAGTTGAGGACTCAACAAATACTACGGAGGATGTAGAAAAAAATGAAAGTGAAGAATAAAGATTTAGGAGCTATTAATTCGGCTCTTTTTAGTTTAGGAAACCATCAAGGAGATATTTCTAAAAGATGGGCTATTGCTAAATTTGCAAGAAAATTTAATGAAGCAAATGAACTTCTTTTAAATCAAGTTAATAAGCTTGTTGAAGAAAAGGGAAGAAAGAATAAAAGTGGTCAAAAGGCTTTATCTCCGTTCAACAAGGATTATTTAACGTTAATGGATTTAGACATTGATATTGAATGTCCTTATTTCACAATCGAACAATTAGAAGAATATTCTCCAACTGTTCAAGAGCTTGTTGCTTTAGAACCAATTATTAAAGAAGGTGATGATTAAATGGCAATTGGAAGAATTACTTATGAGGATAAAATAGATTATCAAAAGCAAGGGCAAGATGATAGATACAAAGTAACTGCAAAAGATATGAATGAAATCAAAAAGACATTCAATAATAGTGCAGAAGCAATTGAAAGGAATGTTGAAGAAACCGAGCGGTTACAAGTAAAACTTGATGATGCAATCAACAGAACAGGACATTACAAAATCGAAGATGGAAAAATCTATTTTAAGCAAATAGATGGTTCTTTTGGTGAGGGTATCGAATTACCTGCTCAAAGTTCAGTGTTCATCAATGGAATTGTACAAGGAACTATTAATTTAGACGCTTGTCTATTTAAAATAAATGAAGGTGATTCTTATGTAAAGTTAGGAAGTTACGAAGAATATCTTAACAGTTTAGAAAAGTAGGAGGTAAAACATTATGAAATTAAAAGTAGAAACCAACGACCGCATTTTTGCGGGGGAGGGGTACAAAAACCGCAACAACTTTATGGAAGGAGGACAAATGTAGTCCTTCTTTCAATGAAGGGTGGTGTCAGCTAGAAAAATTCTAGCGTATACTATGAGTTTTAACGTAATGAAAGCTGAAAACATAGAAAAACAAAATTTATTAATTAATGATGATGCAACCTTGCCTAATAGAGAAGCTACAAATGCTTATACCTATGGAACAATTAATGAAAACAATTGTGGTATGGTAAGTCAATTTGAAACTGTGAGTGGTGCAACAGGAAAGTGTTGTAAAATACAGTATGTTAAAATTTTGATTTCTTGTGAAAAACTATAATTAATAAATTGACACCTATACATTTAAGAAATGTATGAGTTTTACAGTGATAAAACAAAACGGGATATATAATCCAAACTTGTTGGTTGACGGAGAGTTTCAAATTTGGGAAGAAGGAACTGAAAGAACGAGTACACCTAATCAAACTTCATATTTAAGTACAATGTGGAGCGTAAGTGATAGTGCTACTGTTTCAGCAAGACGGAACGTAAATAAAGGTATAAAAATTACAGCATATACCGGTGAACCACCTTGCCATGTGCAATATTTGTTTGAAGAAAAATTCTTACAAGATGGTGAAAAATATATGCTAAGTTGCGTGATTAATGGAACTAAATATACTTTACCTATTACAGCAGGAACATCTATTAGTAATGAACGACTAGGATATACTGCTGGTAGAAGAGTATATGTTAGATTAAACGTTGATGATGTTTGTGATTACGTTAAATTAGAACAAGGTGAAATAGATACTGGATTAGTTCATGAAGATTATCGAAAAGTACTATATGATACGTTGTATTATTTTGAAACAATAAACCCATCATATTATATGGGATATTTAAAATGGGGTAGTAGGCAAAGAAACACTATCGTTTTATATGCACCGATACATATAAAACGAGCAAAGGCTATACTAAGAGGTGAATGGAATACATGGACATTTAGGTCATTAAAATCTTCACTAACCACTGAGGGGAGATATAGTGTGGAAAGTTATGAGGTAACTTCATATGCGAATTCTAATTATATAAAAATTAGAGAAAGCTATACTGTTTCGTTGCCTGAAAGTGACGGAGAAGTATTTGATTTTACTACAAAAAATGGAAAGTATGGATTGTATGTTGATGCAAGAATTTATCAAAAAGAAGGGAACAAAGATGAAAATTATGGAAAAATATTTTAATGTAATTGTAGCGATACTCGCTACTTTTTTTACGTACTTATTTGGAAGTTGGGATTTAGCATTACAAGTTTTAATTGTGTTTATGGTTTTAGATTATTTAACTGGTGTACTACATGCATATTTAATAGGTCAATTAAGTAGTGAAGTAGGATTTAAAGGGCTTGTTAAAAAGTGTATGATTCTAGTTGTTTTAATTATCGGAGTCATGCTTGATCGCATTTTAGGAACTGGAACATGGGTATTTAGAACATTGGTATGTTATTTCTACATTGCAAATGAAGGTATTTCTTTACTAGAGAACATTTCTAATCTAGGAGTACCAATTCCTAATAAAATCAAAAATGCACTAGAACAATTAAATAAGGATGATGAAGAGAGCGAATAGCTCGCTTTTATATTAGGAGGAAAATAATAATGAAACAATATGTAGGAGTTAAATTAATTGAAGCAAAACCAATGACAAGAGGGGATTATAACAAATATCGTGGATGGACTATTCCGAAAGATGAAAACCCTAATGATGAAGGATATTTAGTTAAGTATTCTAACGATTATGAAAGCTGGTCTCCTAAAAAGCCATTTGATGATTCTTATAGAGAATATGATGTAAATGCATTACCTAAAACAGCTATTGGCATGATTAGTGGCGATTACAAAGAGAGATTTAAAGCTGAATATGAGCAACTTATTATTAGATATAATGGCTTAAATAGAATGATTGAAAAATGGGATGCTGGTCAATTAACTTTTAAACCAACTTGTCCTAGAAGCACATATGATTTGCAATTAAAAGCTATGAAAGATTATATGGTTGTTTTAGAAGCTAGAGCAGTTATTGAAAATGTTGAATTATAGGAGGTAATGAAATATGACATATGAATTAAAACAAAATTTAGCAAATAGTGCTAATTATGGGGCACAAAGAGATTTATCAAAAATCAAATATTTAGTTATTCATTATACAAGTAATGATGGAGATAGTGATGAAGCAAATGGAAAATACTTTGCTAACAACGTTGTTAAAGCATCCAGTCATTATTTTGTAGATGATAATTCAGTTACGCAATCAGTACCTGATGATTATGTCGCTTATGCTGTTGGAGGCAAATGTCAATCAAATCATCATCCAATGTATAAAGTAATCACAAATACAAACTCAATTTCGATTGAAATGTGTGATAATCACAAAGATGGAACTGTTCATATTTGTGATGAAACATTAGCAAATACCTATGCATTAGCAAGAGCTTTAATGAGCAAATACAATATTACTATTGATCGTGTATATCGTCATTATGATGTCAATGGTAAATTATGTCCTAATTGTAATGGATTGTTAGAAGATGCAATTTGGCAAAACTTCAAAAATAACATTGTTAATTCAACAGTTGGAAATCTAGGGACTTCAACAACAACTACTGTTCCAGTACCTGCAGTCAATCCAAATAAAGATTCAATTGTTTCTCGTGGACAACAACATTCAATTAACTTTACAGGTCATACTATTTCAACTGATGGTATTTGCGGAACAAAAACATTAGCAAACGTTGCACGTTGTTTCCAACATGCGATTAATTTAGATTATAAAAAATCATTAGCTGTAGATGGTGCTTTTGGCAAAAATAGTAAAGCAGCTTTAGATAAACATTATGTTAAAAAAGGAGAAAAACAATATTTAGTAACTGCTGTAGAAATTGCTTTAATGTGCCGTGGTTATGAGGTTCATGGTGTTGAATGCCCAGGTATTTTCGGTGATGGTTTAGAAAAAGCTGTAAAACAATTCCAAGAAGACAGAGGTTTAACTGTTGATGGAATTGCTGGAAGAAATACAATTTTAAAATTAATTGGTTGTTAACTGAAAATAGTGTATAATGAACTTGTTCATCTGTTGTATAGAGTGTTGTATTACAGAAAAGGCAAAAAATGTTATCAATTTCTTCGTTCAGAATATTTATGTTTCAACAACAACTTTATACAATGCTCAACCTACTCAATTAATTTGGGTAGGCAATTTTTTATTATGCGTTTATATATAATAAGGATAGAAAATATTATTTTTTTCAATAAATTTCATTGAAAAATTGTACTTAATTAGTAACAAATTAGTAACAAACCTCTCAAACACCGCATTATTACGTGGTTATTTTTTCATATTTTGAAAATAAAATTCAAAGATTAAAAAATAAGTATAATACTTTTGAAAGGGTGAAAGTATGAAATTTAAGTTTTCAATCAAACTAGCAACTATTTCTTTAATTGGAAATATTATTATTGCTATAGGTGTTTCAACATGTCGTATATCACAAATGGGAATTGATCCATTTACCTCAATGACAACAGGGATTAGTGGTTTATTAAATATACCTTTAGGTGTTTTTCAAGGAAGTATTAATGCGGTCTTATTTTTAGTTTTAATTTTATTAAGTAGAAGTAATTTAAAATATTTAAATATTGGTGCCATTATTAATATGTTTTTACTCGGTTTCTTTGTACAATTCTTTAATAATGTTTATTGTCAATTATTTAATGTTTCTTCACCAGATGTTATACCATTTTCATTACCAATGAAATTCGTGGTTTTAGCGATTGGTATTTTATTTGTTACACTTGGATGTTCTTTATATATCACCTCAGATCTGGGAACAGGATGTTATGATGCTTTATCTATTTATATGGCAGATGTGATGTCACCATCTTATTCAGTATGTCGTATTATGACAGATGTTGTTTGTGTTTTAATTGGGTTTATTACAGGTGGGCCATTAGGAATTGCGACAATTATATTGATGTTTGGGACAGGTCCATTAATTAGTACATGGAATAAATTGGTATCAAAACCAATTATTGAAAAATTTGCCTAAAATATTCCTCGGTAATTGTAGAGTTATCGAGGATTTTTTTGTATAATGGACACGTTATGAAAGAAATAAAAAGAGGAATGAAAAATGGAATACCAATTGCTTTAGGCTATTTATCTGTGTCCTTTTCTTTTGGAGCGATTGCTGTATCAATGGGATTTAGTGTGATACAAGCAGTTTTAATCTCGCTATTGAATCTTACTTCAGCAGGACAATTTGCTTCACTAGGAATTATTGCCGGACAAGGAACGTATTTAGAAATGGCTATTGTGGAATTGACCGTGAATATTCGTTATGCGTTTATGTCACTTTCACTTTCCCAAAAAGTAGATGAAAAGTTTAAAGGAATTTATAAATGGCTCTTAAGCTTTTTTATTACCGATGAAATCTTTGCCTTATCGATGCTTGAAGAAAATGTGAGTCGTACTTACTTCTTTGGGCTTGCTTCGATTTCTACGGCAGGATGGATGCTTGGAACAACCTTAGGGGCAATGCTTGGCTCTATTGTACCTACGGTCATTAGTAATGCTTTATCAATTGCTTTATACGCAATGTTTATCGCAATTATTATTCCAGGAATGAAAAAAGATAAAAATATAATTAAAGTAGTAGCTCTTGCAATTATTATCCGTTCAGGTTTTTACTACTTACCCATCATCAATCAATTATCAAGTGGTTTTGCGATGACGATTTCAGCTCTTACAAGTGCTTTTATAGGCGCTGTGTTATTTAATAAGGGGGAAGCACATGGATAAACAGTTTTATATTTATTTAGCGATTATGTCGCTTATTACTTATGCTATTCGTGCGATACCACTTGTCTTTATTAATAAAAAAATTACGAACCCAACCATTCAATCCTTTTTGGATTATATTCCTTATACGGTCCTTGCAGCGATGACCTTCCCAGATATTTTTTATTCAACAGGTCATTTGCTTTCTGGAATCGTTGCGACAATCATTATTATTTATGCGTCTTATAAAGAATTAAGTCTCATTCAAGTCGCTTGTATTGGATGCTTTGTTGTAGTAATGATTGAACTTATTTTATAGTATTTGACGCCTTTTAAAGCGTCTTTTTTTCTATGTCAAATAATTTTGACATAGAAAAAAGTCCTATGTAAAAGATGTTTGATAGACTCTATCAATAGATTATGAAAAAATGAAAATGAAAGGAGAAAGAAAATATGGAAATAGGTAAAAAACTAAAGGAGGCACGTTTAAATAGGGATTTGACTCAAGAAGTCATTGCTGAAAAACTAAATGTTTCTCGTCAAACAATATCCAATTGGGAAAATGAAAAATCTTATCCTGATATTATAAGTGTCATTGAGTTAAGCAACCTTTATTCCATAAGTCTTGATGATTTATTGAAAGGGGACGATGAAATGATGGAACATTTACAAGAAAGCACAAACGTTGTTAAAAGTAATCAAAAACTATTGAGAGCAATTATCTTAAATATTATTGTGGTAATCTTATTGGTTACACTAGGAATGTTTTTACCAAGCAAAAGTTATTATTTAGTGATGATCTTTTGTCTTGCTATTGTAAGTTCATCATTGTTGCTTTATCAAATGATTAAACGTATTTAAGGAGGAACGGATCATGGAAGTGAAAAGTATTTTAGCGATTATATGTGCGGCTATTGCACTTGTTGGGGGAATTGAAACAGTTTATCAAATTTATCGATTAACGGTGATTGATGCCACAATTCGTGGTTTAAAACATCCTAAACTATGGGGATTACTCGCAAGTAATGGAAATAATTCAAGTGGTTTATTACTTTATTTGATAGGAAGAAGAAACTATCCTATAAATTCTATTGATTCTAATCAAAAAACAAAAATGATTCAAAGAAAAAAAGCAGCAGGAATCTCTTTATGTTTTATGGTTGTAGGAATCCTTGGGTTGATTTTAAGTATAAGTTTATAATTTTTAGCACTCAACTCTTGACAGTGCTAAAACCAAGAGCTATAATGTATTTAGAAATTAGGAAAGGTATTAATAAAGAACCTAGTTTCAAGAGTTAACACCGCTTGAAGTAACGATGCTAATGACTAAGCATTT
>OLNH01000223.1_pt1 | contig 58289 bp, 77 predicted proteins | sample 1643101 | NCBI WGS metagenome assembly OLNH01 (sample SAMEA3136758, study PRJEB25190) | human gut metagenome | biome: human gut; feature: human-associated habitat; material: faeces | place: Austria | collected 2013 | reverse complement strand
TAGAAGATTCGGGCAGATTCGCCCATTAAAAACAAAAAGTGACATTATGTTGCATTTGGGTGACATTCCACCCCTTATAAGAGCCCAATAAAGCCTCTATTGGGACATTACCACTCATTTACCCTTAAAATGCCTTAGAATAGCCCGTAAAGCGGTTTTAAACAACAAAAACCATCTAAAGGATGTCCAATTTTGCGGACTCCCTTTACCGATCTGTAATTGTTAATAAAACTGTTAAAAATCAGTATGGGCATTCAAATGGGCATTCAATGGGCATTCACCATAAAAAACAAAATGTTCTAGATGGGCATTCAATGGACATTCAAATCACCTGTTTTTTTTTCTTGAGTTTTGATATATAATACATGAAAATATATCGAGATTACAGGAAAATAATGTGAGTTGCCCCCTTTAATACATATAGAATTATAACGTGTTTTATTTAATATACTGATTATTAGTAGTTTATATGCAAAATGTTTATATTTGCATAGATTCAAGCTGCAAATTATGTGTTGGTGTGTGAAATAGACGCGTCGAAGTGCTCCCAGTATTATAACTGGGGCACTTTAAAACAGTGAATCTAGCCAATTCGTTATATAAGTGTCAAGATATAGGCTTTAGTCTATTTTTTAAGGTAATAAGATTGTTGTTCGCGTGCTCCCGGATTTCTCCGGGAGTTTTTAAATGTAAGTTATGGATATAAATGTAAGCATCCGATAAAGTACACATTGTAAAGCCATCCACTCTTCCGTTACTTTGCCAATAAAAAGACCATGAAACGAATAATGAGTAAAGAAGAGTTCCTGTCTGTTTATGAAAGACAACAGGCCAGTGGCCTGACCATAAAAGATTTCTGTGAGAATGAGGCCTATTCATCCTCCTGTTTCCATTATTGGAAGAAGAAATTCGGCCTGAGCCGTACTTACACCAGCCATCCGGACAAGCTTCCCGATGATACGTTCATTCCATTGGATTTGCGTCGCAGGGGCAATCTCCCGTCAGGCGCGGGTGGCGACGTAACAATAGAGCTTCCTTCCGGAATCAGGATCCACCTTGACAGCCATGGAAACCCTGAACTGACATTTGGATTGATACACAAATTATGCGGCCATGTTCTGTCTGAATGATACCATGCGCTATTTCCTGTGTCCCGGAAAGACGGACATGCGCAAGGGGATCAATTCCCTTTGCGGAGTGGTTCACGACCGGATGGGACATGACGTCCGTCTGGGCGATGTCTTCATCTTCATAAACAGAAGCAGGACCACCATGAAGCTCCTCCATGCAGAAGACGGCGGCATGGTATTGTATGTGAAACGTCTGGAAGAGGGCACGTTCCGTCTTCCGGCCTATGACAGCCGGAGCAGGTCTTATCCGATGGAATGGCGCGACCTGGTCATGATGGTGGAAGGAATCAGTGACAATCCGAACGAGAGGCTGAAAAGGTTGAAAGCCAGTAGAAAGGATGGCTTCTATTGAAAGTTTTTTCATGTATCCGGTTGCGTATCTGACGGAAAATCAGTATCTTTACATCATATAAAGAGATAGAAACGGATGATTCGGCAGGATACAATGGAACAGATAATCAGGAGTCAGCAGGAGCAGATAGCCGGTCTCCTGGAGACTAACCGTTCCCTTGTCGAATCCAACGGGAAACTGCTGGAACAGACGGATGCGCTGCAACGGAAGATACAGGAACTGCTCTCACAGATAGCATGGCTGAACCGCCAGCTTTTCGGGCGGAGAAGTGAGAAGCTGGCAGCCCTGGATCCCAACCAGCTCTCCCTGTTCGATTCCGTTCCTGCAACCGGACAGGATGAAGACATCCGGGAAGATGACAGCAGCGCAGCGGTTCCTTCGAAAACAAAGCCCGATGGAAAGAAGAAAGAATCCCGGCGTAACCGCGAGCTCCTGGAGGGACTGCCGGTAGTTGAAGTGGTGATTGAACCTGACCGGGTGGATCTGGACCGTTACAGACGGATCGGCGAGGAACGTACCCGTACGCTGGAATTTGAACCGGGCAGGCTGTATGTAAAGGAGACTGTCCGTCCCAAATATGGACTGAAAGACAACCTGAGTCTTCCCAGGGAAGGTGAAAGCGGCGTAATCATTGCTCCGCTTCCACCTTCTCCTGTTTACAAATGTCTGGCCGGTTCCACCATGCTGGCCGAAATGCTCCTGCAGAAATACGAATATCACGTTCCATTCTACAGGCAGGTCAAGGAGTTCCGCCATCTGGGTATCCGTCTTTCCGAAAGCACACTGAGCGGCTGGTTCAAGCCTGTGTGTGAACTGCTGAGACCACTTTATGACGAGCTGGTACGGCTGGTTGTCGGCTGCGGATATGTTCAGGCGGACGAGACCACCATAAGGGTGATCAGCAAGGGAAAGGGGAAGGCCGACAAGGAGTATCTGTGGATGGTCAGGGCGGTCATGGAAAAGCTGGTCATCTTCCATTACGATGACGGCTCCCGTTCGGGACAGACTATAAGGAAACTTCTGAAAGACTTCAAGGGATATCTGCAGAGTGACGGTTACAGTGCCTACAATGTATTTGAAGGTACTGAAGGAGTGTGCCTCATAGCCTGCCTGGCCCATATCAGACGTCATTTTGAGACGGCTCTGGAGGAGAACAGAAGTCTGGCAGAACATGCCTTGAAAACAATACAGGAAATATATCGCATAGAACACTTTGCCGACTCCCGGGAATATACGGCGGAAGAACGGCGTGAACTGCGGCTCTGTCAGTCCGTCCCCCTGTTGGATTCCTTTGAGAAATGGATGGAAGGCACATATGTCAAGGTTCCGCCCAAAAGCCGGATGGGACAGGCCATTTCCTATGCGTATCCGTTATGGCCAAGAATGAAGGCCTTCCTCAAGGACGGCAATATAAAGATAGACAATAATCTGGCTGAAAATGCGATACGTCCTCTGACGCTCTCAAGAAAGAACTTCCTCTTCTGCGGGAATCATGAGGCCGCGGAAAATACAGCGGTCATCTGTTCACTGCTTGCCACCTGCAAGGCACAGGAAGTCAATCCAAGAGAATGGCTGAACGATGTCATTGCCAGACTTCCATACTATCAGGAAAAAGATTCCGGCAAAGATATCCGGGAACTGCTTCCGGATGTCTGGAAGTTGAAGAAGTCCAACGAAAATCCAATTGAAGTCTAATAGAGGTACAATAGAATAGCAAACTCTTCTTATCAACTTTATATTCGTTGATAAGAAGAGTTTGTTGTTTTATGAATCTACAATGTGTACTTTATCGGATGCTTACATATAAATGATGTAAAATTGAATTGGAAAGAAAGAACTGATGTTTTGTCGAAAATGATCAGGACTTTCGGAAAACAAAAAACGGCTGAACAAATCGACGGGTTTATTGATAAATTAATTGCTGTCGAAGGTGATGAAGATAAGGAACTCGTTGAATTTTTGTTCAAACTACGGTGCGATGTTTTAAAGGATCGAGTTATTTAAAGCATTTTCTGTATAATATTTTTTTGCTGTTTCAAAATATTATCATTTTATTTGCATGAAATAATAAAACAACAATCTTATAAAACAAAATCATGAAAAAAGTAATGCTTTTAGTGCTAGCTAGTACATTATCTTTATCGTTGTCTTCATGTTATAGCTCTCAATTGTATGTAGGTGGCATGGAGGTTGATGAACCAAAGAGAGTTTTCAACTCAAAGACAAACAATCATTTTCTTTTCGGACTTATATCACCAGCATCAAACAAAAAGGATATTAAGCAATATGTTGGAGATCGTCAAAAGTATGCAATCAAAAATCACCATACTTTTTTAAACGGTTTTTTGGAGGTTATAACTTGTGGTATCTATACTCCATCAAAAACTACATTTTATGTACCTATAAATGAATGACATTTAAAATTTTATGCCTCGTTCTTTTTAAGTTCGGGGCATTTTTTTGTAATTGTATCTTCACTCAATTATTATCTTTATTTTATGGTCGGGGCATCGGGTTGCACAGAAGAGCCTGATATACGCGATGAGCTCCGCTTTTTTTGGACAGTTTCTGCATGGGAGTCGGAGTTTGTTGTTGGGGAATTTGTGATCGCAGAATTTTTCTCTAATGCACGTATTTCTTTTACTAATTTTTTATTCTCTTCGCGTAATTCTTTTAGTTCGTTTTTTAGTTCCTGTAGTTCATTATTTTTTTGTCCTAATTCATTATGTAAATCTGAATACATTTTATGTAATAAATCATCGTTCTTGCTTAATACTGTTTTCTCTTCTGTTTTTGAATTATTTTCTAGCTTATAATTGTTATCACTTAACATCGATCCCTCACCAGTTAAAAGCCAAGTTACCGATACGTCTGAAAAATAGTCCAAAATAAGCAATATATTAGTTAATGTCATGGGAGCATCGGTGTTTATTTGCCTATTTAGAGTAGGTTGTGGAACACCTATAGCTTTGCACAAAGCTGTTATTGAAACTCTTTTTGAAGATAATACTTTTTTAATTCTTTGTTTTACAGGCTTTTCCATATTTAATTATTTATATTCGATTCTAAATTATCAATATATTAATTACGGTTCTTGATTTTAATTAATATATGATTTATATTTGCATCAGGTTTAATATAAACCGCGCCAAATATAGCAATTTTAATCCAATAAATATTGAATATGGGACAAGTAATTAAGTTGGGCGCACAAGGCAAGAAGGAACTTGCTATCGCCTTTAAAGTAACAATGGCCTATGTCGGACAGGTGTTGTCCGGTCAGAAAAAGGGTGGTAAAGCTCCGGCAATCTGGGAAGCCGCCAAGAAACGGAACGACAGTAAGCTGTACAATGTTGACGAAATCGTCAAGCATGAAACAGTCAAAATCCTCGACAACAAGGGTAATGTGAAAGCGGAACGTATTAATTAATAATGTATTATTATGAAAACATCGAACAACAACCAGCAGACAACAGGTCTGCAAACATTCTTCAATGACGGCATTAACGCCGGTATCCGGATGAAAATGATTGATGGAGAATCATGGTTTATAGCAAAAGATATTTGTTGCGCTTTAGGGTTACAAGATGTTAGCATGACAGTCAAGCGTTTAGATGATGACGAGAAGCTGATACAAACATTATTTGTATCAGGTCAAGGTCGAGAAACATGGACTGTTAATGAATCCGGATTATATGGCTTGATCTTCCTTTCCCGCAAGCCCGAAGCAAAAGCCTTCCGCAAATGGGTAACTAACGAGGTTCTCCCCTCCATCCGTCGTACCGGCGGCTACTCCGTTCGTCCGGCACAGCGTCCGACACTTCCCGCACCCAAGTACCGTCCGGACTTCATCGAATGGAAACATGCTGTGTGCCGTTATCTCAATCGGAATGATCTGAAAACGGTCGCCACCAACATGAAAGTCACCTACTCCCATGTATGCAAGGTGTATTCCGGCAACACAATGAGCCGCCGTATAGCCGACAGATTGACGAAGCTGGCTATCTCCCACAAGAACAAAGGCATCATATATCCCGAACCTGTTCCGGTGTACAGACAACTGCTGATAGAATGGGAGGAACAGGGATGATTACTTATACGATGGGTATCAACCTTGAATACCTGAGGATCGTGATAACGATCTGGCGTGAATACGGGATGCTCTGCCCCATCATCATTCCCAAGGACCAGGACGCCGAAGGGGCGGTGATGGTGAAGATAGGACCGACAACCGACATGAAGGTCGCGGAGATGGTCGACAAGATATGGGACATAGCCGGCGCGAAGCGTCTGGTCAAGGAAATCGAAAAATAAGAGAATATGAAAGATAGAATATCAGACTTACCGTTAACCACTACCCCGGTGGGGTTGGGTTATAATAATATGAATGTGTTTAGAAACTCATTAGGGGAATTCCAGGTCCAACTGGCAGCACCGCCGCTTGGCCTTGACGGGTCAATTTTTTTAAAAGGTGAAATAACACATGACGCCGGAGAGGTCCGGATGATCAGAAAACATAAACTGATAAAAATTGAAAGATTATGAAGAAACTGACAGCAATTTTGAAAGGCTGCAACCTTGTGGACAAGTTGTTCAGCCTGCGTGAGAAAGAGATCAACCGTAAGATCGAGGGAGCCAAGGACGATTGCGAGAGACGCAAGGCCGAGGCGGAGATCAAGTATGAGAACTATTGCAAGGAACTGGGTGAGAAAGATGTAGACTACCGGCGCATCATCAACGGAATGCTTGAATGCAAGCAGGAGATAATGGACGCCGACGAAACGCTCAAGGTGATTGCGGAGGTGGAAGCGGACCTTCAGTCCGAGGCCGAGCTGGAGGAAGAGAAAGAAAAATAGTTCATACAACCGGTAATAGATTGAATTTTAGTTAGACATTCCGTCCCGGTCCGTGACGGATAGGGACGGAGATTTAAAAACAATTTTATAAACCAAATAAACGATGAAAAAGAAAAAAGCTATAAGAACACTGATCGAAATTGATGAAGTGTTCCAGAATGTAGAGCCCGGACATTTTTTCGTAGTAAGAATCTTCGGCATTCCGATAGCACGGTTCAACCAGATGGCACGGAATGTCGAAGAAGATGAGGAAGACGGAGATTAATGTTTATCTAGCAGTATAGGAGCGAATTTATGAGTTTGAAGAATCCCCCCTTTGGACAGCCATATACATTCGACTTCCTGAATGTCAGGATATTCACCGGTAACACTTTTAACAGTCATTCTGAACCGGTCTTTAGCGTATTTGTCTTCGCTTTTGAGATATACCACATCTCCTACTTCAAATTTAACAGGCTTTACTTTAGGCATGATATATAAATTTTAATTACACAGCTACAAATGTAGCAAAACTGCTCCGGTCTGCGACGGATAGGAGCAGAAATTTAAAAACAATTTTATAAACCCTTAAAAATGATTCGTAATGAAAACATTCAGAATAATCCATATAGCGGCCGCTGTCATCGGCCTTGTGGTAGTGCTCAGACTGGCGGACAACCTCCGTTCCACCTTCAACGAGAACCTTGCCGCTTCGGTCCTTGCAGTCGTATGCTGCCTTTCCCTTATCGGACAAAGGTATTACAGGGAGGAGAAGTAGGACCGCGGTCAGGGAGCCGGAAGGCGGCCCTCGTTTCCGGTCCGACGCCGGAAACCGCACAAGGTTAAACAATAAAACGGTTGATATGGCTGTAATCTATAATGACAAGGTATGTATCTACGCCAACGAGCTGATCATGTATGATCCGAAACGCAAGGTGGGTTCCGAGAAAGGCTTCCTCCCGATAGGAACATACAACACGAAGGTGAACAGAAAGCAGATTGTTGTAGCCGAGCGTGCCAGCCTCAGACGTCCCGCCCTGGTGGAGTTCGACTCGCTGGAAGTATACATACAGCAATTATACATCAAATATTACGGTGATCCCCATGAGGATGTCGAACGTGCCGCCACCAGCCCGCTTGAGAGGGCTGTAGGGTACAACGAGGCCGCCTACTCCTTCTTCACCACCTACAGGGACGGTGTGGGAAAGCCGCTCAGACCGGAGAAGGTCACGCTCTATACGCTCCAGGCACGTGTCCTGGATGCAGTCATCCGGCTGCGCGACAGCAATGCGGAATGCGGTTTCGGACGTGGCGGCTCCCGTTTCAACGTATGGGACAGGTTGAGTGAGATGGTGAACGACCTGCTGAAGGTGCGGGACAGCAAAGGCAACACCCGCTATCCCCACAAACTTCCTTCGACGGGAAAGACGCTCAAACGTAAAGTGGACCAGTATGAGGCGGAAGGCTTCATCGCTTTGGTGCACAAGAACAAGGGCAACACGTCCGCCGCCCTGATACGGGACGAGGAGGACGAGGCGATCATGCACAAGCTGCTTTCCCAGCACATGAATTTGAACAACGCACAGATAATGGAACAGTACAACAAGATAGCCTCCATATTGGGGAAACCGGAAATCAAGAGCCCTGTCACTGTGGACAGGTACCGGAAGATGATGGAATCCACCACCCTGGGGCACCAGCGCGGTACCGCCGCGCTGAGGAACTCCCTCGAGATGCAGCACAAGCGCGAGGCTCCGAAGACCGCCATGACCTACTGGACACTGGACGGATGGGACGTGGAACTGGTCTACCAGAAGAGGCAGCCGGTGGACAAAAAGGTGAACGGCGAGACAAGGACTTACAAGAAAACCACCATCCACAACCGCAAGACCATCGTGGTGGTGCTGGACGCCTGCGGCAAGTATCCGATAGGATATGCCATCGGCGACCATGAGAGCCCGGCATTGATACGAGAGGCGCTGCGCAACGCCATCAAGCACGCCCGGGAACTGTTCGGTGCACGGTACAAGCCGCTGCAGCTGCAGAGCGACAACTACCAGAAGGGGGTAATGGTTCCGTTCTATGAGGCGATGACGGTGCACTACATTCCCGCCGCGCTCCACAACGCCAAGGCCAAGATCATCGAGCCGTACTTCAATTATCTGAACAAGACGTACTACCAGCTGGAGAAGAACTGGAGCGGTGTGAACATCAACAGCAGGCGCGGCTCCCAGCCCAATATAGAGATCCTGAACAAGAACCGCCACCTGATCCCCGACGAGGAGGGCGTGCTGGCGCAGATACACGGCATCATGCAAAGGGAGCGGGCCAAGAAGCTGGAGGCGTATATGGCCGCATGGGAACGCACCCCCATGGAACGCCGGATGCCGTTCTGTGACGAGGAGTACCTGTTTCTCATGGGCGACACGACGGGGCGCACCAACCGGCTAACCGGCAAGGGGCTGCTGATCGAGCTCTTCGGGGAGAGGATCAATTACGAGAGTTTCGACATGGAGCTGCGCAACCATTTCCACGAGGACTGGTCCGTGCACTACGATCCCGACGATCTGTCGCAGGTGCTCATCGTCAATGCCGAATCCACCAAAGGGCACCGGCTGGCAAAGGAAACGGGGGACCTGAAATTCCTCCTGCAGCGTGACATGAAGACACCGATGGCCCTGATCGACCAGAAACCCGAACATTTCGAGCACCGCAGGAAGGTGGACGAGTTCAACCGGCAGTTCGAGCGGCGGTATGTGGCCAGACAGGAGCAGGTGGACGAGGTGATAACCGCCATGCAGGAGCGGAACCCGCTTCTGAAGAGCAACAGCCTGCTGGACCGCGCCCTGCTCACCGACAGCCGGGGACAGCACAAGATCCGCAAATACGAGGCGCGTGGCCAGACGGTGGAGGACGTGGATTTTGAAGAGATTGCGCCCGGACCTCTCAGGGTTCCGTCCCCTCTTGCGGATGACGATTACGAATGGGACGACGCCGACATGAATTTTTCAAGATGATTTAATAACACTTTAAAAACAGCATAATTATGGATAAGGAAGCATTGAAACAGTACATAGAGAATTTGATAGAACGTGGTTCAAAACCTTCAGAACTGGCCCGTCGCTGCGGCGTGTCCGACGCGGCGATGTCCCAGTTCCGTTCCGGCAAGTACGGTGCGAATGACGACAACCTGGCGGTCAGGATCGCCACAGGCCTTTATTTCTATGAGAATTCCCGCAATGTGGTTGATACCGTAACCTCTTACCGGCAGGTGAAGCGGGCGTTCGAGGTTGCCAGGGGAAAGAGCAAATGGGTATGTGTCAGCAGCCGCAGCGGAAGCGGAAAGACCCAGTCTCTGATCGACCTGTACAATCTGTGCGGTGACAAGGGGGTTGTATATATCAAGTGCCGCAAATGGAGCAGCCGCAAGTTCCTTACCAAACTGGCGCAGGCCATGGGAGAGAATGTGACGCGCTATATGGATAATGACAGCCTGCTGGACCTGTGCATCGCGCACATGAATTCCCTGTCCTCCTATAAGCCTGTCCTGCTGATTGATGATGCCGGCAAGCTCACGCATTCGGCCATGTGCACGCTTATTCCCCTGTATGATGACACGCTGGGGCGCATGGGGTGTCTGGTGGCCGGCACGGAAACGCTGGAGCGCAATATCAGGCGGTATGTGGGACGTATCGAAGGGTATGACGAGATAGACGGGCGTTTCGGCCGCAATTACATCACCCTTCTGGGCGCTACCAAAAAGGATGTCATCGCCATCTGTATGGCCAACGGCGTGCAGGACAGGGAGACGGCGGAAGAGATATGGGGAAAACTTCCCAAGGTCAAGAAGCAGCCGCGTGAGGACGATCCCCGTCAGGTATTGTTCGCCGATGACCTGCGCGAGCTTTCGGGAATGATAGACAATGTGGTAATCAGACAGGAAATCAGCAACGGAGGAGCCGGCTTATGATCAGGTCATTGTCGTTTGACAACATATTGAACAAAAAATACGAATACATCCCCTTTTCCAAGGATTTCATGGATGCCTTTGGAAAGAGGCAGAAATCCGGGGCGTGGATCGTATACGGCAAGTCCGGACAGGGAAAGACCTCCTTCACCTTCCAGTTGGCCAGGGAATTTGACCGTATCGGCTACAAGGTGCTGTTCATTTCCCTTGAGATGGGTGTCGAGTCCGATTTCAGGGACTCCCTGCTCGGATTCATGAATTCGTCAAGGAGCGGGATGCTGTTCTGGGACGAGGTCCCCACTTTCGATGAGTTTGACGAATTCCTCGGGAAACAGAGATCCCCGGACGTGGTCATCATCGACTCCCTGCAGAGTCTTGAAGGCGAGATGGACGTCACCGCCAAACAGCTGGTCGAGCTCAGGAAGAAATACAGGAAGAAGATATTCGTATACATCTCCCATGTGGAGGGGAAGGAGGTGCAGGGAACGGTGGCCTACAGAGTCAAGAGGGACTGCTTCTCCCGCATAGAGGTGAACGGGTTCTGCGCCCGGTACATGAGCCGTGGTGTTCCCGGTCCGAAAGGATTCTATGTGGTCTGGAAGGAGGGCTATGAGAGATGCTGGCTCAGGAACAGTGACGAACCATTTAACAGCAATAACAATGAACAAGAGAATTGAATTACCCGCGACAAATGCCCAGAAGCGGTGCATACACCGCCTCAGACGGCAGTTCGGACTGGACGAGGATGAATACAGGCATCTTGTCCGGCAGTTCAGCGGCGGACGGACAACGACGTCCGCGGAGTTGTGCAAAAGCGAGGCCGCAAGGCTGATCGGGACGCTGCTCGATCCCGACGGGAGAAAGGACCCGGAAAGACGGGAGAAACTGGCACTGGTCAAGGCCATTTACGCCGTGTCAATGGACATCGGTTTTCTCAACAGGAGCTACCGAAGCGACAATCCCGTGGAGGTCGAGATGAACAAGGCGAAGATCACCTCCTTCCTGAAGAGCCACGGAGGATGCAGGAAGCCGGTGTCAAGCCAGAACCTGGAGGAACTGAAGGCCACACTGAAACAGCTGAAGGCCATAAGACGGAAGGAGGAGGTATGAGAATGAAGCACCTTGTGTATGTGATATCCGCCCTCTCGGCTTTCGCGGGCATGATAGTTAATGATGACTTCTGGGCGAAAACATGGTCACTGAACGCCATGCTATGGATACTGATAGCATGGATAAACGATAATAAAAACAACAATGATGACAATGGAAAAGACGAAATTCGAAAAGTAATGTGCTGACATGTGTGCCGATTGCCACGCCAAAGGGCTGGACATCTGCCGGGAGGACGCGGACACCGTGCAGCCGATGTTCGCCCGGTGCGGGCTGTGCGGGAAGGTGTTCTGTGAATACAACAACCACATGACCGTGAACCATCTCTGCTGGGAATGCCAGACAGCCATAGAACAGAACGTTGACTGCAACGAGGAGATAATCGACCCTGATTTATTCAGGAATTTATTCACTAATAAATAAGAACAGATATGGATATCAAGAATTTATCTGAAAAGGAACGTGAGGCCCTGCTAAGCAAGCTGCAGGCCGAAAAGAAAAGAAAGGACGGGGACCGAAAGAAGAACTACCAGAAGCTGCGTGCCAGATTCCTCGCCTCTGTGGAGAGGAAGCTCCGCAAGTATATCAAGGACGGTCAGGAGTTCAAGGAATGGCTCCGTAAGGAGGCCACCGCCTACTATGACCAGCTGAAGGAGTACGGCGGTCTGAAACGTGACGAGCAGCTCGGGTTCGAGGTGAAGAACGACACCTTCAAGGTTTCCGTCAAGGGGAACCGGGTCAAGGGCTTCGACGAGAGGGCCGACGTGGCAGAGAAGCGCCTAGTGGACTACCTGAACGCATGGATCGGCAAGAAGGGCGATGACGGGCGCAACCCCATGTACAAGCTGGCCATGTCGCTGCTCCAGCGCAACGAGGCCGGGGATCTTGACTACAAGTCCATCTCCCGCCTGTACGAGCTCGAGGACGACTTCAACGACCCCGAATATTCGGAAATCATGCAGCTCTTCCGTGAGAGCAACGTGGTGGAAGGCACGGTGATCCGCTTCTACTTCGAGGAAAAGGACGGAAACAATCAATGGAAAAGAATAGAACCCTCATTTAACAAGATGTAAATTATGATGCACAATTGGTTTGAATGTTCCATCCGCTACGAGAAGGTGGCGGAGAACGGCATGAACAGGAAAGTAACGGAAGCCTATCTGGTCGACGCGCTGAGCTTCACGGAAGCGGAAGCCCGTATTATTGAAGAAATGAACCCGTATATCAACGGTGAATTTACAGTTTCGGGCGTCAAACGCGCCGGTTACAGCGAACTGTTCCCATCTGAGGAAGATGCGGCCGACCGCTGGTTCAAGTGTAAGCTGTTCTTTATCACGCTGGACGGAAAAAGCGGAGCGGAGAAAAAGACCCCCACTACCGTACTGGTGCAGGCCTCCGACCTTCGCGATGCCGTAAAGAAGCTGGACGAGGGGATGAAGGGCACGCTGGCGGACTATGTCATCGGCTCGGTGGCCGAGACCGCCATTATGGATGTCTATCCCTACACTGCTGATGTGAAACCTGAATTTCCCGGTGATGATAAGAAGGAAGTTTGACCATCCCCATGTAGTCCTGTGCCGCACATGCTGCGGCCGGGGCTTTCTTGAGAACCTGGACGAGCTGGCGGACACCGTATATACCGTTGCCTGTCCCGCCTGCAAGGGGAGCGGACGTGTGGTCGTATCCTCCGTTACCCTTACCACCGTGGAGCCTTATGATCCCGAATCCCCAAATCTCGCGATGTATGGAAAAGGACGGAATGAATGAGTACCTGCTGCTCTCCGTGGAAAAATTGGAGAGTCTCAAATCCGCGATGGAGGATATACTGGATGAATCAAGACTCCGGTGCCGGGAGGGCTGGCATAAGCGTGACAGGGCGTTCCGTCCGCAGAGTTTCAGGAAAAGAACCACCTGGCACCGCATAAGGAGCCGGTGCTTTTAAAACAGATTTAAGAACCTTTTAAACGACAATCTTATGAACCTGAGAAAAGACAACAAGGAAAAGAAACCGATGCAGCTTATGCTGGACGAGATCTCCGGGATGACGGGCGTCTCGCAGGAGATGATCCTGTCCCGGATGATATCCAGGAACATATCCGATTCAAGGATGCTGTTCTGCTATATGGCGTATGAGGAAGGGTATCTGTTCCGTGAGATAGCCTCCTTCCTGAAGATATCCAGATGCAGGGCGACAACCGCGTATTATGATGTGAGACTGAGAAAGGAAAAGTTCCGCCCGATCATTGCAAGGCTGGCCGGATGCGGAACACCGGACTTTCCGCCAATGGAGAAGGAACATCAACCGGGAAAAAAACAAATGGACATCCTATGAGAACAACAGATAAAAACAAGCGGTATCCCATTCCGGGATTCCACTATGAGATAAGCATGAATGGTGAATTATGGAACACCAACACCGGAAGACTGATAAGACTCGGTTCTGACGGACGTTACTTGGTAAGAAAACAGAAGCGTCTGTATCGGTTCTCTGTGAGCAGGCTTCTGTATTCGGTTGAGCATGGGGTATCCCCTGATTCCATACAAGGGATAGTCATTATGACGGAAGATAAAAAAAACGGTTCTGACGACACGCTCGTATTATTGCAAGAATGTCATAATACCTTTCAGGCACGGTTCTTCCCAAAGAGATCTGGTCCAACGCTATCGCGAGGCTATCCGTATAGCCGAAGTCATGATAGGCTTTTATGAAGGAGGTAGTATGGAGGAGATGGTGTCCGTTTTTACCATTTACGAATCAAAGGTCAAAGGCTATATGTATTCAGGAGGATTCACTAACAGCCAGGATGTTGTAAAGGAAGCGTGGCAAAGTATCATCACCCGTGTAATATCAAGCATAAGTGAAAAGAAACTGTTCACAATTGATCCTTACAATTATCTCCGCTGGTGTGTACGCAACTATTTCAATGAAAGGAAAAGGGAACGTATGGCATTGGTCGGAACACCGGAAAGGAGAAAAGGGCAAATGACCTATGATGAGATTATGGAAGCATTATAATTCAAAACCGAATAGAAAGGAATCAAATGATAATAGCATGGTTTTCTTGCGGTGTAACATCCGCAGTAGCTTGTAAGATAGCATTGAACTTGTATAACGATGTACAACTCTATTATATCGAAACAGGTTCCGGGCATCCAGATAATGTCCGATTTATCTCAGATTGCGAGAGATGGTACGGGCGGCCAATTCATACCATTCGCAGCGATAAGTATCTTAACGTAGAGGATGTGTTGGCTAAGAAAAGATTTATTAATGGTCCTACTGGTGCAGCTTGCACATTCGAATTAAAGAAACAAGTCCGTTACAAGCTGGAAAAAGAGTTGGGAAATTGGGACGGTCAAGTCTGGGGATTCGACTTTGACCCGAAAGAAATAAACCGTGCTGTCCGCTTTAAACAGCAATATCCTGATACAAAGCCGTTGTTCCCACTTATCGAGCGACAGATAACCAAGCAAGATGCAATGGGAATGCTTTGGAAAGCTGGCATTGAAATCCCTGCCATGTACAAGATGGGTTACAATAACAATAATTGTATCGGTTGTGTCAAAGGTGGAATGGGCTACTGGAATAAGATACGGAAGGATTTCCCGAATGTGTTTGATCGGATGGCTAAAATTGAACGAGAAGTAGGAGCAACGTGTCTGAAAGACCAATCTGGAAAAATATTTCTTGATGAGCTTTCTCCTAACCGTGGAGAAATGCCGGAAGAGATGATACCGGATTGCTCTCTTATATGCCAAATAGAATTTCAAGAATTACTTGACCGGCAGGTAGAACGAGTTTTAAAAGGAGAAATCAGTATTAATGATGTAACCTAATTAGCTTCAAACCAGAGAAGATATGAGTGAATTATATATACCGCCTGAGCGATTTGAGAGAGACTTAATTACCGGACGATTTTTAAAAGGTTGTGTTTCTCGCAACAAGGGTCGTAAAATGGTTTATCATTCAAAACGTTCCAAGGCCAGAAGTTTAAAAAATCTGTCTAAAGGACGTGGGGCTTGGCATAAGACTGGTGCAGGCATGAATAAAAAGAGCGTTGTTTTGATAAAGGATGAGAAATTATGTGGAGTATTCCCTTCGATACAAACGGCTGGTAAGATGATTGGCGTGGCTCCTTCTTTGATCAGTGCTATATGTCGGAAAGTGAGAGGCAAACATACGGCTAATGGATACAGATGTTTTTTCGAAGATAGCAATGATTGGTATAATTTAATTAAACAAGATTATGAATAATGACAGGCAGAAGATATTAACTGATTATATTTCCTACTTATACACAACAGGCAGAACTTATGATACTGTCGGGAAATATATCAAATATGTAACGGATTTTCTTGAACGTACTGAAGATGTCAATCGTCGTGGCTATCTGGTTTATAAGCGTGAAAATGCAGATGTCATGGTGCGTCATTCGCTAATGTGTTCAGCTATATGCGATCTATTATCCTATCTCAACATCGGATATGGAAAAAGGGGAAAGGCGGTGAAACCTTTGGAAAAACTTGATGTCATTTCGGATAAGAACAAGAAACAACTTAATGATTTCATTATATGGCTGACTGACAACAATGATTACTCTTCTCATACAGTTTATATATATTACACATCAATGAAGAAGTATTTCGAGTATGCCAATGAGGTAAACATGGATAATTGCAGGAGGTTTGTAAAAAGTCTTGAAGAAGAAAAATTATCTCCTGCTACCATCCGTTTGCGGATTACAGCAATCGAAAGATTTTCTAAATGGCTGAAGAAGCCTATAGAACTGAAGCGTCCCAAAATAAAGCGCAAGCTTGATGTGAACAATGTGCCGACCGAGGAGGAATATAACCGGCTGTTGGAATATCTCAAGGCAAAAAACAATAAGGATTACTATTTTTTTATTAAGGTCTTGGGAACAACGGGCGCCCGTCTGTCGGAATTCCAGCAGTTTACGTGGGAGGATATAATTAGCGGTGAGGTTACATTGAAAGGTAAAGGTAACAAGTACCGTCGATTTTTCTTTCAAAAACAGCTACAGCAAGAAGCGAAGGCCTATGCTAAGGAACATGGTAAAACCGGGATTTTTGCGGTAGGGAGATTCGGCCCGATCACACAGCGTGGCTTTTCCCAGCACTTGAAAGCATGGGGAAAACATTGCGGCATCGATTCAAAGAAGATGCACGCACACGCCTTTCGCCATTTTTTCGCTAAGATGTTCCTTAAGAAAAACAAAGATGTAATTCAACTCGCTGACCTTTTAGGTCACGGGAGTGTAGACACAACTAGAATTTATTTGCAAAAAAGTTATGACGAACAAAAAAAAGATTTTAATCGAAACGTTACATGGTAGTGTAGCGCAGCTCAATGAGTTGTCATCTATGACTGAAGGTATAGATGTTTATGACGCAGCCGGATATGTTGATACTGAATTTCTCATGGAAGCGCTATCCTGTGTCAATACCTTCGTGAATGCGAGCAATACGGTTGTTCAAAAAATATCTTCACTTTTAGCGCCGGACGCTTCAACGGACGAAAAGAAAAAACAGGATGAAGGTAAGAAATGGAGTGTGGAAGAGATATTGAAACATTGTACTCTTGAGGATGGTGTTCTCAAACTTCCCCAAGTACAATTCAATAAGAAATCCTATGCTGAAGCAAAGAAATGGATAGAAGAAGCTGGCGGCTCATGGCAGGGAGGTAAGATACAGGGATTTACATTCCCGTTTAATCCGGAACGTATATTCTCCATTTTGAAAGAAGGTAAACGGTGCAACCTGCAGCAGGATTACCAGTTTTTTGAAACTCCGGCCGATGTTGCTGACTGGCTGGTTATGCTTGCCGGAGGGATACATGAGGATGATACGGTACTGGAGCCGAGTGCAGGCCGCGGTGCTCTCATTAAAGCCATTCATAGGGCTTGTCCTTCCGTAACAGTGGAATGCTATGAGCTGATGCCGGAAAACAGAGAATTTCTTCATACCCTTAGCAACGTAATATTGCTTGATGAAGACTTTACCAAAGACAGTGTAGGTAGTTATACTAAGATAATTGCAAATCCTCCGTTTTCCGGTAATCAGGATATAGAGCATGTCAGGCTTATGTACGAACGCTTGGAAGAAGGCGGCACGCTTGCAGCAATAACCAGCCAACACTGGAGATTCGCTTCGGAAAAGAAATGTATTGATTTCCGCAACTGGCTGAAAGAAGTACATGGAGAAGTGTTTGAGATCAATGCGGGGGAATTTAAAGAGAGTGGCACATCTATTAGTACAATGGCGGTAGTTATAAAAAAATAATTCAAAACGAACAGTAAGAAATGAATATACTTGATTTACCATTAAAAGCCATTTGGTACAATATGATAGAATCTGGCGAGAAAAAGGAGGAATATCGGGAACATAACAGTTATTGGGCCAAAAGATTTTATGATTGCTACGATAAAAACACGGATTGCAAAATCTATATTCCCGAAAAGTGCAAGTATTGTTGCAAACCGCCCCTTAAACATTATGATGCCGTCCGTTTTCGTTACGGATATACAAAACGAACTATGTTATTTAAATTGAATAGTATCTCTATTGGCAAAGGTCACTCGGAATGGGGTGCACCGGATAATGAAGTTTTTATTTTAAAATTAGGGAATCGGATTAATTAATAACAAGAAAAAATTGAACAGCAATGAGTGAAACAATACGCTTATCCCCTGGTCTTGTAGCTGCCTATAAGGAACTATTGACCAACCCAAAGAAAAATGGATTTTCTTTCCGTCCGATAACCGAATGTTTCAGAGAAATCGAAACGGTAACTCCAAAGCATGAATTATTTAATGTGTACATTGAATATCTGCAAAAACCATTGCCCAAAGTAATATTTTACATTATCATGGATGAACTTTATGGTAACTTGACAGGACGGGCTATGGATGCGGAAGATAAATCGGGGTATTTAGGGTACAAACTTGAATTTATAAAAAGAAAGTAATGAAGAAAATAATATTAATTCTTGCAGTCGCCTCACTGGTAGGCTGCACTACACAGAAAGTCTCACATACGACTTTCAAGAGAGGATACAAAGAGAATCGCTTCACTAAGCAATTTCAGCAAGCGGATTCTGTGTTTAACGAAAAATATGATATAAGATGATTAGAGTAAGATTTTTTGTAGATAAGGAAAAGTGCGATGGAGATTATCGTCCATTAAGATGGCCAATCCAATATCCATATTGGTGCACTGGTGAAAGTGATCACCACTTTGTTTTAGTAGCCTATATCAATAGTATTGAAGAGTTGAAAGATTTATGGCCGGAAGCCTCCAATATTGAAAGTGAAGAAGTTGATAAAGTATTCTTTTCGGATAGGTTTCCAAAGCCAGATTGGTACAAAGAGGATTAATTTATAATTAGATCAAAATGAGTAAATCAGAAGAATATATTGAAAGTGAGAGTTTTGTGGTAGTCAATCCCAACTTCCCGGTTATCACAAAAGAAAGTGCTCTTAAAGCCGTTGCAATGGCAGAGGAAGAAATGAAACGGAAAGCCATCGAAGTTCTTTCCTCTGTTTTGGATAACCGGGTGCATGGTGGTGACGCAGACTGTATCATTGCGGAGTTTGAGGAAAGATTAAATAAAGAGAAGATATGATGATTATAGGTTTATACTTTATTGTAGGAGGGCTTACAGGCGCATATCTCTTTAACTGGAATGTGAAACTTTGGAATGATAGGACATCGGCTGTGATAAGAGATGCGTTTTTCATACTTTTTATAATCGGGCTGGTCCTTATAGCAACCGGCAGTATAGTCCATGCCCTGAATGCCTGTACATGAATAGAATGCCCCCAATATTCCGTCCTGATAAGGAAGTAAAAAAACGGATTAAACCGGAACGGGCGCCCTGCGGCATACAATAATATGCGGGGGCGCCCGTTGTCAATGAGAAGCTATCGTGTTTCTTTCCGCAGTCTTTCCCTGACCTGCCGCTCCGTGAATCCGAATGCCGCGGCGAACTGTTTGAATTTCTCCTTCTGCCCGGAGGGGAGAAGGGAGTACAGGCTTGAGAACGGCGTGCCGCCTTCCAGCGCTTTCCTGATTTCTTTCTTTTTCATATAAGTTCCTTTATCTGTTTCTTACAACATTCACAATCACACAGCAGCAACCTGGCTTTGTCGAACATCTTCTGTCCTATATTGCCGGACAGGTAGCATATCTCCTCGCCCCACGGGTCGATCCCCAGCGCCTTTGCCATGTGCGCTTCCAGGTGCTTCCTTTCGTGGTCATAGGAGTTCTGGAACTCGGCGGGCGACGATGTGGTCCCTATCACCATGACCGTCTGCCTTGTGCCGTAGTTGGAATAGGTGAGTCCGGTATCCGGTTTGCCGGAGGACAGGTTCCTGTACGCCGTTTCCAGATCATCCCCGCGGCAGCCTATGTCATAGAGCCTGCCCATGATCTCGTCGGTGTAGTAACAGTCCACGGCATAGTAGACCTCCACCTTCCATCCGTACTCCTCTATGTCAAACCGCTGGCGGATCATAACATCTCGTCCCATTCCACCGGTTCCCCGGCCCTTGTCATTTTCGCATACCACATGCACATGACCATGCCTTCCGGAGCGTCATAGTCATCTATGATATCCTTGACGTAGAGTGCCAGATGGGGCTCGTCGGCAATGGAGGACTTGAAACAGTCCGCTTTTGCCTGGTTGGCCACGTATACATAGTCATATAATGTGTTGTTCTCCACCCTGACCCCGTTCTTGGCCAGAAGCTCGTCCACCTTGTCCTTGGTCATGGGTTCGATCTTCTCGCTTTTTCCGGTTGCCGGGTTCATCCTGCGCATGAGCGACACGGCGAAGTCGCACAGCTTTTTGTTGAAGTGCCAGCCATTGTGCCGGAGGTACGCCGTCAGCTCCTTTGGCCGGTCATCGTATATGTCCAGAGGTTCCTTTGTCCTGTTCATGGTCTTCTTGTTAGCCGGGACGGGGGAATCCTCCGTCCCGGCGGGTTAAACTAACGGTATCTTGAATAGCGTCCTGTTCCGGGCACTCCGCGGCGCTGGCCCATCGAGCCGCCGCCATAACGGTTCCCGTATCCTCCGCCGTATCCGCCACGGTTTCCATAACCGCCACGTTGTCCCATGTCGTCATACTCGTCATAGTCATCGTAGCCGTCGTCGCGCTGTCCCATGCCGCTCCCTTCCGAGAGTTCCTCAATGCACTGCATGAGCTTGCCGCCATACTTGAGCATTTTTTCGGCATAACCGGACATTCTCTCGACCTTGCTGTCTTCTATCTCGATCATCATCATACTTGTTGTTTTTTAGGATTGTTCGTACTGGGCCTTTCCGCGGGTTTAAGCAGTTCGGCCATCATGGCCTTCAGCTCGGATATCTCCTCCCTGAGAGCCTTGTTTTCCGCCTCCTGTCTCTGCCTTTCGGCAAACTCGGGATTCAGGATCTCCATCATCTTGCCGCAGGCGTCCACTATGGCACGGTGGTGGTCTATGCTCCTGAGTATCTCCGCGGACCTGTTCCTCATGGCCGCCACCTCGGAGTTCATCGACTCCCTTGACCCGGATATGACCATGTTCCCGCCTCCGGGGAAATTCGCGTCGGCGATGTCCGCCCCCGCGGGTATCTTCTGGAACGTGACGGTCTGTTCGCCGACCTTGACGGTGATGTCCACCACCATCTTCATCGGCTGGCCGAACATCACCGGCTGTGTCCCGTCCGGGACCGGGTTGGATACTCCCGCAATGGCACCGACCTCCACATAAGGCGTCCCGTCCTTATGGAGTATGTAAAACTGGCTGTTGACTCTTAAATTCTGGAAAGGCATAATTGTTTCTCTTTAAATGGAGGGATTCCTCCCTCCGTGTTCTTAAACTACTCCGGTCATTATCTGCAGGGTGTTTGTCGTCCTGTCGAACCAGAACTCGAACACTCCCGTACCGGGGATGTCGGCCGCCGTCAGCGCTTCCCCGTTGTACTTGGTCACGGCCTGTGTCACCCCGTTTGTCTCGAACAGGACCGGCAGCGTCCCGGTTGTTCCTGTGGGGACGGCCTGCGCCAGGTCAATGTAGATGGTGCCCCTGTACCAGGCATTCACGAATGAATGGTTCGGGAAGGAGAACACCACATTGTCGGCGGTGACATTCACTCCGGATGTGACTATTGCGGCCGATCCGCGTCTGTTAACGAATTGAAAAGGAAATGGCATGATTACCTCCTTTCTCCGGGTCAACCCCAGAAACCGTTACCCGCCCCGAAACCGAAGCCGTATCCAAGACCATATTGGGCCGCTACACAGGTGGGGATTCCCACAACCGGGCTGTACGGCACCTTGGCCACTTCGGGCTGGTTGCACTCAATCTTCGCCAGACGGGCGCTCAGATCACCCAGCGCGGCGTTGACAGGCGCGATGGTCTGTGCGGACACCTGTGCGAAATACGCGTTCTGGTGCTCCTGCGAGAGCTGGTTGACGAGCGTGCTGTTCTTTTCGCGCAACGAGTCGATCTTGTCAAGCAGCGCCTGGTTCTGCATGGCGTCCAGCTTGCTGATGATGGCGTTGGTGTTGGCCGTGCCTGCGTCACGCAATGCGAGCGTGTTCTGGTTGGCCGTGTTCACCAGGGTGTTTGTCTGGTTGCAGACGGACAGCTGGTTCTCGTAGCCCATTTTGGTGATGTTCTCGTTTGTCTGGCAGCAGCACTGGCAGATCTGCGACTGGATGGCATTGTTGCCCTGCATGATCGCGGTGACGATCTGGTTGGTGTTCATGCCCATCTGGTTGCCGATGTTGCATATCTGCATGCCAAGACCGTTTATGGCGGCCAGTACGGCATCCGAGGAAGTGTTCAACGCGGTGGCCAGGCTTTGGATGTCGTATCCGTTGCGTTGTACGGCCTGCATGATCACGGCGGTGTTCGCGTCGTTCTGCACGAAGGGGACCACGCCGCCCTGTCCGTTGCCCATCATTCCGCCACGGGCGCCGCCAAAACCGCCGAAGCCTCCCCATCCCATCAGGATGAACAGAAGCAGGATGGCGAACAGGTCGTCACCCCAGCCGTTGCCGTTACGGCTGTTGCCGTTTCCCATCAGCGCCAGGATGTTCGGATCCACACCGCGCTGTTGCATAAGCGCCGGAAGCATGGCCAGAATGCCGTTGGTGCCGCCTCCGGAGTTCCCGTTCTCGGGGAACACAAAAGTTCTTGATTCACTCATAGTTGTATTTGTATTTTGTAGTTCCGGTCACTAATCCGACCGTGGTGCAAACATACTCAACTACACGCGCTCCGTCGAGCGTCCTGTTCTGATGTGTTTCCTTATTTGTTCCAGATATATTCCGATCATCGGCGAGGTGATGTTCCGCGCCAGCAGGCGCCGTATCCCCCGTGCCGTGCGGTTGGTCATCCCCGCTATCTGGTCGGGATACAGGCCGGCTTCCGAGAGCAGCCTGACAAGCACATATCTGGCGTCCGTGGACTCCATGTCCCTGAAGTCGCCCAGTATACGTTCCCTCGACACTTCCGTTTCACGCTCGGTCAGGCCGAGCAGGTTGAAGAAAATTTCGCTCTTGCACATGATTATTCAATTTTTATTGTTACTTTTGTGCACCCCATTACAAAATGCACATTATCCACGATAAGGACTTTAGCCCTCAGCGTGTGGATAATGTGCATTTATCTTTGTTTTGTGATGGGGATCAGAAAACGGAAGCGTTGAGGGCTTTTTATTATTAACCCTCCCTTTGTTGCATATTTATTTAATAATCACTACTTTTGTGCATAGGTATCAGGTGTTATCATCAAAACAAGTTTTCAGGGTATGTCAAGAGGTCGCAGTTCGGAACTGATCATGAAGCGTAACGAGGCACTGTTGCGCCGCTATTATTATTGGACGGAAATCCAGCGTCTTCGTTTTGACGACGCGTTGAAGATCCTTTCCGAGAAGGAGTTCTTCATCAGCGTGGACCGCATCATGGCCATCATCCGTTCAAACTGCAACAGGCTGAAGGATATCGATGTCAAGCCGGTCCCCAAAATAAAGAAGCCCCGTCTTACCGCCGCCCAGCTCTCCCTTTTTACCGACTGACCGCATTATCCCACACGGTGCATTCATAGTGTGTCTCATAGACCTTTATCCCCCTGGGCATCGTGTGGAACCTGCTTCTTTTCCTCACAAGCGGTGTCTGGCAGCATTCAGGCCTGTACATCTGCAGAAGCGCGTCCACCTCTTTTGCCCGTTCCATTCTTCCGGCGGCCTTGTCCGCCGTGCCGCTGGTGTAATGCGTGTCATCATAGCAGTCAACAGCCAGCCTGACAATGACCGATACCGTCCCTTTCTGCATGTATCCGCCCGCCCCTCCCAGTGTCTGCCATTCCACCTCGGGCGTGTCAACCAGCACCATGGGGAATACCATCGGATAGGTCTCGGAGTCCCCGTCGTCACGGTAGAGCATGTCCAGCTGCCCGTAATCCTCGTCCACCTGTTTGTTCAGCCATGCTATGTTGTCGGCTATTCTTTTCTGAATGTCATTGAATAAAGTTTCCATGTCATTTTAACAATATATTGGTTATCTCCTTTTCCGTTTCCTTTCTCGTCATTTCACGCAGCTCCCGGCTTGGTCCGATGAACTGTCGCCGGGGCATGTCCGCCTTAATGTCAAGCCTCTGTTTCCTTGTCAGGGCCATCGCCTTCCATTTCAGGGCTTCGGGCGGTGCCGCCTCTGCCTTCTGCCTGCGGGCCTTTTTCCCCATCCTTTTGGTGATGCCCGCTTCCTTGAAGTACATCCTCCATGCCATCTTCCGCATCTTGGCGGTCACTCTCGGATGTGTGGTCATGCGTCCCCCGTAGTTGTGGATTCCCGCATATTCCACGGGGTTCACGATTGTCACCTTGTAAGGCTCCGCCTCATACTCCGAACTTCGGGACAGGCGGTTACGCCGGCTTAGCAGGGGACCGTATTCTCCCGCCGCCCCCTTGGCGGAATCCTGTCTCCTTGTTCTCTTCCAAGGATGCAGCCCTCCGTCATAAAAACCTCCCTCGCGGAAATTCCTGTTTACAAGGTTCACCGCTTTTGCCCCGATCCTGCGGGGCAGCGTCCTGCTGAAGGCCTTTTTGATTTCCTTCTCCTTCCTGCGGAGTTCCCTGACGGCGTCATTCACATTCATTTTTTTCTCCTTTCCATAAAGTCCCTTACGGTTTTTTCCGCCGAAGGATACGCATGGGCGATATAGGGATGCGTGTCGCTGAACAGCTTTCCGTCCTCCTCCGGGTTGTTGTCCAGCCCTGGTGAGGGCCGATAGTCCGATAACGGCACATCATACCCGGGCGTCGGCTTGTCGTCCGTCTGCTCCAGCGAGCATTTGCAGTTCCACCGGTCTCCGGGGCGGTGGCTTTTCCAAAACCCATGTCCTTTGGGCAAAGTCAGGTCAATCCCCCAGAACTGGGCATGTACGGGATCGGGTTCCGCGCTGGTGGTGGGAAGCCACCTCAGGTTCGGAAGGATGTCCGCATCCCTGTCGAACAGCTTCCAGTCAGCCGCCTGGCGGGCACGCAGTACCGCCGTATCGTACTCGGTTTCGAGCCACGCCGTATTGTACGTGCCGATAATCGCCTGCACGTCTTCCTGGAACCGGGAAAAAGGTTTCAGTTTTCCCTTTTCGTCCAGCAGTTGCGAGGCAATGTCGTTCTGCATCCGGTGGGTGCGGAAAGCGGAGAACACATCGAGGTTGTCGCGTATCTGCTCCAGGAACACTTCCTCCAGCCTGTCATTGTCGCTTTGACCGAATCCTTCCTCCGCGGCACGGCCGAAAGTTCTGACCGTAGCCAGGAACAGATCCTCGTCTATTTCCGTTTTTACATCAAACGTCCGGTAGAATATATCCCTCAGCACTTTCGCCATCAGCTCCCTTGTAAACTCAAACGAAACGGCCGCCCCCTGCATGCGGGAATCCGCATGGCCGTGACAACGGCGGCAGCGCTCCCCGTAGAGGTCGTCCATTACCATTTTAAAGCCCCTTTCCGCGGGGCGGCGACGAAAAAAGACCTGATACGGTTTACAATACCGTCCTCCTCTTTTCTGTCTTTCTTTCCAGCCGGTACGGGTGACGTGCCGCCTGGGACATCATCCTTGTCCCTGTCAGATGTGCCTGCCCCTTGTTTCAGCCGGCCGTAGTTCTCCGGTTTAGGGATTCCCGTAGCCTCATACACGTATTCATCCGATACGGGAGTTCCCATCTGGCGCATCCGGGATATGATGTTTATCTCCTGCTCGGCGGTGGTTTCCTTGGGCTTGACATAATAGAATTCCCCGCCCCGTGTGTCGTACCCGAAAGCGGTGAAGATATCGGTCATGTCATAGTTCAGGGTGTTCAGCACCAGGATCCGGTCCGCCTCGTTCAGTTTCTTCTCTCCCTTCTCCTGTACGGTCCCCAGCGCCTGCGTGCCACGTTCCGAGGCCTGTGTGGTGAGCGTGTTTCCCAGCACGATCTTGCTGATCTCGTCATTGCATGTGTCGTACAGGGTCCTGTACAGGTCGGAGCTGCCGCTTTTGTTGCCGCTTTCTATCAGTTTCATCTGCGCCTCCTCCGGATGGAGGAACACCGCCGCACCTCCCTGCTCGGCCATATCCTTCACGGCCTGGTCACGGGCCTGCTCGTCACCGGCGCTGTAGGTGTACTCGCGTATGGGCATTCCGAATATCTCGCAGAACTGTGCCCAGTCGGCCATGTCGTTGCGCTTGTATATGACATACGGGGCTATCCTTGCCAGTCTTCCCAGGGAGCGTTTCTCCCCGACAAAGAGCATCGTGTGGTAATTCTCCAGCGGTTCCCCCGTGGTGTCCTCCTGCCGGTGTTTTATCAGCCCCCTCACCGGGTCATAGTTCTTTCTCGGGACGAGCCTGTAGTCCATCCATCCGCTCCCGTCCTTATAGAACTGGAACAGGGAGAACCCCCAGAAGTCCGAGTCTATCAGGTCCCCGATGAACCGGTAGAACCAGGGGGAGCGCAACAGGGTGTTGATCCCCTCGTCCGGGACGCCGTTCCTTCTGAACTCGATCTGTGAGCATTGCACTGCCGATTTCCTCTTCTCTATGACGCTTCCCGTATGCCCGTCCATAAGGATGTCCTCATAGAGGTCATACAGCCTCGTCCGCTGTGTGAAGTCCACATTGTTCGCCCCCCTGACGGCCTGCATATAGTCCGCCATATCCTTCATGAACAGCCTGGGTGCGGTGATGATGACTGTTCCCGGGGTGTTCCTGCCCGGAAGCGGCATGTTGCCGCTTATGGATATCTCTTTCTTCCTTGCCATTTTAATAGTGTGTTACACGTTTGGGATTGCTTCTTATCTGGGTGGGCAGGTTGTTCCTTGCCGTCTCCTCGTCCAGCAGTGGAGCGTCGGCTATGCTGATCTCCACCTTGCTGACCGCCTTGAGCCACTCCATCGCACGGTCATAACGTTCCTTGCGTATGGGGGAGAACTTCTGGGGGTTGTGGATGCTGCATACATGATAGAGCGTGATGTCCTTGGCGAACATGAGTATGAGCGCGTTCCTTTCCTTACCTTTTGCGGAGAATATCCTGTCACAGTCATAACGTGCGGACAGGTAGGAGCGCATCTGCGCCACCGCCTGGTCCTCGCATATCTCCACTATGGACTCGTCCTCCCTGATGATGCTGTCCAGGATCTCCCTGTGGATGCTCGCATCGTAGTCATCCGGATTGATGAATTCAGACATGTCGTTTACCTCCTGTACTTGTTTAAACGGCGGATTGCCGCCCTTTCTATTATGACCGGCTTCTCCATGTTCCCCGCCTTCCTGTCTATGGCCCTGTTCCCTCCCTCCACGCAGTCCGGGCCGTCCGCGGGGTACGGAAGCGTGAGCTCGAACATCCGGAACTGGTCAACCAGCTCCATCATGTCCGAGGAGTCTTTCTCCTGTTCGTTGAATATGAGGTTGCCGTCACGGTCCATGGGCTCAAGGTTGGCCTCGATACGGGTTGCCTTGTCGGTCTTGCGTTCCTCGTCGGGGATGATGTTCAGCGGGATGCCGTGTTTCTTGCGCAGCCTGTTCAGATGCTTCTTTAAAACCTGTTTGAAGAAGGGGTCTTGCAGCTTGTTGTTCTCCACATAGGCGTAAACGGAAGCCTTTCCTCCCACATGTTTGTACTGTTCGAAGAACGCCTCGATAAAGTCCTCGTTCTTACCCCGGAACACCCTTGCCTTGATCACATACAGCTTTCCCTTGAGCTTGCCCAGCAGGCAGACGGACTTGAAACTGGCCTGTTTCCTCCTGCTCTCCCCCGGGGCCGGGTCCCCGTAAATGACAAGGAACCTGAATTTGTTCAAAGGAGGGACCTTCCCGAATACAAGGTTCTTGAATATGCTCCCTTCGCTGACCGGATTGTTGAAAAATTCCTTCTGTGCCGACGAGGTGCTGATAAGCGAGAGGAACAGGTCTATATCCTCTTCGGAGTTCTTTTCCGGCCATGAGGAGACGCCGTCCTTGTCACGGATATTGATAATGTCCGCGTATCCTATTCCTTTCTGTCCGAGTTCCGCAGCCTTTTCGATGGCACGTGTGATGCAGCAGTCCGCCGCAATGATGTTTCCGTTAAACAGCACCCTGTAACGTCCTGAGACGGACATGGTGGGAATCAACGCCTCTTCAAGCCATTTCCACTTGGCCTTGATACGTTCCGGATTCCGGCATTCCTCATCGGTGTCTATATCATCGATAAGGATAAAGTCAGGACGGAAGTTCTTGTTACGGGTACCGCGTGGCGACTGTCCGGCACCGATAGCCCGGAAGGAACAGCCGCACTGGCATGTAAACTCCCCTGTTTCCCAGGAACCCGGCTTTTTCTGTGTGCCGTAATCCTGGATGATGCGCTGGTTTTCCTCCATATTGGCCATGAAGGGCAGCAGCAGGCGCCCGGCGTTGTCCTGCGAGTTCGAGATAAGCAGCACATTGCGTACCTGCCGGGTAAGCGCCAGCTTGACGATCTCCATCATGGCGCGTGCCGACTTGGCCAGCTCGCGCGACCATGCCCTGACCTCATACCAGCGGTCGTGCCCCATAAGACGCCGTGTCGCTTTTTTATGGAAACCGGCCGGCTCGCAGGTGTAATACTGTGCGAAATAGTAACGGAACCACGCTTCATTATCCGCCTCCAGCCGTTTCTTACGGTCCTCTATTTCAGCGGTGGAGTCGGACGGGTTAATGTCCGAACTCTCCCGGACGGATGCCACCAGGTCGTTCCATTCCGCCAGTTCGGCCCTGTCCCGGGGGGTAAGTCTGAGTTTTGCCATAGCCTTACAGTTTGGATTTTACATAGGCGTCCAGCAGCGGGACTATCTCCTTGCTGCGTGCCATGTCATAAGTGCGCAGCCATTTGACAAAACTTTTGAAAACCGAAAGGATGTCAGCCAGCCCCACATCCGTTTCCATCTTTTTGATGGACCCGGTTATTTTGGCTATGGTGTCCGATTCGGCCGTGCTGGCGAACCTTTCCCCCTCGGGTCTCCCGTTGATGGCATTGTTCAGTTCGGCAAGCTGGAGATACAGGTTCTTGAGCTGTTCTTCCCGTGTCATGGTGATGGATACCTTGTACCGTTCCCAGTTGCCTTCACCGGCCCACCGGGAGACAGTCTGACGTTTTACCCCCACACGCTCGGCAATCTCCGCGTGTGTCAGTTCTTCATTAAGGTAAATAGTCCTTGCAAAATCTTTTTTTTGTCTGCTGGTCAGTTCCGCCATTTTTTCATCTTTTTTATTTACGGCAAAATTCGTATTTAAATATTTGATTTGCAATATATTGAATTTATGACACTGTTTTATGACTTCATCATGCGGTTGTAAAGTTGCATCATGCCCCAAGGGTGTTGACTGCAGTAAAAAAACTCTCCATATTTGCACCGTAATTTTAAGACGACCGAAGACGACCGATGAAAAAGCGATACTTTAACATGATACCCTCCCCTGATACCGCCTGCATCCTCCTGTACGGGGAGATCGGCGGTTTTGACGGGGTCAACGACAAGGACATTGTCTGCGAGCTGTATGAATACGCCTCCATGTATAAGGGCATAGACGTGCGCATAAACTCCCCGGGCGGGAGCGTGTACGCGGGCATGGCCATATTCAACGCCCTCAGGGCCAGCGATGCGGACATAACCATCTATATCGACGGCATCGCCGCCAGCATGGCCAGCGTCATCGCCCTGTGCGGGAAACCGGTATATATGAGCCAGTACGCCCGCCTGATGCTCCATAACCCTTACGGGGGATGTTACGGCAACAAGGAGGAGATGAAAGCCGTCGCCGAGCAGCTGGAGGCGCTGGAGGACACGCTGGCGGACATGTACGCTTCCAAGACCGGGAAGACCCGTGAGGAGATAAAGGATGCCTATTTCGATGGGAAGGACCATTGGATTACCGCCAGGGAAGCCAGGGAGATGGGATTCATTGACGGTATCTATGATATCGGCGAGAAAGTGGATGCCGGGACGCCGCAGGAAGTTTATGCCGCATTCCAGGCCCGGCTGGGCAATCAAACATTAAATACAGGTAATATGATGTATGAAGAATTGAAGAAGAGACCATCCTTCGCCTCGTGTGCGACGGATGAGGACGTAGTGCGCATGCTCTCCTCCCTTGAAAACAAGGCGGGACAGTATGACGCGCTGGTAAAGGAACGTGACACGCTCAAGGCGAGTCTGGACGGATATGTCGAGAAGGAGCGCGAGGCCAGAAAGGCCGAGATCAGGAATCTTCTCGAGGACGCCATGCAGGACGGGCGTATCGCCCCATCCGACCGTGACGCGTATCAGGCGGTGCTGGAGAAGGATTATGAGAACGGGAGAAGGATTGTCGACGGGCTTGCGAAGAAAAAAAGCGTGGATGATGTTCCGGACACCCCGCTACAGGACAAATCCGGATGGAATGACAATTGGAAAGAAATCCGGAAAAAGAACGGTTTTAACTAAAAAATGAAAAGATTATGGCTGTAACTATCAAGAATACGAATTATGACGGTGAGGTACTCGACAGGATACTCACCAAGGCGGCCACGGGCAACGAGCTGGTACAGAAGGGGCTGATCAACCTCGTGCCCGATGTGACGAAGAAATACTCCATTCCCCGGCTGAAAACGAACAAGATGCTGCGCAAACGCGTGGAACAGCCTGAGGACAAGGACTCCAAAGGGGATTTCATTTATTCGGAAAAGGTGCTTGAACCGAAAGACTTCATGGCCTTTACCACGTTCAATCCCCGCTCTTTCGAGCAGATATGGCGTCCGTTCCAGCCCAAAGGGGAACTGGTATTCCGGGAGCTTCCCCCCAATGTGCAGAACGTCCTTCTGAAAGCCTTGTCCGACCAGGTGGATTTTGAACTCGGATACCACTTCGTCAACGGCATCTATGCCGATGATGAGGAGGATGACGAGCACCTGTTCAACGGCATTCTGATGCGTGTCTATGAAGATCCTGAGGTAATCCGTGTGAACTCCCCGAAAGACGACACCATGATTGAACGTCTGATGCGCGTGCGCAAGGCAACTCCCCAGGTTCTCCGCAACAATCCCAATTTTGTGTATATCATGTCCGTTGACGATGCCGACCGGTATGACGACGAGCTTATCCTGCGCGAGGGAAAGGGCGTGAACTGGACTGATACCAGCGCCATGCGCTTCAAGGGAACTACGATCAAGACCGTATCCTCATGGCCGGACGGCTTGATCATCGGAACAGTGGCTACACCGACCGAACAGTCCAACTTCTGGGGAGCGGTCAACCTGCAGAACGACTTCAACGTGATCCAGATCGACAAGCTGACCAATGCCGGAGAACGTTACTTCTTCAAGATGCTCATGACCGCGGACACGAACACGGCGTTCGGTGAGGAGGTGGTCATGCTGGACGCGCGTGAGGGGAATGTCATCACGACATCCAGCACCACGATCACAATGAAATCGCAGGATGACGCCATCGAGCTGACTCCCGCGTCAGACCAGACCTATACCATTGAGGCGGCCGCGGTATATGCGGGAGCGCGCCTGTCCGTGTCCAACAAATCGGATAAGCATAAAGCGACCGTGCAGGGTACGGAAGTCGCGCCAGGCAAGACTGTATCCCTCTATTATGACGGAAAGTCATGGTTTGAGGGGGATGTGAAGGAAATAACACTTTCAAGCGATCTTGCCGGACAGGAAAGCAAGGCTGCTGTCAGTGCGCCTGCAGAAAGTCTGGAGGTTTGATTATGGCGACACCAAGAGGACTACGAAACAATAATCCCGGAAACCTCCGCCTGTCAGGTGACAGGTGGAAGGGTCTCCGCCCGGTGCAGACGGACAAGGAGTTCTTCCAGTTCACCGACATGAGATACGGCTACCGTGCCATGCTCATCACCTTGAGGAACTACCGGAAGAAACACGGTTTGAAGACCCTCTCCCTTATGATCGGGCGTTACGCCCCGTCCACGGAGAACGACACCCGCGCATACCTTTCAAGTGTATGCGGCGAGCTTCAGGTTCCCACTACCTACGAGCCTGACGTGGATGACAAGGGGACGATGTGCCGTCTGGCCGCCGCGATGAGCCGGGTGGAAAACGGCGTGCCCGCCGTCATGGCGGACATAGAGGCCGGCTGGGAGATAATCTGAAAAATGACATGCGTATGGACTGGGGCACTGTATTCGAACTTCTCCAGCAGTGGCTCGCCCCCACGGGGTGCATAGCCATGGCAATAGGCTGGTGGCGTGACCGCAGGCTCGTCAAGGTCCGTGCGGTCAAGGAGAACGAGGGCACATACAAGCAGTTGTATGACGACCTCTCCGAGACGACTTTACATTTAAGCGACCAAATACGAAAAGTCAATGAGAAAATTATCGTTCTGGAACAGGCGCTGCGTAAATGTTACCAGTGCAAGTATGCTGACCGCTGTCCTGCTGTTGTCTGGATGCGCAGCAAACAGGGAGAGCCGAACAGCCGTCCGCTCGGGCTCTCTTCAGAGGAGCGTAACCGGGGAAATAATCTTCGGCAAGGCCCCGACGACTCTGACGAGCCTGGCACTGAAACCCGGGCTCCTCCGGACGATAGGCGGCCTTCCGGCCGGCATGGGCGTGACGGAGCAGCATGAGGGGCTGGAGGTGAGGGTGGAGTCGGACGGGGAAGGCGGCGTGAACGTCACGGCCGTCTCGCATGCCCGGCCGGAGATCACCGTAAGGGAGACCTCGGATATGAGGTTGGAGTCAGAGGAGGCTACGGCCGAGGAAAAACAGCCGGTTCCCTCTTTTGGGGAGCGGACAAGGACGAAGGTGTTGTGCTGTTTTGTCCTCCTGCTTCTCTTCTGGGGGCTCCGGCGGTTTAAAGACAAATCAAGGAACAATTAAAACATGAATCATTATGGCAGAAACGAATACCGGCGCCATCTATGGCGTGAAAGCTCTTAAACATAACGGGAAGGCTCTCGGGCTGATATCCGAGGACGGGCTGCAGCCCGGAGGCGACTCGCCTTCCAAGACCCGCATCTGGGCGGCGCAGAAACGCAATGCGCCGTTCGCGGTGCTCAAGTCCACACCGGGAACCAAGACATGGACGTTCACGCTCATCGAGCTGCTCGGAGAGAACATGAAACAGGTGATGGGAGGCGAGGTGGATGAAAACGGAACCTACACCCCGCCCGCCGAGGACAAGGACGTGCAGGGCGTATTTGACATCGAGGCCGTGACGGGGCACACGATCCGTATCTACAACGGGGTGCTCACCTGCAATTTCTCCAACGGGATAAACTTCTCCAGCGTGCTGGGTATCGAGTGCGAGCTGGAGATGCAGGATGCGGGCTCGGACAATCCACCCTACAAGATCTTCGCTCCCGGACAGGTTCCCCCCGCCGGTGAAATACCGTCACAGCCATGACGGAGGACAGGGATACGAGATGCCGGGCGGCGGACATGCTGCTTGACATCGGAATCCGCATTCCGGTGATGCCGCTCAGGCCTTTCAGGAAACGTCCCGGGAAATCATTCCTTGTCATGCGACGTCCGCCCGCCGGGGCGGTCATCCGCATAGCAAGGCGGTACCTGGAGCTCGGCGTCACCCCGGAGGATGTCAAGGCGATGGACTATGAGGAAAGGATGCGGTTCGTGGCGGAGAAGGGAAAGGCGGTCAGCCGGATGGTCGCGCTGGCCGTATGCACCGGATGGCTCTCGGGGATGCTGTTCTCCGGCCCTGTGGCATGGTACCTCAGATGGAGGGTGCATCCGGCGATGCTCTCCGCCGCCCTCATCGAGCTGCTCAGGGGCATGGACATACAGCCTTTTTGCAATACTATTCCGTTGGCGTCCAGGACAGCGGGGCTGCTGGAGCCGATAGGAAGCCGGGAAAGGAAAACGGGTTAACGGGCCGGCAGGAAGGCCCCCATAGCGTTTTCGGAATCATCGCGCAGGCGATGGAGCGGTTCGGCCGTACAAAACGGCACATTCTGTGGAAGATCAGCTACGCCGAGCTGATGCTGATGAACACGGATGTCAGCCGGTATGTGACCAAGGAGGAGCTCCTGGAAAGGGAGCGCAAACGTAGGCCGGACAAATTCACCACTGAATATTTTCAAACAAAACTCGGAGGATAGGAATGGAACCTGTAAGACTGGAGATACTGCTTGACGACAAGACACTGAAGGGATTGCGCTCGGTGGAGGGCAACCTGGGCAATATGAGCCAATTTGCCAAACTTGTCATCGCACAGCTGGAGCAGGAGCTTGCGACCCTGCAGGAACGGTTCAGACAGGCCATGGCCGCAGGTACGAATACCGACGCCCAGATGGCGGACATCCAGGCGCTGCAGGGAGTTGTCAGACAGTTGAAGACGGAATTGCAGGGGCTGGAGGAGCAGAAGAAAAAGACAGGATCCACCCCTCTCATGAAAGATGATCCCGCCCCTAAACTCGATAATGTGAGGATGAGCATGCAGCAGATCGCCCGGGAGCTCCCCTCGCTGGCAATGGGTCCCCAGATGTTCTTCCTTGCCATTTCCAACAACATTCCCATGTTCACCGATGCCCTGGGGTCAGCCCGCAAGGAGTATGAGGCGCTGACCAAAGCCGGAAAGAAAGCCACCCCGGTGTGGAAGCAGGTGCTCTCCTCACTGTTCTCGTGGCAGACGGCGATGGCTGCCCTGATCACCCTGTCCGTCGTATACGGGAAGGAGATCGGCGGATGGGTGAAGAGCCTGTTCGGCGTGAAGGATGCCGCCCTGTCCGCGGCGAAAGCCCAGGAAAAGGTGAATGAATCCTTCAGGAACAGCAGCAGCGATGTGGCGGAACAGGTCACTCTCGTCAGGTCCTTGTCCGAAAGATGGAAGGAACTGGGAGACAACATGGCGGATAAGAAACAGTTCATCACCGAAAACAAGAAGGAGTTCGGGAAACTCGGTGTTGAGGTGGGCAACGTGAATGACGCCGAGAACCTGCTGGTGGACAATACGGACGTGTTCATCGGGGCGATGATTCTCAGGGCCGAAGCTGCCGCAGCGTTCAAACTGGCCACGGAGCAGACGGAGAAGGCCTTGAAAAAACAGAACGAGATAGAGGAAAGGCGGAAGAAGGGTCCGACTTTCTGGGACAAGTTCAGGGCCAATTTCTTCTCTTCCGCGTCCGGATCAGCCACTTATACCCGTCAGGCGGACACTCCCACGGCCGAACAGCTCAGCAAAAATGCTATCTCCGCCCTGGAAGAGGAACAGAAGGCGGCGGAGGATACGGCCAAATCCTATATGGACCTGTTCCTTGCAAGGACAAAGGAATGGAAGGAGAGGCTTAAATCGGCAGGCATAAAGGAAGACAACGGCAGGGAAACCAAGGATACGGGCAAACCGGCCCGGGATTATCAGGACGAGCTTGCCGACGCCCGTATCAGGGCACAGCAGAAACTTGAGGCGGCACGCATATCGGTCATGCGGGAAGGTGTAAGGAAACGCCAGGCCCTTGCAAGGCAGGAGCTTGACGAGTCGCTCGCGCAGATCGACAAGGAGGAGCGTGACACCCTCAAGAAAATGGACGAGGCCGAAAAGAAACGGGGTGTGAAGTCCACGTCCGAGGAAAGGCAGGCCGTGAAAGACAACGCCTCGCAGCAGCGTCTTGTCGCCTACCAGCAATATGCGAAGGAATTCTATACCGCCGACAAGGAATGGCAGGAGAAGGACCTGCAGTCCTGGATTGACTATAACAAGGAATACGGCACATACCAGCAGAAACGTCTGGCCATCATGCGGGAATATACCCTTAAATCCTCGAAAGAGAGTCTGAACGGGAATGACAAAAGGATGCTGTCCCGACAACGTGACGAGGCGCTGTCCGAACTTGATTTCAACGAACTGAAGGACACCATCAACTGGGATGTCGTCTTCGGCAATCTGGACAAGGTGGCGAAAAAGGAACTGCAGAAGGTGAAGCGGCAGATAGTCAGCTTCCGCAACAGCCCGGAATTCAAAAAAAGCGCCACTCCGGAACAGATGCAGGTCATCGAGGAAGCCATCGGGAAGATCGACAGCGAGGTCATCGAGAAAGGAGGTCTGTTCGGCAACCTGACCGAATCCATACGGGAATACTCCGAAGCGGTTGATGAACTGACAGCCGCGCAACGGGATTACGACGAGGCCGTGCGGCAATACGGGGCGGACAGCGCGGAAGCGGAGGCCGCTCGAAAGAAAAGGAACAAGGCGGAAGCCGGGGAGCGCAATGCCGGGAACAATCTGGAAGCCTCGAAGGATAAGGCGGTGAGAAACATCACCGCCGTGGCCGATGCGATGAACACGCTGGGCGAGGCGGACATGAGCCTGTCATCCTTCGGAAGCGCGGTCGGGTCTCTGGTGGACACGCTGTCCGCATCCGGAAGCAAGATCGGCGGCATCATCGCGGCCATACTGGCTATCCTTGACCAGATCGGGCAGAAAGGGCTGGAGGGTTTTGTCGGTAACATTCTCGAATCCGTCATGCACGCCGCAGGAGGATTGTGGGACAGCATCGGACGTCTGTTCGGTGTCAAGGGGCTTGGAGGCATCTTCAAGGGAGCCGACTATTCCGGCTATAACGAGATGGTGGACCAGTACAACCGTCTGAACGAGATATGGGATGAACTGATCGACAAGAAAAAGGAATATATAGAGACCAGCTACGGCGCCGAGGCGCAGAAGGTCGGAGAGGAAGCGCTGGCCCTACAGCGGACCGCCATAGACTCTTACCGGATACTGGGCAAGGAACGTCTGAATTCGGGAGCCAGCACGGGATCGCACTCTATCGGGGTACGGCAGCGCAAATGGATGTCCTCGGAGGACTGGGCGGCAGCCGGCGCGGCTTTGGGAGAAGACTTCTACAGGTACGGGATCGGGGAAGGACGTATGACCGGGCTGTTCGATCTCTCCGTGGAGCAGCTGGAGAAACTGAAGTCGGAAGCTCCCACATTCTGGGCCAAGCTGGATGATGATGTCAGAAATTACCTGGACAAGATCATTGAAGGTTCGGAAAAACTGGGTGACATACAGGCCCAGATAAAGGAACAGCTCACGCAGATGTCTTTTGACAGCATGCGTGACGCCTTCTATGACACACTGCTTGATATGGAAAGCGGGGCGGAGGACTTCTCGGAGGACTTCAGCGAGTACCTGCAGAAGGCTATCCTCAAGACAAGCCTGTCGAAAGTCTACGACAAGAGGCTTCAGGAATGGTATGACAAGTTTGCCAACTACAACAAGGAAGGGGGTATAGATACCGGGGAATACAAGGACCTCCAGCAGGAATGGAACGATATCGTAAAGGACGCCCTGGAGGAGCGTGACTCGCTGAAGGATATCTTCGGATGGACATCATCGTCCTCCTCTTCCCAGTCCGGCCGGGCCGGAACCGTCACCTCCATGACCGAGGAGACGGCCGGAAGGCTGGAGGGGATCGGCAACGCGACCCTTGACCATGTCATCAGCATTGACAATAACCTTACGAGGCATCTCGAAGGGATGGCGACATCCCTGGGCAAAATTGCGGGGAATTCGGAGTACCTCAGACACCTCGAAACGATAAACGAGAACATCGCGGAGCTCCGGCGCGGTGTGAAACTGAAAACATAGGACTATGGAAGTGGAGGAAGGACTGCTGAAGATAAACGGGACGGACATGGCGTCCCTGGGATGTTTCCTGTACGAGGAGAACGCGGGGGACCATACCAATTACGACTCGCTGATGAAGCCGCCGAAGATGAAGGAGTACACATCCGTCAGCTACCGGGAGCTTGACGGCGAGGAACTGCCCGAAACATTGCTTCCCCGCTACGAGGCGAGGGACATCACGCTGAAGATGGCGGTGGTTGCGGATACACGGGCCGGGTGGTTCGAGAACTACAACGCCGTACTTGCCTTGCTGAAGTCGGGATGGCTGACGCTGGAGGTTCCTGAGATAGGCCGGGTGATGAAGGTCTACCTGAAGGAATATACCCGGTACAGCCAGTTCACGACAATCAGGAATACCGGCCAGCAGGTAGCCGGATTCACGGTCACGCTGCGCGAGCCGAAACCTTTTTCAAACAGTGATTAAAAACGATTTAAAAACATCATAAATGGAACTTGAAATCTACGACAGGCAGGGAACCCTAAAGAAGAAGGTCAGTCCCGATTCATCGTCCCGGTGGACCGAGGAGGTGGGGGCGGAATTCGTGGTGACGGTGAACTTCACCACCTGGGAGTTCTTCGTCCTGTCGGTCGGCGACTATGTGGAGATATCAGGAAAGCGGTTCTCCATAAAGAAGGAGTACCGCCCGAAAAAGGCCGACACACAGAAATACACCTACAATATCAGCTTCTACGGCCGCGAGCACGACATGCAGGACCTGTTGTTCTGCCGTCTGAACCAGGGGGAGGATGACCTGGAGTCCGTCTTCGCCTATGACGGCACGCCGATGGAAATGCTGGAAAAGCTGGTGGCGAACATGAACCGCAACACCGACGGTGTGACGTGGCGTGCAGGCCAGGCCGTCACCGGCGACCGGAAGACCATCAACTTCAACGGCCTGTTCTGCTGGGATGCGGCAGGCGAGATAGCCGGCGCCTGGGAAACCGAGTGGTGGCTGGACGGGGAATACCTGAACATAGGGAAATGCGAACACGGCGAACGGGTCACGCTCGGCTATATGAAGGGATTGAAGACGGGGCTGACCCAGAATGAGAACTCCAATTCGATCAAATGGTTCACACGGCTGATCCCCGTAGGTTCAACCAAAAATATTGACCCGTCAAAATACGGCTACACCCATCTGCAACTGCCGTCACGGGACAAGTATATCGACCTGAACACTCAATTGGGACTGAAGGAGCATCGCGAGGAAGCGGCCTTTCAGGATATATTCCCGCACCGTCTGGGTACGGTATCCTCAGTAAGATCCGAGGAGCAGACCAATACGGACGGGGAGGAATACACCGTCTATTATGTCAAGGACAAGGATCTCCCCTTCGATCCGGATGAATACATGATCGGTGAGGAGGTGATACACATCACCTTCGAAAGCGGCGACCTGTCCGGAAGGGAGTTCGAGTGCAACTGGCATAACGACACACAGGAGTTCGAGATCATCAACACCTACCCGGACGAGAACACCCAGATACCGGGAGGCAACATCATACCGAACATCGGTGACACGTATATCCTGACGAACATCCGCATGCCGGATGTGTATTACCCGATAGCGGAAGAACAGTACAAACAGGCGGTTGACAGCTTCCTGACAGAATACAGCAAGGACATATCCATCTATTCCGGCGACACGGATTACATCCATGTGGATAAAAACAGTGTGCCGTTATCGCTCGGGCAAAGGGTGAGACTGGAGGACGCGCAGTATTTCGAAGCCGGATATATTGACACCCGCATCACAAGGATAGAGAGGAAGCTGGGCAATCTTTCCGAGGCTTCCATTGACTGCTCGTCGGCGGTCAGCACCTCATGGAAATCGTCCGTGGACTCGACGTTGAACAATCTGGAATACACGCTGGCGCAGGAGATGGCGCAGACGTTTATTCGACTTCTGAAAATGGGAGATACGGAATCCCCCAGCGACTATACCGCCTTCTCCTCCCTGAGATCACGTAATGAATTTATCAGCAAGAGAAATCCTGATATCGCCAATGAGCTGATCACGTTCCTGAAAGGTCTTTTGGTTGGTAAGAATGGTAGTGGAATTACTGTATTGGAAGATGGTACCTCTCAAGCCGTTGTTGACCGGCTTTATGTGAAGATTAAGGCTGTCTTTGATGAACTTGAAGTGAAAAAGAAAACGCATGTTGGTGGTGAGCAGATCTTATCTCCGGCCGGAATGAAGTGTGTCCGTGTGGAGGAACTTGATGAGAGCTATCGCTGCTTTTTTTTGTCGGAAGTCGATGGTATTACAATCAATAACGAATTTACAGTCGGTACATTAGCATTAGCCCAAGAATTTAACATTAAAGAAGGTACATCCCACAATGTATCCAACCGCTACTATTGGCGTGAGGTGACAGGTGTAGGATCTGACTATATTGACTTGAGCAAAACCAATGCCGACAAGGACAGTGATGTTCCGGTTGCCGGTGATGATATTATTGGTTTGGGACACTTGACGGATATCACCCGTCAGGCATCCATAATCTTATCATCAGTAAACGAGACTTCGCCTTCCATTATTTTCTATCAAGGTATCAACTCTTTCTCTCTTTCCGGGAAAGAAGTCATCGGGCTGGGCTTTGACAAGTCCACCGGACACGCCTATATCAATGTGTATGGTGACGCTTATATAGGCGCCAAGGATAAGAGTACCTATATTCGATATACCCAGAAAGGCGGTGTGGATATCAAGGGTATGTTTCATATCGAACAAGGTTCCACCGGATGGCGTAACATGGAAGGTTTACCGGATGAGATACAGGCGGCGGTAGATCTGGCCCAAAAGGCTCAGGATGCAATAGACAATGCGGCTGTTGGATCGGTCAATCTGTTGTGTAACTCCGGGTTTACCGGGGATTATGAAAGTGAAATATTGTCCTCTGATACTCAATTGTTGGCGGACACCGAGCTTTTCAGCAAGCAATTAAAGTATTGGACGGGTGTGGCTACCGTATCCGCAGATAGTGCTGCCGGCTCCGGGTACTCTGCTGCAATCGGCAGCTTGTCCCAGTCCGTATCATTGATTAAAGGAGAAAGTTATGTTATCAGTTATAAAGCAAAGGGTACGTCTGTGTCTGTTTCGTGCGGTTCTTTCAGTGTTTCTCAACCTCTCACATCCTCTTATCAGAGATATACCCATAAGATCACCTTCAATGGCAGTGGTATATTTCTTATCAGTGGTACCGCAACCGTTTGTGACCTTCAGCTAGAGCGTGGAACCATCGCTACTGACTGGAAGCCTTCAATTCTTGACAACGACAAGGCAACAGCCGGTTTCCAGTCAATCAATTATATCGCCAGTGCGATCAAGGATGGATCTGTGGATATTCTTGGTGGTCTGATTCTTGCCAATATGATCCAGTTAGGCAACTACAAGAATGGCAAGTTACAGAAGGTCACAGCCGGAGTTAGCGGCATATACAATGACGATGATGATGTGGCGTTTTGGGCAGGAGGAAAACTTGAACAGGCGATTCTGACTGTAATGAGGTTCCGTAATGATCCTGATTATCAGCCCACAGATGCGGAATGGGCGAACATGGCGAATTTCGTTGCCACTCATGGCGGTGATGTGTTCTTAAGAGGATATATCTATGCTTTGGGCGGATATTTCCGGGGAAAGGTTGAAATAGCCAATGGTAAGATACTGTTGAATGAGGATGGTTCCGGGCAGCTTGCCAATGGGAACATTAAATGGGATGCTGACGGAAATCCTGAATTTGTCGGGAAAGTGAAGGTTTCCTCACCGTCAGGTTATGAGATAACCATATTTCCTGAAGATGAATATGGAAGACCGTCAATTGATATTCATGATGATGATGGTAATTCGCTTTTGGACATATCTCTTCAATATGGATTGAACGGTATGGTTCCCCGTATTTTTATGAATGACCCTTCCAATAGTGATGTTTTGTATTTCCGTCCGGACAGTATGGTTGTCGAGCAAAAAGGAAGTGACGGTTATATATATCAGACCCAGATAATGGGAGGACGCATAATTATGGTTAAAGGTTCTGAGATTGTATGGGATCAGAACATGTTGCCCAAATAAAATGAAGTGATATGAAACTGAATACTATTAACAAAACGGGAACTTGGAGTGAGGCGGCAGACCGTCTTAACAATAACTTTAGCAAGACTTCCACCGAAGTGGAGAAGGTCAAGCAGAACAGTATCCGCAACAAGGGATTGTTTCCCACTCTTGAATCGCTGAAAGCGGCTGTTCCATCTCCTGTTGTGGGTGACTGGGCTGTCGTGGGGGATACCATACCGGGTCCTATATATCAATGCAAGACAAAGGGAATATGGAGTGCCACAGGCACGACAGGAGGTGGTGGAAGTGTTGATCTGTCCGGTATTTTGTCGAGTGAGGAGATAGACGATGTAACATCAATATTATAGGTATGAAAATTAATTATCAGTCCGATTTTAAAATTATAGAGAAGAACCTGAATGGAGACATATCAACTCCCTTCCGGTTCACTTACTTCAATCCGTTCAATGGAAAGTTCATAGCCTCCTTTGACGGGCATGAGTATGTCGGTTGCAGCCGCATGGAAGACGGCAACCTGCTTGTCGCTTTTGACAACCCCTGTTTTTCTCCCGGTATGCTGAAGGTAAAACGTGAATACTTCATATCCGATTCCGACTTTCAGGATGGCATCTGCAACCTTGTTTCCGTTGAAGATACAGGGATTGTGCTGACTACTGGAAAGACGGATGAGAGCACAGCGGAGATCATGCCCTATCCGGATTATGCCACATACAATGCGGTGCAGAGCATATCTCTGTCAGATAAGGAGTATGATGATGTGCTGAGTGATTTTAATAGTTAATAAATAATTACATAAAATAACAACAGTCCAAGTTCCGGCGGAACTTAGGCTAAAATAGAATACATTATGGTAAAAATGCACAAGTTGACGAAGGGCGGACAAACCATTTACCCGGCTACCATCTATGATGCGGTGGTCAATCCCAAAACGCGTAAGAGTCTAGCTACAGAAATATCCGATTTAGAAAAAAAGACAGACAAAGTATATTATCATTCAATATATGAAGATGATTCAATTCGTTCACAGGAAAAAAGGAGAATAAATAAGATAATTAAGGAATTATATATAACGCCTGAAAAAGCGTCAATAGGTACAATTAGTCTTGGGAATATAAGAAGAAATGTGACAACATCAACTGGCGCAGGACAATGGAATGTAGTATTATATGACTCGTCAAAAAGTGAAACTACCGAAGTTGTATCATTTAGCTCTATCAATAAAAAAGGATCATTGGAATTACTTGAACAAGATGGAAATTATTGTTTGATTGATTGGTCTGAAGTTGATGATGGTAAAACAGTCATTGCTACAACATCATCAGAATATCAACTGAATATATCTTATATATCTGATATAAATAATTTCCCAATTATAGCTTTGTCTACAAGACAGACAATTATTTCTTTAAAAGATGAATATATTAAGATGTATAACACTCCTGCAATATCTTGGGTGGACGATGATTTTAATCTGACATCTGTACCGAAAATTAAAAATATTTGTGATGAAGTTGGTTGTAAATGTGATTTCGGACTTATTCCCGAATATACACAAGGTACAGGAGATTATCCTATTGATTCCATTTATAGCTTTAGCGAAGAACAGCTAGAACTAATAAAACAGTATGAACTTGAAGGATTCCATATGCAAATTCATCCAGTTCATAAAGGATGGTATACATCTGCAAGCGCTGGTACTTATCAAGGTAGAGCTTGGACTGAACAGAGTCTTATTAAGACCATTAGGGTTTTCAAGGACAATAGCTTATTAAATGATTCTTGTATCATTTATCCAGGTGGCAGTTCAAATTTTTCAGATACTGTAGAAATGGTTAAAACTTGGTTGGAATTTGGCATAACGGCAGTAGGTAAGTATAATGTTGGTATACATAACTCTTACAAACTTGAACGATATTTTATTCGTATCTCGGTGTCAAATACTAAAACACAAATAAAAGCAATCATTGATGAAGCCGTAGAAAAAGGGGCATGGTTGATATTAGGAACGCATGGTTATGATTTTAACGACAGTGGTACTATTGATGAAATAACTCCATCACTAGCCAATTTAAAGGAAATAATTGAATATGCTAATTCTAAAATTAATATTAAGCCAATAGGAGAAATATACAGGCTTAGAAAACCTATGCTTGATTTATTTATAGAGTAACCCGGAAAGTTATCGTAACACTCAAAACATATATTTATGATACGAGACCTAATCATCAGAATAATGAACTATCTGTCCGTAGAAGTGCATCCGGATGCGGAATGGTACTAGAATATTTATCTATTGTATGGGATAGAGAGTAGAACGTGGATTGAACGGCTGCTGTGCTTTTCGCTGGCGGTCGTTCTTTTTTTTGTATTTAAATGTTAAATATATCACAATGCACAAAAATATATTGTGATTTGTTTTGCTATTATATCACAATGTAGTATATTTGCATTGTGATAATAAAACAACAGGTAATAATAGAACCGGCGGCAACGGATAAGCGGCGTAAGACTATGAAGACAAAAATTAAATTTACAGATTCATACAGTGGTAGAGCAATTAATATAGTTATCAATCTTACTGACGATGAAAAGGAATACTACTTAAGAGAAGATGACAAAAATGTCATTTATAACAAAATGTCTTCTTATCAGAGAGCAAAAATAGAATCATTCTTTGGGGAGATGAATGCATACTATACCAAAATTGAAATTTTATAAATAAAAAGTTAGGGCGACGAATTTCTTCGCTGCCCTAAATATTAAAATGTGGTTTAAACCACAATGACATTTTTAATGTCGTTTCAATCCACGCACCGAAGTGCGACTAACATCGTTGATGTTCGATGCAAAGGTGCAACTTTTTGAATAAACGAGCAACAAATTATAAATGTTATAAAACATATTAATTATGGCACGAAGAAGATGTATTACCCTAGATCAGGAGTCTAGGGTATTGTCCTTGTACAAGGATGGGATGGCTATTAAGGAGATAATGGGCAAAACGGATATACGGTCTGAGCAAACGATATATAGGATATTGGACAGCAATGGTGTGCCCCGAAGACCGAAGGTTAATGGCGTAAAAAGAATACTTGTTATGATAGAAGAGGACGTGGCAGCTATATTGGATAAGGAGCAATCGGTATCATTATATGTCAATGAGGCTATAAGATACTATCACGGTAACCGGCATTAATGCCGGTTATTTTTTTGTAATAAGGAAAACAATATTTATCTTTGTGGAAGCGTGTGAAGATGCACGCCACATTGATTATGACGAAAGGACATACTACATATTTGATAAAGCCAAGAGCTTGTTGCGGATTAGTTTCCGTGGCAGGCTTTTTTTGTCATACAAAATAAAGGTTAGTTCGAAAATCGGGTAATCCAAAACGTGTAATTGACGGTATTAAAAAAGGATAATAAAAGTCATATAAATTATTGCACAATGAGAAAGGAGGCAAAAGAAAACATCCAGTATTCAACTGCTGTGGGAATGCTTGTTTTGGGAGCGTCTTTGGCTGTGGCTGGTTTTGTGTGCTCGGAACCTATGGGGCAGATACATGATAGTGTATTGTGGTTGTTTGCCCAGTGTCTGTTGTATGCCGGTAGCGTATTTGGCATAAGCATCTATATTAATAGCCGGTTTAATAACTTGATAGAGCAATTAAAAGAAAAGGAGGGAAAGAAAAATGGCTGACGTAAGAAAACTTGCACCGTTTATACTGAAGTGGGAAGGCGGTTTTGTAAATGACCCGGACGATTTAGGAGGGGCAACCAATATGGGTGTGACCATTGGAACTTATGAAACGTATTGCCGGAAGAAAGGCTACCCAAAGCCTACGATTGAAAGATTGAAAAACCTCACGAAAGAGGAATGGACCGAGATCTTAAAAACCATGTATTGGGACAGATGGAAAGCTGACGAGATTAAATCCCAATCCATAGCTGATATCCTTGTGGATTTTGTATGGGCTTCTGGGGCACATGGTATTAAAGTACCGCAGGATTTGGTTGGTGTGATTCCTGATGGCATTGTCGGACCTAAGACACTCGCCGCAGTAAATTCCCGTAATCCCCGTGAATTGTTTGACCAGATCAAGATTGCACGGTTTGATTTCATCGAGGATATATGCCGGAAACGCCCAGCAAACAACAAGTTCAAACGGGGCTGGATGAACCGTATAAATGATATAAAATTTGAGGGATGAAACAGAGAGTCTATATATGGATTGTGGTAGGGATAGCATTGCTATTGCTGTTTGGATCATGCCGGAGCATAAGGTATGTCCCAGTAGAAACTATAAGGACTGACAGTGTATTTATGAGTAATGTGCGGATTGATAGCGTATATGTACAAGATTCCATCCTTATAAAGGAGAAGGGCGACACGCTCACCACAATACGGTACAAGCTTGTGTACAGATACAAGCACATTACCGATACACTGTTTATAACGAAGAACGATTCCGTGCAAGTCCCCTACCCTGTGGAGAAGGAATTAACATGGTGGCAGAAGACGAAATTAGAACTAGGAGAGTTTTCAATAGGTATTATATTAATATTATTAATCGTAGTCATTTGGCTGGTAAAGAAGAAGGGAGGTGCAAGATGAAATAGTAACCAAAATGCCACAGGTAGAAGCGTGGCACATAATAGAAAAACTCATTTAACAAAAGTAATTCTTTCAGGGGCTTAGAATCAAAAAAAAGCCCCCATACAACGAACTACGTTAAAACTACCACATTATAACATAATCAGCATAAGATACTGCACGTTGTTGGGGGCCTAATGCCTTTTTCAACGCAGTATCCTATGCTTTGTCACAAATTATATTATAATGTGGTGAGGCAAAGATAAGAATAAAAAATTAGAAAAAACATGTGCAAGTCAGAAATCTTTGCCAAAATAATTAATATTGTTTCAAAAGAAACAGAAGTGTCTGTAGACCAAATATTATCATCTGATAAGAATATGGAGACAGTGGATGCCCGGTATCTTCTTGTATTTTTTCTTTTCGAAAGCGGTATGTACCCTTCACAAATAGCCGCTCATATCCATAAGACTAAACGTGCTGTCAACTACATGATATCCAATTTCCATGAGAGGATGGAGAGTGGGGAAATGATGAGAATATATTGGGACGATATAAAGAATTTGTTGGGAAACAACTGATTTCCCATGAGATATGATATATATACTTTTGTGAACGGTCATGTGACCGGAACTAATTGTATATATTATGAGCGAAACAAAGACTTATGTGTTCCCGGAAAGTGGGAACAATGGTGGTGGCGGCATGATGGCAATGCTTGCACCACTTCTGCAACAGAAGGGCATAGACCCTAATTTGCTTGTAGCCATGAACAGCCGTAACAACAGTGGTTTTGGCGGTGAGGGAAGCTGGTTTATCTGGGTTATTTTCTTGTTCTTCCTCATGGGTTGGGGTAACAACGGATGGGGAAATGGCGGCTTTGGCGGTGGCAATGGAGCAGCAGGAATCCCCAATCTGATAAACAACGCAGGACGGGAGTTGCTGATGAGTGCCATTCAAGGAAACGGTCAGGCCATCAACAATCTGGCTACAAATCTGAACTGTTCAATCGGTCAGGTTCAACAGGCTATCAACGGTGTAATGTCACAGATTCAACAGGTAGGAAATCAAGTTGGGCAGAGCTCAATGCAGATTATTAATGCTATCCAATCCGGCAACTGTCAGATTGCACAACAGATCGCATCATGCTGCTGTGAGAACCGTCTAGCTATCTGTCAGCAGACAAACACTCTGCAAAATGCGATTAATGGTGTTGCAACCGGGCAGGAAAGAGGGTTTGCATCCGTGGCCTATGAAACACAACGTCAGACTTGTGACTTGCAAAATTCCATCAAGGACAGCACACAGCAGATTATCGCCGGTCAACGTGCCGCTGAAATGCGTGAGATGCAAAACAAGATTGACAAACTCCGTGAAGAGAACAGTACTTACAAGAGTTCAGCCATGACATCTCAAATTGTAGGGCAGGCTACCGCACCTCTTGGAGCCGCTTTGACAGATTTAAGCGCACGCCTAGCCAAAATTGAATGCAAGCAGCCGGAAACCGTTACTGTGCCTTACAGTCCTATTGCGGCGGTTCCCAACTGTGTAGCATACCAATATGGCTTGTATGGTGGCTTCAATCCTTACGCTGCCGGTAATGGTTTTTGGGGTTAATTGAGGAAGGAGGCTATTATGGCAGTATATCCTTTCCAATTTGTAAACCGCAGGGGTTCTGCGGCCATATCAACCTCGGGTGTGACGGTTAATACTGCTAATGTGGTGTTTTCCTTTCCCAACCATGCCTTTGTGAATGCATGGTATAGAGGGACGATATACGTTGACATTGCCCAAGCAATACCTACCGGCACAACCGGCACGCTGCCTGTTCTGTTTGAGAGTAATGGAGCTACACAGGCGGTCACCAAATATAACGGTGAAGCGTTGACTGCGGCAGACATTCCCGGTACTGGTGTGTATGAGTTCTGGTTTGACCGTGCGACTAACACGTTGCAAATTATGACCGGAGTGGTTTAAAAAACAACGGACGGGGTAAATCCCGTCCCCTTAAAGAGTTAATTAATTATGCCTTTTCAGAATCTACGAGTAAACAGCGAGTTCTTTGTCCTTCATAAGGACGGTACTCCATATATTGAAGTTGGGTCCGTTTCAGGTGTTTCCAATCCTGTGCCGGAGTTTATGCAACAGCCTCTTCCTTATGGGCAACCTCCAAGAATGGTTGTTGATATAACAATCAAGATAGGGGAACAAACGGTGACTTTCCAAAAGATCCCGGCAATGTCTGACATTGCTGATGCAAACTTTCCCGGAGGTGGGAATATGGTAATATCCGGTTCAAGGGAATCGATGAATGCGGAAGTTGCCGCCATGCGCAACCGTTCATCGGAGATATTAGGTAGCGTGGACCATCACCGTTCTGTTCTGGAGTCTTGCGACAAGATGCTACAGATCCTTAATCCGGAATTTGCAGAACGCCAACGTCAGGATGCGGAGAATAAAGCCCTAAGACAGGAGTTGAGTGAACTGAGGGCAATGATGGCCGATTTCCTCAAATCTTCTGAGAAGGCTTCTAGTAGTAACAATTCTAATTATTACAATGTTTTTATATAAGCCATCCATGCTTTAGATGTTCCTCCAACCGACTTGTACAGCTTCTTCCTGCCACTTTTTATCTTATACCGGAAAAGGTTGTTCCCATCATAATTCACGGGATAATTCGGATTGCCTTCATTGGCATATGCTTCCATTTCGTATTTTATAGTATAATACGCCGAACTTGCAGGGTGCATGATAGGATTTCCCTTGATCCATTCGATAAAATACCGCCAGTAGTATTTTACCCATGAGCCGGCAAACTGTGCTTGGCGCAGGTGTATGGTCTCGTGAGTCATACTCTCCTTACCCGCATAGGTCTGCATGTACTTCTCTATATTCTCTTTGTTCTCGATACGGTAAATCATCCGTCCGCACCACATCATGAAACGGTATCCCTTGAAAGGATAATGCTTCATGGCAAGCATCTGAGGATTATCGAAATTACCCGGCTTGCTTGAGAACAGCATCTTGATTAATTGCCATAATTCTTTCATAACTTATTTTTTTACGATACTAAATCCATACGCGTTATATACCAATGGTTATTAAAGGCTATCATTTCCAACATATAAGGCCTTGCCATTGACAATTCTGTTATATTGTTATAAGCTCCCGCCAGACCGCAAAAATAATTCGTGGCCTTGTACTTGTCCGGGTTCTTAGCCACCCTTGAGGTCATGTCAACCACAAACGTCAGTTTCAAACCGTTCCATGATGATGCGGCAGGGAGGGTTATGGTACCACCCAAACCGTCGGCACAGAAGAATGTTGATCCCTGAGTGGAAGGATTCACGGTCATGTTACCTTCTGAATCAGCCAGACTATCCATATCGCTTCCCGGTGAATAGAGAAGATTTGCGGTAATCGTACCTGTCACATTCGCCTTCGTGGACACAAACTCACCCAGTTGGTTCACACGATACGGTGCACTGCCCGGAACATCACCGCCAGCCCATATCCTTACAGGTGTCGTACCGGCTTCCTTGCTGCTTCCTCCTGTAAGACCGGCTACAATATTATTATTTGCATCCTTAATCAATAACTCATTGCCTTGGACGAAATCAAGACTGGCATTATTGGCTATTATCAGGCTGGTATAGATAGGACCGACATTGCTTAATTCCGTCCAATAGGTGGTATTGGCATAGGTTATGGAAGATGACGATGTATGGGTCTTGATACACTTATAAACATCCCATCCGTCCACCGCACTATTGTTTCTCACCATTACGATATCAATATACCGCGTGCCACTTGTAAGGTCCTCGTCATTCCTGTACGTCACGCCGGACGCCCACTCGGAAGACCGTATAATACATCCCTGTATTCCTTGTTTACCCTGTTCGCCGGGCTTTCCGTCTTTTCCATCCTCACCGTCCTTACCATCCTTACCATCCGTTCCGTCTTTGCCCGGCTCACCTTTCTCTGCCCATACATCGTATTCGGCAGTGTTCACCTCACCCGTAAGACAGTATTCACCATCATTGAAAGTAAACCGGTTGCCGGCATTGTCCGTCCAACACCACAAGGGGGGATTGGTAGTGGATGCCTTGGCTACATAAGAACCGCCTCCCATCGAAACGACACCCATCTTGGGAACGACCATTCCGGTCTTGAACTGGCCCATCTGAGTGTAACCGTCACCCTTGTCACCCTTGTTGCCCTTGAATTGCGACCACGTATAGTCGGCAGGATTGCTGCTCTCCATGGCGGTTTCCTTGTTTACCGCGATACCTATATATTTGGTGTTGTCATTCGGCTGCTGGTACATTCCGCTTCCGTCCGCGTTGTCCGAGTAGGCTATCCATGTGTAATAGGTTTTCCCATCAGCACCGACAGCACCCGGAACGCCCGGTTCGCCCTTGATGTCACTCCATTTGTAATCGGACGGATTGTTACTTTCCACAGCGGTTTCCTTGTTGTATGCCAGTCCGATGTATGCTTTTCCTGTGGGATCATTGCTGATTCCGTTTCCCTGGGCATCATCCGCATAGCGTATCCATGTGTAATAGGTCTTCCCATCCTTTCCCGGTGCACCGGGAACACCGTCGGTGCCATTGATCCCGTCCGTACCATCTCTTCCCGGTTCAGCTAATACATCATATTCTGCGGTGTTTACTCCACCCGTCAGCACATAGCCGCCATCATTGAAAGTAAACCGGTTGCCGGCATTGTCCGTCCAGCACCACAAGGGAGGATTGGTAGTGGATGCCTTGGCTACATAAGAGCCGCCACCCATCGAAACGACACCCATCTTGGGTACAACCATTCCAGCCTTAAACTGCCCCATCTGGGTGTAACCGTCACCCTTGTCACCCTTGGAGCCCTTGTCACCTTTAGAAGCAATTTCCAGCCAATCGCCATTAGATCCCGGTGCAGAGGACGAGCCATCCTCATTGATACACGCCCACATGCTTCCGTTATAAGACAAGCTGTCGTAGTAATCGTAATGTTCGCCAGGTATATAGCCTTCCTCACGGAAATTCAAAGTCTGTACAGGTGTTCCGTCCGGCTTTATCTGCTTGATAATACCTGTCATATATATATTATTCAGATACATGGAGTAACCATCCATGTTCAATCCGAATATATTCAGATTGGAAAGGTCTCCATATTGCAGGGCAACATTGGCAGCGGAGATCTCCCATGTATTCTGCTTCCACAACATACGGGTGTAAGTCCTTGTTTCGTAGACTGAGGTCTGACGGTCCGTGTTGGTGAAGCTGCCGTATGCCACGAAAGTCATCATTTCAAAAGGGTCGAAAGAAGAAGACCACGATGAAGAGGTAGGACGCAACTGGTACTTAAATGTTTCGTTTCTTTCACCTGTAACTTCTGTAATCGTGAAATAGACTGTACAGAATCCGGCAAAACGCCTGTTGCCCTTTCCATCGTCGTAATCCTCCGTAGCGTTCCCGGTGATGTTATGATAGATACCCATACAGATATCACCTACTGCGACAGCTCCGATCTCACCATCTTCCAGCTTAAGCGTACATGTTTTGGTTCCTGTATCTACTGTTTCTATAATGCCGGCTCCGGGCGCACGCCACTTGTCACCCAGTGTGACCATCACACGATTGTATCTTAATTCGGGAACTTCAAGGAACCGGCGGATAAACATGCTCTCAAACTCCCCATGCCCTGTATCGAATATCTTGGCTCCGAATCCGGTCAAGCCGCTTGCAAAACCATTCTTCCCGAAAACAGCACCGGCAAACATGCTGAGAAGGAACTTAGTGGAATCCGCCACATCCTTCCGCAAGAATATCTCTTTCAGCTTCTCCGCGCTGTTCTCTATCTCAGTCATTACACGCAATGCGCTCATCACGTCTTCATCGGTGTAGGTGACATCCTCGTCACCCTGCTTTACGATGCGGTTTATCAGGTTTCCTGCTATCTTAAGCCCCTTAAGGTAATTAATGATCCCTTGCGCATCATCATCGTTCAATGCGGATAAGAACCAGTTTTGTACAGGTGTGTCCTCATCCAGCGTATATGCGGAATTAGCATGTGCCACATTGGTTACATCACCACTACCACCGCCACCCTGAACAATAGTAACAGAACGCGGGATGTACATTCCATCACGCTCCCTCGGCACAACCTTACTAACGATTTTTATATCTGACCTTATCGCCATTTTCTATCATTGATAACGTTAATGTATTCTGCTCGTAATCCCAAACACCACTTAACAGCATAAATTTCTTACTAACCATAGAATTGTCATACAAAACCGTGAAAGGATGAATGGAATCACTGTTTTTTAATACTTGCGTTAACTTGATTTTGGTTACCTGATAACGGTTGATTATACGTCTGATTAACGCTTCTTCGGGCCTTACAAGCATACCTTCCACCGCCGAATACAAGTTATCCGTTAAAAAATTACCGTTTAAAATAGCCTTGCTGTAAGTCGCCCCGTCCTCGTTATAGCTGCTTATTCCGAACTCTATCTCGTCAAGCTCAGACATGAATTTTTCATTGACCACATTCTCATATACACGATCCCCGTTCTCGCCTTCATCCACAACCCCATCTTTTTTCTTATAAGTGATCGTTAAGTTTCTAATGATATACCCGAACAACTTCTCATGAATTATACCCATATTGTAACGTTCCATGCAGTACAGCGTGAACTCAGCCTCCCCTATCAATATTTCATCGTCCGGAAAAGGTATTACATAGCCGTTCAGTCCCCGGTATGGCATATCCGCCGTTTTAGTGTTCTTAACATTAAGCCATGTGTTTATATTGCCCTCGAAAATAATATAGAAGGTAGCACTATCTTTCTGCCACTCCGTTCCATTCCAGTAATTATCACCTATTCTCATCGAACATTTAAACGCCCATTGCAACTCCAGATTAAGATCCGACAGTGTAAATATCATCTCTTTCTCTCCGGGCATCCTCACACTCCATGATATACCTATGGCTCCTTCTCTAAACAGTGCGTTCACACCTTTAATCCTAAACGCCGGGAGATCCTCTTCGTTTACCGGTTTGAATATCTCCGTACCGTCTTTCGTTTTCGTTCTCATTTGTATACTGTCCTCCCACTCATAGTCAATGGGAGGATCACCCTCACCCGTATAGACAGCCTCCCTCATGAGCACTGCACCGAACACGTCGTAATTGATATCATCCGGCATAGTTTCCAACAGGTTACGGTCCTTGTCATAGCTGTACACCTCCCAGTTCTTCGCCTTCAAAAACTCTTTCCTATCGTATCTCTCTCCTGCTCGGTATATATAATCGCCAATCTGCTCCAACGTATCGTAATCTTCCTCATTTATCATCTCGTCAAAGACGTTATTTATCGCCTTAACAGTAGCTTTATTGTAGCCAGGCAAAACGTCTATTGTATGATCACTACCACCGAATCCGATATCCTGCAGCAATACAGTGTTTGGGGTAACTGTCTCATAGGTGACAAGATCCTCTCCATAAGAAAAATATTCCCCATTCCAATCAGCATCTACAAAGTACAGGCTACCTTCGTAATCGTATAAGGTCCAGTTGAAAAAACGACAAAAATACTCCAACACCTCGTCCAGCATCATTCCCTCTGATGTGAAGTTTTCCTCGGCAAGGGTTATTTCATCGAATATGTTTTTCTTTAATGAGTAATTCACTTCTGACGATCCATAGACATAAGGTATATATATCTTCTCATATCCCCCATTAGCTGATCTTATAATGTACCTTAAGAGGTTTATCGCCGTTATAAATCCATTCTCTGTCTGTTTTTCATATTGTATATTCTCAAGCGTACCTATCGCACTGATACAGTCAATACTGATATTATCCGGCGTAGGCTTATAAGGCTGCGTAAATTGTTCCGGAACAATATACCCCGTCCACATTAACTTGTCACCCTTAAACAGTTTGACCGGGGCGTACTGGTTGTTAATGCTGAACAAGTCCAGAAGCAAATCACTTCCCAATAGGGTTAATGTCGCCGTAGAACTTCTTATAGGTTCATATACGAAATTCTCATCGTTCCCCTCCACGACAAACGCGCTTCTCGCACCCAGTAATTCCGTAACCTGACCTACATAGCCCTCAATATATACCTTCACATCATAGGCGGTGTTCTTGTAATCCTTGAAATGTATGTTGTATCTCTGTCCCATATCACCATTTTATGTTGTTAGCCTTCATGTAATTCCTTATCGTTATATACATAGCCTTACCGCTTACCCGTGCCTCACCGTCTACTGTTATGTGATTGGATGGTCCACCATTATTAATCATATCAAACAGCTTGCCTTGTTGGGACTGGTTCAATATCATCTCACCACTGTTAACCCTTGCTATCATGTGATCGCCAAAGAAAGAAGAACCGCCCACTATACCACCATTGGCAAACTTTGGGATATTGGCCAATGCGGCTAATACCGATGCTATAGCAGCCACAGCCAGAGCCGGACCGACAAAGGGGATGGAAGCGACAGAAGAAGCGGCACCAGTGGCGGCATTCTCCGTATTGGCTATGGATTCTTCCTTTTTCTTCATGTTAAGGGCGTCAATCGCCGGAATCGCTGCAGCTATGGCAGTCAGCAAGTTACTGAAGTAAGACAGGATTGAACCGGCGGCATTATCAGCCATTGAAGACATACTACCAAAAGCGTTACCTATGGCACTTAACGAATCGGCGAAATCTTCGTTTGACTTGATATCTTTCTTTGTAATCGGCGGTGTCCATTCTCCTTTTTTTGCCTTGAAATCAGGTGTGCGGGACATTTCAGCAAAGTTTTTTTGTATTTTCTTTAACTCGAAATGAGGGTCGCCCTCACCTCTGGAATACTTCAATTCCAGACCTAACTCTATATAATGCTTCTGTTTGACAAGGCTGTCTATCTCCTGCTGTACTTTAGCTCTGCTTTCATCATCTACGGCCATACGGAATTTCAGCCTCATTTTTGATATCTGCTCTTCCAGATACCCTATTGAACCCTCTGCAAACTCTATTTTAGGCGGTTTTTTCTTCCCTCCACCGTTATTTTGCGTGCCCGAATATGTCTTGTAACCTTCCAAACTAGTAACCTTTACGAATCCTTTCACCGCCTTATTAGCATTATTAAACTCATTCGCGGTTTCGTTATACTCCCTGCTAACAGAAGCTAGAGACGAACTTAATTTCATGTACTCCGCACCCATTGTGGCAATATTCTGTAATTCATCATCAGTATATTTATTCAACATCGCATTCACTATTATAGCCTCTCTGTAGGTGTTATCCAGTTCCGTTAGTTGCGTGTTTATCGCCGCAACCCTGTTTTCATCCAAAGTTCCCTTTCTTTGGCTCAACAGATTCTTGCGCACGGCGCGGTAGTTCTCATACTGCCTCCCGTATGCGCTCTTTAACTCATCCCTTTTCTCCGGACTGGTCACATCCAGCCTCAATGCCATCTTCACATCATCAAAATTCACCTTCACATTTGATGACCCAATTTCAGAATCAACGGATTTTACTATTGCGGTTACAAGATCTTCCCGTAATGTCTTGTTAATTTCCTCCTGTGCCTTTAACGCTTCCCTCCATTGACTGAAAGCCGATACCCTCTCATCCAGTGGCGCGAACTTGTTTTTTGCCACATATTGCGCCTCCTGTATCTGCATCTCGTACTCCGCGCTGAAAAAACCGTGGCTTATTTTAGTGTTTCCTAACTGGTCCATTGCAGCGTAAGCGTCCTTTGCCTTGCTTATTATCTGATCAAGCCCTGACAAAAAACCATTGAACTCACCAGCACCTAAAGAGTAAAAAAACTGATCTACGGATTCTTTAGCCGTGTGCATGGTTGAAGCGGTCAAGTCGCCTAACGTCTGGCTTGAATGAAGAATCTTGTTAAAAGCCTCTCCGGCAGTTACAGCCATACCGAACGTTCCGGCAAACTTTACTATACTGGCACCCGCCTTAGTAGCCATCCCTTTTATATCGGTCTCAAAATTCCCTATCTCCCCCTTCGTCTTCTTGATATTCTTGTCAAAGTCGGCGGTATCAAATAAAAGTCTTACAATTGAATTAGTTGCCATATTCCATACTTTTTGCTCGTTCCCTTAACTCTTTCAACTCATTCTCGTCTATCTCTACAGGCTCTTCATCTCCATCCCATGGGAAAGGTAATACATCCCTCGGCGTGAGTTTCTCCGTGGAGTTTACCTGCACCACTGCATACATTAACATGCGCGTGCGCTCCCATGCCTCCTGCTCCCCACGGGACATGCCACGCATATAGGCGGCGGCTTCGTTCAGTGTCATGTGATCCAGAAAATAATCAGGAGCGACACCGCCACGGCCTACCACCTCCTCATACAGCCGGATAACACTTAACGGTTCGTCTGCGCTTTTTTTTTATCATCACCGTCCATCAGCATCGACATGCGTTCCCTCTGTTCGTTCAAAACCTCTACAAACGTCTGGAAGATACTCGGGTCCTCATCGCACGCCTCAATGACCTGATCAAACGTAAAGGGGAAATCCCTGTTACACGCTATAAGCGTTGAACACAACAATATGTAGCTATCTACCATCTTCTCACCCGTATAGGGCTTCCCTGCCAACTCTTCATATACAAAGAGGGCACGGAGTGTGTACCTCAGTTCATACTCCGTACCGTTAATCCTTACTTTTTTCATCCTTACCCTCCTTTAAGACGCGGCACCTGTAGCCTTTTCTAGTTTACCCTGTCCCTTAAGCTGGACTGTCATACTGGAGTTGCTACCCTTGGCGTCGGTACGGTCAAGAGATGTAATAAGAGCCTTTCCCTTGTAGTAGATTTGCCCTGTCTTAGTATCCGGGGATTTCCAACCGTCAGAAGGTACACCGTCATTAGTCAGGTTAGCGGGTATTCCCGATACGATATCGACAGCCTCACCGGCAATGAAAGCATCATAAAGAGTATCAAAACTCTCTACGTCCGCATCAGCACTTACCAACGCTTCCGTGGACGCTTCCCAACTCATTTTTGTTACTATCCCCTCATCCCACATGCCGTCATCTTTGCTGGCGGCATCGCCTGTTTCGGCTGTAAGAGTTAATTTATGACTGGTTGCTAAAGCTGTAGCTTTACCACCGATGAAAATCATAAAATCCTTTCCGTTCAAAGGTTTTGCTTTTGGCATAATTGTATATTTTAAAAGTTAAACAATTCCTTAAAAAACAGATTCTATTCTCACGAACCGAATCCGTAAAACAATTGATTTTTAATATGAATTTGTTCTTAAGTTCTATATTATAACTCTTTGATTTTAAGTCACTAATAAAATCATTATATCTAATACTCAATTTTACCGCACAACAGACGGAAAGTTTCTTTCCCTTTTGGCGTGATTAACGTTTGCTGCCCGGCGTGACCGTTGTTCTCATAATCTTTAATGTTAAATAGTGAAGGCACATGCTCGGCATAAGGACGCAACTGCTTCTTTTTATCCCTATACATGTATTTACCTTCAATGAGAAATTGAATAAATTCTTTCTCTTTAACTCCGATCTGTTTTGCCGTATCGCGTATATTGGTAAGCATATTTCTCTCTACCAAATTATCAAAATATTCAGCCTTCGGCTTCATTGTCTTGTTCTCCAAAGTCAACATCTCGTTAGCCTCAACAACCACTACCAATTCTTTTAATGCTTCAAGGTAGGTTTTAGGCAATGCCGGTTTCACGGAATATTCGCCTGTCTTGCGGATAGATGGCAACACCTCACCACATACCCAGTCTTGGAAAGGCTCGGCTTGCGGTTTGTCTGAGCGCATGATTACTTTATAAAGGTTCTTTTCGTTAACAAAATTCATTTGTTGCTCTCTTCCAAGCGAATCAGTGACCCCAATCCGAATGGGGGCATCTGATAATCTTGATTGTACTGCATCTACTCGCAAGCCTAATACTTTACAAATATCTGCCAAACAAAATAAAGGTTCTTCACTCGTTCCGGCTACTCTAACTTCACCCAACGATTCATTCTTGAAAATCTGAATATTTCCCATATCAAAAGTCAATTGT